>RRZU010967545.1_pt1 | contig 11596 bp, 9 predicted proteins | sample 2165561 | NCBI WGS metagenome assembly RRZU01 (sample SAMN10456909, study PRJNA506462) | wastewater metagenome | isolation source: wastewater sludge | place: USA: Moscow, Idaho | reverse complement strand
TGGTTCCAGATCATGTGGTCGGCGTAGTGCTGGTTGAAGCGGATGCCGTACTGCCTGTAACCCTGGCTCACCAGCCAGTCCCAGCCGCTGGTGTAACTGCGCGCCGACATCTGCTCGTCCAGCCAGGCGGCATAGCCCTTGGCCTGCACGGCGGCGATGTCGGCGTCGGTGGAGGAGAACTGGGCCTGCTGCAGAAAGCGCGCGGCCTCGGCCATGGTGATGTTGGTCGGCGTGGCGGGCGCGGGCGTGGCTGGTGCCGGCGACGCACCGGGTGCGGGGGTGGCTGGCGCAGGCGGGGGCGACGAACCGGGCGCGGGCACGGGCACTTGCCCTGTGCCCGGAAGCGGCTGCGGTTCCGGGCTGGCGATGGGTGGGTTGATGTCCTCACTGCCACCGCCGCAAGCCGCCAGCACGGCGGACATCAGGGCCGACAGCCCCGCAACGCGGGCCAGGCGATCTGGTGGCGAAGCTGTCGGGCGGCTGGCCGCTGCCGCGGTGATGTCAGCGGACGGTGGCTGACTGGCGGCGGGCACGCCGGTGCCTTCAGCGATCGGTTCGCTGATCTCGGTGCTCATGTTGTTTCTTCCTCCGGGCGGGGCTGCTTGTCAAATATCGACCGACTCGGCAGGGCGTGGCCGGTGACGGTGCGCATTGGAACGCGCGGCGCGCCTACCACGAAAGCGCTTGACGTAAAACTGGGTAAGCGCTGCCTATTTCACGAAACCGGCCACAAAAAATGCCGGAATTCGTCAGAAATTGTCGATTCCCGCCAGTTTCAGCAACTCGCGTGCCAGCTCGTCCGGACGTTTTTCGTCGTCCACCGGCAGCACCTGGCGCCCGGGCATGCCGCGCAGCCAGGTGAGCTGCCGCTTCGCCAGCTGGCGCGTGGCGGCGATGCCGCGATCACGCAGGGTGGCCAGGGGCGCGCGGCCGTCCAGCGTCTCCCACACCTGGCGGTAGCCCACGCAGCGCATCGAAGGCAGGTCGGGGTGCAGGTCGCCGCGCGCGCGTAGCGCAGCCACTTCGTCGATGAAGCCGGCGGACAGCATGTCGTCGAAGCGGCGCGCGATGCGTTCGTGCAGCCAGGCACGGTCCACGGGTTCCAAGGAAAAAAGGGCTCCTGAGCTTGATGGACAAGCGCTGATAGCTATTGATTTGGTAGTGTGCAGCGCCGACAGCGGCTGCCCCGTCAGCTGCCACACTTCCAGCGCCCGCTGGATGCGCTGGCTGTCGGCCGGCGCCAGGCGGACAGCGGTGACGGGGTCGACGCGTGCCAGCTCTGCGTGCAGCGCGGGCCAGCCGTCGCGCGCGGCGCGTTCCTCGATCTGGCGCCGCACCGCAGGGTCGGCGGGCGGCAGCGCGTCGAGCCCCTCGAACAGCGCCTTGAAGTACAGCATGGTGCCGCCTACCAGCAGCGGCACGCGGCCGCGGGCATGTATCTCGCCGATCAGCCGCTGCGCGTCGCGCACGAACTCGGCGGCGCTGTAGGCCTCGCGCGGGTCGCGGATGTCGATCAGGTGGTGCGGCACGGCGGCGCGCTCGGCCGGCGTGGGCTTGGCGGTGCCGATGTCCATGCCGCGGTACACCAGGGCCGAATCGACGCTGACGATCTCCGCCGGCACCAGCCCGGCCAGGGCCAGCGCCACGGCGCTCTTGCCGCTGGCCGTGGGGCCGGCGATGCAAATGGCTGGGGTGTCCGGCATGTCGTTGAGCGTTGGTCAATGGATCGAGCGGCTGCGCAGCTGGCCGTGCCAGCGAACGCCATGCCCGTGCCTGCGCCGGGCATGGGCGTTGTCTCCTCTTGCGCAGCAGAAGGGGGCAAGCCCCGTCAGCGGCTCAGCGGGGATCGCCATGTTTTTGTACCAGGGTCCAGGCGGTGAGGGCGATCACCGTGCCACGGCTGGCCCCAGCCCAGCCAGGCCAGCGCCGCCATCAGCGCGCCGGCCGTGAAGGTGACGCAGCCCGCCGCGAACACCGTGCGCCGGATGCCCCAGCGCACCAGCAGCCGCCGGCAGGCGATGGTGCCCAGGATGTAGAGCACCGAGCCGAACGCCATGGCGCCGCCGTAGGCCAGCTTGCTCAGGCCCAGCCCCTGGATCAGCATGAAGGACGAACTGGCGAGAAAGGTGAACAGCGCCACATACGACGCCGACGACAGCACGCAGTAGCTGGCGAAGGTGGGGTGCCGGGCGATCTGCGCCCACGAGCGCCACAGCGTGCGCGGCGCCAGCGCCTGCGGGTTGCGTGCCGGAATCGTCTCCTGAAAACGCAGCATCAGCAGCGCCAGCGTGCCGACACCGAACACCGCCAGCACCGCCATGGCCGCGCGCCAGTGCACCCAGTCGGTCAGCAGGCCACCCAGCGGCGTGCACAGAATGGCGATCACGCCCAGGCCCGAGAGGCCGCGCGACATCACCTTGGCGCCTTCCAGCGGCGCATACAGGTCGCGCACCACGGCGCGCGCGCCCATCACGGCCGCGCCCATGGCCGCGCCCTGGGCGATGCGCGCGGCAATCAGCAGCGCCATGCTGGGGGCCAGCACGCAGGCCACCGAGGCCAGCACATACGCGCCCATGCCCCACAGCAGAATCGGCTTGCGGCCAAAGCGGTCCGACAGCGGTCCCCACACCAACTGCGAGATGCCAAAGGACAGCAGCAGCGCCGCAAACGTCATCTGCACCTGCGCCATCGACGCGCCCAGATCCTGCTGCAAGGAGGGCAGGGCGGGCAGGTAGACGTCGGTGGTGATGGGCTGGATGCCCAGCAGCAGGGCCAGCAGCACGACGACGAGCGCTGGCGACATGCCGGGTAGCGGCGCCTCGGCGGCGGGTCGGATGGAGGCGGCGGAAGGCGGCACGCGGCGAGCGTATCAGATCGCCTGTGCGCTGCCGGGGCTTACGAAGTGGCCACGGTGGCTGCAAAGCACTGCGCGCCAAACAGCCGGGGCAGCGCGGCGCGGTACTGCTCCTGCCCGATCGCGTTGGTGCTGTGGTGCGAGCCGCCTTCGACCAGCACGAAGGCCTTGGGCTCGGCCGCGGCGTCGAACAGGCGCCGGCCCAGCTCGGGCTGGATCAGGCGGTCTTCGGCCCCATGCACCACCAGCACCGGCGAGCCGACGCGCCCAATGCGCCGTGCCGAATCGAAGCGCTGCGTGATCAGCGGACCCACCGGCAGCCAGCCCCATTTCATGGTGCCGGCCACGTCGCGGATCGAGGTGAACGTGCCTTCCAGGATCAGACCGCGCTGGTGCTGCACCTGCTCGGCCAGCGCCACCGCAATGCCGCCGCCCAGCGAATGGCCAAAGATGAAGCGCGGCGCCTGCGGGTGCTGACGGGCCAGCCAGTCCCAGGCGGCGCGTGCGTCCTCGACCGCCATGGCCTCGGACGGCAGCTCGCGCGATGTCTGACCGAAGCCGCGGTAATCGATCGCCAGCACCGAGAAGCCCAACGCCTGCATGCGGCGGATGCGGCTGGCCGAACCGCGCACGTCCCAGCGCGCGCCGTGCAGGTACAGCAGCAACGGACCGCAGCCGGGCGTCTGCGGGTCGGCGGCGTGCCACAACGCGTGCAGCCGCACCGGCTGGCCGGTGATGTGCGAGGTGTAGTCGATCCACTGCGCCTGCATGCCTTCGGCCATGCCGGCCGAATGGCCCCAGGCGCGGTCGGAGGGCTGGAAGATCCAGGCGCGCTGCCTTTCGTCCAGCGCGGCGCAGCCTGCCAGGACGGCACCAAGGGCCAAGGCCGCCAAGGCAGGACGCCAGAGTTTGCGTGTCATGCGGAGATGGAGCGCCGCGCCGGCGCAAAGTTTCGCGGGGGATCTCAGCGAACGCTGCCGCTGCGCCGGGCGGCCGTGATGCGCTGAGCCGCTGGGCCCGGCAGCGCCCACACACGCCCCGCGCCCACGGCGTAGCAGCGCACATCGGCGCGTGCGCTGACGGTGTGACCGCCAGTGAAGGCGCCGAAAGCCGGCAGCACCAGCCGTCCCGGCTGCTGCACGAAGCAGGGCAGCCGAAGGCTGTCGCGCCCCGCGCCGTGCAGATGAACCACGGGGTGCCAATGCCCTGCCAGCACGGTGGCGCCCCCCAGCAGCGCGGGGTCGGTCTCAGGGTGGTGGCAGGCGGCCCACGGGCCCAGCAGCAGCGGTTCGTCCACCACTTCGATGTCCAGCGCGTCCGGCGGATTGCCCGCGTGGCTGTCGTGGTTGCCACGCACCAGGCGCATGCGCACCTGGGCGGTTCGGGTGCGCAGGTCGCGCAGCGCCGTCAGCACGGCAGGGTGATGGCTTTCGCGGGCGTGCAGCAGATCGCCCAGAAACACGACCTCGTGCGCGCCGCAGCGCGCGATCAAGGCGCCGAGCTGCGCCAGCGTGGCGCCGGTGGTGGCTTCCGGCACAGGCAGGCCGCGGGCGCGGAACACGGCGGCCTTGCCGAGGTGCGCGTCCGCCACGAACAGGGTGCGCGCTGCCGGCCACCAGGCGGCGCGCTCGGGCAGCAGATCGATGCGCTCGCCGTGCAGCGCGATGGCGCAGGCGCCGTCGGCCAGCGGCTGCGGTGCTGGTGGGCGGGTCGGCGGATTCGGGGGCTCAGGCGGGGCTGCGGTCACAGGCCGATCATGCCCGTTGGCGACCGACGACTGGTGGCCGCGCTGCAGCGCGGCGCTGGGTCAGGCCAACGGCGTTGCATGGCTTCTCAGCGGACAGCGCGGCGCGGGCGTCGCGCCCGGCTGCCGTCGGCGCCGGTGGGGCGATCAGCGGCACTGCCTTCGGCCAGGTCGAGCGCCGCGCGCACGTCTTGCGCTGTCTGGCGCACGCTGTCGGCGCTCGCGTGCTGGGTACCCACCAGCACGCCGCCGGCAGCGTGCTCCAGATCGGCCACCAGGCGGGCGATGCGATCGGCCAGCGGCTCATTGCTCAGTTTCTCTCGAAAGCGCTCGACCATCAGCGGAAACGCCAGCGGCGTCGGTCGCTGGAGCGGCGCCACGCGCAGCGTCTGCGCCCGCATGCGCGTCAGCGCGGCCGCCAGTCGATCCACGTCCAGCTCCTGTTGCAGCAACTCCTGCTCGGCCTGCGCCAGCAGGCGGTTATCCGGGTCGTATTGCCGAAACACCTCGTAGTAGAGCGATGCCGACGCCTGCAGCTGGCGTGCCGAGCGGCGCTCGCCCGGATGGCTCTGAAAGATCAGGCCCGCGATGCGCGCGATCTCGCGAAAGCGCCGGCGTGCCAGCTCGGTCGCGTTCAGGCTTTGCAGCACCTCATCCAGAAAAAATTGATCAAATTGGCCTTCAGCGCATACTGGGCAAGCGCTGAAAGCTACTGAATCAATAGCTTTCCCGGGGCCGTGCAACATGGCCGGCAGCCGCGCCGCCCAATCGATCGGCTTGGCAGACAGCAGTTCCAGGCCATAGTCGTTGAACGCCAGCGAAAACGTGCCCGCCTCGTGCCGCGCCGCGCGCCATGCCAGCAAGCCGGCCAGCCCCAGGTGCACCTGCCGACCCGCGAAAGGGTACAGAAACAGGTGCCAGCCTTCACGCGTCTTCAGCACCTCCGCCAACAGCGTGTCGGGCGCGGGCAGGTGCGACCAGCGGCGCTGCAGTTCCAGCAGCGGTGCCACGCAGCGCATCTCGGGGCTGTCGGCGCGGCCGGCCTCGTAATCGGCGAAGTTGCGCACCACGGCATCGGCCAGCGTGCTGGACAGCGGCATGCGGCCGCCGTTCCAGCGCGGCAGCGCGGCGCTGCCGGCGGCGGCGCGGCGCACCTGCGCCGTCATCTCGTGCACGCGCACCAGCTCCAGCAGCTTGCCGGCGAACATGAACACGTCGCCCGGTTTCAGCCGCGCGATGAAGCTCTCTTCCACCGTGCCCAGCTGGCCGCCGCTCACGTATTGCACGCGCACCGCCGCGTCGCTGACGATGGTGCCGATGTTGGCGCGGTGCCTTCTTTTTTTCCGCGAGACGGCCATCCCCGAGATCTCCTCCCCTTCCCTCCACGACCCTCTACCGACCGCAGGCGCGACCAGCGACGCGCCGCCCTGGCGCACGAAGTCCAGCGCCCACTGCCAGTGGTCGCGACTCAAACCGCGGTACGCCGCGGTGCGCCGAACTTCCGCGTACAGCGCATCGGGCACGAAGCCGCCGCCCAGCGCCACGGTGACCAGGTGCTGAACCAGCACATCCAGCGGCTCGCGGGGGGTGTGGCGTTCTTCGATCTGGCCGGCCTGCACGGCATCGCGCGCGGCGGCCGCCTCGACGAGTTCCAGGCTGTGCGTCGGTACCAGCGTGATGCGCGACGGCCGCCCAGGCGCGTGGCCGCTGCGGCCGGCGCGCTGCAACAGCCGCGCAACGCCCTTGCAACTGCCGATCTGAAGCACCCGTTCGACCGGCAGAAAGTCCACCCCCAGGTCCAGGCTGCTGGTGGCCACCACCGCTTTCAGCGCGCCGCTTTTCAGGCCCAGCTCCACCCACTCGCGCACCGCCTTGTCCAGCGAGCCGTGGTGCAGCGCCAGCACGCCCGCCAGGTGCGGGCGCGTGCTGGTGACCACCAGCGTGGAGCCGCTGCCCTCGATCACCTCGGCCACCTGCGGCAGCATCTGCAAGCCCATGTGCCCGGCCCACGCAAAGCGCTCGGCGCGCGCGGGCAGCAGGGTGTCGATGACCAGCGCTTTGTCGATGCGGCCCTGGATCAGGGCGGGGCTGGGTGGGGCTGTGGATTCTGAGCGTTTTTGGCCTCTGGCGCTTGCCGGACGTGCGCGAGCAGCTATCGATTCAGTAGTATCCGGCGGCCGTGGCAGCAACGCCCTCAGCGCCTCTTGCAGATTGCCCAGCGTGGCCGACATGCCCCACACCATGAGCTGCGGGTTCCAGCCCGACAGGCGCGCCAGCGCCAGCTGCACCTGCACGCCGCGCTTGCTGCCCAGCAGCTCGTGCCATTCGTCGGCCACCACCAGCTGCACCGATCGCAGCGCCTCGCGCGCATCGGCGCGCGCCAGCAGCAGCGACAGGCTTTCGGGCGTCGTCACCAGCACCGTCGGCAAACGGCGGCTTTGCGCCGCGCGCTCGCCACTGGCCGTGTCGCCCGTGCGCAGCCCGCTCGTCCAGTGCGGCGCCAGATCGGCCAGCGGCCCGCGCAGCGCCCGCAACGTGTCGGCCGCCAGCGCGCGCATGGGGGTGAGCCACAGCACGGTGATCGGCGGGGCCTTGGCGGGGTCGGCGGTTGCTTCTGATTTGATAGCTGCTTGCGCTTGATGGGCAAGCGCTGGCGGCACAAAACGCATCAAGGCGCCGAGCCACACCGCCAGCGTCTTGCCCGCGCCTGTAGTGGCATGCAGCAGACCGCTGCGGCCTTCGGCGATGGCTTGCCAGACTTCAAGCTGGAACGGGAAGGGGCGATGGCCGCGGGTGGCGAGCCAGTCGGTGGCCCGGCCGAATGTGGCGTCAATGCGCTCGGGCGAGCTGGGGGAGGGGCGGGCCATGGGGGCATTGTCAGTGCCCATTCGTCGGACACGGGTCGGACGAAGCCGCTGATGGCTTGCGTTGCGTACACCAGTTGGAGATACTTTTTTATCCAAGGAGCGTGCGCATGATCCGAACCCGAGTTTTTCTGAGCAACCGCACCCAAGTCGTGCGCCTGCCCAAGGCCGTCGCGCTGGATGACGACGGACGCCAGGTTGCCGTGGTCGAGGTGGACTGCGCACGCGTGATCGCAACTGTGGGCGAAAGTTGGGACGGCTGGTTCGAAGGCCCCGACATCACAGCTGACTTTCTGGCCGAGCGCGACCAGTCCACCATGCAGGCGAGAGAGGCGATTTGACGCTGTGCTTCTGCAAGGCACGAGTGTCAGCATCTATTCTATTGTGGAAAATGATGGCTATTATTGCCAATTGTCTCTTGCTATAAATAATTTCTAAATCTTGCAAAAGGCGGGCTCAGTTCAGCAGCTGCCGATATAAAAAATGGGAGGCTACATGAAACTTTCGAAGAGGGCTCATCAAACGATTATCGTTTTACTTGTCTTTGGTGGTTTTATAGGGCTCATGTTCTTATCTGGGTTTGTTCCGTCTACGGATCAGCGGTGCAAGACAACCTGCAGCAAAACTGGGCTGGATTCACGCATGGTTTATAAGTATCCGTCCGAGATGACGGCGGGCATGAGAGGCAGGGGACCAGCGGAATGTCAATGTATTAAAAAAGCATCGTGATCCATCGCGTCAGTGGACTGAGCTGCAGTACTCGTTTTTTGCAGCTTTCGAGAATTGGATACCGGTTGCCACAAGCGAAATTGATCGATTCGGTATTGCCGCGCTCAAATTTCCTGGTCGGTCAGGCCTGAGGACACCTTGGCGAAGGGCACCAGCGTGCGTTCGGCTTCAAGCGCGCCGCATCTATGCGCCTAAGGCGTACAATTGGATCATGTTGACCATCGTCGAGACAACGCTGTTCCAGCGGCAATGGCCGATGTACTGGACTGAGGATGAACGGGGTCAATTTGCAGCCTTTCTTGCCGACAACCCAGAGGCGGGCGATGTGGTGCCGCAGTCGGGCGGCATCCGCAAGGTGCGTTGGGCGCGCCCGGGCGTGGGCAAATCGGGCGGCGTGCGCGTGATCTATTTTTCGCGCCTGGCTTCGGGCCAGTTGGTGTTGTTGACCTTGTATGCCAAGTCGGCGACCGACAACCTGACTGGCCCGCAACTGAAGGAGATTCGTCGTGTCCTCGAAAGTTAGAAAACCTTTGTCGCCTGCTGAACTGGAGCAGTACGAAGCAGGCCGTGACTTGGCGGCGGATTTGTTGCAGGCGGTGCGCGAAATGAAGGCCGGCCAGGTGCATGTGGTGCACACGCCGGCGGTGGAGGCACGGCGGAAAACTGGCTTGTCGCAGTCGCAGTTTGCCAAGTTGATCGGCGTTTCGGTGCGTACCTTGCAAGGCTGGGAGCAGGGGCGCAAGGAGCCGAGCGGCGCGGCGCGCACGCTGCTGACGATCGCGGCGATGAACCCGCAAGCGGTTCTGGCGTTGGCGGGTGGGGCGAACTTGCCGCCCGATTGAGCTCGGGCCGGTCATCCGTGCGCCGGTGTGGGCAGTAGGGCCGCCAGTGTTTCAAGGGTATCGGCCTCGTTCACCGGCTTGTCCACCCGCCACCTCAGCATCCTCGGAAACCGCACCGCAATCCCGCTCTTGTGCCGCGCCGAACGGGCGATGCCTTCAAAGCCCAGCTCGAACACCAGCGTCGGCTCCACGCTGCGCACGGGGCCGAAGCTTTCGCGCGTCGTCTTGCGGACGATGGCGTCGACCTGGCGCATTTCTTCGTCGGTGAGGCCCGAATACGCCTTGGCAAAGGGCACCAGCGTGCGTTCGGGGTCTTCGGGCGGGCCGCTCCAGACGGCGAAGGTGTAGTCGCTGTACAGGCTGGCGCGGCGGCCGTGGCCGCGTTGGGCGTAGATGAGCACGGCGTCGACGCTCATGGGGTCGATCTTCCACTTCCACCACTGGCCGAGCGCGGGGCGGGTGGCCGGTGCATCGGGCGCGTCGGCATCGACACTGCCCGCCAGTGCGGTCTTGGTGCGGCCGACGCCGTAGCGCGCGTCGCGGTGCTTGAGCATGAAGCCTTCTGTTCCCAAGCGCCGCGCGGCTTCGCGCTGGCGCGCCAGGTCGGCCCACGATTCGCCGTGCAGCAGCGGCGACAGGTGCAGCGCGGGGTGCGGGTGCGCGGCGACCAGCGCTTCGAGCGCGGTGCGGCGGGCGTGCTGGGGCTGGGCGCGCAGGTCGTGGCCGCCCAGCTCCAGCAGGTCGTAGGCGAGCAGCACGACGGGCACTTCGGCCAGCAGTTTGGCGCCGAGCGTCTTGCGGCCGATGCGGCGCTGCAGGGCGGCAAAGGGTTGCACGCTGCCGGCGTAGATGGCGTGGGTGTCGGCGGTTTCTGAATCAAATTGGCCGCCAGCGCTTGTCTGGTTTGCGCGAGCAGCTATCAAATCAGTAGTTTTCCAGACCACGATTTCGCCGTCGAGCACGGTGCCTTCGGGCAGCGTGGCGCCCAGGGCGGTGAGTTCGGGGAAGCGGTCGGTCACCAGTTCTTCCCCGCGCGACCAGATGAAGACCTGGCCATCGCGCACCACCAATTGGGCGCGAATGCCGTCCCACTTCCATTCGATCTGCCACTGGGCGGGTGCGCCCAGCAGTTCGTCGAAGCGCGCCAGCGGCTCGTTGAACGGGTGCGCCAGGTAGAACGGGTAGGGCTGGCCGCCGCGCGCGCCGAGCAGCGTGGGTGCGTCGGCCGGCGCGGTGAGGGCGCTGAAGTCGGCCGCCGTGGGCCGCGCGCCGGGCTGGGTGTAGCCCATCAGGCGCTGGGCGACGAGCTTTGAATCGACGCCGCTCACGGCGGCCAGCGCCTGCGTCACTTGCAGCTTGGAGACGCCGACGCGAAACGCGCCGGTGATGAGCTTGAAGTACACCAGCCGGTCATCCGCCGCCAGTTCGCGCCACTGCTCGGCCAGCCGCGCGTGCAGCGCCTCGGGCGGCTGGCCGCGCAGGGGCAGCAGGTGGTGCAGCAGCCAGTCGGACAGCGCGCGTTCAACGGGCGCGGCAGGTTCGGGCAGCAGCAGGCTGATGGTTTCGGCCAGGTCGCCCACGGCTTCGTAGCTTTCGTCGAACAGCCATTCGGGCAGGCCGGCCGCCGCGCGCGCCTGCTCGCGCAGCACGCGCGTGGGCACCAGCTGGCGCGGTTTGCCGCCGGCGAGAAAGTACACGGCCCACGCCGCATCGGCCGGCGGCGCGGCGCGCAGGTAGTCTTGCAGCGCGGCCTGCTTGGCCAGGTTGGAGGTGCTGGCGTCGAGGGCGCGGTAGAGGGCGGCGAAGGCGTGCATCGCTTGTGCCTCAGGCGCGTGATTCAGCGCAAAAAATGCTGCCACCGCTTGATGGGTAAGCGCTTTCAGCTATCAAAAGGATAGTAATCGTGGGTACGCTGGGTGCGCGCCGGAATCCGCGCCCGGGTCCGCGCCGGGGTCATTGCCGGGCTCCGCACCCGTGGCGCGGTCCGGGTCGGTGGTGGCGGGCGCTTCGGGCTGCGCGTCGTCGTCCTCGCCGCCGTAGTCGGTGTCGAACGCGCCGGCCTGCAGGCCCTGCTCGGCCAGCCAGCGCACCATCACCGGCACGCTGCCGTGGGTGACGATGACGCGCGGCGCGCCGGTGGCGGCGATGGCGCGCTGCAGGCTGGGCCAGTCGGCGTGGTCGCTCAGCACGAAGCCGCGGTCGACCCCGCGCCGCCGCCTCGCGCCGCGGATTCGCATCCAGCCGCTGGCGAAGGCGTCGGCATGCTCGCCGAAGCGGCGCAGCCAGGGCGTGCCGCCGGCCGAGGGCGGGGCGATCACCAGCGCGCGCTTCAAGGCCGCCTTGTCGATCGCCGCATCGGTGACCCGGTGCGTGGCGGGCAGCGCCACGCCGCTTGCGCGGTAGGCGTCGTTCAGGGCCTCGACGGCGCCGTGGCAGACGATGGGGCCAATGGACGCATCCACGCCCGCCAGCAGCCGCTGCGCCTTGCCGAAGGCGTAGGCATAGACGATGCTGGCGCGCCCGGCCTCGGCGTTGGCGCGCCACCAGGCGTTCAGATCGGCGA
>RRZU012959623.1_pt1 | contig 11597 bp, 15 predicted proteins | sample 2165561 | NCBI WGS metagenome assembly RRZU01 (sample SAMN10456909, study PRJNA506462) | wastewater metagenome | isolation source: wastewater sludge | place: USA: Moscow, Idaho | reverse complement strand
TCGCCCCCATCGGCGTGGGGTGTTGGGCGTGGGGGGACAAGTCGACCTGGGGGATGGGCGGGTACGACTCGACCCTCACCGAGGCCACCATCGCCGAGGCCTTCGAGGCCTCGATCGACGCCGGCGTCACCCTCTTCGACACCGCCGAGGTCTACGGCGGCGGCGAGAGCGAGCGCATCATCGGGCGCCTGCTGGCCTCGAGCGGGGTCGATCGCGATCGCCTGGTCCTCGCCACCAAGTTCATGCCGTCGCCCTGGAAGCTCGGGGTGAAGGGTGCCCTGCGCTCGGCCCTCGAGGCCTCGCTCGAACGGCTCGTCGTCGACCGGGTGGATCTGTACCAGATCCACGGTCCCATCAGCTTGCGCTCGCACCGGGCTCTCGCCGACGCCCTCGCCGCCGTCGTCCACGACGGCCTGGCCTCGGCGGTCGGCGTCTCGAACTACTCGGTGCGCGAGATGGAGTCCATCCACGGCGAACTCGCCCAGCGCGGCGTGGCCCTCGCCTCCAACCAGATCGAGTACTCCATCCTGCGCCGGCGGCCCGAGAACGTCGGCCTGATCGCCGCCTGCCAGCGCCTCGGCGTCGTGCCCCTGGCCTACTCGCCCATCGCCCAAGGTCGCCTCACCGGCAAGTACACCGCAGCCAACCCGCCCCCCGGCCGGCGCAACTTCTCCTCGCACCCGATGGAGAAGATCGACCCGGTCGTCGACGAGCTCCGCGCCATCGGCGACCGCCACGACGGCCACACCCCCAGCCAGGTGGCGCTGCGCTGGCTCGTCCAGAAGGGCGCAGTGCCCATCCCGGGGGCCAAGAACGCCAAGCAGGCCCGCGAGAACGCCGGCGGCCTCGGCTGGGCCCTCACCCCCGACGAGGTCACCCGCATCGATGCCGTCGCCCTCGACGGCGTCCGCACCCTTCAATCCCGTGTCTGGCAACACGGCTGACCCGTAGGCTTGCGGCAATGCGCGTTGAAGCGACCTCAGGTGCCGAGGCGGTGGTGCGGCGGGCGCGCGAGGCGCGTGATGGGGCGCTGACCATCACGATCGGGACGGGGTGTTGCGAGTCGACGGCGCCGTTCCTGTACGAGGACTTCTGGCCGGGGCCGGACCAGGAGGTCGTGGGGCACGTGGCCGGCGTGGACGTGTTCGCCCCCGAGTACCTGCGCCGCCTCTATCCCGGCGACGACGCCGTCGTGGTCGATGTGTACGAGGGGCCGGCGGAGTCCATGTCGATCGAGACCGAGTGGGGCTGTCGCCTCGTCCTCCGTGGGATGGGCGTCGACGCCGGCCAGACCGCCGACGAGGCGTGCGCCGTCCCCTTCCCCGACCCGCCCGCGGAGCCCCGCAAGGTCGTCGGCTCCCTCCCGCCCGGACTCGCCAAGCTCCGAATCCGTTAACTCGGCGCCGACGACGATCGACGGCGGTTGTCGGGCGCGAAGCGACCGCGCGACTGGCACGCACGAGACCCCCTGCAAAACGGGGTAGCGACCTGGCGGGTGGCGCCGATCCGGAGGGTCCGAGAGATCGGCCCAATGCCTTTCCGGGCCGATTCTCGGATACCGGATCGGGGACAGGACCCGTCAGGTCGCGGGGTGGCCCCCTAGAGCCCTGCTGCGTCGAGGGCCGCTACGGCGGCGTCGAGCATGCGGGCGGAGCAGCCGGCCATCTCGACGGGGGGGACGGCCTCGTTGACGATCAGGTCGGCGATGGCGCGGAAGGCGTCGGCCGCCGGGCCGTCGCCGAGGGCGATGGGGGCACCGGTGTCGCCGCCGAGCGACACGGACGGCTCGAGGGGGATCTGCCCGAGGAGAGGGACGCCGGCGTCGGCGGCCAGGGTGGCGCCGCCGCCCGCCCCGAACAGGGGGTACGACTCGCCGTGGTCGCAGACGAAGGTACTCATGTTCTCGATCACGCCGACCACCCGGACGTGGCTCTTGCGGGCCATGTTGGCGGCGCGGATGGCCACCTTCTGGGCCCCGACCGCGGGGGTGGTGACGATGATCATCTCGGCCCGGGGCAGCATGCGGGCGAGGCCCATGGCCACGTCGCCGGTGCCGGGGGGCATGTCGATGAGGAGGTAGTCGAGGTCGCCCCAGCGCACGTCCTCGAGGAAGTGTTGGACGGCCCGGTTGAGCATGAGGCCCCGCCACATGAGGGCAGCTTCCTCGTCGTCGACGAGGAATCCCATCGACACGACCTTCAACACGCCCTCGCCCATGGGCAGGATGTGGGGGACGATCTTCTTGGCGGGGGCGTCCTCGGCGTCGGCATCGACGGCGCCGGCGCTGTCGGATCCAACGGGGCCGACGGGTGCGGCCTCGCCTTGGAGGCGGCCCTCGATGCCCAGCATGCGCGGCACCGAGAAGCCCCAGATGTCGGCGTCGAGGACGCCGACGGTGAACCCCCGGTGGGCGAGGGCGGCGGCGAGGTTCACCGTGACCGAGGACTTGCCCACGCCGCCCTTGCCGGAGGCGATGGTGATGACCTTGGCGGTGGCGGGTATCTCGTTCTCGGGGGCGCGCTCGGCGGCGTTGAGGCGGGCCTTGCCCATGGTGGCCGCCTTCTCCTCGGTCGTGAGCTCGGTCCAGTCGATCTTCACCGCGGTGACGCCCGGCAGCGACGCCACCCGGGACTTGGCGTCCTTCTGGATCTGCGCCCGCAACGGGCAGCCGGCGGTGGTCAGGGCGATGGTGAGGGTGACGGTGCCGTCAGCGGCCACCGCGGCGCCCTTGGCCATGCCGAGGTCGACGATGTCGCTGCCCAGCTCAGGGTCGATGACCCCGCGCAGCAACGCCATCACCTCGTCGGTGGTGGGCCGCTCGGGTGGGGCCGTCGGAGAATTCGTCATGACGCCCGTGATTTTACCGGGATTCTCCGTGTAATCTCTGGTCGTGAGCAACGACGCTCGGCTCGACGTGTTGAAGGCGCTGGGGGACAACACCCGCTACGCCATCTACCTCGAGCTCGCGCGCTCGCCGGCGCCCCGCTCCACCGCCGAGATCGCCGACACGCTGGACCTGCACGTGAACACCGTGCGGCCCCACCTCGACCGGATGCGTGACGTCGGCCTGCTCGACCTGCGCATCGGCAACACCGGTGGTGTGGGCCGCCCCCAGCACCTCTACTCGCTGGCCGTCGATGCCCCGTCGCTCGGTCTCGAGCCGCCCGCGTTCCCCCGCCTCGCCGCCATGCTGCTCAAGATGGCCGACGTGGCCGGCCTCGAGGGGGACGACGCCGCCGAGGCCGGACGCGAGCAGGGCCGCATCGACGCCGAGGCCTTCCCCGACGGGACCCCCTGCCTCGACGCTCTCATGGGTCAGCTCGCCGAGATGGGCTTCGACCCCGAGGTCGAGGGCGACGCCGCCGGCGTCACCGTCGGCTTCACCCACTGCCCCTTCCGGGACCTCGCCGAGGCCAATCCCGACCTCGTCTGCGGGCTGCACCGCGGCATGGTCGAAGGCCTCGTCGACACCCTCGGCGACGACGAGGTCGCCGAGTTCCACAGCCTGGTCCACCGCTCGCCCTGTCAGGTCGAGTTGGTGGGCGCATCCCCCCGTACCTCCCCCGTAGCCAACGAACCCCTCACCGATAGGATGGATCCATGAGCCTCACCGAAGACGTCACCAAGGGCGATTCCCCGGTTCTCGACACCAGCGTCATGGTCGTGACCGATTCCGCTGCCGCCAAGGTGAAGGAGCTCATCGCCGCCGAAGGCGACGAGTCCCTGGCCCTGCGGGTCGCCGTGCGCCCCGGCGGCTGTTCGGGCTTCAGCTACGAGATGTTCTTCGACTCCGACATCGCCGGCGACGACATCGTCGACGAGGGCAGCGGCGTGAAGGTCATCGTCGACCCGTCGAGCGCCCAGCTGCTCCGCGGCGCGAAGCTCGACTACAAGGACGGCCTCCAGGACGCCGGCTTCGCCATCGACAACCCCAACGCGCAGCGCAGCTGCGGTTGCGGGCAGTCGTTCAGCTGACCCGAACCGCCTGAAGCTCCACCGATCGGTCGATCCCGCCGGCACCGCCGGCGGGATCGTCGCGTACGGGGTCAGGTGAGGGCGGCGAGGCCCTCGGCCACCTCGGTCTCGTCGAAGATGGTGTCGAGGCGCTTCGCGATGGTGCCGTCCGAGTTGGCGAGGAACAGCACCGGCTCGTAGCTGAGGTGGTAGGCGTCGACGACGGGGGCCAGCTGGGCCTCGGCGAGGTTGTCCACGGCCTCGGGGTCCTTGTAGACCTCGGCGTGCACCATGCGGACGTCGGGGAAGGCGCCCTCCTGGCTGAGCAGGACATCGAGCACGGGGCCGCAGATGGCCGTCTGGCAGTACGCGGGCGTGGCGATCATGAGCGCCACCGGGACACCCTCGGCCAGGACCTCGGTGAGGGCGGACCCGTGGAGGTCGCAATCGGGGTCACGGGTGCAGATGGGGTCCACCCCGCGTGCGTCGGCGGTGGTCGGGGTCTCGACCGCGACCAGCGCGTCGCCCGGCTGGGGCACCTGGACCGCGTCGGGCTCGGACACCCGGAACACCCGGGGGTCGAGGGCCTCGCCGTCGACCGTGGTGGCGACCTGGTAGTCGCCGGCGGTCGGGAACTCGAAGAGCAGGGGGAAGTAGGCCGTGGGGATGCCCCGGTCGCGGCGGGCGACGGTGACGGGCTCGCCCACCGCGGTGCCGTCGGCCGTCTGCACCTCGAACTCGAGCGACTCGGGAGGGTCGTCGACGGGCGCCCCGGTGGCGTCGGCGAGCGTGAAGGGCAGGCGCTGCTCACCGCCGGTGACGAGCAGCCCCTCGGGCGGGAAGACCGCCGACAGGAAGAAGCTCGGCACGGTGGTGTCCGACCCGTCATCGTCGGCCCCCGCGTCGCCGTCGTCGCTGCTCCCGCCACCGCAGGCGGCCAGCACCACCAGGCCGGCGGTGCCCGCAGCCCCGGCGAGCAGGGTGCGGCGGGTGATCGTGGGGGAGGGGTCGACCATGCCCCGAATCTAACGTGGGGCCGGTGACCCTCTCCTTCAGCGTCGACGGCCGCGAGGTGACCGTCGAGGACGACGGCGCCTCCCTCCTCGAGGTCCTGCGCGACCGCCTCGGGTCGCGGTCGGCGAAGGACGGGTGCAGCCCCCAGGGTCAATGCGGGTGCTGCACGGTGCTCGTCGACGGCTCGCCCCGAGTGTCGTGCGTGACCCCGGCCCGTCGGGTCGCCGGTCGGGCGGTCACCACCCTCGACGGTCTCGACGCCGCCGAGCGCGACGATTGGGCCGAGCGCTTCTGCGCCACCGGCGCCAGCCAGTGCGGCTTCTGCACGCCCGGGATCATCGTGCGCCTGTCGGGCCTGCGGGCCAAGGGGGTGGGCCCCGACGACGAGGCGGCGGTCGAGCGGGCGCTGGCCGCGCACCTCTGCCGGTGCACCGGTTGGCGCACCATCGTCGAGGCCTACGCGGCCACCGCCGCAGAGGTGGCCGCGGCGGGCGCCGGTCGCGATCTCGATGCGGCGGCGAAGCGGGCCGAACTGGAGGGCGGGGTGGCCCAGCAGGTCGGCCCCGAGGTGGCGCTGGGACGGGCCGGCTTCGCCGACGACACCGCGCCCGTCGGTGCCCTCGTTGCGGTGCGCTCCCCGGACGGGGAGTGGGTGGTGGCCGAGACCCTCACCGAGGCCCGGGAGCGCTCGGGCAAGCGCCAGGGCCGGCGCACCACCGCGGCGCTGGGTCACCCGCTCGAGGTGCCCCCGGGGGAGTGGGCGGCGACCCTGCGCACCACGTGGGTCGAGCCCGCCTATCTCGAGCCCGACGCGTCCTGGTGCGCACCCGGCGGGACACCGGTGTCGCCCCTCGCGAACGGCGGTGCCTTCGGTGGCAAGGCCACGTCCGAGGTGGGTGCCGTCGCCCGGCGCCTCGCCGACGAGCACGGCCGTCCGGTCCGGGTGCTGCTCTCCCGTGAGGACACCGTCCGTCTGGGGCCGAAGCGTCCTCCCGTGGCCGGCGGCGCCGACGCCGCCGGCCGCGGGGTCCTTCGGGTGGCGCGCACCCCCGGCATCGAGGCGGCCGTCGCCGCCGTGGCCCCGGGCCTGACGATCGAGCAGATCGATGTGCACGGGCCGCCCACCTCGCTGGCGTTGCGCGCCGCCGGGTGGGCGGAGGCCGCGGTACTCGTCGCCGCGGCGACGGGGGCGACCGAGATCCGCAGTCCGGAGGGAGCGACTGCCGAGGCCGAGGTGACGCCGGACGGCCTCCGGGTGCGGGTGGCCTGTGGCGACCCCCTCGACGACGTCGTCCTGCGCTCCTACTGCATCGGCGCCGCCCACATGGCCCTCGGGTGGGTCACCTCCGAGGGCCTCGTCGTGGACGACGAGGGCGAGGTGCACGATCTCACCGTGCGCTCGTTCGGCGTCCTCCGGGCGTCGGACATGCCCCCGGTCGAGGTCGAGGTCGACCCCTCGGCATCCGAGCCGGTCAACGGCTCGGATGCGGTCTTCGCCGCCGTCGCCCTGGCCGTCTGGCGCCACCTGGGAACACCGGTGCCATGGCCCACGGGGCAGACGCTCTTCGGCTCGTGAGGTGGCGGAGCGGAGCGACGCCGCTCGGAGGGCCAACCGGATGCCGAAGGCGCTCCGACGGAGGAGGAGCCAAGGTGGTGCATGGCCGACGGGCGTAGCCTTTCGGCCATGAGCACTCCCGTCGGCCCGTACACGCCCATCGTCCGCGCCGGGGACTGGCTCATCACGTCTGGCCAGATCGGGCTGAAGGCCGGGACGCTCGTCACCGGTGGGGTGGACGGCGAGCTGCGCCAGGCCATCGCCAACCTCGAAGGCCTGCTGGTCGCCGAGGGCGCCACCCTCACCGATGTGGTCAAGACCACGGTGTTCCTGCGCCACATGTCCGACTACCTGCCCATGAACGACGCCTACATCGAGTGCTTCGGCGACCACCGTCCCGCCCGCTCCGCAGTCGGCGTCGCCGAGCTCCCCCTCGGTGCGTTGGTGGAGATCGAGGCCTGGGCCCATGTGCCTTCGCCGACGGTCAGCGCCGACTTGTAGGATCGGCGCATGGCCGGACCCGTGCTCATCGTGATCGCGCTCGTGCTGGTGTTGCCCATCTCCGTGCTGTTGGGCGGAGCGGTGCTGGCGGGCCTCCTCGGCTGGCTCCTCAAGAGCGAGGTCGACGCAGAGCACGAGGGCAGCGAGCTCCTCGAGCTCAACATCTGACCGCGCCCTCACGAAACCCTGTTCAGAGGATTCCAGCGCGCGGCGCGCCGTCGGCGGCTACGGTGGTCGGCGCACTACCAACCAGCAGGGACGTCCCACGCAGTAGGCCGACCCCGCAACACTGAAAGGGGATCGGTTTGCCAACCGGTACCGTGAAATGGTTCAACGCTGAAAAGGGCTACGGCTTCATCTCCCGCGAGAGCGGCCCGGATGTCTTCGTGCACTTCTCGGCCATCCAGGGGTCGGGCTACCGCTCCCTCGACGAAGGCCAAGCGGTCGAGTTCGAGGTGACGGCAGGTCCGAAGGGTGAGCAGGCGCAGGACGTCCGCGCGATCTAGCAGTTCCCGCTGCACGACGTCGGCCCCCCGGTCCGCCGGGGGGCCTTCGTCGTTTTCGGGCCGATCCGGGCCGATCCGGGCCGATCCACCCGACGACTGGCGGGCGTGGGCAGCCCGACGTTCTCAGGCGGCGAGGGTGTCCATGAGGTCGATGAGGAACTCGGCCTCTTCGTGCTCCATGGGCTGCCAGCCGGCGATGCCGAGCTCGGCGAGCACCCGGGCCCCGGCGGGGTCGTCGGCCATGGGGACCAGCACGCCGAGGAGGGTGTCGCGGTGCGGTGCGAGGCGCGGACCGACCATGAGGGCGTGGTGGATGACGCTGATCTGGCTGGTGACGAGGGGGCGCAGCTGGTCGCGGACGAGGGTCGACAGCCCGGCGAAGGCCTCGTCGAGGAACGCTCCGACCTCGGCCCTGCCGTCGAGCAGGGCCTTCGCCACCAGGACGTAGGTGTCGAGCTCGACGGTGGTGGTGTTCGTGGCGTCGAGGTCGGCGGGCTCCAACATGATGCGGGCGATCATCGACACGTCGGGGTCGTCGGTCTGGGCCAGGCGGGTGCCCGGCGCCAGGTCCTCGACGTGCTGGATGGCCGACGACGACGCCGCAGCGAGCACGACCTCGTCGGGGTGCTGCGCAGGGCGAACGACGGGCGTGAACCCGTACGAGCGGACGAGCACGGCGGCATCCGACGGGTTGGCGTAGATCATGTCCACCTGGCCGGCGGCGAGGGCCGCACGCTGGGCGGCGAAGCTGTCGTGCAGCTCGAGGTGGATCGGCCGGCCCAGCCGGCGCTGCATCCAGGTGTTGAACACGAACCACGAGCCGATGAGGTCGGGCCCGAAGTCGGGGCTCACGGTGAACTGGGCGACGGACGGGTCGGGGGCCATGGTCACACCATCGTCAGGTAGAGGGCCTGGGACGCTTCGACCTTGGTGCGCGACGGCTTGCGCCGGACCGAGGTGAGGCTGACGATCTCGCCATTGCGAACGTTGGGGATCACCGTGGCGTACACCCAGTAGAAGCCGCCGTCGCGGCGGAGGTTCTTCACGTAGCCGTGCCACTTCTCACCGGCCAGCACCGTGTCCCACAGGCCCGCGAACGCGGGGGCGGGCATGTCGGGGTGGCGCAGGATGTGGTGGGGGGCGCCCAACAGCTCCTCGGCCGAGTAGCCCGACATGTCGACGAAGGCCTGGTTCATCTCGGTGATGATGCCGGCGAGGTCGGTGCGGCTGACGATGAGCTTGCCCTCGGGGAACGGCGTCTCGATGTCGGTGACGAACACCCGTCGGGTGGTGCCGTCGTGGAAGGTGAGGTGGTGCTCGGTGCCCGTCCCGTTGACCTGCTCGGGCACCATGTCGGCCAGCACGGTCACCCCGGGAAGGCCGCCACGGTGCTGGGCACCGGCGACAGGAGCGAGGAGATCTGCTCGGCGGCGCGCTTGGCGTCGAGGAAGATCAGGCCGAGCTTGGCCTGGGGGTTGGCCAGCACCGTGAGCACCGCATCAGCCCCGGCGTGGGTCATCAGCACGTAGCCGTGGCCCCCCTTGATCATCACCTGCTCGAGGTCCCCTCGGGAGAGCTCGGTGGCGGTGCGGTCCCCGAGGGAGAGCATCGCCGCGCCCATCGCGCCGACCCGGTCGGGATCGAGGCCCTGGGGGAGCAGGGAGGCGATCATGAGGCCGTCGGTGGACAGCACTGCGCACGCTTCGATGTCGGCCGAGGTGGCGTTCAGCTCGGCGAGGATCGAGGTGAGGAGGTCCTCTCTCATGGGTGGGCTCCTTCGAGGGGGGTCGTGGTGGACGTCGCGGACGGGAGGGTCGGGGCGGCGCCGTAGCGCAGCATCAGCACCCAGATGAGGTCGGTGAAGGCCTGCTGGTGGAGTCGGGGGATCCCGACGATGGTGAGCACGAAGCGCTCTTCGCCGATGTGCAGGGGCCAGAAGCCCACCTGGCTGTTGCCGGCGCCGTCGACGAGGGCCCAGGCGCTCGTGGGCAGGCCCACCGAGGTGTCGAAGTGGCGCCGGTGGCGCTCGTGGAGGATGCCGAGGTCGGCGCTCAGGGCGGCGAGGGCCTCGGCCGATTCGGCCCCGAAGCCGGACGAGCCGGCCACGAAGCCTTGGGCATCGACGAGCAGGGTGCGGCCGTCCGACGACAGGGCGGGTAGGAGGTGGGGGAGCACCTGCTCGAGGGACCCGCCCGAGATGGTGCGAGGCTCGGGGTGGCCTTCCACCAGGCCCTCTTCCTGGGCGTGTTGCACGATGCGCAGGGCGTCGTCGGGGGTGCAGCGGAACCACGTCGCCAAGGTGTCTGCATCCAGTGCCGGCGTGGTCGGGTGCAGGAGCAGGATGCGCAGGAGGTGGGTGACCACGTCGGCCTCGGGGGCCTCGGCGGCGTGGAAGGCGCCGACCGGGGTGGGCTGGGCGTAGAGGCCGGCGGCGAGCTCGAGGTGCTGGCTCATGTCAGCCCCACACCGTCACGGTCGGGTGCTGGTCGACGACCTCGACCAGGGGCCGCCCCGTCACGCCCAGGTGCAGGACCGAACACGGTGCCGGGGGGATGGGGTCGGTGGCCCTGAGGCCTCCGGAGAGGTGCTCGCGCAGCGCCGCGGCCCGCTCGGGCCCGATGACCGAGGCGGCGCCGGCGACCACGGTCGTGCGGAGCCGCTCAGCGGTCGTGCCCGTGGCGATGAGGAAGTCCACGACTGCGCCGTAGAGCTCGTCGGGCTGACCGGCGTCGACGAGGCCTTGGACCCGGGCGAGGTGCAGGCGGGCGTCGTCGGGGGTGCGCAGCACGCGGCGGGCGAGCTGCTCGATGGTGTCGCCGCCGGCGAGATCAGCGCCCACGGCGATGGCCCGTAGACCGGGGATGCCCTGGGTGCTGCCCGCGGCTCGCTCCCAGTGGTGGTCCCCGCCCGAGCGTCGCTCGTCGCGGTCGATCACCAGCGCCCCGTTCGTCATGTGCAACCCATCGGTCTGCGCCCGCCCCCCAGTTGAGGGGTTCCGCCGAATTGGGGTCCTTGGTCCTTACCCGGCCTGGGCCCTTTGCCTCAGCCCGGTGCAGCCGACGCAGCTCGCTGACGGCCGGTCCGTCGCCCGGGCGACGAACCTCTGCTCAGGAGAAGCAGCGGGCCTCAATAGGTGGGGCCGCCGCGGCGCTTGCGCCACCAGCGGATGGCGAAGAAGGCGCCGGCGGCGCCGACGGCGAGCAGCAGGCCGTTCACCGCGATGCTGGCGAGGTTGCCGTCGCCGCCCTCGTCGTCGTCAGCGGCGGTCGTCGTCGTGGTGTCGGTGTCGGCGGCGGTCGTCGGCGTGGCCTCAGCGGCGGTCGTGGTGGTGGCCGGCGCCGCCACGGTGAAGGTGAACGTGGTCTCGGCCTCGGGTTCGGTCGCCGACGCGGTCACCGTGTACTCGCCGGCCGCGTCGGTGGCCACCTCGCCGGTGTAGGCGCCGGCTCGATCACCCGGTGCCATGGTGACCGGCACCGGGCCACCGTCCGGGCCCTGGACGGTGACGGTGAGGGCCGCATCCTCGGCGCCGTGGCCGTCGTTGTCGTAGGTGAGGAGCAGGTCGATGGTGGTGGCGCCATCGGCCGCGGGCTCGGCCCGGGTGGCGCTGAAGGTACCCGTGTCGGTGTGGGCGCCGGCTGGGCCCGCGATCGTGACGAGGAGCAGGGTGGAGGCGGCGGCGAGCAGGGCGCCGGCGAGGAAGCGCCTCACGCGCTCCACCGCGACTGGCCGAAGCGGTAGCCGACCGACCGGACGGTGGAGATGAGTCCGGCGTGCTCCTCGCCGAGCTTGGCCCGCAGGCGGCGGACGTGGACGTCCACGGTGCGGGCGCCGCCGTAGTACTCGTAGCCCCACACCCGGCTGAGGAGGGTCTCGCGGGTGAACACCTTGCCGGGGTGCGAGGCCAGGAAGGTGAGTAGCTCGTACTCCATGTAGGTGAGGTCGAGAGGCACGCCGTTGATGGCGGCCTGGTAGGTCTCGAGGTTGAGGACGAGGTCGCCGTACTCGACCAGCTCGGGGCGGGTGCCCCGGCCGCTGGCGAAGAAGAGGTGCTTCAGGCGCGCCTC
>RRZU013501074.1_pt1 | contig 11598 bp, 10 predicted proteins | sample 2165561 | NCBI WGS metagenome assembly RRZU01 (sample SAMN10456909, study PRJNA506462) | wastewater metagenome | isolation source: wastewater sludge | place: USA: Moscow, Idaho | reverse complement strand
CGCGCCATCGTCAGTGGGCGAAGGTGCTGCGCTCGGCTTCGACCAGGCCGCGGAGGGCGTCCACCACGATGGCTGGCGCGGCGGCGCGGCGACCGGCGCGACGGGCTCAGCAGCAGCGACCGGTGCAGAGGCCACGCCAGCCTTCGGCGCACCGGCAGCGCGCGAGGCCGGCGCCTCCGGGACGCTCTCGCGCTGCACCACCGTCGATTCGCTGCGCGGCATCGGGGCGGGCTGTGGTGGAGGCGGCGCCGCCGCCACAAGCGCGCCCTCGTCCACCATGTGTGCCGACGCGTCGAACACCTCGGCGCACTGGCCGCAGCGCACCCACCCACCCGAGATGCGCAGCTGATCGCGCACCACCTTGAACATGGTGGCGCAGGCGGGGCAGCGCGTGATCAGACTCATGGCGGCGATTGTAGGCAGCGCGTCGGCGCTGCCGGCTCAGGGGCGGCGACCCACCAGCAGCACCCAGCCGTCCTCGGCAGCGGCCACTTCGAGCGCCAGCCAGGGCTGATACGCCGCCTGCAGTTCGGCCGTCTGGCGCTCCAGCACGCCGGCCAGCACAAGCGCGCCGCCGGCTGCGACGTGGCCGCACAGCAGCGGCGCCAGCACCTTGAGCGGCGTGGCGAGGATGTTGGCCAGCACGGTGTCGTAACTGCCCTGCGCCTGGTCGGGCAAGCCGGCCACCAGCGACACGCCGTTGGCGGCGGCGTTGTCGCGCGTCGATTGCACGGCCGCTTCGTCGATGTCGACCGCATCGACGCTGGCGGCGCCGTGCAGCGCGGCGCCAATGGCCAGGATGCCGGAGCCACAACCGTAGTCGAGCACGCGCTGGCCGCGCGGCGGGTGTGCGGCGATCCAGCGCAGGCACATGCGCGTGGTGGGGTGCGTGCCGGTGCCAAAGGCGAGGCCCGGGTCAAGCCGGATCACTTCGGTGGCGGCCGACGGCACTTCGTGCCAGGTGGGCACGATCCAGAAACGCTCGGTGATCGGCACCGGCTCGAACTGCGATTGCGTCAGGCGCACCCAGTCCTGCTCAGCGACGGGCTCGATCTGCAGCACCTGGCAGCCGGCACAGAAGTCCTGCAAGGTCAGCAAACGCGCGGCTTGGTGCGCATCGGCCTCGCTGCCAAACAGCGCCACTACGCGCGAGCGCCACCAGCTCTGCGCTGGCGGCGGCAGGCCGGGTTCGCCAAACAGGGCGCGCTCGGCATCGGTGTCGGCATCGGCGTCTTCGACCGAGACGCTCAAGGCTTCAAGCGCCTCCAGCGCGTCGGAGATCTGCTCGACGCGCTCTTCCGGGCAGATCAGGCGCAACTCGTACATACTATTATTTTGCTAGCTGCTCGCGCTTGTCAGACAAGCGCCAGAGCCGATTTTCATCAAAAACAGCGAATCAACGCTGCCGATCACCCAGCCACTTTTCAAGGTAGTGGATATTGGTGCCGCCTTCCATGAACTTCGCGTCCACCATCAGTTCGCGGTGCAGCGGGATGTTGGTCTGGATGCCCTCGACCACGGTCTCGGCCAGCGCGGTCTGCATGCGGGCGATAGCCTGCTCGCGCGTGTCGCCATAGACGATGATCTTGCCGATCATCGAGTCGTAGTTGGGCGGCACGAAGTAGTTGTTGTAGACGTGCGAGTCGACCCGCACGCCCGGCCCGCCCGGCATGTGCCAGGCCGTGACGCGGCCCGGTGAGGGCGTGAACTTGAACGGGTCTTCGGCATTCACGCGGCACTCGATGGCGTGGCCCTTGATCGAAATCTGCCGCTGCGTGAAGGGCAGCTTCTCGCCCGCCGCCACCATGATCTGCGTGCGCACGATGTCGACGCCGGTGATCCACTCGGTCACCGGGTGCTCGACCTGCACACGCGTGTTCATCTCGATGAAATAGAACTCGCCGTTCTCGTACAGAAACTCGAAGGTGCCGGCGCCGCGGTAGCCGATTTTCTTGCAGGCGGCCACGCAGCGCTCGCCAATGCGCTCGATCAGGCGGCGCGGAATGCCGGGCGCCGGCCCCTCTTCGATCACTTTCTGGTGGCGCCGCTGCATGGAGCAATCGCGCTCGCCCAGGTAGACCGCGTTGCGGTGCTTGTCGGCAAGGATCTGGATCTCGATGTGGCGCGGGTTCTGGAGAAACTTCTCCATGTACACCGCCGGGTTGTTGAAGGCCGCCGCCGCCTCGGCCTTGGTGGTTTGCACCGCATGCAGCAGCGCCGCCTCGGTGTGCACCACGCGCATGCCGCGCCCGCCACCGCCGCCCGCCGCCTTGATGATGACCGGGTAGCCAATCGACTTGGCGATGCGCTTGATCGCCGTCGGGTCGTCGGGCAGTTCACCTTCGGAGCCCGGCACGCAGGGCACCCCGGCCTTGATCATGGCCTGCTTGGCCGACACCTTGTCGCCCATGATGCGGATCGACTCCGGCGTCGGGCCGATGAATTGAAAGCCGCTTTTCTCCACCCGCTCGGCAAAGTCGGCGTTTTCGCTCAAGAAACCGTAGCCGGGGTGAATCGCCTCGGCATCGGTCACTTCGGCCGCCGAAATGATGGCTGGCATGCTGAGGTAGCTTTGCCCCGAAGGCGCCGGGCCGATGCACACCGCCTCGTCGGCCAGGCGCACGTACTTGGCGTCCTTGTCGGCCTCGGAATAAACCATCACGGCCTTCACGCCCAGTTCGCGGCAGGCGCGCTGCACGCGCAGCGCGATTTCGCCGCGGTTGGCCACCAGTATTTTTTTGAACATGTCAGTTATCCATTGCGTAGCGAGACGCAAACATCGCGCGAGCCACGCACCCTTCAAAAGGCCGCGGAGCAGGCCAAGCGAGGCCGCCGTGGTCGGGGTTTCCCCGACCGCCAGAGGCGTCCCCCTTCCCGCGCAGCGAGAGAAGGAGGAAGCGGCGTACGCCGCTCAGGGGGATGCTCATTCAATTACAAACAGCGGCTGGCCATACTCGACCGCCTGGCCGTTCTCGCCCAGCACCTTGGTGATGGTGCCGCTCTTTTCGGCATCGATCTCGTTAAGGATCTTCATCGCCTCGACGATGCACAGCGTGTCGCCCTCCTTGACCTGCTGGCCGACTTCGACGAAGGCCTTGGCGCCCGGGCTGGCCGCGCGGTAGAAGGTGCCGACCATCGGCGACTTGACGACGAAGCCGGTGGGTTCCTCGGCCGCCGCGGGAGCGGGCGTGCTGCCGGCCGCCACTGGCGCAGCCGCAACCGGTGCGGCGGTTGTGGCCGTGACGGGCGCTGCCACGGGTGCCGGCAGCGCCGCACCGTACACAACCGGCTGTGCCGCCGGGTTGCTCTTGACGATGCGCACCTTGCCTTCGGCCTCGGTGATTTCCAGCTCCGCCACGTTCGACTCTGACACCAGGTCGATCAGCGTCTTCAGTTTGCGCAAATCCATTGAAACTTCCAGATTGGGAGAATGCGGGCGAATTTACATCAATTTAGACACAAAAGCGGTGATCTTGATTCAATTTCGCCGAATTTTCGGTCGGCACACATCCCCTGTCAGGTTTGCAGGCCCGCCCGCCACGCCTTCAGGTCGGCCTGGTGCAACTGACCGAGCTTGCGCTCGCGCAGGCGCCCACCGGCGTCAAAAAGCACGCTGAACGGCAAACCGCCGGCCGCATTTCCCAACTCGCGCGTCAGCTCGACACCTTCCATGCCCGCCAGCGCGACCGGAAAACTGACCGGGCTGCGCGCCAGAAAGCGCGACACCGGCTCGGCCTTGTCGATCGCCAATCCCACCAATTGCAGGCCGTTCGCCTTGTTTTCAGTGTAGAACGCGCTCAGAAGCGGCAACTCTTCGACGCACGGCGGGCACCAAGTCGCCCAGAAGTTGACGAGCAGCGGGCGCCCCCGCAGGGCCGCCAACGCCAGCGTCGAGCCATCGGGCGTCGGAAAACTTCGGTCCCAGAAACTGCCGATGTCGGCTTCGCTCCACTCGAATCGGCGCCAGCCCACCACAGCGCCGGCGGCCACCGCCGCAAGGGCGACTGCGGCCAGCGCCGCACGGCGCGTCTTGCGCGGTGCGGTAGGTGATTCAGGCGCGGCGCGGCCATCGGCGGCATCAGGTGGAGAGCTCATGTCGGCTGCTCACTTTCCTGCAGGCGCGCGGCCAGCGCACGGCGGTCGCCGCGGGGCTGGCCGCGCGGCCCGGGCTTCAGGGCGCCGCGCAAATCGTCGTGGTCGTGAATCATCAGGTGCATGCCTATCGGTTCGCCCAGTTCGGGGCATGGGCTGGAGAAGCTCAGCGCGTCGACCTGCGCGCCATTGAATCCGGTCACGCTGCGCGGCTGGTAGGCCACGCGGTGGTCGATCAGCGCGATCTCGGCCGACTTCGGGTCGTCGCAAAACAGTTGCAGGTGAATGTCGGACAGGCGCGTGGCGGTGCCGTTCCACACCGCGCCGGCCACATGCGGCCTGAACTCCGCCAGCCGGTCCATCCACAGCAGCGCCAGCCGGCGCAGGGCGGCCAGTTCAGCGGGCTGGGTGTCGGCGTAAAACAGCGCGATGTAGGCCCGCACCTCGGCTTCGAGCAAATCGTTGTCGGGCAACGCGGTGCGCGGCGGCAGGCCCAGCGTCTTTTGCGCGCGGCGCTTGGCGGCGCCATAGTCCAGCCCTTCTTCCACCACCAGCCGCGCGGCGTGCGCAGCGATCTCGTGCGTCAGGGTTTCCATGCGCCGGATTTTGCCTTGCGCCGGCGCCGCGTTGCCGTAGAGTTGCCGATGGCCCCAATCGGAGACAAAGCCATGCAGACCACGATGATGAACGCGCCGCTGTCGCTCAACCATCTGCTGGAGCGCGCGGGGCAGATCTTTCACGGCAACGACATCGTCTCGCGCCTGCCCGCCAAGAGCCTCAAGCGCCACAGCTACGCCGAGTACTACCGCCGAACCCGCGCCCTGTCGGCGGCGTTGCTTGAGCTGGGGCTGCAAAAAGGCGAGTGCATGGGCACGCTGTGCTGGAGCCACCACGCCCACCTGGAAGCCTACTTCGGCATTCCCGCCGCCGGCGGCGTGATGCACACGCTCAACCTGCGCCTGTCGCCGGAAGAAATCGGCTGGATCGCGGGCGACGCGCAAGACCGCTTCCTCATCATCGACGACGTGCTGCTGCCGCTGTACAAGCAATTCGCGCACCTGCACCAGTTCGAGAAAGTCATCGTGTTCCCCTTCAGCAGCGCGCCCGTGCCGGCCGGGTTCACCGATTACGAAGCGCTGCTGGCGGCCGCCCACCCGGACGCCTTCCATTACGTGCCGCACGACGAAAACGACCCGGTCAGCATGTGCTACACGTCTGGCACCACCGGCAAGCCGAAGGGCGTGGTCTATTCGCACCGCTCCACCATCCTGCACACGCTGGTGGCCTGCATGGGCGACTTCTGGGGCCTGCGCGGCACCGACGTGGTGCTGCCCGTCACGCCCATGTTCCACGCCAACAGCTGGGGCATTCCCTACGGCGCGGTGATGATGGGCGTGAAGATGGTCTTTCCCGGCCCGCACCTGCACCCCGATGACCTGCTCGATTTGATGACGCAGGAGCCGCCCACGCTGGCGCTGGGCGTGCCCACCATCTGGCTTGGGCTGATCCAGACCTACGACCAATCGCTGCAACCAGGCTCGCCCAACGCGGGCCGCTGGAAGCTGCCGAAGGGCATGAAGTCGCTGGTCGGCGGCGCAGCCGTGCCCGAAAGCCTCATCCGCGCCTTCGACGCGCACGGCATCTGGATTCTGCAAGGCTGGGGCATGACCGAAACCAGCCCCGTCGCCACCATCAGCTACCCGCGCGCCGAGTTGCGGGGCGTCGATCAGGACGAGCGCTACCGCCGCGCCGCCATGGCCGGCGTGCCCGCGCCGCTGGTCGAACTGCGCACGCGCGGCGACGATGGCACCGATCAGCCGTGGGACGGTCACAGCGTGGGCGAAATCCAGGTGCGCGGCCCCTTCATCACCGGCAGTTATTACCAAGTGGGATCGCCCGAAGACAAGTTCACCGCCGACGGCTGGCTGCGCACCGGCGACGTGGCCAGTGTGGACGACATCGGCTTTGTGCGCATCAGCGACCGCACCAAGGATTTGATCAAGTCCGGCGGCGAATGGATCAGCTCCGTCGATCTTGAAAACGCCCTGATGGCCCACCCGGCGGTCGCCGAGGCGGCGGTGATCGCCATTCCCGACGAAAAGTGGAGCGAGCGGCCGCTGGCCTGCGTCGCCTTCAAGCCGGGCCAGACTGCGACGTCGGAAGAATTGAACGCGATGCTGCTGCAAAAGCACTTCGCCAAGTGGCAACGGCCCGAGCGCTATGAGGTGATTGACGCGGTGCCGCGCACGTCGACGGGGAAGTTCTGGAAGTTGAAGCTGCGGGAGCAGTTTCCGAAATAGGCGGGACGCACCATGAACGTTGTCGAACGCGCCCCCACCGACCACGCCACCCCACACCAGGTCGTCATCGTCGGCGGCGGCGCGGGCGGGCTGGAGCTGGCCACGCGCCTGGGCGACACGCTGGCCAAGCGCGGCCGCATCGCCGTCACGCTGATCGACCGCAACCGCGCCCACGTGTGGAAGCCCAAGCTGCATGAGATCGCCGCCGGCAGCATGGACATTGATGCGCACGATCTGGACTATCTTGCGCAGGCGCACTGGCACCACTTTCAGTACCGCGTGGGTGAGATGACCGGCCTGGACCGCGCCGCGCGCGAGGTTCAGGTGGCGCCCTACATCGACAACGAAGGCCGCCAGGTCACGCCCGCACGGCGCATCCGCTACGACACGCTGGTGATGGCGGTTGGCAGCCAGACCAACGATTTCGGCACGCCCGGCGTGGCCGAGCACGCCATCAAGCTGGAGACGGCGCAGGACGCGCGCCGCTTCAACCGCCGGCTGGTCAACGCCGCCATCCGTGCCCACGCGACCGAGGGCGACGGCCCGCACCACCTGCGCGTGGGCATCATCGGCGCCGGCGCCACGGGCGTGGAGCTGGCGGCCGAGCTGCACCGCACCATGCGCGAAGTCGTGTCGTACGGGCTGGAGCGCATCGACGCCGAGACCGACCTGCGCATCGACCTGATCGAAGCCGCCGACCGCGTGCTGCCTGGCTTGCCGCCGCGCTTATCGGCCGCCACGCTGCGGCTGCTGCAGGCGCTGGGCGTGCAGGTGCACACCAGCGCGCGCGTGGCGGCGGTGGACGAAGGCCGCGTGAAGCTGGCCGATGGCCGCGCGATAGAAGCCGACCTGATCGTCTGGGCAGCGGGCGTGAAGGCGCCTGAATTCCTGAAAGACCTGGACGGGCTGGAAACCAACCGCATCAACCAGCTGGTGGTGCGGCCCACGCTGCAGACCACGCGCGACGAACACATCTTTGCCATTGGCGACTGCGCTGCCTGCCCGTGGCTGGGCACCGACAAGCTGGTGCCGCCGCGCGCGCAGGCCGCGCACCAGCAGGCATCGCTGATGCTCAAGCAAATCGGGCGCGTGCTCGATGACCAGCCGTTGCACGACTTTCAATACCGCGACTTCGGTTCGCTCGTGTCGCTGGGCGAATACAGCACGGTGGGCAACATGATGGGCGCGCTGGTCGGCGGCGACATGGTGTTTGAAGGCATGTTCGCGCGGCTCATGTACCGATCGCTCTACACCATGCACCAGCTGGCGCTGCACGGCTGGCCCAAGGTGCTGCTCGACACGCTGGCGCGCACCATCACGCGCCGCACCGAGCCTCAGGTGAAGCTGCACTGACCGCGAAAACTACCAAAACAATAGCTGCTGGCGCACTGCCCGCGCGCGTCAGAGGCCGAAAAGGCCTTGATGATTGGCCGTAGAATCACGGTCCATGCACATCCACATCCTGGGCATTTGCGGCACCTTCATGGGCGGCGTGGCCGCGCTGGCGCGCGAGGCCGGTCACCGCGTCACCGGTTGCGACGCGGGCGTCTACCCGCCCATGAGCGATCAGTTGCGCGCGCTCGGCATCGAGCTGATCGAGGCCTATGGCGCCGATCAACTGGCGTTGAAGCCCGACATGTTCGTCATCGGCAACGTGGTCAGCCGCGCGCGGCTGGCCGATGGCGCGCCCAAGTTTCCGCTCATGGAAGCGATCCTCGACGCTGGCGCGCCCTACATTAGCGGCCCGCAGTGGCTGCTGGAGAACGTGCTGCAAGGTCGGCACGTGCTGGCGGTGGCCGGCACGCATGGGAAGACGACGACCACGTCGATGCTGGCGTGGATTCTGGAACGCGCTGGTCTGTCGCCGGGCTTTCTGGTGGGCGGCGTGCCGCTCAATTTCGGAATATCCGCCCGACTTGGAACGCAAGCAGCCGGACAGCAGCGTTCGCTCTTCGTGATCGAGGCCGACGAATACGACACCGCCTTCTTCGACAAGCGCAGCAAGTTCGTCCACTACCGCCCACGCACGGCGGTGCTGAACAACCTGGAGTTCGACCACGCCGACATCTTTGACGATCTGGCGCAGATCGAGCGGCAGTTTCATCACCTGGTGCGCACCGTGCCGGCGTCGGGCCGCGTGGTCGTCAACGGGCTGGAAGAAAGCCTGCAGCGCGTGCTGGCGCAGGGCTGCTGGAGCGAGGTGCGCAGCTTTGGCAGCACGGTGAGCGATTTCACCGCTCACGGCGAAGCGTCGGATTTCGAGGTGCAGCAACGCGGCAAAACCGTGGGCCGCGTGCGCTGGGCGCTGTCGGGCACGCACAACCAGCTCAATGCGCTGGCCGCCATCGCGGCGGCCGATCATGTGGGTGTGGCGCCGCGCCAAGCCTGCGAAGCACTCGCTGGCTTTCAGAACGTGCGGCGCCGCATGGAAGTGCGCGGCACGGTGCAGCGCGGCGGTGGCGCCATTACGGTGTACGACGACTTCGCGCACCACCCCACGGCCATCCGCACCACGGTCGATGGGTTGCGGCGCCAGTTGGATGCGGCCGGCAAGTCAGGCCAGCGCATCGTGGCCATCTTCGAGCCGCGCAGCAACACCATGAAGCTGGGCACCATGAAGTCGCAACTGCCCTGGTCGCTCGAGCACGCCGACCTGGCGATTTGCCACACGGGTGGATTGGACTGGAATGCCGCCGAGGCACTGGCGCCGCTGGGCGCGCGTGCGCGGGTGGCCGGCAGCATCGATGAAGTCGTGGCGCAAGTCATGGCCGCCGCCCAACCGGGCGATCATCTGCTGTGCATGAGCAACGGCGGTTTTGGCGGCGTGCACGCCAGGCTGTTGGCCGCGTTGGCGAGCGAAGCCTGACGGGTGCCGGGCGGCCGAAGATACTACGAAAACAATAGCTGCTTGCGCTTGTTCATCAAGCGCTGGCGGCCTTTTTTGTTCAAATTTAGCCTGCACGTCACCTCAAAACGACACGCTCATCGCCTGCGCGTCGATCAGCGCCGTGGGCTTGGCCAGCGCGGCCGCGGCGGCAGCGGCAAACTGCGGGCCCCAGGCCGGGTCGGCCAGCCGCACCGCGCCGGCATCGCGCGCCAGTACCACCACCTTGTCGGCCAGCAGCAGCTTGCCGGTGGGGCGCAGTGGCTCGCATTCAAGGCGGGTGAATTCGGCGTCCAGCCATTCGCGGCCCGCCTGCGGGGTGAGCGGTGTGGCCTGGTCCAGATCGAACTTGAATTCCTGGCCGTTGTCGGCCACGACGCGGATCTCGCTGCGCATGCTGTCGTTCCTCGGATGGGGTTCGGGTCTCAGGCGGCCGGGGCGGCGCGCCTGCCGTCAAGCTTTGACTGTAACCCGCGCGCCGATCAGCGCGCGCGCCGCGCCAGCACGGCGTCGGACAGCAATTGCAAGACGGTTTGCGTGCCGTCCCAGCCGATGCAGGCGTCGGTGATGCTCTTGCCGTATTCGAGCGCGGCCACGTCGTCCTTGCCCGGCGTGAATTTCTGCGCGCCACTGTGGATATGGCTTTCGACCATCAGGCCGAACACGCCGCGCGAGCCGCCGGCAATCTGCGCCGCCACGTCGCGCGCGACGTCTAGCTGCTTTTCGTGCTGCTTGCTGCTGTTGGCGTGGCTGCAATCGACCATCAGCGTGGCCGGCAGCTTGGCGGCGGCCAGTTCCTGGCAGGCGGCATTCACGCTGCCCGCGTCGTAGTTGGGCGTTTTGCCGCCGCGCAGGATCACGTGGCAATCCTTGTTGCCGTCGGTGTGCACGATGGCGACCTGGCCATTCTTGTGCACCGACAGAAAGTGGTGGCCGCGTGCCGCCGCCTGAATGGCGTCGGTGGCGATGCGGATGTTGCCGTCGGTGCCGTTCTTGAAGCCGATGGGCGCCGACAGGCCGCTGGCCAGTTCGCGGTGCACCTGGCTTTCGGTGGTGCGCGCGCCAATCGCGCCCCAGGCGATCAGGTCGCCGATGTACTGCGGCGAAATCACGTCGAGGAATTCGCTGCCCGCCGGAATGCCCAGGCGATTGATGTCCAGCAGCAGCTGGCGCGCGATGCGCAGGCCTTCGTCGATGCGGTAGCTTTCATCGAGGTACGGGTCGTTGATCAGCCCCTTCCAGCCCACGGTGGTGCGCGGCTTCTCGAAGTACACGCGCATCACGATCTCCAGCGTGTCGGCGTACTGGTCGCGCAGCGGCTTCAGGCGCCGGGCGTAGTCGAGCGCCGCCACCGGGTCGTGAATCGAGCACGGCCCTACCACCAGCAGCAGCCGGTCGTCCTTGCCGTTGATGATGCGGCGAATGGCCTGGCGCGTGTGGGTAATGAGCGATTCGGTCTTGGTGCCGCGGATCGGGAAGAAGCGGATCAAGTGGTCCGGCGGCGGCAGCACCGTGATGTCCTTGATGCGTTCATCGTCGGTCTGGCTGGTGCGCTCGGGTGCGCTGGGGCGCACATCGAAGCTTTGTACGGCTTTGGCGTTCATCGTTCTGTCCTTTGTGGGCATCAACTTGAAAAAGGGCATGAAAAAACCGCCGGGCGGGCTCGCTGCGGCGGTTTGATCGGGAGGTCGCGGTTTCTTCGCTTCTAGCAACTCGCCTCTCGTCCGCCGGGGACAGAGAACCAAAAGTAAAAGCTGAAAAAAGCAACGCGCCTGTTCATCACGGATGGAATGTACCACATGGCATCACGGGGACATCGCCCGCATGGCGAGCGTCGAACCGGCCCCGCGTGAATCGCGGCTTAACTATGATATTGATAGCTGCTTGCGCTTTCTCAACAAGCGCTGGAGGCCGATTCGATCTCAAAACATCCGCTCAACCGGTACCGCCCACCGTCATGCCATCGATGCGCAGCGTCGGCTGGCCGACACCGACGGGCACGCTCTGGCCTTCCTTGCCGCAGGTGCCCACGCCGGAATCCAGCCGCATGTCGTTGCCGATCATGGTGATCTTCTTCAACGACTCCGGCCCGCTGCCGACGATGGTGGCGCCCTTGACCGGATACTGAATTTTGCCGTTTTCGACCCAGAACGCCTCGCTGGCCGAAAACACGAACTTGCCGCTGGTGATGTCGACCTGGCCCCCGCCAAAGTTGGTGGCGTACAAGCCCTTTTTGATGCTGGCCACGATTTCGCGCGGATCCTTGTCGCCGCCCAGCATGTAGGTGTTGGTCATGCGCGGCATGGGAATGTGCGCGTAGCT
>RRZU011651677.1_pt1 | contig 11598 bp, 6 predicted proteins | sample 2165561 | NCBI WGS metagenome assembly RRZU01 (sample SAMN10456909, study PRJNA506462) | wastewater metagenome | isolation source: wastewater sludge | place: USA: Moscow, Idaho | reverse complement strand
GCCCGGGCGGCGTGCGCCGGCCTGGCCCAGCGGGTGAGTGTCCGGTCCGGTGTCGACATGACGCTCGGCATCCTGGTCCTCGGGCAGCAGGGCCCGGCGAACCGCCACCGGATCCGGCAGGACCGACTCGTTCCAGACATGCAGCGGAACGCCCGCGGCGCGCAGCACCCGCTCGACGCGCTGGTGGCGCTTGCGGGCCCGTTCGGATTCGGTCCTGTCGGCCTGGCGCACCTCGATGATGGCCACCACGTTCGAGGCGGCGTCGCACACCATCAGGTCGACGCAGACATGACCGACACGGCGCAGCCATTCGACATACGACAGCCGCGTCGGCACCTTGATGAAGTGCGACAGCGGCACCTGCGCCAGGATCAGATGGCCGGGCATCGCCCGACGCAGCACCTCCATCGCGCGCTGGTGGCGCACCGTCAGCACCCGGGTGGCTTCCGGCGGCCAGCCGATCACCGTGTCGACCGCATCGAGCGTGCGCGGCCGTCCCGGGCGGCTGGCCGGGGTGCCGCGCTGGGCACGGAGCCGCCAGGCCAGCAGGGCGACGAGGATCAGGCCGCCCGCCAGAAGCAGTGCGCCATCGAGTGGGTTGGCAAGTGAAAAATCCATTCCGTCAAGCTATCTTTGCGGATGCTTGACGTCAATCCCGCCAAGGGTGTGATGGATGTAACAGAAGTCGGGGTGGTACCCAGGTCACCGATGCGGCGTTACAACTGTGAGTCTTCGCTTGAAAACACCACCAGGGGTTTCAGTGGCCGGGCCCGGTCCTGTCAGAACCCCATGCCGCCCATGCCCCCCATGCCGCCGCCCATGCCGGGCAGGCCCTTCTTGCCGCCGAAGCGCTTCATCATCTTCATCAGGCCGCCGCCCTTCATCTTCTTCATCATGCCCTGCATCTGCTCGAACTGGTTGAGCAGGCGGTTGACCTCCTGGACCTGAACGCCGGCACCGGCGGCGATGCGGCGCTTGCGGCTGGCCTTGATCAGCTCGGGCTTGCGGCGCTCCAGCGGCGTCATCGAGCGGATGATGCCCTCCATGCGGCGCACATCGCGCTCGGCCTTGTTCATGTCGGCCTGGCCGGCCTTGGCGGCCAGCTCGGTCGGCAGCTTGTCGAGCAGGCCCGACAGCCCGCCCATCTTCTTCATCTGGCTGATCTGGGCCAGGAAGTCGTCGAGGTCGAAGCCGCCGCCGCCCTTGACCTTCTCGGCGAGCTTCTGCGCGGCCTCGATGTCGACGCCCTTCTGGACTTCCTCGACCAGCGCGACGATGTCGCCCATGCCGAGCACGCGCCCGGCGTGGCGCTCGGCGTCGAAGACCTCCAGCCCGTCGATCTTCTCGCTGACGCCGGCGAACTTGATCGGCGCACCGGTGATCTGGCGCACCGAGAGCGCCGCGCCGCCGCGGCTGTCGCCGTCGAGCTTGGTGAGCACGATGCCGGTCAGCGGCAGCGCCTCCTTGAAGGCGCGCGCGGTGTTGATCGCATCCTGGCCCTGCATCGCGTCGACCACGAACAGCGTCTCGACCGGGTCGAGCGTGGCGTGCAGGTCGCGGATCTCGGCCATCAGCGCCTCGTCGATCGCCAGGCGGCCGGCGGTGTCGACCAGCAGCACGTCGATGAAGTGCTTCTTCGCGTAGTCCAGCGCGGCCAGCGCGATGTCGCGCGGCTTCTGGTCGCCGGAGGAGGGAAACCACTCGCCGCCGGCCTGCTTGGTCACGGTCTTGAGCTGCTCGATCGCGGCCGGGCGGTAGACGTCGGCCGAGACGGTCAGCACCTTCTTCTTGCGGCGCTCGATCAGGTGCCGGGTCAGCTTGGCGGTGGTGGTGGTCTTGCCGGCGCCCTGCAGACCGGCCATCAGGATGATCGCCGGCGGCTGGGTGGCCAGGTTCAGGTCGGCCACGCCCTCGCCCATGGTCGCGGCCAGCTCCTTGTGCACGATGCTCACCAGCACCTGGCCGGGCGTCAGCGAGTTGGCGACCTCGGCGCCGAGCGCGCGTTCCTTGACGCGGGCGATGAAGTCGCGCACCACCGGCAGCGCCACGTCCGCCTCCAGCAGCGCCATGCGCACCTCGCGCAGCATGTCCTGCACGTTCGATTCGGTGATGCGGGCCTGGCCCCGCATCGTCTTGACCATGCGTGACAGGCGTTCAGAAAGAGCGGAGGCCATCGGGTGTCCCGGGTAAGGAGGATAAGTACACTGTGCGGGTGATTCTATCGACCCCCATGTCCCTCGGACTGACCCCGTGGCTGGTGCCGTCGCTGGCGGCGCTGGCGGGCTATCTGCTGGCGATGCGCCCGGGCGAGCGGCCCTGGCGGGTCCGGCTGCTGCCGCTGGCCTGGCTGGCGCATGGTCTGGCCGGCGTGCTGCACCTCTTCGGCATCGGCGAGCCCGGCCAGGGCGTGCGCTTCGGCTTCGCGCCGGCGCTGGCGGCCACCGCCTGGCTGGTGATCGGCCTGCATGCGCTCGAGAGCCGCTTCGTGCCGGTGCCCGGGGTGCGGCGCTGGCTGGCGCTGTCCGGGCTGATGACGCTGGCGCTGGCGATGCTGTTTCCCGGCGAGGGTCTGCGCTCCAGCTCGCCCTGGGCGCCGCTGCACTGGATGATGGGCCTGGCCTCCTACGGTCTGGTGGCGGCCGCGGTGCTGCATGCCGCCTGGCTGGACCGGGCCGAGCGCCAGATGCGCGACCGCTCCCGCGCCCGGCTCGAGGCACCTGCCGGCGCCATCGGCCTGCCGCTGCTGACGCTGGAGCGGCTGACCTACCGCTTCGTCGCCGCCGGCTTCGTGATGCTGACGCTGGCGCTGCTGCTGGGCGTGTGGTTCACGCCGGTCTGGCACTGGGACCACAAGACGGTGTTCTCCCTGCTGGGCTGGGTGGTGCTGGCCGGGCTGATGGCCGGGCGACAGTTCTTCGGCTGGCGCGGCCGGCGCGCGACCCGCTGGCTCTATGCCGGCAGCGTGCTGCTGCTGCTGGCCTATGTGGGCTCGCGCTTCGTGCTGGAGGTGCTGCTGCAGCGCCTGCCCGCCGGAGCCTGATTCGAAACCCGCACCCCCCCCACGATCCCGACCTCACCATGCTGGGCAAGCTGCTGCTGATCATTCTGGCCATTCTCGGCATCGTGTGGCTGCTGCGCGGTGCACGCCGTACCGGTGGCAATGCCGACCGGACGTCCCGGGCTTCCGGAACCGCGGACACGCCGCAGGACACCGGCGCGCTGCAGCCGATGGCGCGCTGCGCGCACTGCGGCCTGCATCTGCCCCAGGCCGAGGCGCTGCTCCACGAGGGCCAGGCCTACTGCAGCCGGCTGCACCGCCTGGCCGGTCCGCGTGCGCCCTACGGGCGGCGCTGAGGTGGTGCCGGAGCGGGCATGAAGGGCGGGCAGGAGCGCCGACGCGGCCACCGCAACGGCGGCATCTGGTTCCAGACGATGGTGCTCGGCGCCGAGCGCACCGGCCCGCTCGACGCCGATCTCGACACCGACCTGTCGCCCGACACCCGGCCCGGGCCGAGCACCGCTCCGGCCGCCTCTGCGGCAGACGAGCCGGTGCGGCCCTTCGTGCGGCGTGGCTCGCAGGCGCCGCCGGCCGCGGCCGAGACGCCGCTGCAGGCCGCGCCCGACAGCCCGCCCCGGCCGCGCAGCGAGCCGCCGGCGCCGCTGCTGCGGCTGTTCCGCGCCTTCTCGATCGCCCGGCTGCTGCTGGGCCTGCTGCTGCTGGGCATCCAGGGTCTGGTGGTCTTCTATCTGGGCGGGCGGGCGCAGTGGCCGACGCTGGCGGTGTGCGCGCTGCAGGTGGCCGCCGCGGTGGCGGTGCTGGCCTGGCCGGTGCCGCCGGACGGCTACATGGCGATTTCCGGCCGGCTGCGCGGGCGCTGGGCGCTGGCGACGGTGGCGGTGGACCTGATCGCCTTCACGCTGCTGCTGACGCTGAGCGGGCCGTCGGTCAACGCGGTGGCGCTCTACATGCTGCCGGTGCTGATGGCCGCCACGCTGATGCCGCGCCGCCCGGCGCTGGGCGTGGCCTCGCTGGTGGTGCTGCTGATGCTGGCCGCGGCCTGGTGGGGCACCGACACCCCGGCCGAGCTGGCCGCCGCGATGATGCACGCCGGCATCGCCGGCGGCGGCGTGATGACCGTCGCGGCGCTGGCCGGCGAGCTGGCCGACCGGCTGGCCCGCCAGGAGCTGGCCGCGCGCAACACGCTCGAGCTGGCACGCCAGCAGGCGCGGCTGAACCGGCTGATGATCGAGGAGATCCAGGACGGGGTGATGGTCGCCGATCGCCACGGGCGGGTGCAGGCCGCCAATCCGGCCGCGCTGCAGCTCATCGGGCTGCCGGAGGGTGGGCGCTTCGAGGCCTTCGGACTCGACCGGTCGCCGAGCTGGGAGCCGCTTCAGCAGGCGCTGGCACAGGCCTTCGCCGAGGGCGCCTGGCCCGAGGCCGGCCGCGAGCTGAGCCTGCGCCTGCCCGGCCCGGGCGGCGACGAGCGCCATCCGCAGGAGCGGCCGCTGCGCCTGCGCATGCGCTTCGCCCGGCGCCGCACCCGTCCGGGCGAGGCGCTGTGCGTGCTCTTCCTGGAGGATGTGCGCACGCTGCGGGCCCGCGAACGCCAGGAGCGGCTGGCGGCGATGGGCCGGGTCTCGGCTGGCATCGCCCATGAGATCCGCAATCCGCTGGCGGCCATCGCCCAGGCCAATGCGCTGCTGGCCGAGGAGCTGCTCGACCCGGCGCAGCAGCGCCTGGCGCGCATCGTCGCCGACAACGTGGTGCGGCTGCAGCGCATCGTCGACGATGTGGCCGAGGTCTCGCCGGGCGCGCCGCGCGAGGCGCCGGTGATCGATCTCGGCGCCCAGGTCAGCGCGCTGTGCGCCGACTGGTCGCGCACCGCCGGCCTCCGGGCCGACCGCGACGCGGTGCTGTTCGTCGATGCCGGCGACCAGCCGCTGCCGGTGCGCTTCGACATCGAGCATCTGCGCCGGGTGCTGGTCAATCTGCTCGACAACGCGCTGCGCCACGGCAGCGGCCAGCCGCATGCGGTCTGGGTGCGCGCCTGCGCGCGGCCGCAGGGGCTGATCGAGCTGTCGGTGGCCAGCGACGGCGCGGTGATCGCGCCCGATGTCGAGCCGCATCTCTTCGAGCCCTTCTTCTCGACACGCAGCCGTGGCACCGGCCTGGGCCTGTACATCTGCCGCGAGCTGTGCGGGCGCTACCGCGCCGCGATCGAGTTCCGTCCGCGCGGCCCCGGCGCGCGCCACCGCAATGTCTTCGTCGTCACCATGCCGCGGGTCGCGCTGGCCTCGGGCGTGACGACGCTTCCTGCCGCTGCCTCATGAATCCGCCCCCAGTTGCTGCCGCGCCGCGCCTGCTGGTCGTCGACGACGAGCCCGATCTGCGCACCCTCTACGAGCTGGCGCTGCTGCGCGAGGGCTACGACATCGAGACGGCGGCCTGCGTCGAGGAGGCCTGGGCGCTGCTGCAGGCCGCCCGCTTCGATGCGGTCATCACCGACATGCGGCTGCCCGACGGCAACGGGCTGGAGCTGCTGCGCCGGCTCGAGCAGGCCGGCCGGCCCGAGAAGACGCTGGTCATCACCGCCTACGGCTCGGCCGAGAACGCGGTGCTGGCGCTCAAGGCCGGTGCCTTCGACTATCTGACCAAGCCGGTCGACCTGCGCCAGTTCCGCAGCGTCGTGGCCTCCGCGCTGGGGCGGGTGCCGACGCCGCCGCGTGCCGCCGTGACGGCGGTGGCCGCCGCCGTGCCGGCACCGCCGGTCGCGGCGCTGCAGCGCCTGTCGGGCGGCTCGGCGGTGATGGGCCAGGTGCGCGAGCTGGTGACCAAGGTGGCGCGCGGCATGGCGCCGGTGCTGGTGCACGGCGAGTCCGGCACCGGCAAGGAGCTGGTGGCCCGCGCGGTCCATCAGGTCAGCCACCGTGCCACCCAGCCCTTCGTCGCGGTCAACTGCGGCGCGATTCCCGAGCATCTGCTCGAGGCGGAGTTCTTCGGCTACCGCAAGGGCGCCTTCACCGGCGCCAGCGAGGACCGCGAAGGCTTCTTCCAGGCCGCCAGCGGCGGCACGCTCTTTCTCGACGAGATCGGCGAGCTGCCGCTGGCGATGCAGAGCAAGCTGCTGCGCGCGATCCAGGAGCGCGCGGTGCGTCCGGTCGGTGCCACCGCCGAGCAGGTGCTCGATGTGCGCATCATCAGCGCGACGCATCGCGATCTCGAGGCCGAGGTGCGTGCCGGGCGCTTTCGCCAGGATCTGTACTACCGGCTCAATGTCATTCAGGTGCGGGTGCCGCCGCTGCGCGAGCGGCTCGACGATCTGCCGCTGCTGTGCGAGACGGTGCTGGCGCGCATCGCCGCCGAGTCCGGCCTGGCGGCCGTGCCCCGGCTGACGCCGGCGGCCCTGGCCCGGCTGGCCCGGCACGACTTTCCCGGCAATGTGCGCGAGCTCGAGAACCTGCTGCACCGGGTGGTGGCGCTGTCGGGCGGCGGCTGGGTCGATGTCGACGATCTGGGGCTGCCGGGCGGGGGTGTGCCGGCGTCGCCGGCCGTGCCGCCGGTGGCCGCGCCGGCCGCGGGCACGGGTCCGGCCGGTCCGGTCGGTCCGGTCGGTCCGACGGGCGAGCCACCGCTGCCCGCGGACCTGATGGCCCACCTCGACGAGGTCGAGCGCGAGGTGCTGGTGCGCGCGCTGGCGCTGCACCGCGGCAACCGCACCGCCGCCGCCGCCGCCATCGGCCTGACGCTGCGCCAGATGCGCTACCGCATGAGCCGGCTGGGCGTGCAGGCCGCCGGCGACGGCAGCGACGAGGGCGAGGAGGGTAGCGCATGAGCCCGGTCGCTGCCCGGCGTCGCCAGCCCGTGCCGACGCCCGTCTCGCCCTGGCAGGATGGCTGGCACCGCGACGCGCGCCGGGTGCCGAGCCCGAACTTCGGACCGCGTCCCCCGGGGCGGGCGGTCGATCTGGCGATCATTCATTCGATCAGCCTGCCGCCCGGCCGCTACGGCGGCGACGCGGTCGAGCGGCTGTTCACCAACCGGCTCGATCCGGCTGCGCACCCGTATTTCGCCGGCCTGGCCGGGCTGGAGGTGTCGGCGCATTTCCTGATCCGGCGCGACGGCGAGCTGGTGCAGTTCGTGGCGGTCGACGGGCGCGCCTGGCATGCCGGGCGCTCGTCCTGGCGCGGCGTCGACAACTGCAACGACCATTCGCTCGGCATCGAGCTGGAGGGGCTGGAAGGACACCCCTTCCGTGCCGCCCAGTACCGGGCGCTGGCACGACTGCTGAGGCAGGCCGCACAGGCCTGGCCGATTCTCGAGGCGGTCGGCCACGAGCATGTCGCGCCCGGGCGCAAGCACGATCCGGGCGCAGGCTTCGATTGGCGCCGGCTGGCGCGCCACCTCGGCGCGCACAAGCCGCTCCTGCCGCTCCTGTCAAGAGGCACATGAACTGAGGGACACTAGCCATAGTGTTTTGCAGATCGCAGGACACTACGGCTAGTGTTATGCTCGCGTCCGTCGCGGCTGCGGGCTCTCCGCAGAATGGCCGCGCGTCCAGCACCGCAACGCCCAGACCACTCCCCATTTCACCGTCCAGGACGGCCCGCCACCCGCAGGCCGACCGGGGCGGCGCATTGCCGACGACGACCGCCTGACGTCCTCAGGGAACGAACCCAGGAAGACTCCATGTCCATGCAGACAACCGACTTCAGCTCCATCGATCCGACCTCGACCGCCCCGACCGCGCCGTCGCCTTCCGCCTACGCCGGCTACCAGATCATCCGCCGCAACGGCGCGGTGGTCGCGTTCGAGCCGCACAAGATCGCGGTGGCGCTGATGAAGGCCTTCCTGGCGGTGCGCGGCGCGCAGGGCGCGGCCTCGGCCAGCGTGCGCGAGACGGTCGACGTGCTGACCGAGTCGGTGGTGCGCGCGCTGCTGCGCTCGCGTCCGAGCGGCGGCACCTTCCACATCGAGGATGTGCAGGACCAGGTCGAGCTGGGCCTGATGCGCGGCAGCCACCATGACGTGGCGCGTGCCTACGTGCTGTACCGCGAGCGCCGCTCGCAGGAGCGCCTGAGCCAGGGCCGCGCGCCGGCGCAGGCGCCGGCCGATGTGGTCGTGCAGGACCATGGCCAGCGCAAGCCGCTGGACAAGGGCGGCCTGCAGGCGCTGGTCGAGTCGGCCTGCGCCGGCCTGGGCGAGGAGGTCACCGCCGCGCCGGTGCTGGCCGAGACGCGCCGCAACCTGTACGACGGTGTGCCGGTCGAGGAGGTCTACAAGGCCGCGATCCTGGCCGCGCGCACGCTGATCGAGAAGGATCCGGGCTACACCCGCGTCACCGCCCGCCTGCTGATGCACACCATCCGCCGCGAGGTGCTGGGCGACGACGTGACCCAGGCCGAGATGAGCCTGCGCTATCCGCTGTACTTCCCCGAGTTCGTGCGCCGCGGCGTCGAGGCCGAGCTGCTCGACGAGCGCCTGCTGCAGTTCGACCTGTCGCGTCTGGGCGCCGCGCTGCGTCCCGAGCGCGACATGAACTTCGACTACCTCGGCCTGCAGACGCTGTACGACCGCTACTTCCTGCATGTGCGCAAGGCCCGCATCGAGCTGCCGCAGGCCTTCTTCATGCGCGTGGCCATGGGTCTGGCGCTGAACGAGGTCGACCGCGAGGCGCGCGCGATCGAGTTCTACGAGGTGCTCTCCAGCTTCGACTTCATGTCGTCGACGCCGACGCTGTTCAACGCCGGCACCCGCCGCTCGCAGCTCTCGAGCTGCTACCTGACGACCGTGCCCGACGACCTGGACGGCATCTACGAGGCGATCAAGGACAACGCGCTGCTCTCCAAGTTCGCCGGCGGCCTGGGCAACGACTGGACGCCGGTGCGCGCGCTGGGCAGCCACATCAAGGGCACCAACGGCGAGTCGCAGGGCGTCGTGCCCTTCCTGAAGGTGGTCAACGACACCGCGGTCGCGGTCAACCAGTGCTTTGCGCCGGACACCGGGGTCTATACCGCCGATGGCGTGAAGGCGATCCGCGATATTCACCCCGGTGATCTGGTGCTGGGCCACAGCGGCCAGTACCGCGAAGTCACCGAGCGCATGGTCTACAACCAGACCGACCCGATGGTGGCGATCGACGTGAAGCACACGGTCGAGCCGCTGCTGGTGACGGACGCGCACCCGTTCTGGGCGATCCAGGGCGTGCCGCTGGGCCAGGCCAATGCTCGCACCGAGGCGTGGCTCGACAAGGGCAAGGTCACGGCAGCCTGGGTCGAATCCGGCCAACTCGCGCAAGGTGACTACATCGGCTTCGCGATCCCGACCGAGGTGGTTGCGGTGGAAGGGTTCACCGAAGACGATGCCCGGATGTACGGCATCCTGCTCGGCGACGGCCACCTGTCGAAGGACGGGATGCAGTGGGGCGTGTCCGGCAATCCGCAGCGCGACGAGCACCTCGCATTCGTGCGCCAGTACCTGAGTGCGCAAGGCATCCACTGCTGGGAAACCGCCCGCGGCGAGACCTATGCGCAGATTCACTGGGCGTCGGGCCACGGCGTGCTGCGCGATGGCACGACCGGTCGCATCGTCAGCGCGGGCGCTGCGACGATGCCGTTTGCCTACGACGATCTCTACGACGCGAACCACCACAAGCGCATCGCTCCGCGCCTGGCCCACCTGCCGCGCGTGCAGACGCTGGCCCTGCTGCAGGGGCTGCTGGAGACCGACGGCTGCGTTTCGCGGGGCAAGGAGCTGACGTTCACTTCGTCGTCCGTGCCGCTTGCCGAGGGGGTGCGCTATCAGATGCTGCGTCTGGGTGTTCCTGTGGCGGGCCAGAAGCGCACCCGTCGCCATGGCCACGTCGGCCAGCGTTCGGATGGCTCCAAGGCCGTGTTCGACAGCGAAGGCACCAGCATCGACCTGCGCATTCCGGCGATTCCCGAACTGGCGAGCCGGATCGGCTGCGCGTCCGTCACCAGGCGCAACTGGATCGAGCGCGACGGCATCGTGTTCTCCCGTGTGCGCTCGACCCAGCCGATCACGCCCAAGCCGATGGTGGTCGACCTGAAGGTCGATGTGGACGAGTCGTACCAGACCGTCGCAGGCCTGGCGCACAACGGCGGCAAGCGCAAGGGCGCGGTCTGCGCCTACCTGGAGACCTGGCACCTCGACATCGAGGAGTTCCTGGAGCTGCGCAAGAACACCGGCGACGACCGCCGCCGCACCCACGACATGAACACCGCGAACTGGATTCCGGACCTGTTCATGAAGCGCGTGATGGAGGGCGGCGAGTGGACGCTGTTCAGCCCGTCGACCTGCCCGGACCTGCATGACCTGTTCGGCACCGCCTTCGAGCGTGCCTACACGGCCTACGAGGAGAAGACCCGCTCCGGCGAGATCAAGCTCTTCAAGCGGGTGCGCGCGGTCGACCTGTGGCGCAAGATGCTGACGATGCTGTTCGAGACGGGCCATCCGTGGATCACGTTCAAGGACGCCTGCAACCTGCGCTCGCCGCAGCAGCATGTCGGCGTGGTGCATTCGAGCAACCTCTGCACCGAGATCACGCTGAACACCAATGCCCAGGAGATCGCGGTCTGCAACCTCGGCTCGGTCAATCTGGCGCACCACCTGACGACCGGCGCGGACGGCGCCAAGGTGCTCGACCAGGCCAAGCTGAAGAAGACGGTGTCGGTGGCGATGCGCATGCTCGACAACGTCATCGACATCAACTACTACGCCGTCGCCAAGGCCCGCAACTCGAACCTGAAGCACCGCCCGGTCGGCCTGGGCCTGATGGGCTTCCAGGACGCGCTCTACCAGCTGCGCGTGCCCTACGCCTCGCAGGCGGCGGTCGAGTTCGCCGACCGCTCGATGGAGGCGATCTGCTACCACGCCTACTGGGCCTCGACCGAGCTGGCCGCCGAGCGTGGCCGCTATGCGAGCTACGACGGCTCGCTGTGGTCGAAGGGCATCCTGCCGCTGGACTCGCTCAAGCTGCTGGCCGAGGCCCGCGGCGGCTATGTCGAGGCCGACACCTCGTCGACGCTGGACTGGGAGGCGCTGCGCCTGCGCATCCGCGACAACGGCATGCGCAACTCCAACTGCGTGGCCATCGCGCCGACCGCGACCATCTCGAACATCATCGGCGTGGACGCCTCGATCGAGCCGTGCTTCGGCAACCTCTCGGTCAAGTCCAACCTGTCGGGCGAGTTCACCGTGGTCAACGAGTACCTGGTGCGCGACCTGAAGAAGCTCGGCCTGTGGGATGACATCATGGTCATGGACCTGAAGCATTTCGACGGCTCGCTGCGCCGCATCGACCGGGTGCCCGAGGAGCTCAAGCAGCTCTACGCGACCGCCTTCGAGGTCGAGCCGCGCTGGCTGGTCGAGGCCGCCTCGCGTCGCCAGAAGTGGATCGACCAGGCGCAGAGCCTGAACATCTACATGGCCGGCGCCTCGGGCAAGAAGCTCGACGAGACCTACAAGCTCGCCTGGATCCGCGGCCTGAAGACCACCTACTACCTGCGCACGATGGGCGCCACGCACGCCGAGAAGTCGACCGGCCGCGCCGGCCAGCTCAACGCGGTCAGCGCCGG
>RRZU013016353.1_pt1 | contig 11599 bp, 22 predicted proteins | sample 2165561 | NCBI WGS metagenome assembly RRZU01 (sample SAMN10456909, study PRJNA506462) | wastewater metagenome | isolation source: wastewater sludge | place: USA: Moscow, Idaho | reverse complement strand
GGCGGCGCCAAGGGCAACGTCACCCTGGTCAGCTTTGACGGCCGCTACAAGCTGGTCCTGGCCGTGCAAGACCAGATCGTGTTCGGCGAGCAGCTGATGGCTGCCAAGGCGCTGATCGACGAGTGTGTGCGCGACTGGTCGCAGGGCGCTAACGACAACGTGCGTGCGCTGGTCACCCACGCCTTCCAGACCGACAAGGCCGGCAAGATCAACACCGGCCGTGTGCTGGGCCTGCGCCAGCTGAACATCACCGACGAAAAGTGGCAGAAGGCCATGCAGGCGATCAGCGACAGCATCCGCGTGGCCAGCAGCAAGCCCTACGTGCGGTTCTACAAGCGCGACGACGACTCGGGCGACTACGCCCACATCAGCCTGGACGCGGCGGCGGTATGAGCAACGTTCGCACCTACACCGTCAAGGCCGCCTGGTTTGACGACGCCATGGTCACGCTGCGTGTCGATCTGGACAAGCTGACGCCCGAGCTGGCCATCGATATCAACGCCTTCTGGAGCGACGCAGATGACCGATTGGAGGGCGAGGACCAGGACGTCGTTCGCACCGTGGTCCGTATGTTCGGCGCCGCCGCCATTGACTTCTTCATGAAGGATGGCGGCGCCAGCTTCGGAGCCGCGAGCGATATCAGCCGCTGGGCCACCGAGAAGGTGCTCAAAGACCTGTACGAGGGCTGGCCCGACTTCGACCACCTCGGCATCGTGATCGTTGCGGCAGAAGTGTCGTCGGTCGGCTACGACGACGTTTCGCTGGTGGTCGAACCATGAGCAAGCCCGCCATGCTCCAAATCAACACCGCCGGCGCCTGGCGCAACGTGTGCGAGTTCGACGTGGCCGACGGTGCGGCCATGTCCCATGTCATGGAAGCCGGCGCCACGCTGGCCGCCTACGGCCTGAACAAGCCCAAGGTGCGCATCGTGAAGATGGAAGGCGGCTACGCCTTGCCCCTGTTGCGCCGCTGCCCCGAAACCGGCTGGCGCCCGGTGACCACCCATGCAGAAGCCGAGGGGCAGGTATGAACCGCGCGAACGCTACTGCCGCCATTCGCGGCCGCATCGAGGACCACATGCACAGCTTCAAGTGGCGCCATGAAGCCGCCGCTTCCCTTCGCTGTCTTGGCGACGAGCGGGGCGCGCGCAGCAACCTGCGCATCGCCGAATTGGAGCTTCAGAAGGTCGCTGAACTCCTGTCCATCGAAAACCACTTGAACGGCGTCAGTCCGGAAGGAAAGGAACCCCATGAAACGCTTTGAACAAAGCGCACAGGCCATGTACGCGGCCTTTCTGAAGGAGCGCCAGAAGCGGGGCAGCAGAGGCACCCATTACCTGGACTGGGACGCGCTGTCAGAAGACCAGCGCGCCTCCTGGATCGCTGCCGCCAAACAAGCCGCCGCCGAACTGGCGCTGGTGCACTGAAGGCCATGGGACACGACGCAATGGCAATTGCCGCGCTGCCAGTGATCTCGCCGAAGCGGCCTGCAGCGCGTGGGTGGGTTCGCGCCAGTGGCTGGGTGCCGCCGCGCGAGCTGGCGGCGTTGGGCTACCCGGTAGAAGCCTGGGCACACCGAGCCAATGGCCTGTTTGTGCTGTCAGCTGTCGAGAAGCCTGACCCGCAGCCGGGCGAGATGGACGTGGGGCCCGAGTACCACCTGAGCATCAGCGCGAATGGGCAGCGCTGCAGTTCCGCCGACGCGGTGTGGGTGCTGGCGCAGTTCGATTTGCTTGATGCCAAGGAGGACAACCATGTTCCTTCCGGGCGCGTGCGCAACTTCTGGCGTCCGGTGGCGGACCGGCTGAGCGGCTACGAGTGCCCGTGCCAAGACGCCGAGCCGGCGATCCGGGAAAGCAAGGGCGATTACATCTGGAGGGGTGTCACGAATGGCTGAGAACACCAAGATCGAATGGGCCGATCACACCTTCAATCCGTGGGAGGGTTGTCAAAAAATCAGCCCGGGCTGCGACCACTGCTACGCCGAGGCGCGCAATGCGCGTTTTGCGGGTGGGCAATCGGTGAACTGGGGGCCGGGCGCGCCACGACGCCGCACCAGCGCCGGCAACTGGGCAAAGCCGCTCAAGTGGAATGCTGAGGCAGAGCGCGCCGGCAAGCGTGCGCGTGTGTTCTGCGCGAGCCTGGCGGACGTGTTTGACAAGGCGGTGCCGGTGCAATGGCGGATGGACCTCTTCGAGCTGATCAGCGAGACCCCGAACCTCGATTGGCTCATCCTGACAAAGCGCATCGGCAACGTGAGGCCGATGTGCTCAGGCGACGGCTTGATGTTCGACATGATCGCCGACCGCGTTTGGCTCGGCGCCACCATCGTGAATCAGGAGGAGGCCGACCGCGACATCCCGAAGCTGCTGGCCGTGCCGGCGGCCAAGCGGTTCCTGAGCATGGAGCCGCTGCTGGGGCAAGTGGATTTGAGGCTACCCATTCGCACATGGGCAAACAGCCGTGGCGACCTGGCTTGCGACCACTGCTGCAATGGCGATCGCTGTGACGACCCCGCGCATTTCGCCAGGGGACACCCTGATTGGGCGCCGCACTGCCGCTGCCCCCATTGCCGTGGAACAGGTAAAGGCAAACCCATCGACTGGGTCATCGTGGGCGGCGAAAGCGGCACCGGCGCTCGACCCATGCATCCCGGCTGGGCGCGCAGCCTGCGCGATCAGTGCGTGGCGGCGGACGTGTCGTTTATGTTCAAGCAGTGGGGAGAGTTCGCGCCTGAAGGTGTTGGAGCGGATGCCTGGCACGTCTACCCCGATGGCGTGGCCGCTCGCGATCCCCTGCCCGCAGGAGTGGGGCGTCACGTCCCCAGCGGTCACTGGCGCGCGTACCGGACCGGCAAGAAAGCCGCCGGTCGCTTGCTCGACGGGCGCACCTGGGACGAGGTCCCGTAATGACCACGCGCAGCCGGCCCCCATGGGGCGCGATAGGGCCGGCCCGACCAGCAGCAGGATGTCGGCAACAACAGCTGCAGGGTGCGAGCACCCCCCACGCCAGGATCCTACCGCCTGCTGTGGGCCACCGGGCAGCCTCTCACTGCCGGGGCGGCGCAACCCGGTTTCCGGTGTCCGATAACACCGGGCCTTTTTCAACCCACGCAGCACGCGCCGGGCCGGCCTCAAAAATCGGGCCTCTGGCGCGTTTTTCGTTCCAAGGTGCCCCGGATGTACCCCGGCGCGCCGATCGCCCCGTTTGGGGCGAATTGGGGCGGCTTGCTGCGCCACTGTGAACCGACATGGCCAACCACATCGCCGCCATCCACGTTTTGAAGGGCCAGTTGCAGCTGACCGACGACGATTACCGCGTCCTGCTCCAGCAGCTGACCGGCCAGACCAGCAGCAAGGCCTGCACCGCCGCCCAGCAGCGGGCCGTGCGTGAGCACATGCAGCGCCTGGCAGAGCGCCGGGGCCTGGCCAACCCCGCACGCCGCGCGCAGTTTCTGGCTAGCTACAAAGAAGCAAGCCCGCGCGAACGGAAAATATGGGCACTCTGGAAGGAGCTCGGCCGGCAGGGCTTTGTGCAGCACGCCGATGCGCATGCGCTGAACGCCTGGGTCAAGCGCCAGGTCGGCGTCGATGCCTTGCGCTTTTGCACGCCGCCCCAGCTGGATACGTTGATTGAGGCCCTGAAAGCCTGGAAGGACCGATAACCGATATGACCACTCGCGCCGCCCGCCTGACTGCCGCTGAAGCCGCTGTGCTCGATGCCACGCTGCCGCCTGGCCTGACGGACGACATGCGCGACGTGGCCCTGTGCCTGTACGAGGCTGCCGCGCTGGAAGACGAGCGCGCTGGCCAGGAGCAGCCCGCCGGCGAATGGCTGGCCAGCCTTCGCCAGCTGGCGCGCCTGGCTGCAATCCAGCTGCACCGCCTCGCCCGCGAAAAAGGTGGCCGCACTGTCTACCTGGCGCGCGGCCTGGTTGCCCACCTGTCGGCCCGCGACTGCGAGATGTGCGCCAAGTTTCGCGGCAACAACTACGGCGAGCTGGCCAACGAATACAACCTGACAGAGATGCGTGTGCGCCAGATCGTCGACACCTGGCAGCGCGAACAATTCCTGCGTCGGCAGGGCAATCTGCCCGGCCTCGATCCCGAGCCCTGAGCGCCAGGCGCGCAAATACTAAAGCGCTTTAGTTAGAGCTGGAGGGCCTGCCCGCCGACCATGGCGGGTATGCAGCCATCCGCACCCAAGCCGCTCCACATCTTCAAGCCAGGCCGCCACACCACCGTGGCCGGCGAGGCCATCGAGTTCAGCGAAGCGGACCTGGCCGCCACTGCGGCGGCCTACAGCAAAGACAAGCACCGCGCCCCCATCGTGAAGGGGCACCCCGCCATGGATGCGCCCGCGCAGGGCTGGGCCGATGGCCTGGTGATGCGCGAGCGCGGCCTGTACGCGCTGCCCTCCAAAGTCGACCCCGCGTTTGCTGAAGAAGTGCGCGCCGGCCGCTGGGGTGCCGTCAGCGCCAAGTTCTACCGCCCCGACGCCGCGAACAACCCGGTCCCCGGCGTCTGGTATCTGCGCCACATCGGCGTCCTGGGTGCTCAGCCGCCCGCCGTGAAAGGCCTGGACTCGCCCGAGTTCAGCGAGGTCGAAGACGGCTGCGTGTGCTTTGCCGAGGGCGTGGCCTTCGGCGAATGGGACGCCATGACCTCGGCCAACCTGTGGCGCCAGATGCGCGACTGGATCGTCGCCAAGTTCGGCTTGGAAGAAGCCGACAAGGTGCTGCCCAACTACGACGTGCGCGCCCTGGAGCTGGGCGCCCAGGAAGACATTGCAACGCAGCGCGCCGCAACGCCGACTGCGTTCAGCGAAGGCGATCCCGCCGCAACCCAACCACCACCGAAGGAGTCCACTGTGACCGAACAGGAAGCCGCGCAGCTGCGCGAACAAAACGCTGCACTGCAGGCGCGCCTCGACGCGTCGGATCGTGCGCAGGCCGAGCGTGACCAACGTGACGCCGCTGCCGCCACGGCCGCGCGCACCGCCGAGCACACGGCATTCGCCGAGGGCTTGATCAGCGAGGGCAAGGTGATCGAAGCCGACAAGGCCCTCGTGGTCGCGTTCGCCGATGCCATGCACCCGGCCGAAGGCGAGCCGGTGATGTTCGGCGAGGGCGACGACAAGGCGCTCCTGGTCGACCAGTTCAAGGCCTTCCTGCAGCGTCTGCCCGCCGGCGTTGAGTTCGGCGAACACGCCACGCGCACCCGTGCCGGTACCGCCGGTGCCGCCGCCGACGTGGAGTACGCCGAAGGCACCGACCAGGAACGCATCGACCTCGACCAGAAGGTGCGCCGCTACGCGGACGAGCACAAGGTCAGCTACTCGGCCGCTTACGCCGCAGTGACCAAGTAAGTCAAACCACCCCACCGAAGGAAACCAGCATGTCCCGTATGCAAGAGCTCCGCATGGTCGACCCTGTGTTGACCAACCTGGCGGCCGGCTACATCAACGACGAATTCATCGCCGACCTGGTGCTGCCGCCCGTCACCGTCGCTAAGGAAGGCGGCAAAGTGCCGCTGTTCGGCAAGGCCCAGTTTGTGGTGCACCGCACCGAGCGCGCGATCCGCGCCGACTCCAACGTGCGCGACCCCGATGGCGTGAAGTCAATCGACTTCGTGCTGGACGAGCACGACATCGCCACCCGCCTGGACTACCGCGAAAAGCAGGAAGCCGACTACCAGATCGACGCGGTCGAGACGGCGAACACCATGGAAATCCTGCGCCTCGGTCACGAGCTGCGCGTGGCCACGCTGGTGCAAAACCCCGCTACCTACGCCGCCGGCAACACCCTCACGCTGGCCGGTGCTGACCAGTTCACCGGTCCGGCCAGCGATCCGCTCGGCGTGGTGATGGATGCCAAGGCCGCCGTGCGCGCAAAGATCGTGCGCGAGCCCAACACCATGACCATGGGCTACGAGACCTATCGCGCGCTGCGCCGCCACCCGCAGCTCGTGGGCTTGCTGTCCACCAACAAGGACCGCATCCTGACGCTGGAAGACCTGAAGCGCTTCTTCGAGGTCGACACCATCAACGTCGGCAAGGCCGTTTCGGCCGATGACGACGGCGATGCCACGCAGGACATCTGGGGCGACTTCATCGCGCTTACCTACACGGCCCGCGCCGTTGATGGCCAGCGCTCGTTCCGTGTGCCCTCGTTTGGCTACAACCTGGTCAAAAAAGGCTGGCCGCAGGTCGACCGCTACCCGGCGCCCGGCGGCAAGGTCGAGTACATCCGCGCGACCGAGATCAACAAGCCCTTCGTGCTGGCATCCGGCGCGGGCTTCCTGATCTCCGACACCAACGCCTAAGCCATGGCCGCCGCACGCAAAACCGCTGCCGCCAAGGCGCCCGAGCAGGTGACCGAGCAGGTCGCTGATCCGGCTGTCGACACGGCAGCGCAGAACACACCACCCGAGGAAGCTGTCAACCCCGGCGCCGCCACTAGCGCGGCGCCGGGTGGTGCAGGCCCGGATGGCGCGCCGAAAACACCACCCCAAGGAGCCGCCCCCGGCGCCGCCAATAGTGCGGCGCCGGGCAGCGCAGGCCCAGAAGGTGTGCCGGCCTACCGCGTGGTGCGCCCGATCCGCTGCGGCGTGAAGAACGAGGCCGGCCAGGTCAAGAGCCGCACCTACCGCGTCGGCGAGCTGGCGCAGCTGGACGACGACACCGCCGCCGTGCTGCTGGTGCGCGGCGACGTGGCCCGCCAATGAACCCGCAGCAGCCCGAGGCCGCCGATGCTGCGCCACCGCGCGGCCGCCCGAAGGTGGCGCACGCCCCCTCGGGGGGCAGCGCATCAGGCGCAGCCGAGGAGCGTGGGGGCGAGGTGCCCAAGCGCTATCGGCTCAAGCCCTCGGGCTGCTGCGATCTGCCCCGTGTGGTGCACCTGACCGACGCCGAAGCGGCGCCCGGCCTGGCCAATGGCCTGCTGGAGCCGCTGCCGCCCACGATGGCGGCGCCTGTATCCGAACCTGCAAAGGAGTGAACTGTGCCGAAACCTACCTTCCACCCGATCCTGACCATCACCGTCGTCGCCGCTGTGGCGATCGAGCAAACGCGCCGCTTCATCGGCTTCGACAACAAGATCGCCGCCGCCGGCGCCAAGGCGTTGGGCACCAACCCGGTCACCGCGAAAGCCCTGGAGCACATGCCCGTCGATTCGCACGGCGTGATCCTGGTCGAAGCCGGTGGCGCGATCGCGCTGGGCACTGAGGTCGAAGGCGATGCGCAGGGCCGCGCGGTGACACTGGCCGGCGGCAAGTCCAACGGCTGGGCCATGGACGCGGCCACTGCGGCCGGCGACCTGATCCGCATCATTCGCGGCGTCTAAGCACCGGCACCAGGCGCGCGCCCATGTCTTACGCAACCCCGGCCGACCTTGCCCGCGTGGCCACGCGCGGGTGGGACGATCTTGCCCAGCGCGTCGTGCAGAACGCACGCCTGTCGGGCGAAGTGCTGCGCGGCCTCTACACGGGCGAGGACATGAGCGCCACGGCGCCCGAAGTGCTGGACATGGCGCAACGCTGCCTGGACCAGCTGGGCGACGTGCTGGAGCGCGCCAGCCGGCATGCCGACACGTACATCCAGCCGCGCTACCAGGGCCAGCTGCCGCTGCCCGCGCACCTGGTCAGCGGGTCCGACCTGCCGACTGTGGTGGCGACCATCGGTTATCGCCGGTTGATGGGCGCGTCGCTGCCTGAGGAGATTCGCAAGAACACCGACTGGGCCGAGAAGTACTTGCGCGATGTGGCCGCCGGCCTCGTCACGTTCGGCGCGACCGACAACACCACGCCACAGCCCCCGGGTCGCATGGTCAGCAGCACGTCCTGCAAGACCATCGACTGGGAGCGCTACTGACCATGCCGCATGAGCACCTTGATTCTGAAGCGCGGCGACACGCTCGACCTGGAGTGCCAGCTGAAGCAAGCCGGCAAGCCGATCGATATCACCGGGTGGGACATTCGCGCCGCTGTGGTCGCGCCTGGCGGTGTGATCGTGCACCAGTTCTCGGCCGTGATCACGGCGCCGGCGGACGGCGCCTACCGCTTGCCAGCCGCATCGGCTGTGACATGGAAATGGCCGCCTGGCGGCCTGAACATGGACATTCGCTACACCGACCCATCGGGTTACGTGATGACCACCGAAACGGTCGCCATCACCGTGCTCGCTGCGCAGACGCCGCCACGCCTATGACGCCCGAAAACTTCCTGGAAATGGGGCCGGCGATTCTGGCCCGTCTGCGCGAAGTACTTCCGCCCGAAGTGCACGTGCTGTCGGCTGCCGACCTGGACGCCGTTGCTGAAGCCGACCAGCCGACGCCCGCTGTGCACGTGCTGTTTTGGGACCACGCGGTCGGCGCCGAGCCGAGAATGCCGGCGGTGGCCCCGTTCACGTTGACCTGGCTGACGGTGGTCGTCACGCGCAACGTGGCCGATATCGAGCAGGGCGAATACGCGCGCCAGGCGGCCGGCCCGCTGGCCACCGAGGTGATCAGCGCGCTGCACCGGCAGACGTTGTCGGGCCCGGATGGCAAGCCGCTGAAGGTCGGGCGCCTGACGCCCGCCACGCCACCGATTAAGTCCGGCTACAGCGCCGGCAGGTTCTATCTGCCGTTGGCCTGGGACTGCCAGGTCAAGTTCGTGGGGCAGTGCTAGCCATGAGCGTCACCGTCATCAAGGGCGCGCCGCCTTACACGACTGTCATCAACAACGGCGGCACCGTGATCGTGTCCAACGTGATCGGCGTGCGCGGCCCGCAAGGGCCTGGCGGCGGCGATCCGGCTGCAGGCGATTTTCTTGCCACGGCCAACCGCCTTTCTGAGTTCGACACCCCGGCCGCGAAGGCGGCCGCCCGCACCAATCTGCAGCTCGAAAACATCGACTGCGGTGTATTCACCTAAAGGAGCATTCCATGCCTCGCGTCCAACTGAAACGCGGCCTCAAGGCCAATCTGCCCACGTCCGGCCTGCTGCCTGGCGAGCAGCTCTTTACGACCGATCGCGGCACGATGCACGTCGCCACCGATCCGACGACCAAGCTCCCGGTCGTGCCGGCGATCGATGACCTGGTCGCTATGGGCGCGGTTGACGCCGCAGCGGACCTGTTGATCGTGCACGACGCCAGCGAGGCGGCGGGCCAGAAGGAAAAGCGGATCACGATCGACGCTTTCAAGGCATCGCTCAACATTCCGGCCGGCGTGACCGACGAAAAGGCTGCGATCGTTGCCGGTGGCACCGCCGGCTATATCTGGGGCACCAATGGCTCCGACGGCCTGCTGCGCATGAATTCGTCGCTGGCTTGGACGAAAGACGCCGGCAACGCGTTTGTGACCCTGGCCGTTGGCGTAGTCGACTGCGGCACGTTCTAAGGCCCACACGTGCCAAAAATTCTCATCAAACGAGGGACCTTCCAGCAGCTGGAGGATGCGCTGACCGTAGGCGCACTGGCTGCGGGCGAGCTGTACCTCGTGGACGGGAAGATGCTCGCGGCCGGCGTCGGCCCTGCTGATTACATCGAGCTCATTGATACGAAGGGCAATCAGTCTCTCTACAGGAAGACAATTTACGACGCTGTGCTGCGCACGCGCGTAACGTTCTATGAGGAACGAGCACTGGGCAACATTGGCGGAACGCAGACCATCAACTTTGCGACTTTCCAGAAGGCTCGCGGCATCCTCAATGCCAACGCCAATCTGTCGTTCTCGTTCCCCGGCGTCTCCAACTATCAGCTGATCCTGCAGCAAGACAGCGCAGGTGGCCGAGCGGTCACGATCAAAGGCGTGTCCTACTGGGTCGGCGCGACATCGCAACCCGCGATCAACACGGCGCCCAACGGCCGCACCATCGTCTCGCTGTACTACGACGGCGCGGCGCTCACGTGCGGCGTCGTCAAGCTCAACGCGGTCTAAACCATGCCGACCGTCTCCGCCTACCCCAACGCCGTCAAGCTGGCCAGCGACTTCGCTAGCGCGGCGAACGTTGTCGGGAACACCACGGCCTACGCGACGCACAACGGCATCAAAGCGGTCGGTCAGGCGATCTTTGCAGAGTACGGCTTCGATCTGTCGGCCGTCCCGGCGAACGCGCTCATCGACCGCATCCGCTTCAACGTGATCGCCAAGGCAAATGCGGCGGGCCGCCGCACCGCGCGTTGGATAGATGTGCAGCACGCCAATGGCGGCGGGTTCAACACCACCAGCACGCCTGGCGTTCCGCTGCAGAGCACCGACACCACGGCGACCATCGTCCTTGATCGCGTTGCGGATGCTGCCCTTTGGGCGCAGATGCAAATGACCACTGCGGCCGTGCGTGACCCGGCAACCGGGTGGGGCGTGGGCTTCGAATCGACCATCGCTTCGACAACCCTTACCAGCTGGCAGAAATTCTGGCTGGACGTGGATTACACGCTGCCCGCTGCTGGCGTGCCCAACCTGCTTTTCATGAACGAGCTTTTCTAACCCCGAAAACCCAAGGAGCACTCCATGCCCGAAGCCAAGAAAGTAGAAATCACCCTCGCCAAAAAACACGTGCACAAGGGCCGCGAATTTGATCGCGGCGACGTGCTCGCCGTGCGTGAAGACCAGGCCGAATGGCTGATCTCCAAGCAAGTCGCGGTCAAGAAGGGCGACACGCTGCCGGCATTGCCGAGCCGGATCCAGACCGTGAAGGACATGCGCGAAGTCGAGGCAGCTGTGGCCGAAGACCAGCGCTCCAAAGCCATCGCCGCCAAGGCCAAGGCCTAAGCCCACCCAACGCGCACACACAAGGAGAAACGCGCTATGTTGCTCGACAAGAAAATGACGTGGGACGGCCAGGGCCCACTGTTCCTGGGCAAATACGACCCCAAGAACGGCACGCCTGATATGGGCTACCTGGTGAACGTCTACCTGATCGGCTGCGGTACTTCCGGCTTCACGACCGCGCCCAAGATCGAGACCGACACCAAGGCCGAGACCTGCACCGGCTCGCGTGCCCCGCTGAGCTCGCGCATCTCGTCGCGCGAGCTGGCCATTGGCGTGACGGCGTTCCAGTTCGACACGCGCACCATGGCCACGGCGTTCTACGGAGAAGCCGCCGCGATCGCCGCTGGCACGGTGACCGACGAGCCGGTCGCGGCTGATACCGGCGCGGGCGACTTCATCTTCCTGCGCTACCCGAACGTCAAGAACGTGGTACTGACCGACAGCGCGGGCGCCCCGCTGGTGCTGGACACGCACTACGCGGTCGAAGACCCGGGGACCGGCCGTATCCGTGTGATCGCTTTGCCCGCTGCCGCGACAATCGCGTCGGTCGACTACGAGTATTCGGCGCACGCGCACTTCAGCATCTTCAAGACGGGGATGATCGAGCGCGGTTTGATCTTCTGCGGCATCAACAGCGCCCGCCAGCGCGGTCGCGTGACCATCCCCAAGATCAACTTCGCCATGAACGGCGACTACAGCTGGATCGGCGATGACGACGCAGAGCTGCAGCTGGAAGGCCAGACGCTGTTCGCGTCGGAGCTGGAGTTCCACCCGCAGTTCGCCCCGGGCTTCGGCCGCGTGGAGTTCATCGACGCCGCGACGCCCTGACGGGCGTGCCTGGCGCCCCG
>RRZU011761154.1_pt1 | contig 11601 bp, 11 predicted proteins | sample 2165561 | NCBI WGS metagenome assembly RRZU01 (sample SAMN10456909, study PRJNA506462) | wastewater metagenome | isolation source: wastewater sludge | place: USA: Moscow, Idaho | reverse complement strand
GTCGGCCAGGATACCGGCCTTTTCGCAGGAACGCTTGAAGCGACGCAGAGCGACATCAAACGGCTCGTTTTCACGTACTTTAATTACTGGCATGTGCCTCTCACCTCAGAGATAGATATTTTACGGCTAGCAACAAACACCAAAACGATGTTGAGCAGCCCGAGTAAAAATGGTGCGAAATTCTAATCCGATTGGGCGGCTAAAGTAAACCCTTATCAGAAGAGACTGGTTTAAAAAACCGGCGGAGGGTAACATACCGCCCTCAATTTTCCAGTGGTTTTTTCCCCGCCATGCGTGTTTTAGGTATTGAAAGCTCCTGCGACGAGACCGGGATCGCGATCTACGACGATCAACAAGGGATCCTCTCCCATCAACTCTACAGCCAGGTCAAGTTGCACGCCGATTACGGCGGTGTGGTTCCTGAGCTCGCGAGCCGGGATCATGTGCGCAAAACTTTGCCGTTGATCCAGGCTGCGTTGGCTGAATCCGGCTGCACGGCCGCCGATATCGATGGCATCGCTTATACGGCAGGGCCAGGTCTAGTCGGGGCCCTGTTGGTAGGGGCCACCATAGGGCGTAGTCTGGCACTGGCATGGAATAAGCCGGCCGTCGCCGTACATCATATGGAAGGCCACTTGTTGGCACCTATGCTGGAAGAGCATGCGCCGGCATTTCCGTTTCTGGCACTGCTGGTTTCCGGTGGTCATACCCTGCTGGTGCGGGTCGATGGCATCGGCCGTTACCAGATCCTGGGGGAGTCCATCGATGATGCCGCGGGTGAAGCTTTTGACAAAACGGCCAAACTGCTGGGGCTCGATTATCCCGGCGGCGTCTTGCTGTCGAAGATGGCCGAAAGCGGGACTCCGGGGCGTTTCGTGTTCCCGCGGCCGATGACGGATCGTCCCGGGCTGGATTTCAGTTTCTCCGGCCTCAAGACCTTCGCCGCCAACACGATTCGAGCTCAAGGCACAGATGCTCAGACCAAGGCGGATATCGCTCATGCCTTCCAGTGTGCTGTCGTGGATACTCTGGCCATCAAGTGCAAACGGGCACTCAAGGAAACTGGCCTGAAACGGCTGGTTATGGCTGGCGGCGTGAGCGCGAATCGGCAATTACGCGCCCAGTTGGCGCAGATGATGACCGAGTTGGGTGGCGAAGTATTCTACCCGCGCCCAGAATACTGCACCGATAACGGCGCCATGATTGCCTATGCCGGTTTACAGCGTTTGAAAGCCGGTCATACCGTGGGTCTTGAGCTCAGCGTACAACCGCGCTGGAGCCTGGATACCTTGTTACCGGTTGAGTAAAGGTGTACAGATTTCTTAGATTGTTAACGCCGCCCTAATCGGGGCGGCGTTTTTGTTTGCGACGCCAGATCTTGTCCTCCTGGCCGTTGAGCAGGCGCAGGATGTTTTCATGGTGGCGATAGACAATCAGGGCACACAGCATGGCTACTGGCATGGTGAATTCCGGTTTCAGCCAATAGGTGTAGAGCGGCGCCAGCAAGGCGGCGATGAGAGCCGCGAGCGAGGAGTAGCCACTGAGCAACAGGACAATAACCCAGGTGCTGAGCATCATGGCTCCCATGTCCAGACCGATGGGCAACATGGCCCCCAGCGCGGTGGCGACGCCTTTACCGCCCTGGAAGTGAAAAAATAGCGGATACATATGTCCGAGACAGGCCGCGACGCCGATCAAACCGAGAAAAAACGGCGTTACCCCCAGATACCAGGCCAGATAGACAGGGGCTGTCCCCTTGCTCATATCGCAGAGCAACACCAGGACAGCCGCCGAGCGTCCGCCTAGACGCAGCACATTGGTGGTGCCCGGATTATGGGAGCCGTGCTCGCGGGGATCGGGCAGGCCATAGCAGCGGCTGACCAATACGGCGCTGGAAATGGAGCCGCCCAGGTAGGCGAGCATGATCATAGCAAGGCTTAAGGCTGTCATTGGCTCTCAAGGGTTGTCTTGGTGAGGGACTGGGGTAAGATCCATCCTCAATCGGGCAAATCATAGGCCCAAATGGGCAAAAGAGGTATCCGACCTCTGCAGGTTAACAGAAGAGAGAAACAAATGGACAAGGTGTTTATCGCCGGTTTAGAGGTGCTCTGTACTATTGGTGCCTACGAATGGGAAAAAGGGATCCAGCAAAAATTGGTGTTCGATCTGGAGATGGATTTCGATAATCGTCCGGCGGGATTGCAGGATGATCTGGCGCTGGCGCTGGATTATGCCACCGTGGCCTCCCGTGTCACTGCCTTGGTTCAGTCCGAACCCGTTGAATTGGTTGAAACCATGGCCGAGCGGGTCGCAGCTCTGATTTTGCAGCAGTTTCCGGTGCCCAAAGTGCGTGTCCGGGTTACTAAGCCGACTGCTGTGGTGACGGCTCGTGGTGTCGGTGTCGAGATCGTGCGGGAGGCCTGATGGCGCTCATCTATATCGGTGTGGGAAGCAATATTGACCGCGAGCATTTTGTTCGCTGCGGTATTCAGGCGTTGGCGGTCCATTTTGCAGACCTGCGTCTATCGACCGTCTACGAGAGTCAGGCGGTCGGTTTTAATGGTTCCAATTTTTACAATCTGGTGGTGGAAGCCCGGACCGGGCAGTCGGTGGCCGAGGTGCTGGCGACGCTCAAGCAGATTGAGTACGCCCATGGTCGACCGCTGGATGCCAAGAAGTTTTCCGCCCGAACCCTGGATCTGGATCTGCTGTGCTATGACCAGTTGGTGCAGGATGAGCCGGTGGAGTTACCGCGGGCCGAAATTCTGAGCAATGCCTTTGTGCTACGGCCATTGGCCGAGCTAAATCCTGAGCTCATCCATCCTCGGTTGGGTCTATCGGTAGCCGCCCTATGGCAAGCTTATGAGCCTGATCGCCAACCGTTGACACCGGTCATGACTGAGTGGCAGTTTTTCGTTGAGGAGCATCTGATCCGTGTCTGATCTGCACGCCACCATCCTGGCTCTGTTACAGGGGCTGACCGAATTTTTGCCGGTATCCAGCTCGGCGCATCTGATTTTACCCTCGCAACTGCTGGGCTGGCCGGATCAGGGATTAGCCTTTGATGTGGCGGTACATTTGGGGACCTTGGCGGCCGTATTGCTCTATTTCCGACGTGATATCGCATTGATGGTTCTCTCTTGGGGGCGTTCTATCCACTCCCGCCAGTGTGATGAGCATGGGCGCCTAGCCTGGTTCATTGTACTGGCTACTCTGCCTGCTGCGGTCGCTGGCTTGTTGCTGAATGGTTTTATTAGCAGTCATCTGCGAGCCGCCGTGGTGATTGCCATCAGCACCATCAGTTTTGGTCTACTGATGGCCGTTGCTGATCGGATTGGACGCAAGACGCAACCTCTGGCCAGCTTGACGCTCAAACAGGCGCTGCTGATTGGCTGTGCCCAGGCCGTCGCCCTTATCCCCGGCACCTCACGCTCCGGCATCACCATGACCATGGGTCTGTTGCTCGGGTTGACCCCGCAGGCTGCCGCACGGTTTTCATTTTTACTCTCGGTGCCGGTGATTCTCATGGCTGCCGGTTACGAGGGGTTGCATCTGCTCAATAGTCCGGATGCGGTGGCGTGGCGTGAAATCGGCATCGGCATCTGTGTCTCGTTTGTCAGCGCCTTGCTGGTGATCCACCTGTTCCTCAAGATGTTGGCGCATATTGGCCTGTGGCCCTTTGTCCTCTATCGCTTGTTGCTGGGGGCTGGGCTGCTGCTCTTTGTCGTCTGAAACAGTGAAGGGGCCTCATGGCCCCTTCATCGTTTACTGGGTTTGGTCTGCGAGTGGCGCCAGCCATTCGACGTTGCTGAGTCGCGTCCGCTAGCGCTCCAGCCAGCGTTCGCGGACGGCACGAATGGCCAGTTGCCGCTCCCGGCCCAGCTTCTGCCGGATCGCTTCACCCTGGTAACCGGCGGCAATAATGGGTTGTACCGGAACAGCTTGTGCTGCGGCGAAGGCTTCGGCGACATAATCAGGCTCTGGATATTCCCGCTCGGCAAATCCCAGACGACCATGAAAATCGGCGCGGCAGCAATCGAGCAACTGAGCTAGCCGCTGCGGACGCCGCCAAGCGTCGAGCTTGTCGAACAATCGCAGCAGGGTCACGGTTCTGAGCTCGGTGGCGATATGAATGAGACAATGGAATTCGCTGACCAGCAAGGCCAGATCCCGGCACTCGTTGGGTACCCGGTAGCGGCTGCAGAAATTGCGGATCAGCGGCAGGCCCCGTTCGCCATGGCCGTGGTGGCTGGGCAAAATCTCGGCGGGTGTCTCGGCTTTGCCAAAGTCATGACACACGGTAGCAAACCGGACGCACAGTTCGGGACTGATTCGGGCTGCTTGCTCGATCGCCATCAGGGCGTGGATGCCCGTGTCGATTTCCGGGTGCCATTGCGGACGGGCCGGAACACCAAACAACCTGTCCAGCTCCGGAAATAGGACGGCAAGAGCCCCGCAATCCCGTAGCACCTGGAAGAACACCTGCGGATTATCGCCGCCCAGTACCTTTTCCAGCTCTTTCCAGACTCGCTCCGGCGTCAGATGGGCGAGTTCGCCACTGCGTGCGATATCGCCCATCAGCGCCAGGGTTTCCCCGGCGATCCGGAATCCCAGGTGATGAAAACGCGCGGCGAAGCGAGCCGCACGTAGCACCCGCAGCGGATCTTCACTGAACGCGGGTGATACATGCCGTAACAGCCGGGCCTCAAGATCGGCCTGACCGCAGTAAGGATCGTGCAGCTGACCCTCGGCATCCTCGGCGATGGCGTTGATGGTGAGATCCCGACGCAGCAGATCCTCTTCCAGGGTGACCTCGGGGGCGGCATAGCAGGCAAAGCCGGTATAGCCATGCCCCTGTTTGCGTTCGATACGGGCCAGGGCATACTCTTCGCGAGTGCGCGGGTGCAGAAATACTGGGAAATCCCGGCCCACTGGCTCGTAGCCCTCGGCGAGCAACTCCTCGGCGTGAGCACCGACCACCACATAGTCGCGCTCCTTGACCTCGAGCCCCAAGAGTCGATCTCGTACCGCGCCACCCACCAGATAAACTTGCACAACCACCTCGCTTTGACCTTGAAACCGTGATTCTTCGGGGTCTTATCCCCCCGTGCTAACAAGCAGAGTATATCTGCTTTGACATCCCATGGTGCTGGCTTTAACCTGCCGCCTATTCGTAGGAACAGCAGACAGCCTTGCGGTCGAGCCTCGGGCTTGGTGAGACAGGGTTGCCTGTGTTGCTCCTCGCCGGGAGAGTCACTATGTACAAAACGTTCTTTGGCCTGACGGAGAGTCCGTTTTCCATCTCGCCAAACCCCAAATACCTCTATATGAGCGAGCGCCACACCGAAGCGCTGGCCCATCTGAACTATGGTTTGCGCGAAGGCGGTGGTTTTGTATTGCTCACCGGTGAGGTGGGTACTGGCAAAACCACGGTATCCCGTTGCCTGCGCCAGCAACTGCCAGAGGATACCGATCTGGCGTTGGTGCTCAACCCGACGCTGACCGAGCGCGAATTGATGGCCTCAATTTGCGATGAATTCAAGCTGGCCTACACCGCCGAGGCCGGCATCAAGGAGTTGTTCGATCTGCTGCGCGATTACCTGCTGGCCAACCGGGCGGCAGGACGCAAGACGCTCTTGCTGATCGATGAGGCCCAGCACCTTTCTGCCGAGGTTCTGGAGCAGTTGCGGTTGCTGACCAATCTGGAAACCGATGATGCCAAACTGCTACAAGTGGTGTTGATCGGCCAGCCGGAACTACAGCAGCTCTTGCGCCAACCCTTGTTGCGCCAACTGGCACAACGGATTACCGCGCGTTATCACCTCTTGCCGCTGTCGCGCGACGACGTCGACGCCTATGTGCGATTCCGCTTGCAGGTGGCCGGTTGTGTGCAGCCCATCTTTACGCCCGTGGCGATCCGGGCTTTGCATCGCCTCAGTGGCGGTATTCCCCGCATCATCAACTTGATTGCCGAACGAGCTCTGCTAGGCGCTTATGCCGAAGGGCAGGCGAAGATCAGCGACAAGGTGGTGGTACAAGCCGCCTATGATGCCATGGGGGTGCAAGATAAAGGCACTAGTGGTTGGGGTGTTGCAGCCTTTGCTCTGTGTGGTCTGCTCATGCTGGGGGCTGGCTGGCTTGGCTGGCAGCAGTGGGGATTCTTCCCCGAGCAGCAAGTGCATCGGGTCGAAGTGCCGATCAAATTGCCGCCGGATGCCAAACTGATGAAACATTTCGAGAAGTCGCTGCAGCAGGCCGTCTATCAGGATGAAGCCATGTTGACCCTGTTCCGGGTCTGGGGCTTCGAGCCGTCGCTGGATGAGGCCAACTGTGATGCAGCATCGCGGGTCGGCTTGCTCTGCCAGCAGGGCAGTGGGCCGCTGGATGAGCTGGTGTCGCTGGATCATCCGGCGGTGGTGCGCCTGTACGACGAGAATGCCACCGAGTTTTACGCCGACCTGCTGCGGATTGACGAGAAGGAAGCCGACCTGCTGGTGGATGGTGAGGCCTGGACTGTGACCCGTGACTGGCTGACCCAGGCCTGGGGGGATGAGTACACCTTGCTGTGGCGCTTGCCGAAGAGTGGCTCACGCAGCATCACGCCACGCAGCAACAAGGCCGATCTGCAATGGCTGGAGAATGCCCTGAGTCGGGCGTTCAAGGAGCGGCCGCGTAAGGTCAGCAAGTTTGACACTGAATTGGCGGCCAAACTCAAGCGCTTCCAGGAAAATGAAGGTCTCAAGCCGGATGGCGTCGCGGGAACCCAGACGTTGATCCGCCTTAATGCCCGCAGTCGGGAACCCATGCCGCGTCTGGATCGACCGCTGGATGAGCTCAACGCCAGCACACCACCTCAGGAACAGGGAGCCAGCTGATGTCTATTCTGCTATCTGCCAAACGGCAGCATGAACGTCCAGCACATGCCTTCGAGGCGAGCCTGGGGTTGGGAGTCGAGCGGGAGCGGCAATGGTTGGGGCCACTGCTGGCCTGGCTGATTGGCTTACCTCTGTGTCTGGTTCTGGGGGCTGCGGCCAATTATGGTTGGCACTGGTGGCACAACCAGCCGATTGAGGAGCGGGTCGAGCTCAAGGAGCCCACCCCGTTACCCTATCGTCTGGCCACCACTGCCTACGAGTTCACCACCATTCCCTTCCCGGTTGCCCCGGAGATGACCGAAGTGGTGATGCCGACTCCGAGCGTTGCCCCCCGGGCGACGGATCCACTGAGTAACATGAATATGGATGGGGTCTCCCCAGCGCTGGCCCAGCGCTTCATGCAGGCGGTGCAGGCTGCACCTGGGGAACCTGGGGCCAGCGAGATCCAGCCGGTAGCCGAAGTGGCCCCACCGTCGGCGACGCCGTTAGCCGACTTACCGGCGGGGATCAGTAATCAGGTGCCGGCGCTGCGTTATAGCTCCCATGTCTACTCCTCAACGGCCAGCAATCGCATCGTGACGCTGAACGGACGGGATTACCACGAGGGGGATGAGGTGGCGCCAGGCGTCAAGCTGCTGCAGATCCAGGCCGATTACAGCATCTTCCGTGTCGGGCGGCAGAGCTTCAGTCTGCAATCCCTCACCGATTGGAATGGCCCGCAGTAGGCGGTTGCCACCGAGGAAAACAAAAAAGCGCCGAGTAGGCGCTTTTTTTATCGAGTTCAGAGTTTTCTTGGGCTCAGGCCGGATCAGTTCATCCAGCGATCTTTGCTGCGTCGACGGGGACGTGGCAGATAGGGTAGCAGCAGGCCGAGTAACAGGCCGACCCCGGCGATATAGCCGCCTTCGCGCCACCAACGGTATTGCTGATCCTGCTCCTTGGTGCCCAAGTCCTGCTGCAGTTTTTGCTTTTGCTGGCGCAGGGCCTGTAGCTCTTTGCTCTGTTCTGCCAGTTGCTGCTCTTGCTGACTGACCTGTTGTTCGAGCAGGGTCAGGCGCTCCCGTTTTTCTTTTAGCTCCCGGGCCTGATCCGAATCGATGTTATCCATCTTCAACTGCAATTGGCGGAGTTGTTCCTGCAGAGTAGTGACCTGAGCACGGTAACTGGGGGCTGTTTGCAGCTCCTTGCCGAGGATCCAGGCGGTGCGGCCCTTACCGTCGATGATTTGGGCATACTTGCCACTGGCATCGAGCGCCAGAAACTGGACCTTGTCTCCGGCCTTGACGCTGCCGAGGATCCGGTATTGCTTGCCCGGGCCGCCATGCAGATAGGTGAAAATGTCATCGGAGACATAGCGGTTGACGCCTGAGCTAGGCGTAGTGCTGGAGGCTGGCTCCTGCGAAATGGCAGGAGTTGGCTCTGGTGCTGCGGCGGAGGGTTCGGCCAATGCCATACTCATGGGCAGGCTCATGGCGAGCAGCAAGGCTACAGGAGTCGCTTTCACACTGGATATCCATCAGAAGGAGGAGTCGGCAGCATAAGCGGCACGGCTCCTTCCGACAAGCCCCGGCCGCAGGCAATGTGGCCCTCATGACACACCATTGCCTGCCGCTTTGCTGTGTCGAGGCTCTCGCGAGCTAGATAATCCGGCACAGACTGTTCGTGTGCCGGGGTCGAATAGCGGCAGCTATTAATGGAAAAACCAGCGCAAGATCTGGAACATCAGAATGGCGAGCAAAGCTCCGGCGGGCAGGGTGATGACCCAGGAGATGACGATATTTCGCACCACTCCTAAGTTGATTGCGGCGATGCCTCGAGCCAGACCCACTCCCATGATGGCACCGACTAGCGTCTGAGTGGTCGAGATGGGCAGCCCAGTTCCCGAGGCGATCACCACTGTGCTGGCCGTTGCCAGTTGAGCGGCAAATCCGCGGCTCGGGGTCAGATGGGTGATGCCGGTGCCAACGGTTGCCATCACTCGCTTACCCATAACGGCGAGACCGAGCACGATACCGACTGCTCCCAACGGTAGCACCCACCAGTCGATATGGCTCTTGGCCACTATCTGTCCGGCATTGTTGACGGTAGCCGCAACGGCCGAGAGAGGGCCGATGGCATTGGCGACATCGTTCGAGCCATGGGCAAACGCCATGGCACAAGCCGTTACCACCATCAGAATACCGAACACCTTCTCCACATTGGTGTAGTGCATCCGGATATCGGCCTGGGGATTAAAGTGCATGCGGCGGATAAAGAACCAGCCGACTACGCCAGCCAACAGTGCGATCAGGGTCGAAATCAGCAGGCTCTGCGGCGTGCTCAGCTGCAGGCCCACATGCTTGAGGCCTTTTTGCAGGGTCACGACACCGATCACCAGGGCCGTCAGAAAGATGTAAAAAGGTCCTACCCGTTTGGCACTTTCCAGCGGATGGGAAGTATTGAAGATGAAGCGCTGCACGCTGACAAACAGTAGATAGGCCAGCAGTCCGGAGAGTGCCGGGGTGACGATCCAGGAGCCGACAATACCGGCGAACTTGCCCCACTGCACTGCATCGGCACCCACACTGACCAGAGTAAAGCCAACGATGGCACCTATGATGGAGTGGGTGGTGGATACCGGCCATCCGTAGAAGGAGGCCAACACCAGCCAGATCCCGGCGGCAAGCAGTGCCGCTATCATCCCCAGCACCAGTAAGTCCGGTTGGGCGCTGAAGGCGGTGCTGTCGATGATGCCATCCTTGATGGTGGCGGTCACTTCACCACCGGCCAGATAAGCACCGGCAAATTCGAATACCATGGCGATCAGGATCGCCTGGCGAATCGTTAATGACTTGGTGCCGACCGAAGTCCCCATGGCGTTGGCGACATCATTGGCGCCGATCCCCCAGGCCATCAGAAAGCCGAATGCAGCAGCAATCAGCACCAGCTGGGTGCCGTATTGAGTCAAAATATCCATCAATGAGTCTCGTCAGGGTTAGCTACGGGCGAGCATGAGTTCGAGGCGGGCGCCGACTCGGTCGGCTTGATCGGCCAGATCACCGATCTGATCCAGCACCTTGTAGAGGAAGATGGCATCGATCGGGTTCATCTGTGCTTCACGGGCATAGAGCTTTTGCCGCAGCTCTACTTGCAAGCGGTCGGTGTCATCTTCGATATCATCCAACTGCTGTACCATCTGCTCGACTAGCTCCAGCTCCTTGCCGCGAAAGCCAGTTTCCAGCAGATCATCCAGCTCGCCGATGGCCTGACTGGCAAGGGCCGTGGCATCCAGACAGCGGTTCAGATAGGTATCGAAATCATCACCCAGCCCGGCAGGGATCACCAGACGGCGGCCCAGCATGAGCCCGGCGATATCCTTGGCGCGATTAGCTATTTTGTCCTGCTGGCTTAATAGCTCCAGCAGATCGGTACGTGCTACTGGCATAAAGAGACCGCGAGGCAATTTCAGGCGAATATCGCGCTTGAGCTGATCCGCCTCGCGCTCCAGATGGGCTATCGCCTGCTGCTGTTGTGCCGCGCTATTCCAGTCGCCCGCTTCTACTGCCCGGAAAAAAGGTCGTAGCAAGGTGCAGCACTCATGTACCTTGCGGATATGCTCCTGCAGCGGAGTGAGTGGTGACTTGGCAAAGAGTCCTAATATGGTATTTACTGGCATGGCGATACCTATGCTGGTGAATTTATGTGCATTCTGACGATGCAGGCGCGCATCCTAACCGAAGCTGGATGCGGAAATAACACGGAAATTCATGTTAAATATAACGGTTAAATCTGCACATCCAGTAATGGGTGGCCTGGATCCCCTGTCTTGTGGACTTGTCTGATGACTACTGAAGTCGAATTAAAATTTTTAGCCAACCGGGATCTTTCTGCCGATCTGGCCCGGCAAGTGACGGCTTATACCGTGTTGAGCCACACGGATCGGCACCTGACCAATGTCTATTTTGATACCGAAGAGCGGCGCCTGCGCAGCTGGCAATTTGGATTGCGGATCCGGACTCAGGATGGTCAGCATGAACAGACCATCAAGTGTCGCGGCCAGACCATCGGTGGCTTGCATCAGCGTCCGGAATATAATCTGCCGCTCGATGGCGAGTGGCCGCAGTTGGCGAGTTTTCCGGCGGAGATTTGGCCGCAGGGTTGTGATTTGGGCTCTCTGCAACAGGATATACGCCCCCAGTTCCGGACTGATTTTCGCCGTCAGGCTTGGCGGTTGCTGCTGGCCGACGGTACTGAGATCGAACTGGCGTTTGATCAGGGATTGATCGAGGCCTCCGGTCTGCAAGAGCCCTTGTGCGAGCTGGAGCTGGAGCTGATCAGCGGCGATGCGCTGAGCCTGTTTGGCGTCGCCCGGGAGCTGTTGGCGCTGGGCAATCTGCGGCTGGGGAGCATCTCCAAGGCCCAGCGTGGTTACCGTCTGGCTGGATTAACTCCCGAACCAGAAGTTCAGCGTATGGGCTTCGTCCCGGTCAGCGAGACGATGCAGGTGGTCGATGGCCTGTTTGCCGTGTTCGGTTTTGCCTTCAATCACTGGCAGTACCATGAGCAGCTGTTTCTCGAACAACCTTCCCTGGCGGCTCTGACGCAACTGCGTAACGGGGTCGCGCTGTTGCAGCAGACCCAGCAATTCTTTGCCGATCTGCTAGTGCAGATGGCGCCCCGCCCCTGGCAGGATGCGCTGAGCTGGCTGGAGCTCGAGTTGCAGTGGCTGGATGAGGCTTTGGCGCTG
>RRZU010393889.1_pt1 | contig 11602 bp, 13 predicted proteins | sample 2165561 | NCBI WGS metagenome assembly RRZU01 (sample SAMN10456909, study PRJNA506462) | wastewater metagenome | isolation source: wastewater sludge | place: USA: Moscow, Idaho | reverse complement strand
TTTAAATTTTAAGAGAATATAAATTTTAGTGTAATAAATGCAAAAAGATATGTGGAAGACCCTCCATTTTTAGATATTTTGATACTTATATTAAAAATATTAGAAATAGAATAAAAAATATTTGAAATTACTAAAAAAAAAGGTTAATATCTTATAGAGGTGATTATATGGAAACATTAATTAAAGAAAAACATATAGAAAAAATCGCTAAAAACTATACAAAGAATGATTTAACAGTAAAATTATTAGCTTTAGATTACAAATGGGAAGAGGACGGAAAGAATAATTTTTATTATATTTATGCATTAGTAAACGTTCACAAGGTAGATAGAGTATTTTTAATAGGAAGTAGAGATGGAGAAATGTGGGATTTACAATTATCTTTTGAGGAGATTTGTAGATTTGATGAAGAACAAGAGCAGTATGCCCTATATAAGCTTTTTTTAAATCAAGATGATGTATTTCCAAGGTCATTTGTAATAAAAGGGGTAGGAGAACAGGAATTTTACGATAATAATGAAAATAAAAATTTTAGTATAAAAAAAGGTAGAGGTGGAAATATTATACCTAGGAGAAAAGAGATAATCCTTTTAAATACAGTAGAATTATATTCAATTTATGAGAAATAAGGAGCTAAAATGAGGCTTAGAATGGCTACAGAATATGATGTAGAATTTATGCTATATGTACAAGAGAAAATAAATAGAAGTTATGTTGAAAAACATATGGGGAAATGGGATTTGAATTTTCAGAAAATTTTTTTGGAAAAAAGTATGGAGAGAGAGAAGTATAATATAATCTGTATGGAAGATGAAAAGGTTGGTATTTTCTCTTGGAATGAAGATATGGAAAATGTTTATCTTCACGAATTATTAATTTTACCAAAATTTCAAAAGAATAAAATAGGAAGTATGCTATTAGATATGCTTATAAAAAGAGCAGAGTACTTTAAAAAGGATTTGACGGCTTATGTGTTTAAAAGCAATATGAAAGCTATGGAGTTTTATAAAAAGAGAGATTTTGAAATAAAAGAAGAGACAAGAAGTCATTTTAAAATAATTCACCAAAAAAGGGGGAAGCAGGGATAAAATCCCTGCTTTAATTTAACACTCTTTTTTTATTTTATTGTGGAAGTTATATAAATAAAAAAGGGTAATAGAGTGTTTGGAGTTTTTAAACTCCTTGTGGGTTTAATTTGGTAATAAAACAAATTGGTATTGCGGGTTATTACTACAAAATTTATTCTATACTAAAAAATAAAATATGTCAACAAAAAACAATGAAAAAACTTAGAAATTATATATATAGTATACACTTTAAATTTATTTTATCAATGTTAGTTTATATTTTTAGTTTATACTCGCTTTTTTTTTCTAAATAAAGTATAGTAGTATTATAGTAAGTAAAGTTTTATAGTGGAGGGGATAACTATGGAATTGAAATTTTATAATGAGATAACAAAAATGGAAGAAAAATATGAATTTATTAGAGAATTATATAAAGTAACTAATGGGATGTTTTATTTATACAAAATTGGGAATGAAGAAGTTGTTGTTAAAAAATTGGATAAAATAACAGATAGTGAAGGGCAATTTGAGATAGATAAAGACTTATATTCATACAAAAGACTAAACTCTTTAGATATAAATATTCCTAAGTTATTGGGATATAGTAGGGAAGAAAACCTTGTTGTTAAAGAATATTTAAAAGGAAGAGATGTATTAGGGTTTATAAAAGATGGGATTTTGAATGAAAACATTTATTTTGAATTATTAAAATACTCTGAACTTTTAAATTCTGATAATTTAAATATCGACTATTTTCCTAATAATTTTATTTTGAAAGATGAGAAACTATTTTATATTAATTATAAAGTATTTCCTTATACAGAAGAGTTTAACCTTAGAAACTGGGGAATATTTTATTGGTTAAATTCAAAAGGAATTGCTAAGTATATGGAAACAAATGATGAAAAGTATATAAATCAAAATGAGAAAAGGTTTCCTATAATTAGTAAGGAATTAGAAGAAATGAGAGAAGATATATATTTTAAATATTTAAATTGGAAATATGAATAAAGTGGTGCCACTTACCGGAATCGAACCAGCGACCTCTACCTTACCATGGTATTGCTCTACCTACTGAGCTAAAGTGGCGTGAAGTATTTATATCATAAAAAATATAATTAGTAAAGGAGAAAAAAAGTAATCAAAATGAAGAAAATTTTAGTATTTTTAGTTTTGCTTTTAGTGTCATGTAGTAATTTGGATAAAAAAGACTATTACTATAGAAATTCAGCCACATTAAACATAATATTTGGAGAAGAGTTAGAGAAATTTAAAGGTGGTTATTTAAAAATATCTCTTATAGGATTAGAAAATGGAGATATAATTGACGAAAAATATGTTTATGATATTGAACATAAAAAAGATGATGAGCATAATCAAAAAATCTTAGTAAACTTTAAAGAAAGTGTAGAAAATAAAAAAATCTTGGTTGAGCTTTATATAGATGTAGATAATGATGGAATTTATGAAAGAAGAGTGGCAAAAGAGAATTTTGAAAAAACAAAAATAGTAAAAAGATATTTTGTTTTTGAATTGAGGGATAAGTTTGGAGTATGCATTAATAACTGGAGCAACTAGTGGTATTGGGAAAGAATTTGCTTTTGCTTTAGGTAAAAAAGGTATAAATTTAATTTTAACAGGTAGAAGAAAAGATAAATTAGAGGAAATAAGAAAAAATTTAGAAGATAAGTATGGGATACTTGTGCAACTTGTTATAGGAGAATTTTCAGATTTAGAAGTTATTGATGAAGTTTTAAATGTAGCTAAAGAAAAAAATATAAGGTATTTAATAAATAATGTAGGTTATGGCAATAAATTTAAATTTTTTGAGGAAACTTTTGAAGAAAATTTAAAGATGGTAAATGTTCATATTGAATCTCTTCTAAAAATAATATACTTTTTAGTGCCAACAATGACTAATGGATATATTATAAATGTATCTTCTTTAGCCTCCTTTTTGCCAACAAAATATAATCATATGTACGTTTCTACAAAAATTTTTATAAATAATTTTACCAGATGTTTAAGTTATGAATTAAAAAATAAAAATATAAAAGTTAAATGTTTATGTCCAGGATTTGTTGAAACAGATTTTCATAGGGAAATGAATGTTTCTTTTAAATCAAAATATACTTTCATGAAACCTAAAAAAGTTATTAAGTATACAATGAAAAATTTAGAAAATAACAAAGTCATATTAATTCCGGGAGTTTTAAATAAAGTAGTGTATCTATTTTTTAAAATAGCACCAAGTATTTTAACTGATTATATTTTAAGTAATCAAAGTAAATTATAAACAGGATAGGGGTGTATGATTATGTCAAAAAAAATGCATTTAAGTTGGCATGATATTGAAATGTTTTTACAAGAAAAGATTGATAAAAAAGACCTAGTTAAAAAGAAAGACCATTATATATCAGAAATATTGGAAATAAGAAAAGACTTAGAAATTTATAAGGGAAATGATGATTTATATTTAGTAGAATATGAAATGTATATTGAGAGAATTTCAAAAAATAGGCAAATATATAGAAGGTTTAAAATTAATATTTCCCGAAGATGAGGGGTTAAAAATGATTTCTACGGATTTACTTATTAAGAATAAAGGGATTTAGTAAAAAATAACTTTTCTAATTTGGAGTAAAGTGGTATAAATACATATAAGCGAACTTAAAGAAGTAAAGAAGGTGAGAAATTTGAATAATGAAAAAACGGTTAACATATTAACTTCTTTTGAAAATATAAAGGAAGGAATGGTTTTAGGAGAAGATGTATTTGATAAAAGTCATCGTCTTCTAATTGCCAAGGGAAGTGTCTTAGGAATAACTTCACTTGAAAATTTAAAAAAATTCTCATCAAAAACTTCATTTTATATAAAAATGCTAGAAAGTAAAGTAAATATAAAAACAGTTGTAGAGTTTGAAGATGGACATACTGAAGAAGTTTTAGCAAAAGATATAAACATGAATTATACAAGAGAAAGACTTGTGGTAAAAGAAAAATTTGAAGAAATGAATAAAAGTATTAAAAAGAGTTTTGATGAACTTAGTAGAAATAATACAAGTACAGAAGTAAGAAAAGAATTGGATAAAACAGTAGAAGATATTAAGAAAAATTTATCTGTTAATATAGAATTGTTAAATGAAATTTTAGATGTTAAAGAAGTTGATGAGTACCTCTACAATCATAGCTTAAATGTAGGAGTAATATCAAATTTGATTGGAAGATGGATGGAGCTACCTCAAAAAGATTTGGATATTCTGCTTATGGCGGGACTTTTACATGATATAGGTAAATTAAGAGTAGATCCTCAAGTCCTATATAAACCAGGGAAATTGACAGATGAAGAATTTAGAGAAATGAAAAGGCATCCAGAACATTCTTATCAAATGCTAGTAGAAATGGGATATAAAGACCCAGATATATTAAAAGCTGTAACTTTTCATCATGAAAAGGAAGATGGGACAGGATATCCTTTAAAGTTAACAGGGGATAAAATAACTTTACATGCAAAAATTTTGGCTATTGCTGATATTTTTGACGCAATGACTTCTAATAGAGTTTATAAAGCTAGAGTATCTCCTTTTAGAGTTTTGGAAATGTTTCAAAATCAAAATTTTGGGAAATTGGACTATTCAATAATAATGACTTTTGTTAGGAAGTTCACAGAATATTATGTAGGTTCAGAAGTAATACTTAGCAATAATAAAAAAGCGAAGATAGTTAGCTTAAATACTTTTGAATTAACAAAGCCCTTACTAGTTACAACAGAAGGAGAATTTATAGATACAAGTAGGAATAGGGACATACAAATTTTAGACTTTGAACATCAATAAAAAACACTAAAAATGATTTAGTGTTTTTTTATTGGAAATAAATACGAAAATTGAAAAATAAAAAAAGGAAAAAATGAAGTTGTTTTGAATATATAAAAGAACTTAGATACTAAAAAAATGGGAGGTAAAATTATGAAAAAATTATTAATTAATTTAGCTGTAATAGTTTTTTTATTTCTTGGAGGTTGTAATGCATTTAGTAGTTTAGACAAGGAAAAAATGGATTCACAAACTTTCGACTACAAATTAGAAGAAAGTATGAATAGTGGAGATTATGGAACAGCAATAAGCCTTATTAATAACAAATTATCTAGTGGAGAATTTTCGAGTGTAAGTAGTTTGAATTCTACAAGTCTTACAAGTTTGGTAGAAGCAGGAAATGCAACAGCTTTGGAATATGTTAAATTAAATCTTATATTGGGAGAGGCAAATTTAGGATTAGGGAATCTTAAGCTCTCTAATATTATTTCTGAAATAACCGAAAGTACCAAAACATCACCAAATATATTAAAATCTGGAACTTTAAAATCGACATCATCATCTTCAAGTTTAGCTTTATGGGATTTTTATCCAGAAAATTTTGATTCTGTTTATTTAAAAAATGCAGTAGATATTTTCTTAAAAGTATTACCAACAACAACAGCAGGATACAACAAATTAAAAACAGAGTATAAAAGATATTATATTACAGGTATTCTTATAAATGCTATATATGTTGTGGATATAGTCTACAATTCTTTTGGAGATGGAAATAGGGGGTTTTTAACTTATGGAGCCTTTACTTCATCAACAGAAAAAACAACTTATTGGTCAAATAATAAAGAAAGTGTAAAAACTGTTTTAGATGAAGCGCTTTTGCTGATTAATTTATATGGAACAGATGAAGGATTAGTAAAAGAGGAAGATCTGAATAAAATAAAAGATTCGGTAAATAATATAAAAAGTAAAATAGATACTGTAGCAGGAAATTCGACAGATTACGACTATGTTATAGATGAAATAAATGGAAATTAGGGAGGCAATTATGAAAAAAATTAAATATATATTAATTTTAGGCCTTTTAGCTAATATGTCTTATGGAAAAGTTAAAATGGCAACATATGAATCAGTTAAACAAAAATCTATGGGGGGTGCAACAATTCTTTCAGAAGTGAATGAAAATGCTTTAGTTAATAACCCTGCTCTTTTAAATGAAATTGATAAATGGGAATTAAATATTTTTGGATTGGCTATAGGAGTTGAAAAAGATACTCCAGATACAGCAGAAGGGATGATGCAGCTAATTGATGATTTAGATGAGCTATCTGAAGCAGATGACCAAGATATAGTTGATTTGCTACAAGCTTACTTAAATGGTGTAGCAAAAGATATAAATGGGAAAACATATAATACAGAAAGGTATCAACTTTCAAATAAAAAAGTTGTAGCTGAACTTAACCAAGTTATAGCTTTTGCAAAGAAAAACTTTGGAGTTGGAGTTTTTACAACAGTGAAATTAAATGATTTGAGAATTATAGATAAACCTTCAAGTCCAGAAATTATTGCAGATTTATCTGGTTCAGTACAAGTTCCAATAGGATTCTCTTTTGATTTTGGTAAAAATAAACAGTATGTATTAGGAGCCTCTTTTAAAGGGGTAGGAGGAGCTAATGGATATGCTGAAGCAGATGCAGGGGACATAAGTTCTGACAATGAAGTTCCTGTAAAAACAGAAGTTTATACAGGTTATACATTTGATATAGGTAGTATTTGGAGAACGAAGTATTTAAATTATTCTTTAACTGCTAATAATGTTTATAGTGACTTGGATGTAACAGTAACTGAACATGATATTGACACTGATTATTCAGGGCAAAAATTACCAACGTCAATAAACTTTGCAATAAGCAATAAATATGATAAGGAAGATAGATTGGATAAATGGTGGGATAAACATTTATTCTGGACTTTAGAATTTAAAAATTTAACAAGTGAAGACTTAGACGTTGATGGTTATAAAGATGATGATTTTTATAAAAAAATACACTTTGGAGCCTCAACAATGGTTTTTAATAATAAATGGTTAAAACTTGACTTGAGAGGTGGGTTAAATCAAGGATATCCTACTTTTGGGTTTGGAACAGAATTATTTAGTTTCTTTAACGTAGATTATTCATATAGTACAAGAGAAAAAGGAACAACAGCAGGGATGGATGGAGAAACGCTTCATTCTTTAGCTATAGATTTTAGAATATAGAAAAAACATACTTAAAAATATATCTTATATATAGAATACATATAAAATATACTTGATATCTCTGAATAAAATTCTTGTAAAACTAGATAAATCATGATAAAATTAATAGTAAAATATTTGGGTAAAAATAGATTACATATAGTCTCATATAATCTTGTAATTGGGCAAGAGTTTCTACGGGTCACCGCAAATGACCATGCTATGAGTGAAAAAAGTTTAAGCTTTTATTTCACTTTGAATTAAAAGCTTTTATTTTTTTCAAATAATTTAAATATTTTTCTAGGAGGAAGAAAGAGTGGAAAAAAAATTAAATGAAAACTCATCTGCAGGGTTTTTAGAAAAGTTCTTTAAAATTAAAGAACATGGTTCAACGGTAAAAACAGAGGTAATAGGTGGACTTACTACATTTATAACAATGGCGTACATAATATTTGTAAACCCAGGAATTTTGGGTGAAGCTGGGATGGATAAAGGGGCGTTAATAACAGTTACTTGTTTAGCTTCGTTTATAGGAACAGCATTAGCAGGGTTATGGGTAAACTTACCATTTGCAATGGCTCCGGGAATGGGACTAAATGCATTTTTTACTTATACATTAGTAATAGGTAGAGGAGCAACATGGCAACAAGCTTTAGGAGTAGTGTTCTTCTCAGGAGTAGTATTTTTTATAATAACATTTGTAGGGATTAGAGAGAAAATAGTTGATGCAATTCCTATGGAATTAAGAATAGCAGTTTCAGCTGGAATAGGTCTTTTTATTGCTTTTATAGGAATGAAAAATCTTGGACTAGTTGAGGCAGATCCAGCAACTCTAGTAAGAATGGGAAAAATAACATTGCCTGTATTCTTAGGATTAGTAGGATTAGTAATAATTGCCGTTTTGGAAATTAAAAAAGTAAAAGGTTCGTTATTGATAGGTATAGTAGTTGTTACAATTTTAGGTTTTTTAACAAAACTAGTACAATTGCCAGCAGGGATTTTAGCAATGCCACCATCAATTGCACCAATTGCTTTTAAGCTTGATATAATGGGAGCACTTAAGATTTCAATGATTGGACCAATATTTTCTTTTATGTTTGTTGATTTATTTGATTCAGTTGGAACAATTATGGCTTGTGCTAATGAAGCTGGAATGGTTAAGGAAGATGGGAAAATAGAAAAAGTAGGAAAGATACTTGAAGCAGATGCTATTGCAACAGTTGCAGGGGCACTTTTAGGAACAAGTACAACAACAACATATGTTGAGTCATCTTCAGGAATTGCAGCAGGAGCAAGAACAGGGCTTGCAGCAATAGTAACAGGATTATTATTTTTACTAGCAACGCTATTTACTCCAATAATTGGAGTAGTACCAACATTTGCAACGGCACCAGCTCTTATAATGGTTGGAGTGTATATGTTTAGAAATATAAAAGATATAAATATGAGTGATTTTGAAGTAGCAATTCCATCTTTTATAACAATAGCAACTATGCCTTTAACTTATAGTATAAGTACAGGGATTAGTTTAGGATTTGTATCATATGTTGTGGTTTGTGTAGCAGCAGGAGATATAAAGAAAGTTAAACTAACAATGTGGGTAATAGCACTATTGTCAATTGTAAATTTAGCTGTTCATTAAGATACTAAGAACTCTACAAAGTTAGGGTTCTTTTTTTATTTAAAATTAGGTATAATAGATTGAGAAATAAAATTTAACTGTTGGATATGAGTGGAGGAGAGTTTATGAAGAGAGTACTAATAGTTTTTTTAGTTTTATTTAATTTAATTATAGCAAATGAAAAGAAGTATTATCATTTTGAGGGAAAGTTACAGGATAAAAATAAAGTTATAATGGATTTAAATATATATGATACCAATAGTGTAACAGCTTTTGTTAAAATTGGTTCAGTGGTGGAAGAATATACGGGTAAGATAGATAAAGGGACTTTAGATTTTAAAAATAATGGGAAGCAATTTAAAGGAAAAATAGAAGATGATGTTTTTTTAGGAAAATTTACAAGGGGACAGAATACTCAAAAAATTTCATTTGAAGAAAAAGTAGATGAAACAATTTTTGAATATAGTGAAATTTCAAATTTGAACTTACTACCTTATTACAAAGAAGAGGCTTTTGAGGTAAAAGAGGATGACTATGCTTATACAGAGGAGTATGTAAATTCTTCTGCAATAATGTATAATAATAAGAAATTTTTACAGGTAGAAGAATTTTTTTATGAGTATACAGGTGGAGCTCATGGAATATATGGATATTCGCATAAAATATATGACAAGGAAACAGGAAATGATATAACAAAGGAATTTTTCCAAGAAAATTTAGATGAAAAAATGCAAAAAGAAATTCACAATTTTTTATTAAAAAAAGCAAAGATACAAGGGTTAGGAATTTTTGATGATGCAATTTTTTATTTAGGAGATTTTTATATGACAGATACAGGATTTTATTTTGTTTATAATGTTTATGATATAGGATCTTATGCAGCAGGAGTACAGAAAGTATACGTACCTTTTAAAGAATTTCCTAAGAAATTTTTGAAAAAAAATGAAATAACTAAAAGAATAATCGAATTTTAGAAAAGGTGTAAAATGGGTAAAATAAAAATATTAGATGAAAGTGTGTCAAACATAATTGCAGCGGGAGAAGTTGTTGAAAATCCTGCTAGTATGATAAAAGAACTCATTGAGAATTCTTTAGATGCAGAAGCAAGTAGCATAAAAATATATGTGAATTCCAACGGACGTTATGTAAAACTTATTGATAATGGAACTGGAATGGGAAAAGAAGATTTATTTTTATCTATTGAAAGACATGCAACAAGTAAAATTTCTCATAAAGAAGATATATTTAATTTGCATACTTATGGTTTTAGAGGAGAAGCATTAGCTTCAATTGCTTCTGTTTCTAAACTTAAATTGTCAAGTAGAACAATAGATAATAAGATAGGAGTATCTTTGTCAATAAATGCAGGAAGAATATTATCTGTCTCAGATATAGCTATGGCAGTTGGAACAGAGATAGAAGTTGATGGGTTATTTTTTAATACTCCAGCAAGGTTAAAATTTTTAAGAAGTCAAAGTACAGAGTATAGTAAAATAAAAAATGTTGTATTAACAGAGGCGTTAGCAAATTATAATTGCAGTTTTACTTTGAATTTAGATGGGAAAGATGTTGTAAAAACATCTGGAAAAGGAGTAAAAAATTGTATTTTAGAACTTTTTGGGACAAATGTACTTAAAAATCTAAAAGAGTTTGAATTAGGATTTGTAGGAAATTTAAATATATTAAAAGGATCTAAAGATAATATTTTTACATATATAAATGGTCGTTATGTAAAATCTTTAATAATTGAAAAAGCCGTAATTGATTCTTATTATACAAAGTTAATGAAGGGGAAATATCCTTTTGCTATTATATTTTTAGAAATTGATTCAAAAGAAATAGATGTTAATGTTCATCCTTCAAAAAAAATTGTAAAATTTTCTAATGAAACAAAAGTATATTCTTATGTAAAAAATATTGTAGATAAAGCATTGGCATTTGAAGAGAGGGAAGATTTACCAGTTTTAAATGATTTTTATGAAGAAAAAATAGAAGAAATTCCTCAATATATAAAGGAAAAAGTGGAGTATGAGAGAGAAAATCAAATTTTTTCAAAAAATATAGAGGAAAAGGTTATTTTTGAAGAAAAACTTCAGTATAATTCATATAAGGATGAAATAAAAGCTACTGATAAACAAGTATTACCGGGAGTAACGATTTCAAATGAGTATAAAAAGGAGGTGAAGGTAGAAGAGGAAGTAGACGAGATTAAAAATGAATTGAACTATAGGATAATAGGACAGTTAAATAACATGTATATTCTTGTTGAAAGAGATAATGAACTTGAAATTTATGATCAACATATTGTGCATGAAAGAATTTTATATGAAGAATTAAAAGAACAGCATTTAAACAAAAAAATATCAGTACAAAATTTATTGGTTCCTATAAAAATAGAAGTAAGTTTAAAAGAAAAAGATTTGATTGAGAATAATTTAGAAATTTTAAAAGAATATGGATTTGAATTAGATGAATTTGGAGAGAAAGAATATTTAATAAGAACAGCACCTATATTTGATTTTAGAGAGAGTGTAAAAGAAACTTTTTATTATATATTGGATAAAGTAGAGGTAGAAGATTATAGGGATTTTAGAGAAAAAATATTGATTTCTATGTCTTGCAAGAATGCGATTAAAGCTCATGAGCCTTTAAATAATAAAGAGATTAAAATTTTACTTGATAAATTACATTATTATGGAAAATATACTTGTCCTCATGGTAGACCAATTATTATAAAACTGCCTTTTGATAAATTGGATAAAATGTTTGGTAGGAAATAATTGCAATTTATTTTTAGAAGTGATATAATCCATTTTGGTTTTTAGGAGGTAGTTTTGTTAAGTATTAATTTGATTTGTGTAGG
>RRZU010321271.1_pt1 | contig 11602 bp, 7 predicted proteins | sample 2165561 | NCBI WGS metagenome assembly RRZU01 (sample SAMN10456909, study PRJNA506462) | wastewater metagenome | isolation source: wastewater sludge | place: USA: Moscow, Idaho | reverse complement strand
GCCCCGGCCGCCCCGGAGCAGCACGAGCCGCTCGCCGTCGGCCGTCACCTCGCCCACCGTTTCGGTGGTCGCAGTCCCGTCCTCGTTCTCGAAAACGCGCTTGGCGACCGTGCCCAGCGGAACCGGGATCACGATGTCGCGGGCGTCCTTGCCCGAGGAGCGCGCCCCGGAGCCGTGCTCGCCGTCCTCGGCGAACTGGTGACGCTGGTATTTGAGGTGGATGAGCGTCCAGTACTGCTTGTCGCCTTGCAGGACGATGCTCCCGCCCTTGCCGCCGTCACCGCCGTCGGGACCGCCGAAAGCCACGAATTTTTCGCGGCGAAAATGCGTCGAGCCGCCGCCGCCGTGCCCCGAGCGGGCGAATATCTTTACGTAATCTACGAAATTGGAACCTGCCATGTCATTCATTGTTCTTGAAGCGACAAAGGTACATAAAAGTCGGACGAGAACAAAATTGATTCGCATGCAGTTCGGTAAAACGCCGCAACAAAAATAAAAGTGTCGTTACGACACCCAAAAAAGGCAGACCGCGAAAAAACGGTCTGCCGGCAATTCGGAATAACGGGATTAAATCTGCGAAGCGACGTAATCCCCCACCTCGGAGGTCGAACGGGCCTTTTCGCCCGGCGCTGCAAGGTCCTCGGTGACGACTCCTTCGGCCAGCGCCCGATCGACGGCACGCCGCACGGCCCTGCCCTCGGCATCGAGACCCAGGTGCTCCAGAAGCATCGCGGCCGAAAGAATCGTGGCCATCGGGTTGGCGATGTTCTTTCCCGCGGCCTGCGGATAGGAGCCGTGGATCGGCTCGAAAAGGGCCACTTCGGCCCCCACGCTCGCCGAGGAGAGCATGCCCAGCGAACCGCTGATGACGCTGGCCTCGTCGGTGAGGATGTCGCCGAACATGTTTTCGGTGACGATGACATCGAAATAAGCCGGTTGGCGGATGATCTGCATGGCAGCGTTGTCCACGAACATATAGTCCACCGCCACCTCGGGATACTCCCGGGCTACCCGCTGGGCCGTTTCACGCCACAGACGCGAGGTTTCCAGCACGTTGGCCTTGTCGACGACCGTCAGTTTGCGGCGGCGCGACACGGCCAGCCGGAACGCCACGTGCAGGACCCGTTCGATCTCCGAGACCGTGTAGGTGCAGGTGTCGAAGGCGCGCGCGCCCTCCTCGTCGCGGCCCTGCGGACGGCCGAAGTAGATGCCGCCCGTGAGTTCGCGCACGCAGATGAAATCCGTGCCGCGGACCACCTCCGCCCGGAGCGGCGAACGGTCGGCCAGGGCGTCGAACAGCGCCACGGGGCGCAGGTTGGCGAACAGCCCCAGCGACTTGCGCATCCGCAGCAGCCCCTGCTCGGGCCGCACCTTCGCCGTGGGGTCGTTGTCGTATTTGGGGTCCCCGATGGCTCCGAACAGCACGGCGTCCGCCGCAAGACAGACGGCGTGCGTCTCGTCGGGATAGGGGTCGCCCACGGCGTCGATGGCCGCGGCGCCCACCAATGCGGGACGGTATTCGATCTTGTGTCCGAATTTTTCCGCCACGCGGTCCAACACTTTCGTGGCTTCGGCGACGATCTCGGGACCGATGCCGTCGCCGGCTAAAAGAGCGATTTTAACATCCATTGTCGTTATAGTTTATTTCAATGATATTCAACATTTTGACAGTCGCCTTGATGGCAGCCTCCGTCTGGTCGGCGTCCAGCCCGCGGGTCTTGAACTCGCGGCCGTCCATCTCCCAGGTGATGATCGTCTGCACGAAGGCGTCGGTGCGGCCTCCGGGCGGAATCGAAACGGTATAGTCGCGCAGCATCGGAAACTCGCGCCCGAGCTGTTCGCGGTAGATTTGCCGCAGGGCACGCATGAAGGCGTCGTACTGGCCGTCGCCCGCCGAGGTCCGCTCGTACGCGCAGCCGTGAATCTCGATCCGGAGCGTCGCGACGGGGTGCATCCCCTGCGCCAGCGAGAGGCTGTAATTGAGAATCCGGACCGGGGTGTCGACCGGGTCGTAGCGCAGCACGTCGGCGATGATATACGGCAGGTCCTCGGCCGTCACCTGCTCCTTCTTGTCGCTCAACTCGACCACCCGTTCGGTCACCTTGCGCATCGCGGCCTCGTCGAGGTCGATGCCCAGCGCTTCGAGGTTTTTCAGGACATTGGCCTTGCCCGAGGTTTTGCCCAGGGCGTATTCGCGGACGCGCCCGAAACGCTCGGGAAGCAGTTCGTTGAAGTAGAGGTTGTTCTTGCTGTCGCCGTCGGCGTGGATGCCCGCGCACTGCGTGAAGACGCTCGCGCCGACGATCGGTCGGTTGGCGGGAATGCGGATGCCCGTATAGCTCTCGACCGTGCGGCTGACGCGGTTGATCTTCGTTTCGTCGATCCCCGTCGTGCGGCCCAGGCGGTCGTGCAGCACGGCCACCGCGCTCGACAGCGGCGCGTTGCCGGCCCGCTCGCCCAGCCCGTTCACGGTGACGTGAACGCCGTGGAAACCCGCACGCACGGCGGCGGCGGTGTTGGCCACGGCGAGGTCGTAGTCGTTGTGGGCGTGGAAATCGAAATGCAGCGACGGATAACGCTCCACCAGGTCGCGGCAGAAACGTTCGGTGTCGTAGGGGTCGAGGACGCCCAGCGTATCGGGGCACATGAACCGGCTGACGGGAGCGTCGGCCAGTCCGTCGAGCATCGCGTAGACGTAGTCGGGCGAACGGCGCATGCCGTTGGACCAATCCTCAAGGTAGAGGTTCACCTTCATCCCGCGGTCGACGGCCGCAAGGATCTCGGCGCGCACATCCTCCAGATGCCGTTCGGGCGTGCGGCGCAGCTGCCCCTCGCAATGTTTCCGCGAACCTTTGGCCAGCAGGTTGACCACGCGGCATCCGGCGGTCCCGAGCCAGTCGAGCGACACCCCGCCGTCGATGAATCCCAGCGCTTCCACACGGTCGGCATAGCCCTTGGCGGCAGCCCATTCGGCGATGGCGCGCACGGCCTGCTGTTCGCCCTGCGAGACCCGCGCCGAGGCGATCTCGATGCGGCTTACGTGCAGTTCCTCCAGCAACAGCCGGGCGATGGAGAGTTTTTCACGGGCGTTGAAGGAGACGCCCGAGGTCTGCTCGCCGTCGCGCAGCGTGGTGTCCATGATTTCAACCGGGGGAAACATCGGCGCAGGCTATTTGCGGGCGGCTTCGAAGGCCTCGATCCGGTCGGCGATACTGCGCAGGTAGTCCACGTCGTCGTAGCCGTTTTCGAGACAGCGTTTCTTGTAGGCGTCGATCTCGAAACCCTCGCTGCGCCCGTCCGACACGATGGTCAGCGTCTGGTTGCCCAGGTCGACGGTGAACTGCGCCTTCGGGTCGCGCCGGATCTCGCCGAAAACGGCTTTCAGAAACTCCTCGCTCACACGGATCGGCAGCAGGCCGTTGTTCAGGGCGTTGTTGCGGAAGATGTCGGCGAAGAAGCTCGACACCACGACGCGGAAACCGTAGTCGGCGATGGCCCAGGCGGCATGCTCGCGCGAACTTCCGCAGCCGAAATTGCGCCCGGCGACGAGGATTCGCCCCTCGTAGCGGGGATCGTTCAAAGGGAACGAAGCGATCCGCTGTCCCGCGGCGTCGTAGCGCCAGTCGCGGAAAAGGTTGTCGCCGAAGCCCTTGCGTTCGGTGGCTTTCAGAAAGCGCGCCGGGATGATCTGGTCGGTATCTATGTTTTCCACCTCGACGGGAACGGCCCCCGAGGTGAAGGTTACGAATTTGGGTATGGACATAATGATAATCTTTTACATATCGAACACTTCGCGCGGATCGGAAATCATGCCCGTCACCGCGGCGGCGGCGGCAACGGCCACGCCCGACAGCATCGTACGGGCGCCGGGACCCTGCCGGCCCTCGAAATTGCGGTTCGAGGTCGAAACGCTGTATTTGCCCGCCGGAATCTTGTCGGCGTTCATCGCCAGGCACGCCGAACAGCCCGGCTGGCGGAGTTCGAAACCCGCTGCGGCGAGGATGCGGTCCAGTCCCTCGGCCCGCGCGGCGGCCTCGACGCCCTTCGAGCCGGGAACGATCCATGCGGTGATGTTGTCCGCCTTGCGGCGGCCTTCGACCAGACGGGCGAAACGGCGCAGGTCCTCGATGCGGCCGTTGGTGCAACTGCCGACGAACACGTAGTCGACCGCTTTGCCCAACATCCGCTCCCCGGGTCTGAAACCCATGTACTCCAACGCCTTGGGATCGGCGTCGGCGGGAATCGTCCCGTCGACGGCCATCCCCATTCCGGGATTGGTTCCGTAGGTGATCATCGGGGCGATGTCCGCGGCGTCGAAGCGGTACTCCCTGTCGAAAACCGCGTCGGGATCGCTGTAAAGTTCCCGCCAGCGGGCCACAGCCTCGTCGTAGGCGGCTCCCTGCGGAGCGCGTTCGCGGCCCCGGAGGTATTCGAAGGTCTTCTCGTCGGGGGCGATCATGCCGCCGCGCGCGCCGCACTCGATGCTCATGTTGCAGACCGTCATGCGGCCCTCCATCGAGAGCGAACGGATCGTGCTGCCGGCAAACTCGATGAAATGGCCCGTGCCGCCCGAAGCGGTGAGTTTCGAGATGATATAGAGGATGACATCCTTGGCCTCGACGCCCGGACGCAGCGCGCCGTCGACCGTAATGCGCATCGTGCGGGGTTTGGTCTGGAGGATGCACTGGCTGGCGAAGACCATTTCGACCTCCGAAGTCCCCACGCCGAACGCCACGGCGCCCAAAGCTCCGTGGGTCGAAGTGTGGCTGTCGCCGCAGACGATCGTCATGCCCGGCTGGGTGAATCCCAGCTCGGGGCCGATGATGTGCACGATGCCCTGCCTGGGGTGTCCCACGCCGAAGTGCTCGATGCCGTGGCGGGCGCAGTTCTCGGCCAGCGTCTCGACCTGCCGCCGCGACTCCGGCTCCCCGATCGGAAGGTGCTGGTCGACGGTCGGGATGTTATGGTCGGCCGTGGCCGTGATCTGCGCCGGACGCGCGACGCCGAAGCCGCGGCGTTCGATCCCCGCGAAAGCCACGGGCGACGTCACCTCGTGGATATACTGCCGGTCGATGTAGAGCACGCAGCGGCCGCCGTCCTCGACACGCACCGTGTGCGCGTCCCATATCTTGTCCAGAAGCGTTCGTCCCATATCAATCCTCCTCCTCGATTTTTTCGGTTACGTTGAGTGCGCGCAGCGCGACGAGGAACGCCTCGATCGAAGCCCGCGTGGTGTCGGTGTGCGCGCCGAATCCGTGGACCGTGCGGCTGCCGCACTCGACCTGCACATGCACGCGGCCCACGTCGTTCGAACCGCGCGTGATGGCCTGCATCAGGAACTCCGCAAGCACCACCTTCTCGTTGATCAGTTTCTTGATGGCCGAGACCGCCGCGTCGACCGGACCGTTGCCCGTGGCGGTGGACATGCGTTCGTGGTCGCCGAATTTCAGCACCACGGTAGCCGTCGGAACCAGCGTCCCGGTGGTCACCTGCATGAATTTCAACGAAATGGACTGCTGCTTCATGCGGTCGATGTCGCCCACGAGGTACAACAGGTCGTAGTCGTGAATCTCCTTCTTCCGGTCGGCCAGGGCGAGGAATTTCTCGTACGTGGCGTCCAATTCCTCCTGCGTGAGGTCGTAGCCCAGCAGTTCGAGCCGGTGCACGAGGGCCGCGCGCCCGCTGCGGGCCGTGAGGGCGATGACCGACTCGTTCAGCCCGATGTCCTGCGGGTCGATGATCTCGTAGGTCTGACGCTGCTTGAGCACGCCGTCCTGATGGATGCCCGACGAATGGGCGAAGGCGTTGCGGCCCACGATGGCCTTGTTGGGCTGCACGGGCATGTTCATCAGGCTCGACACCAGGTGCGAGGCCTTGGTGATCAGGCGCGAATTGATGTTCGTGTCGACGGCCACGTCCTTGTGGCAGCGGAGCGTCATCACCACCTCTTCGAGCGAGGTGTTGCCGGCCCGTTCGCCGATGCCGTTGATCGTGACCTCGGCCTGCCGTGCGCCGTTCAGGATGCCGCTCAGCGTATTGGCCGTAGCCATGCCCAGATCGTTGTGGCAGTGGGTCGAAATGATCGCCCGGTCGATGTTGGGAACGTTGTCCACGAGGTATTTGATCTTCGCGCCGTATTCGTTCGGAAGACAGTAGCCCGTCGTGTCGGGGATATTGACCACCGTCGCGCCGGCCCGGATGACCGCCTCGACCACGCGGGCGAGGTACTCGACGTCGGCGCGCCCGGCGTCCTCGGCATAGAACTCCACGTCCTCGACGTAGCGTTTGGCATATTTCACCGCCTCGACGGCAGATTCGACGATCTTCTCGGGCGTGGAACGCAGTTTGTCGTAGATATGCTGCGGCGAAACGCCGATGCCCGTATGGATACGCTTGCGCCTGGCCAGCCGCAGCGCATCGGCCGCAACGTCGATGTCCTTCTTCACGGCGCGGGTCAGCGCGCAGATCGTCGGCTCGGAAACGGCCTTGGAAATCTCCAGCACGGAGTTGAAATCACCGGGGCTGGAGATGGGAAATCCCGCCTCGATGACGTCTACGCCGAGGCTTTCGAGCAGTTTGGCGACTTCAATTTTTTCGGTGGTGTTCAACTGACAACCGGGGACCTGCTCACCGTCGCGCAGCGTGGTGTCGAAAATGTACAATCTCTCACTCATACTAACCTCTTTATCGAATAAAACTTAATGACGCCGCCCCACGCTTTCCGTGCGGCAAACGCCACCCTGACTTTCTGTATTGCTTACGATCCGTAACAAAAACAGTCGCCGGACTTGAAGATTCGACGCTTTTAGCGACGCATTCCAACCGGAATGAAACCGGAATGACCGACGTAACTGCCTTGCTCTCTTGCAAATATATGAATTATTTAATAATTTCAAAAACAAATCGTCCAAAAAGTCGGATAATTACACACCGGCGGCCTCCCCGTCCCGGATGGACAGGGAGGCCGCCGCAAAACAGGCCGGCAGGTTACAACGCCTGCGGATTACCGCCCCGGCAGGTTACAGCGCCAACGGTTCGTAAGGCAGCCCCCAGGCGTCGGCCACGGGTTTGCAGACCACCCTGCCGCCGATGATGTTCAGCCCCAGCGCCAGCTCGGGATTCTCCTGTGCGGCGCGCCGCCAGCCCTTGTCGGCAAGCTGGATGGTGTAGGGAAGCGTCGCGTTCGTAAGCGCGAGGGTCGAGGTGCGGGGCACGGCGCCCGGAATGTTGGCCACGCAGTAGTGCAGGATGCCGTCGACGTAATAGACCGGGTCCTCGTGCGTGGTGGGGCGCGAAGTCTCGAAACAGCCGCCCTGGTCGATGGCCACGTCGACCATCACCGTTCCCGGCTCCATCTCCCGGAGCATGTCGCGCGTGACGAGCTTCGGGGCCTTGGCTCCCGGAATCAGCACCGAACCGACCACCAGGTCGGCATGCTTCAGCTCCTCGCGGATGTTGTATTCGGAAGACATCAGCGTCTTGACGTTGCGGGGCATCACGTCGGCCAGATAGGTCAGCCGCTGGAGCGAAATGTCGCAGATCGTCACGTCGGCTCCCGTTCCGGCAGCGGTGCGCGCCGCAGCCGTTCCGACAACGCCCGCACCGATGACGAAGACCTTGGCGGGCTTCACGCCCGGCACGCCGCCCAGCAGCACGCCCTTGCCGCCGCGGGGTTTTTCGAGGAAATAGCGTCCCTCCTGCGCGGCCATGCGCCCCGCGACCTCCGACATCGGGATCAGCAGCGGCAGCGAACGGTCGGCGCGCTCGACGGTCTCATAGGCACAGCAGACCGCCCCGCTGTCGACCATCGCACGGGTGAGGGGTTCGCTGCTGGCGAAGTGGAAGAAGGTGAAAACCAGCTGGTCCCTGCGGATGAGTTTGTACTCGGGAGCCACCGGTTCCTTGACCTTGACGATCATTTCCGCCCGGGCGTAGACCTCCTCGATCGAGGGAAGCATCTCCGCCCCGACGGCCGTGTAGGCATCATCGGCAAATCCGCTGTTCACACCGGCCGTAGCCTGCACATAAACTTTGTGTCCCCGTTTGACAAGCTCCCGGGCGCCTGCGGGGGTAAGAGCAACGCGATTCTCGTTGTTCTTGATCTCTTTTGGAATACCGATAATCATGGATCTGGAAGTTTTTAAGGTTTTTGCCTCTCCAAAATACGAATTTAACGCGGAAATCCAAAAAATCCGGACGTTTTTTTACGTGCGGATCAAAACCGGTAAGAGATTGTAAGATAGAACGAACGGGGCCACGCATAGGTGCAGCGCGAGGCGTGGGGCGCGTAGAGCGTGTCGTCGCCCGGGCGGATGCGGCGCACGCGCAGCGACTCGTAGCCGCCATAGACCGTATCGGCTTCGCCCGTCAGGTTGCGCAGCATCAGCGACGCGGTGAGCCGCGAACGTTCGAACCGGAACGACTTGAACAGCGCGGCATCGAGCGTGAAGGCGTCCGGCAGCCGCTCCTGCCGGGTGAAGGCGTCGAAAAACTCCCGTGTGATACCGCCCTGACCCGCGATGCGGTCGGTGCGGCGCAGGGGCATCGGTTCGACGTAACGCCGCCCGGCATATCCTGCCGAAGCGCGGCATCCCCACCCTTTCGGGCCGAACCAGGCGATCTCCGCCAGAGCGGTCAGCTGCGGGGCGCCGCCCGTCTCGCAGCCGCCCATACGGCTCACGGCCTGCACGTCGACGGCCGAGTTATCCACGTCGGAGAGCACCGTGACGCGCGGATCGCGAATGTATTCGTAGCGTCCGGCCGAAGCGGCCAGCGACAGCAGCCAGCGGTAGGACAGCCGGATGTCGGCCGCGGCCTCCGCGCCGCAGGACATGCGCCCAACGCCCGTCACAGCCATGTCGCAGTAGACCGAGGCCATGTCGTCGTAATACGTCCGTGTCTCGATGCCGTCGAGCGTCATGGCAGCGAAGAACGCCGCCTGAAAATCGACGACGGGTCCCGTCAGGCGGCAGTTGAGTTCGGCGGCGTAGATGCGTTCGGGCACGGGGTTGTCGACCGTACGGTTGTTATAGAGCGGCTGAAAGAAAAGATCCCCGGCCCGAGGGGTCCGGGCGGCGGCCGCGGCGGCGATTTCGATATAGCGGCGCGGGGAGAAGGCCCAGCCCGCAGCGGCCTTGAGCGTGTAGGGCGTGAACCGCATGACGCGCGAAGGGCCGTAGGACTGCCCGCCGGGAAAAAGTTCCTTCTCGTAATAGCCCCGGCGGCTGACGGCATCGCTCCCCAGCACGACCGAAAGATCGGCCCGGAAACGGTCGGAGCGGTAATCGGCCTGCAAGCGGAGCGCAGCCCCGCGCAGCGTCAGCGCATAATCGTAGCCGAAGCGGTCGCCCTCGCGGACCGTCCGTCCGGGATGCCGCAGGTCGTTCTGCAACAGATTGCTGTACGTGTCGTCGTCGATCAGGAAGCGGTCGATGTCCGTAACGTACCCGGCGCCCAGCAGATCGCGCATCTGCTTGTAGGAACGGGTGTTTTCGCGGCGGAGCGAAACTCCGTAGCGGAGCGTCAGCCGGGCGTCGGCTTCGGTGGCGAACGACGCGTCGAAAGCGAGGTTGCAGAGCCGTTCGACACGGTCTTCCAACGCATAGACCGCATGTCCGCCCGCCATGCGGTTCTGGCGGATCAGCTCGTCCCAGTCGATCTGCGTGTAGCGCGGATCGCGGGCGAGCCACGCCTGCTCGGTCTCCCGGTCGCCCGTATAGCTGGGCAGATACCGGTAATTGTCGGGCATCGGCGTGCGGGCGTCGTACCAGTCGAGCATGCTGTACTTCGCGACGCCCGCCTCGGCGGCAAGCGTGGCGGCAAGCGAGGTCGAAGCCGACAGCGGCACGGCATAGGCGGCCAGGGCCAGCGGAACCGTCTCGCGCCGCACGCGGGAGTTGCGCACCCTGCCGTCCTGCCAGCCCCACGCCGGGTTGTAGAGACGGTCGCCCGTGAGCGTGAAAGCCTCCTCCGAAGAGGAGAGGCGCGTGCCCCGCACCGAGGGCGGCACGATACACAGCACGGAGAGTTCGTGCCCTTCGCCGAAACGCCGGGCAAGGCGCAGTCCGGCGGTCACGGCATTGGTGAAGACCCCTTCGACGTGCATGTCGCGGCCGGAGCGGGCGTCGAGAGCCGCCGAAATGCGCCAGCCGTCGCCCGGCGACGCCGAGACGGCGGCTTTCGCTCCCACGAGGTAATTGCGGTCGGTGAAGCGGACCGAAGCCAGAAAAGGCTGCAACGGCTCCCCGTCCGGAAACCGGAATGTCCGGATGCCGCCCGCCGTACCCGGCTCCCCGGGCGCCGCGGCAAGTCCCGCATAGCGCTGTTCTTCGGCCCCGAGCAGGCGCAGCGCCGCGAGGTAACGGTAGGAAACCGCAACGCCCATGAGCGACGTGCGTTCCAGGGTGTAATCCAGTCCGCGGCGCCGGAGCGCGACCTGCGGCAGGTTGAAACCGGTGCGAAGGCCGTAGAGGTCCGAAGGGGACTGCACGGCGCGGTAGAAGAGCGTCGAATCGGTCGTGAGCAGTTCGCGCCGCTCCTCGCGTTCGGCATAGGGATAGTATTCGTCGCCGGGGTACTGGGCCGCCGCCGCACACGGAAACAGGAGAAACAACAGGGCACAACAGCTTTTCAGCATATCTTTGCGACTTTACAGAACACAAAGATAGCAAAAAGTCCGACGATTCAAAACCGGATCGCATGCAGCGCGGCAAAACGGTCCGGCAAACAGAAAAGCCGTCGCGACACGGCAGGAGCAGCGTCAGACGGGGATGGGGCATGACAAATTCCGGCGTCCCCGCAGCGGGGACGCCGGAATCGGAATCAGATTGTTTTCAGGACCTCGGTCAGCAGTTTCCAGAACTTGGGAACCGTGGCGATTTCGAGCCGTTCGTCGGGCGAATGCACGCCGCGGAGCGTCGGACCGAAGGAGACCATCTCCAGATCGGGATACTTTTCGAGGAACAGACCGCACTCCAGCCCGGCATGGATGGCGCGGACCTTGGGTTCGGAGCCGAACAGCCGTTTGTAGGCATCGACGGTGACCTCCAGCAGCTTCGACTGCGGGTCGGGCATCCAGCCCGGATAGCCGTCGGAATGGGCCACATCGGCGCCCGCCAGCGCAAAGACCGACTCGACCATCTGCATCACGTAGGTCTTGGCGCTCTCGACCGACGACCGCTGCGACGAGGTGACGACGATGCGGTTGCCCTCCGCGAACTTCACCGAAGCGAGGTTCGTCGAGGTCTCGACCAGCCCCGGAACGGCGAACGACATGGCCACGACCCCGTTGGGAACGCCCACCAACGAGTAGACCAGCGCCGACTGCGTCCTGCTGTCGAGCACCTCGTCGACGTGGGGCATCTCGTTGAGCGTGATTTTGAAATTGGGTTCGCGGAAGCGGAATTCGGCTTCGAGGTCCGCGGCGAAAAGGTTGTAACGCTTGACGAACTCCTCCTTGAAGCGGGCCGGAACGCCGAAGATGGCGTAAGCCTCGCGGGGAATGGCATTGCGGAGGTTGCCGCCGTTGAAATAGCACAGTTTGAGTTCGAACGACTGCATGCCGTCCCACAGCAGGCGCGCCACGGTCTTGTTCGAGTTGACG
>RRZU012884885.1_pt1 | contig 11604 bp, 14 predicted proteins | sample 2165561 | NCBI WGS metagenome assembly RRZU01 (sample SAMN10456909, study PRJNA506462) | wastewater metagenome | isolation source: wastewater sludge | place: USA: Moscow, Idaho | reverse complement strand
TGACTACGGGCAATTTGATTGGTATTCTCAAACAATAATCCAGCTTGCTCAAAAACACGCTTCTTACTAGTAACATCTAAATCGACAATAACATTTGAAACGGGTAACAGTTGTGAAATTTGATTCATGAGAAATGAGGTTGCTTCATTCAAACGGTAGTACAAAATGCAATGTTTTGAACGTAATTAAATTGTGTTCATGGGAATACATTATTTTTCCTGAGAAAACTGGATGACTGATAAACTCGAATTATCCAAAATCTTGATCTTTTAATGAGCCATGATTCCGGCGCTCAAGATTCTTTTCTTTATGCTTGAGTATCTGTCGATCCAATTTATCCACCAAACTATCGATTGATGCATACATATCCTCACTGTCAGCTTCGACAAAAATATCTTTACCGCGCACATGTACATTTGCTTCAGCTTTTTGTTTAAGCTTTTCTACTGATAGAATCACGCTAACATCAATCACATGATCAAAATGGCGTGTAACTTTACCGATTTTTGAGGTCACGTAATCTCGCATTGCATCAGTAATTTCTACATGGTTACCAGTAAGTTTAAGGTTCATATTTTTCCTTTATTCTAATTAAATTGATTTACGAAGATTGGCTGCAGGAATCTGTAATGATTCCCGGTACTTCGCAATGGTACGACGCGCAACAACGATACCTTGTTGTTCAAGAATAGTCGAAATTTTATTATCGCTGAGTGGTTTCCTTGAATTCTCTTCCTGTATTAATTGCTTGATTAATGCGCGAATAGCCGTAGCTGAACAAGCTCCTCCCGAATCGGTAGAAACATGACTACCAAAAAAATATTTAAGCTCAAAAATACCCCGCGGAGTATACATAAATTTTTGTGTCGTTACCCGGGATACTGTTGATTCATGCAGATTTAATGTTTCTGCAATCTCTCTTAACACAAGCGGACGCATCGCTACTTCTCCATGTTCAAAAAATTGCTGCTGACGCTCTACAATGACACCCGCAACTTTAAGGATAGTGCTTGAACGTTGCTGAATATTTTTAATCAGCCATTTCGCTTCATTTAATTGACTTATTAAACCACGTGAAGAATGATGTTCTTGTTTCAATATGTTAGCATATAGATGATTAATATTGAGACGTGGAATCGCACTCATATTAAGATTTGCCACCCAAGCTCCATTTCTTTTTACAACTGTGATATCAGGAACAATGTAACGTTCACTCTGGGAATTAAACTGAATACCGGGCTTAGGATTCAGATGAGTAATCAGTTTCTGGATAGCTTTTAAAGTTTGATCATCACATCCTAATAATTTTTTGACTTGCGCAAAATCGTGCAATGCCAGAACCTCCAAATACTCTTGTACAACTTTTATAGCTTGTATACGGTAGATAACTTCACCTGGCAATGCTTGTAATTGCAATACTAAGCACTCCTTTAGATTACGCGCTCCCACACCGGGCGGATCATATTGCTGCAAATACATGAGTGCGCTCTCCAAATCCTGCAAGTCAATCCCTAATTCTGCAGGTAGAAAATCCACCAGCTCACCTAAGTCCTGCAATAAATAACCATCGTCATCCAAGCTATCAATCAGCAGACCAATAATTTTTCTCTCACGTTCAGATACTTGACTTAAAGATGCCTGAAAATTCAAATGGTCACGTAAACTTAGTGGCTTATCAGGGATCTGCAGCGCCTCACGATCATCATCTTCAAAGGTGTTATAAGTAGAAATATTCTCTTGTAACCATTCAGCATCATGTTCGGAATTTTCTTCCGATGGTGCCTCGCCTTCAGGTTCGGTTACTTCAATTGAAGCGCTGTCAGAATCCGCAGAACTGGAAGATTCTACAGATTCAGGTGAATTATGCACCTCAGATAAACTCCAGTCATCGCGCAGTTCCAATAATGGGTTCTCCTGCACAATCCTCTCGACTTCTTGATTCAGCTCAAGTGTTGACAACTGCAGCAGCCGTATGGATTGCTGCAACTGAGGAGTTAACTTCAGTTGCTGAGTCAGTTTGAGTTGGAGTGTTGGCTTCATGATCCTGAAAAAACAACTGTTACTAAGCGATGCAACTTCAATTCCGTCTTTTGCTTACAATCGGAAATGCTCTCCCAAATAAACTTCTCTGACCTTTTCATTATCTATAATTTCTTCCGATCGACCTTTTGCAAGCACATGACCTTCACTGATGATATACGCTCGATCACAAATCCCCAATGTTTCCCGGACATTATGATCAGTAATCAGCACGCCGATTTTTCGTTCCTTAAGAAAAGCAATCACTTTTTGTATATCTAGGACTGCAATTGGATCAACTCCTGCAAAGGGTTCATCTAACAAAATAAAACGAGGTTGCGATGCCAGAGCGCGGGCTATTTCAACTCGGCGGCGCTCACCTCCCGATAAACTAATAGCAGGATTATTACGCAAATGACTGATATGCAAATCGTGTAATAAGTCATCTAAATACCGCTGTTTTCTATCTTCATCCAGATTCTGCAATTCTAATACTGCAAGAATATTTTCTTCGACTGTCAAACGCCGAAAAATGGATGCTTCCTGTGGTAAATAACTTAATCCAAGCTTTGCTCGCTGATGGATCTGCAACAAGCTTAAATCCTGATCATCCAAATAGATACTACCCCCATCAAGAGGCAATAGACCAACAATCATATAAAAACAAGTTGTTTTTCCGGCGCCATTGGGCCCAAGCAAACCAATCACTTCACCGCTACTCAGTGAAAAAGAAACATCCTCCACTACCGTACGCGACTTATAACGCTTTTTTAAATTATTAGCCTTTAACTCACTCATGCTATGCAATTACATCCGTCTTTAACTAGGTAGCTTAAATTATTCAGGTTTGTTTTTTGGTTGAATTGTTATTCGTACTCGCTTATCAGGCCCCGTTTCAACCCCACGCTCTTTACTACTAATCACCTGAAAAAACTCACTATTCATATCATATGAAATATAATCACCCAACACTTCATCTTCACCACGTATTAACCGCGCCTGACGAAACAATTCAATTTTTTCTGATTTACTATCGTATTCAGCCCGCTCGCTCCAACCTTCAACATACTCATTCATTTGATCACGCTTCTGACGAAAACTGACAAGATTTCCCGTAGCCGTTGCATGCCGAAATCCCTGCGAATCTTCTTTCATAATCACTTTGTCGGCATTAATGCGCAGAGTTCCCTGCGTGAGGATTACATTTCCGGTAAAAATACTGATCCGGCTCCCCTCTTTACGATTCACATCTTCTACAGTCGCACGATCTGCCTCCAACTGAATGGGCTTCTCACGGTCAGCTCGCTCAGCCCAAACAGTCGGAATAAAGAATAAACCCCAAAAACCTACAATCATCAGTAGCTTCATAATTTGATCAATTAGTTATTAACAGCACTTACTTTCGACATAAGCTGTATCTTTCCGATACGATTGTTGAACTCTAAACCAGTCGCATGAATTAGGGTATTCAATTTTGTAATGGTCACGACTTGATCTGTCTTTACTAAACTTTCATCTGGAATGAGGTGCAAAAAACCAGTATTCAGCGTTATCTTATCTCTGTCATCATCAGTGCCTCTGGTTGCGGATACATTTCCTGTTAAGTAAATATTTTCCCCTTTGTTTTTTATTTCAGCTTGATCAGCATGCAAGCGCATGAGAGGGCTTTCTGGATCAATATTAATAAAATTTATCTGTTCCAACTGAGTAACTTTCTCCTCCAAATAATAAAGCAGTTTTTGCGCCGAAAATTCACGTTGAATACCTCGCTCATGATCCACTCGAATACCAGACAAATCTTCTACAATATAGTCTGGATTGAGGTACACATTATTATTTTTAATTTGTTCCGGCGGTCTGGTTAGCAAATCCAACCAGAATGTCAGAAAAATCAGAATAATGAAAAAAATTAGTGGTGAGCTAAAATATGGATGCTTGCTCATTCAGAATTACTCGATCTTTGTTCCGCAAATTTGAATTTTCAGTTACCTTTATTATTAATAATGTACTTTTGTGAAGTATATCAGAACACTAATTTTCATTTAATGTATCGGCTTTAGCAACTTTCTCAGCAGAGGCTTTCTAATTTGATAGGTAAATCCATATATTAAATTAGAATACTGTACATTACTTATTAAATCTTTAGGAAGAATACAATAATGACAATGCCCCAAGAAATTTTTGAATTCGAGCAATATGATCAATTACAGGACGAAGCGTGCGCACAGCGCATTATCGCAGCCAAAAAAACTCTAGGGAAGCGTGCCGTTATACTGGCTCACCACTATCAACGTGCAGATGTATACCGACATGCGGATCTGACGGGCGATTCCTTGAAACTTTCTTTTCTGGCTGCTCAGACCGATGCTGATTATCTAGTTTTCTGCGGGGTACATTTTATGGCTGAAGTTGCGGATATACTCTCGAATCCAGAGCAAATCGCAATTTTACCCGATCTGGCAGCTGGCTGCTCTATGGCTGATATGGCCAACCTCTCAAATGTTGAGCGAGCATGGCGAGAAATCTCGGAAATTCTGAATCCTGACGAAACAATCACCCCCGTCACTTATATCAACTCTGCTGCCGATCTTAAAGCTTTCTGCGGCGAGCACAATGGTATTGTTTGCACATCCAGCAACGCCAATAAAGTACTGCAATGGTCTTTCAAACAACGCGAAAAGGTGCTGTTTTTTCCCGATCAACATCTTGGTCGCTGGAGTGGACACCAGCTGGGTATTCCACTAGAAGAAATGCCTGTGTGGAATTTTGATGAACCCATGGGTGGATTAACACCAGAGCAAATTAAAAAAGCAAAGATACTTCTATGGAAAGGACATTGTTCCGTTCATCAGATGTTTCAACCACAACATATTATCCGTTTTCGCAATCAATGCCCCGATGGTATTGTCATTTCGCATCCCGAATGCAATTATGAAGTTTGCAAAGCATCGGATTATGTCGGTTCAACCGAATATATTATTAAAACGATTGCTGCAGCAAAAAGCAGGACACGCTGGTTGGTCGGTACCGAATTGAATTTGGTCAGCCGTATTACAGAAGAATTCAAATCCCAGGGAAAAATTATTCAATTTATGTCGCCCATGGTATGCATGTGTTCGACCATGGCACGAATTGACCCACAACATTTGGCTTGGACATTGGAAAATTTGGTCAATGGCAATATCGTGAATCAAATTAAAGTACCGATTGAAGAAGCAAAGCAAGCAAGAGTAGCATTAGATAGAATGCTGAAGATTTCATAATCATGCTCGTCAATATCAGCAATATAAATTGGCAGATCCGGTTGCCACATCCACAATGAAATTTATCCGTCAATGAAAAACATTCATTTTTCTGATGGCAACCTTGTCACCCTTTTGCACAACGGTGAGGAATACTTTCCGGAACTAGAAGCAGCAATAGAGAAGGCGCAATTTGAAATACATATTGAAACGTACATTCTGGAAAACGATGCCGTTGGCAGAAAAATTATAGCTGCTTTAAAACGCGCAGCACAACGTGGCTTATCTGTGCATCTGCTACTCGATGGATTTGGTTCACAAAACCTCTCTACTGCAGAAATAAACTCTATGCTGCAAGCCGGTATTCAGGTACTGATATTTCGTCAAGAATTTATATTCTCAATGCCACGCCGTTACCGTCTACGCCGGATGCACCGCAAATTGACCCTTATTGATGCTCAAATCGCTTATATCGGTGGAATTAATATCATTGACGATCAGGATAATCCCGAAAAACTGACGCCTCGTTTCGACTATGCCGTTGTTGTTCAAGGTCCACTATTGATTCAAATACATAAGGCTGTGAAACATTTATGGATGTTAGTCGCGTGGGCGCATTTTAAAAAACGCTGGGTCACTCCCAATCCTATAAAACCGACCAACAATTCTTGTGGAAATCAGAAAGCTGCATTTGTTATCCGCGATAACTGGCGTCACCGTCGTGACATCGAACATGCTTACCTGGAAGGTATAAATCAAGCACAAACCGAAATTATTATCGCCAATGCTTATTTTTTACCTGGAAGAAAATTCATTTATGCATTGAAAAATGCTGCTCAACGAGGTGTCAATGTAGAACTCTTATTGCAGGGTAGAATTGAATATCGCCTACAATACCATGCAACTCAGGCGTTATACGAGAATCTATTGCAAGCCGGTATAAAAATTTATGAATATAATCGCAGCTATCTACATGCCAAAGTCGCTGTTATTGATCAATATTGGGCAACGGTAGGTTCATCAAATATTGATCCTTTCAGCTTGCTTCTAGCGCGCGAAGCCAATGTATTCATTGCAGACCATCAGTTCGCCAGCGAGCTGAGAACAAGCCTGAAGACCGCCATTTCACAAGAGTCCTTCCCAGTCACATCGAAAGACAAAGGCTTTTTCTCCTTGCGGAATTATGCAATGAATTGGTTATGTTTTTATATCGTACGCTTGCTGCAAGGTGTGCTAGGTTACGACTGGTATGACAATAAACTATAACTTATTAATCACGTTAAGTTTAATTTGAATTTAACACTCAGATCATACAAATGGAACAGACAAAGTACACACGCATACAATCTGACTTATCGTCAGTTCAACTGAATCGAGTTATTACAGCCGCTCAAATTTTGTGCGCAGGTGGTACAGTAGCCTTTCCAACCGAAACCGTATACGGCCTTGGCGCAGATGTTACAAACCCAGCCGCGATTGATAAGATCTACAAGATAAAACAACGCCCTGCTGATCATCCATTGATCGTTCATATTGGCAATATTTCCCATATGCACTATTGGGCTCAAGCCATACCAGAGTCTGCATGGAAATTAGCCAATCATTTTTGGCCCGGACCTTTAACATTAATTCTCCCGCGCAATCATCGCATTCCTGATAATGTTACCGGTGGGCAGGCTACCGTTGGGCTCCGATTCCCAGCACATCCCGTTGCATCGGCTTTACTAAGTGCATTAGGACCAGAAAAAGCATTGGCTGCACCCTCGGCCAACCGTTTTGGTCGCATTAGTCCAACCTCGGCTTCGCATGTCTATCAGGAATTAGGTAACACTATTGATATGATCCTCGATGGTGGAGCCTGTGAAGTAGGGTTAGAAAGCACCATCGTCAGCTTCCACGACAAAACACCCCAAATACTGCGTCCAGGCAGTATTACGTTATCAGCGATTGAGGCAGTATTAAACAACTCCGTCATTCTTGCACACAATATCAATCAACCAATTCGAACATCTGGATCATTACCGGCACATTATGCGCCGACGACACCCTTAAGATTATATTCAAATATACAAATTTGGCCACATGCTTTGGCATTGGCTAAAGAAAATTTACGCGTTCTAGTCATCACTTGGTCAAATACTCATAAACCCAAATTCTCAGATCAGTTTATCGAACAATTCTCCATGCCTGCAGACCCAATCGCTTATGGTAAACAACTCTATGCTAAATTACGCCAGTTTGATCAGGCAGAATTTGATTATATGCTGATAGAATCACCTCCCGATCATCCCAGCTGGTTAGCCATAGCGGATCGCCTGCAACGTGCCAGTTATCATTCACCTAACAACTACTGAAATTAACTAACAAAAATGATAAATCAAAAGAAATTGCAAGCTGTACTATTTGATGTTGATGGCACACTCGCCGATACCGAGCAAGATGGTCATCGCGTTGCTTTTAATGCTGCATTCCAACAATTTAATCTCGATTGGAATTGGGACATTGATCTTTATGGCAGGCTACTAGAAGTTACTGGCGGAAAAGAACGAATTCGTTATTACATAGAAAATTTTATTCCTACCGAACTCAATAGAAACGACTTGACGAATTGGATTGCCGCCCTGCACAAAGCTAAAACCAAATACTTTGAATCACAGTTGGAAACCGGCAACATCCCATTGCGTCCCGGTGTTGCACGGTTAATTCAAGAATTGCGACAGGAAAAAATAAAACTTGCGATCGCAACCACAACAACGATGGAAAACGTTACTTCTCTACTTAAATCCACATTAGGTGCAGAATCAATTGGTTGGTTTGACGTCATTGGTGCCGGTGACATTGTACCATTGAAAAAACCGGCGCCCGATATTTATCATTTGGTTCTTAATCAACTTGATTTGCCTGGCCAGCAATGTATCGCAATAGAAGACTCAGAAAATGGCCTGAAATCAGCACGCGCCGCACAAATACAGACTCTGATCACAGTTAGCGGTTACACTAACCAACAAAGCTTTGATGGCGCAGTTGCAGTTTTGTCTGATCTTGGCGAACCCACGAAATCATTCACTCACATACAAGGCGTAACAATTACCAAGGGATGGATAGATTATGAAATACTCAATAGCTTAATTGAATAGTGATTGAGATTTAGGCTATTTATTATTGATGGTGAATTCAATCTTTTCAGACTATCCAAAAGTCTTGCTTATCTCAAACGTTGCTATAACTAAAAACCGATTGTTATGTTATAAGTTGCCATGGGATTATGCTATAGGCATATGGACATTATTAATTGACATGGAGGTGGTATTATGGAATCCAGAAAACCAAAAATAATTATCGCGGTTATGTGTGCATTATCTCTTTTCTTCAGCTCCTCAGCGATCTCTGCATCAAATTCTAGTCACCACCATACAACTGAAGCTATAAAACATGCAGAAACTGCTCACATACATGGCAAAGCGGGGCACGTCAAGACCTTACTAGAATATGCACAGGAAAGCCTTACTCATGCAAAAGCTGCAGAAAATGAGCTAGCAGTATCACATCAACGCATAACGGAATCTATCAAACACCTGGAAAAAGCCATCGCCCGCGCTAAACAAGATGATTCTGAGGCAGCAACCAAACACACCCTACAAGCTCTAGAATATATGCGCCCCCCTGCTTCAGAGTGAGGCGGTATTAGTTATGATGGTTGTTCTACCATTTACTAATTTAGCTTTAGCGTTCCATCAGTTAGGATTGATTGGGTAAATATTCCAATGGATCAACTGGTTTACCATGTTTACGTATCTCAAAGTGCAACTGGGTCATATCTGTATCAGTATTTCCCATCTCTGCAATTTTTTGCCCTCCTGCCACTGCATCCCCTTCTTTAACCAGTAACCTACTGTTGTGCGCATAAGCACTGAGAAATATATTGTTATGTTTGATAATGATCAGATTTCCATAGCCACGAAGGCCATGCCCACTGTAGACCACCTCACCTGCAGCCGAAGCCAATATTGGCTGTCCTGCCTGACCTGATATCTTTACACCCTTGGAATTCTTGGAAAAAAATGATAATAATTTCCCTGTTGTAGGCCAGATCCATTCAGCGACAGAATGACTAGCCAGCATATCTGATCTTGGCGATTCCGGTTGGGGAGCAGTTTCAATTTTAGTATTTGCTGTCGCAGCAGGGGAAACTGTGAAAGACTGCGATGCGGACGGCAAGTTATTATTTGCTGGATATTGTAATCGAGCCACATTTTGTTCTGAGAATGGCAACTTAAGAGCTTTTGGACTCGTTTTTAGCTTATTAATATTTGCCGCGGAAGTTGCGAAATCAGAAGAATCCATGCCCGGTTCAATTGCTGTAGCTATCGGTTGCTGAGGTAAAGCAAACAATATAGGTTGTGAATCGCTTATCGGCGTAGACAAGCTAATTTTTTGCCCTAGTTTGATGGAGCTTGGATCAGTAATTCCATTCCACTCCGCTAATTTTTTGTAATCAACATTGTTTTTAAGTGCAATTCCATACAGAGTATCTCCTTGCTGCACGATATAAAATTGACCATCCAAATTATTGGATTCAACCAACCTTGCTGACCCAGCAGAATCGGCTTTCACACGATCGACGACTGGCACAGGCGGTTGTGTTGTGCTACATCCCAACAGAAAAAGACAGGTAGCGAGTAGCAAATAAAAACTACATGTGCATGATCTTAATTTTCTTCCAATAAAAATAAATAACTTAACGATACAATTACAGCTATCAGTATTGGTCAGTTTAATCATTGCAACATTTGTCATTTTATGTTCCCTGAACTACTATTTTTTTATAACCCCCCCCAACAAGGGGACAAAATTCACCTCTTCCAGTACAGTCTCATTATAACCTTGAGAATTGCGCTCGATAACACACAAATTCTGCTTCTGAGTCCCTTTCGGAAAAATCATTCTGCCACCAACAACTATTTGTTCTAATAATAAAGTAGGAACATGTGTGGTTACAGCTGTCATGATAATACCATCAAATGGCCCCGCTTCTGCAAGTCCAAGTAAACCATCTGCATGTTTTAAATAAACATTCCTAATTTGCAATTCTTGCAATCGAATTCTTGTGCGCGTTAATAATGGTCCAATGCGCTCTACCGAATAAACTTTCTGTGCAATCTTTGCTAATACAGCAGTTTGATATCCACAACCAGTACCAATTTCCAACACTTTTTCTAAATTTGGATTTACACGCAATAATTCGCTCATACGTGCAACAATCCATGGACTCGAAATGGTTTGTCCATAATTTATGGGTAAAGCAACATCTTCGTAAGCTCTGCTTGCAAGAGCTTCTTCAACAAATATATGACGAGGAATTGTACCCATCGCTGATAAAACCACTTCATCAGCGATCCCTTGTGCACGTAGACGCTCAATCATACGCATACGTGTACGCTGAGAGGTCATACCAATTCCAGAATGACGCACATTCACCAATTAGTACCCACAAAAATTCATATCACTTAAACATAGTAGGTACTTAATCTAGCCACCTTGCTATGAGATCCAATTGATCATATCGGGTTAAATCAATCTGCAGCGGAGTCACTGAAACCCGATCATTTTGAGTTGCATAAAAATCTGTACCTCTACCCGCATCCTGTGCCGGGCCAGCAGCTCCGACCCAATACATAACTTCACCACGAGGGCTTTGAGATTTGATCACTGGCTCAGCCTTATGGCGTCGTCCCAGTCGAGTAACTTCAACACCTTTAAGTTGCTGATACTCAATATCCGGCACATTAATATTTAACAAGACCGGGCTCTGAATTTCATTTTCTCTGAAGCGATTCACCATATCAGCTGCAACACGCGCAGCTGTCAAGTAGTTTCCATTAGATGAATTAACCAAAGAAACAGCAAATGAAGGAATTCCTAGCAAGAAACCTTCCGTAGCTGCAGCAACAGTACCTGAATAAATCGTATCGTCACCCATATTGGCGCCTTGGTTAATGCCGGAAATGATCATATCAGGCATTACATCAAGCATACCTGTAACTGCCAGATGAACACAATCCGTTGGTGTTCCATTGACATAATAAAAACCATTATGAGATTTTTGCAAAGTGAGTGGACGATCTAGTGTTAAAGAATTACTAGATCCACTTCGATCTCTTTCAGGGGCGACTACTATAATTTCTGCCATTTTCGAGAGAAAATCAGCAAGGCAAGCAAGGCCCGGCGCAAAATAGCCATCATCATTACTGAGCAATATGCGCATTTTATAAGTTACTAATTATCAATATATAGCAAAAGGAATATTCCTGCACATTAAACCTTGCGTCAATCATATTTACAG
>RRZU010064526.1_pt1 | contig 11604 bp, 4 predicted proteins | sample 2165561 | NCBI WGS metagenome assembly RRZU01 (sample SAMN10456909, study PRJNA506462) | wastewater metagenome | isolation source: wastewater sludge | place: USA: Moscow, Idaho | reverse complement strand
ACACAAAGCCGATGGGTGCCAAGATTCCTGCCGCAAGCGGCACGGAGATAAGGTTGTATCCCCCGGCCCACCAGAGGTTCTGTTTCATCTTGGAGTAGGTGGCGTTTGACAGGTCGATGACGGAGAGGACAGAGCGCGGATCTGAGCTGGCGAGGATGACGCCAGCGGTGCCGATCGCAACGTCTGTGCCGGCCCCAATCGCAATGCCAACATCCGCTTGTGCGAGTGCCGGTGCGTCGTTGACGCCATCGCCAACCATTGCGACCATGCGGCCTTCATCTTGCAGCTCCTTGACCTTGGCCGCTTTGTCTTCAGGCCGGACGCCAGCGAACACGCGGTCTATGCCGAGGTCCTCGGCGACGGTGTCTGCAACTGCCTGGGCATCCCCGGTGATAAGGACTACCTCCAGGCCGAGCGCGTGAAGTGCTTCCACGGCGTCACGGGACTCTGGGCGCGGCTCATCCTCGAGACGCAGCGCGCCAATGGCCTTGCCGTCGGAGACTACGTGGAGGACTATGGCGCCCTCATCACTCCATTCCTCGGCGATCTCAAGTTGGTCAAGACCGTGCTCCTCCAGCAGTTTCGGTCCGCCCACCTCGATAGTCTTGCCGTCAACTGTCGCTTTGACCCCAACTGCGGGTGAGGACGCAAAGTCAGCTGCGCTGGGAACCGACAGGTCCTGTGCAGCACCTGTTATTGCGCGGGCGAGCGGGTGCTCACTATCAGCTTCGGCAGCTGCCGCAAGTGCGAGCACCTCGTCCTCATCAACTCCGTTCACGGTAGCTATGGCGGTAACTGTGGGTTCACCCTTGGTCAGGGTGCCTGTCTTGTCGAAAAGGACCGTGTCTACCTTGCGCATTGATTCGAGGGCGAGGCGGTCCTTGACAAGCACCCCGGCGCTAGCCGCGCGTTCGGTGGCGATGGCGACAACCAGCGGGATGGCAAGGCCGAGGGCATGAGGGCAGGCGATGACAAGGACAGTGATAGCGCGCACGACAGCGTCATCCGGGGATCCGACCAGTGTCCAGACCACCGCTGTGATGATGGCTGCGCCGAGTGCGAACCAGAACAGCCATCCGGCTGCCCTGTCTGCAATGCGTTGGGCTCGTGAAGAGGAACTCTGTGCTTCGGAAACCAGCTTTTGGATGCCGGCCAGTGCGGTGTCGTCACCGATCTTGGTGATCTCAACGCGCAATCCTGAATCGGTCGCGATTGTCCCAGCAACGACGCTGTCCCCGCTCTCGCGGCGCACCGTCTTCGATTCTCCGGTAATCATTGACTCATCCATTGAGGCGGAACCGTCAACGATCTTGCCGTCTGCTGGAACTGAGGCGCCGGGACGAACCACCACAACGTCGCCGACCTCTAGGTCGGAAGGAACAACGGTTACGACGTCATCGCCCTCGACTCGTTCGGCCTCATCTGGCAAGAGCGCCGCAAGGCTGTCTAGAGCGGAACTTGTCTGGGCGAGGGAGCGCATCTCAAGCCAGTGCCCCAGCAGCATGATGACGATCAACAAGGCCAACTCCCACCAGAAGTCGAGCTGGTGGTCAAGGAGGTGCAGGCTGGCCCCCCAGGAGGCCAGGAATGCCACGGTGATTGCCAGTCCAATCAGGAGCATCATCCCGGGCTTGCGCGACCTGATTTCGTCGATGGCCCCACTCAGGAAAGGCAAGCCACCCCAGAAGTACATGACGGTACCCAGGATCGGTGAAACCCATTGAACCCAGGCGGCATCCGGCAGTGTGTAGCCGATCAGGTCCGCAAACATCCCGTTGGCGGCCACCACCGGAACTGCTAGGACAACCATGATCCAGAAGAGGCGCTGGAACTGCTGGGCATGGCCACCATGACCGGCGTGGCCCCCATGACCGGCATGAGCATCGTGATCAGCATTGCCCCCATGATCAGCGTGGTGCTCGTGGACATGTCTCGAGGTGTCTGTCATCTCCATTCCTCCACGGTAGCTCCCAGCTCGGATCTCGCCTACGGGTTGCATCCTGAGCGCGAACGTGCCCCTACCATGCCATAAGCTTCGAGGGTGACTGAATCAGAAATGACTTCTTTGCAGGAGCGCGACAGCCTCGTACTACTTGCAAAGCGCTCCAGCTCCCCCGAGGCGACAATCACCTACGCCCTCACCGCCCTGTTCCGTACCTGGCAGCAGCAGACTGGGGCGGAAGTCGATGTGGATACCCTCATTGAGCCGCTGGCATCAAACTGGTCCGACCTGACACCACGCACCTGCGGTGAGATTGACGCCGATGCGCGCCGCACTGCGGCCGCAGACATCTCTGCCCGGTTCGAAGCCCTCCTCGACGCGCGCGCCTCCCTCGCCTCACGGGCAGCTCTGCAATCCATGTCTTCGCCTGCCCTGAACAAGCTCATTGGAGCCTTGGCCGGATCTGCTCAGAACGCTATCGACCCAGCGTGCGGACTGGGTGGCACGCTTGCGGCTGTGGCACCGCAAGTCCCCAATCTCTACGGAATCGACACGGACCCCTACTCGGTTGCTATCGCCCGGATGCGGCTGCTCGTTGCCGGGGCGGAAGATCCAACCGTCGAGGTGGGAAATGCCCTGATCGACCCGCCTGATCGCAAGTTCGACCTCGTGGTCACACAGCCGCCGCTGAACACGCGCCTCTCGACCTCGGACATTACACCGGAACTCGTTGCGCAAGTGGGACCAGAGTGGCGCACGGTGGATGGAAACGCGACGTGGCTTGCGCTTACCTCCTCTCTAATTTCCGAGGGCGGACGCGGCATCGTTGTCGTTTGCCCTGCATCTTCTTCCTACCGAACGCAGATCCAGACGGTACGTAGGCACCTTGCTAAAGAGGGGCGCCTCGAGGCAATCATCACGCTCCCCCCTGGTTCAGCGCTGGGAAGTGATGTTGCGCCGTTCCTGTGGGTACTCTCGGGAGCTCCCGACCCGAGGAAGCAGGATGCTGACGGAGAAAACCAGGTGCTGATGGTAGCCACCAGCACCCTTGATGACTTTGCTTCCGTGGTCGAACTGGTGGTGAACTGGGTTGACGACGCCAAGCAGCCAGAGGCACCGGCATGGCTGGCCGCCCTCGTCCCCTCCTGGCAGTTGGAAGCCAAGGGGTTCGCGCCCCAACTCCACCTGACAAACCCTCCGATGCGTCGACAGATTCGCCCAACCGCACCCGGGCACCTTCTGACTGAACTGCGACTTCATAACTTCAAGAGCGTTGGGGAACCGCTTGCGCTCCCCCTGCGTCCTCTCACGCTCCTCTACGGGAAAAACTCGGCTGGCAAGTCGTCACTGATTCAGTCGCTCCTGCTCCTCAAACAGTCTCTGTTGAGCGGTGCTTTCACAGCCGCAGGCGACAACGTCGACCTCGGGAGCCTACCGGGCTTGCTGCACCGCCATGACTTGGCCGAGCCCATGGATATTGGCATATCTTTCGCGTCCAACCAGAGCATTGATGCCGACGCGGCCCTGCCGGACCCTCGCAGCATCCGGCACTTTGATGCACGGTTCACCTATCCTCACACCCAGGACACAGGTATGCCTGAAGCCCTCAAACTGGGCCTCGGCAAAGATGAGTTCAGGTTCCAGTACCAAGCCCCCGACTTCCGCCTTCCGCTGGCTGCCTTCAAGCGTGCTGCCGAGCTCCTAACGACTCCGGGAGCCCTCTACCACTCTGATCTGCTTCAGGGCACAGAAGCTGGCGGGGCACTTGCAGATGCCAGTCAGCCGTTCGCGTTCTTAGCCGACGATGCGTTCCCTGAGCTGCTGTTCCGACCTGATGGCATCACGGTTGGCACGCTCGACCCCAGCTTCAGGGCCGAGGTCGACTACCGAACTTCAGGATCCGCCTACCAGGCTTGGGGTCGCGAAGCCGTCGCCGCAACAACCCGGCTATTCCAAGCCCTCTCCCAAGAGTCCGTAAACTTAGCCCAACGCATGGTCTACTTGGGCCCCCTGCGCCGCGCACCGGAGCGGTTCAGCCACCGCAACTCCAACGCAGGCGTATTCGATATGCCGTTCTTCCTGTTGGAGAACCCTTCAGAACGCGAAGAAGTTTCCGCCGCCCTCCAGCGCCTCGGCGTGCCGTACGTCCTCGACGTAGTGAACCCAATCCAACCCAAGCACCGAGACACTCTTGGCGACATCGCTTCGGTTGTGCTTACCGACACCCGAAGTGGGGTTGAAGTGACGCCGGCTGACGTCGGATTCGGAATCTCCCAGGTCCTGCCGATCATCACTGAGCTTTCCGCGCGAACCAACAGCGTGATCATGGTTGAGCAGCCAGAGATCCACCTGCACCCGGCCATGCAGGCGGAGCTCGCCGACCTCTTGATTGAGTCAGCAAACCCATCAGGTCGGGGCAACCAGGTCATCGCCGAGACCCATTCTGAAACCCTCATCATGAGGATCCAACGTCGCATCAAGGAGCAGTTGATCACGCCCGCAGACGTCCTCCTCCTCTACGTCGATCAAGCCGAGGGCGGGAACGCCTCGATCCGTGAACTCCGCATCGACGAGAGCGGCGAGTTCATTGACCATTGGCCCGGAGGGTTCTTCGATGAGCAGTTCAATGAGATCTTCGGGGACTTGTAGTGCTGCTCAACGTTCACATCACCCCGCGTGCACTGGTTGAAACGACCCAGTCGGAAGCACGGTTCAATGCGCCCGCCCTCCGCCGCGACCTGGTTGAACTGCTGCTCCGCCACGGTGTCATGCGCTTTACTTCCTCGGACGAGGCCGGACGGTGGATCGACTCCCTGGGCCTACCTGACCTGACGCCGGCGGAGAAAAAGGAGTGGCAGCAACTGCTCCTCAGCCTCAAAAAGCAGGGCAGACTCAGCGCTTCCACTCCCCCTCTAATCACAGATGCCGAGGTCGCCAGCACACTCGCCGAGGTCGAGGGCCTCACCAAGGGTGCGCCAATGCTTTCGGTGCTAGGGGAAGCGACCTATCGCCGACTCTTTCCCGATGCGACCAGTGGTCACGCTGTGCCCTACCCTGGCCTAGAGATCACGGTTCCCGGTTCGGTTGCGGATTCAAAGCTGTATCAGCGCCTGCGTGACCTGGTAGACACCGGAAGGCTCCCCGAAGGGACCCCGCGCACTGAAGTGTGGAACTCCCTCTTTGGACCCCTGGCCTCAGTTAGCAAAGAAATCACCATCTTCGACAAGTACCTGCTGAGCCGACTGTTCGAAACCGGGGATGAGCACGTCACCTGGATGCTCAAGAACCTCAACGAGGTCGCCCCAGAGGGCGCGGGAGTAGTTCTCATCGCCGCGCGCGGTACTGAAGGTCAGTACGGAGCGGAGAGGATTCCCTCTGACGCTCGCGAGGCTGAACGTCTGCTTCGTGAGTACCTTCCAGACACCTGGGGGCGCCTCGGCTCCGTCCAGGTAGTCTTCGCAGAGTCCACCCGTGCGCGCCACATGCATCACGACCGCCACATCCGTTTTAGCGCGGGTGCAGCGATCGAGGTTCCCGCTGGCTTCGACCGTCTTGACCAGCCTCGTCTCCGCGACAGCTTCGGCTTCACCTATAGGTGGTCACCCGCCGCTCTGGCCGAACTCGAGTCGCGCGAACAGGAGGTTAAGAGAGCGCGCGGCACTCACATAGTGCGACTTAAAGCCGGGAGTCGTCCTTCTTAGTTGCATCAGGGGGCGCAACTCGACCGTCGCCGTCTGGGGTTGGTTGCACGCGAACCTCAACAATCCGGTTACCGTCAGTCTGCGTGACTTCCAGAGTCCACGATTCGTCCTCGACGATCGCCACCACCGTGTCCCCGACCTCGGCAACACGATCTAAGTTGTCCATTACGTAGCCGCCGATCGTCTCATACGGACCCTCAGGCAGCATCATCCTGGTCACGTCGGCGACGTCCTCGAGCGTGAGGACACCGGGAACCAACCACGGCCCCCGTTTAGACTCACTGGTCACCTCAGAGTCGTCCTCGTCGTACTCGTCCTGAATATCACCAACCAGTTCCTCAACCAGGTCCTCCAACGTAACAATCCCGTCCGTGCCTCCGTACTCGTCGATGACGAGGCCGATGTGAACACGCTGGTCACGCATTGTTGTGATGGTTGGCAGCAGCCTGTTAGAGCCAGGAAGGACCACGATGTCACGCACCAGATCACGAATGTAGATCGGCTCGCCACCGCGGTTATGGAACGCCGCCTCCCAAACGTCGCGGACATGCACGAAGCCCATGATGTTGTCGATGCTGCCATCGCGAACCGGGTAGCGGGAATATGGTTGCGCTGAGACAACCGCCAAAGCGTCTTCAACGGTCTGATCCGAGTCTAGGAATGCCACGGCGTGGCGGGGCTGCATAACTTCTGCCAGGGTGTGGTCTCCCGCCGCGAAAACATCCGCCAGAATCCCCCGCTCGTCTGCGTCCAAGCCTTCGTGCCCGGTGACGACCTCACGGAGTTCGGCCTCGTCCATTTCCTCACCTGTTTTGTCGGGGTCGCCGCCAAACAGCCTCACAACGGCGTTGGTCGAGGCAGACAGGACAGCAATGACAGGCCGCATAAGGGTTGAGAAAGACCCCAGCGTCGGGGCTGTTGCCAGCGCGACTGTTGTGGAGCGTTGCAAACCGATGCGTTTCGGAACCAGTTCGCCGAGGACGAGGGAGAAGTAGGCGATCAGCAACGTCATGAAGATCAAGGCCACGGTGTTAGCGACGGACGTGTTCATTCCCCAGCTCGTGAGAAGTGGGACGAGGGCGGGCGCGATCGCCGATGCTCCGTATGCCGCTGAGAAGAACCCGGCTACCGTAACGCCAATCTGCACTGCAGCGAGGAAGCGGTTCGGATCGCGCGCGATTGCGGCGGTGCGCTCCCCCCTTTTGCCCTTCTTGGCCAACTGGTCGACCTGACTGGGTCGCAGTGATACCAGGGCGATTTCGGTCCCCGCGAAGATGCCGCCGATGATTATGAAGAGGAAGACGAGGCCGATGCTCCACCAGATATCTGCGCTCATTGATTCCCCTCCATCTTCGAGAGGGTCACGCAGGTGGGTCGGCCGTTGGTACTTCGATAATCATCCATATATTCATTCCATACGAAAATATGGTGCCTTCGCAACCTGGGAAAGGGGATTTGCCCTAGGCGGAAATCGCCTGCTGACCTATCCGCACTATTGTGGCAAGATCTGGGGCCAAAATCGCTGGTCTTCATGCCACAAGAGTGATGTCAGCCAGAGGCGGACCCCTCGGCAAAACTCTGCGCCACTATTGGCGTGGCTCGCGGCAACCGGTGCAACCAAGGTTGCCATTCACTTTGACGTCGATACAGTCGACAGCAATGAGATGGTGCTCGGACTCGGCCGAGTCCCAAATGGTCTAACTGGCGAACAGGTCCGTCGGGTGATCTCCGACCTCGGAAAAGTGTCCGACGTGGTCGGGCTGACAGTCGCCGAGTTCATACCCCGCGACGCCCTGACGATCGGTGGGCTCGTGGCCGGCATGCCGTTGGTTTAGTGCCGGGAACTGCCTAAGCGGAGCGCCGCACGTCCGGGCGCACCATCGGCAAACCGAGACTCACCGGGCCTCCGTTCGCGGCCCCGGCCAAGGCAGAAATGGAACATCCGCCGCACCCAGACGCTTCGGGCTCATCCCAGGTGATCTGCGTGTCCGCGCCAAAGTCGAGCCGCGTCTCCTGTTCACCGTGCTGCTGCATCGCAGTTGCCAGCATCAGCTTGATGCGGTTTAGCTGGTTCACCTCCGAAGCACCCGGGTCAAAGTCAACAGAAACCACGTTGGCCTCTGGGTAGCGGTTGCGGATGGCGCGGAACATCCCCTTGCCAATGACGTGGTTCGGTAGACATGCGAACGGCTGAGCACAGATGATGTTGGGACAACCGTGCTCGATCATGTCGACCATCTCTGCCGTCAGGTACCAGCCCTCACCCGCCTGGTTCCCCATGCTGGCAATATCGGTGGAACGCTCAGCCATCTCAAGGATCCCCCTGTGAGGAACGAACTTGCCATTCGTCTTCAACAGTGCAGCCCTCACCGGATCCTCATACCTCTCCATCGCCCACAATGCCGCCGAGCGCAGCCGCCGATTCTTCACGGTTCCGCCCAGGTTCTCCTGGTTCCATTTCCCGCTAGCCGCTGAGTTATGGAAGAACTGCATGAGGCCGGGAAGGACGGCCTCGCATCCCTCTTCCTCAATGACATCAACAGCGTGATTGTTGGCATCGGGATGGAACTTGACCAGGATCTCACCAACCAACCCCACCTGGGGTTTGCGTGGAATATCCAGCAGTTCGAGGTCGTCAAACTCCCGGACGCACTTTGCAATCAGCCTGCGGAAGGTCCAGTGTCCGCGCCAGTCCTTCGAGTGGCCGCCCTCAGAAAGCCACTGCGTCATGAGGTCATTCCACCGCTCATAGAGCGCCATGGCACTGCCCGGAACGGCCTCGTAGGGACGCACACGCAACAGCAACGACTGCAGCAGGTCACCAAGCACAATTGACTGGATCGCTCGGTTGATATCACCAAGACCCAGCGTAAACCCAGTGTTCTCTTCGATTCCCTGCACCGAGGCCGCAATCACCGGAACCTGTGGGAAGCCCGCGTCCCGAAGTCCCTTGCGGAGTAGCGCCGCATAGTTGGTAGCCCGGCACATTCCGCCAGTCTGAGTGACGGCAACTGCCGTGCGATCAGGGTCGGATCGCCCCTGAACAAACTCATCCAGCAGCTGTCCGATCACCACGATGGCCGGATAGCACGAGTCGTTGTTGACGTACTTGAGGCCGGTCTCCATCGTCTCTCGGTTGGTGTGTTCGAGGACGCGCACGTTCAAGCCCGCGCGCTGCAGAACCGGCTCAAGCAGTCGGAACTGGATCGGAGCCATCTGAGGGGCAAGGATTTCCCACCCGTCCTCGCGCATCTCCTTCGTGAAGGAAGCGTGGGGCACCACGTGTCCGGCCTCGGCGGCCTCCTCGGCAGCGGCAGCGCCCGAGGGGTCAACCAGGTCCAGCGTGTCGACGTGTTCCGACACCAGTGACTCCCGCTCGGTAACGGCAGCCTGCAGCGACCGCAGCCGAATCCGTGCTGCGCCAAGGTTAGAAACCTCGTCGATCTTCAGGACGGTGTGCACATCCCCGCGGCCCTCGAGGATCTCTTGCACCTGATCAGCCGTGATGGCGTCAACGCCGCAACCGAATGAGTTGAGCTGCACCAGCTGCAGCGACGGCTCATCACCGACCCGTGCGGCGGCCTCGTACAGTCGAGAGTGGTAAGCCCACTGGTCACGCACCCGTAGAGGCCGCTCCAGCCGGCCGTCAGTGAGGCAATCTTCGGTGAGCACAGCCATGCCAAGACCGTTGACCAGCTCGGGGATTCCGTGGTTGACCTCAGGATCAAGGTGATACGGACGTCCGGCGAGGACGACCCCCTTGACGTCGTGGTCAGCAATCCATTGCAGGTACTCGGCACCCTTCTCACGAACGTCACGCTTGAACGCGGCATCCTCTTCCCATGCGGCGTCGAGGGCGGCCTGCATTTCGTCGACCGAAACATCCCAGTCGGAAAATGCTGAGGCAAGGTGCTTAGCAAGGTAATCGCGGTTGTCCAGATTCACGAATGGAGAGATGATCCGAACGTCCTCCGCCTGCTCAATATTGTTGCGGATAACCTCCGGGTAGGTCGCGACCACCGGACAATTGAAGCTGTTGTCAGCCCCGTCAAACTCCTTCTGCTCGAAACTGACGCAGGGGTAGAAGATTGTTCTCACACCCTTGTCGAGCAGCGACTCGATATGACCGTGGACCAGTTTGGCCGGGTAGCAGACGTTCTCAGAGGGAATGGACTCCATCCCCCGCTCAAAGAGGTTGTGGTCGGACCGTCCTGAAATCATGACGCGGAACCCCAGAGTAGTCAGCATCGTGAACCAGAATGGGTAGTTCTCATACAGGTTCAATGCACGCGGAATGCCGATGTCACCGCGGAATGCCTTCGCTTCTGTCAGGCGGCGGTAGCCGAAGAGCCGCTTGTACTTCCAGTCATACATGTTCGGCAGCTCAGACTTCTTGGGGATCCGCTCCAAAGAGGCGCCGCGATCACACCGGTTACCAGAGACGCTGCGTTCCCCATTGGAGAAGGTAGAGATCGTCATTTGGCAGTGGTTTTGGCACAGGCGGCAGGTCTTGCGGGTTGTCTCCACACAGAAGCGGTCGAGGTCGGCCAACTCGGCAAGGGTCGACTGGGTTCCCTCATCGTGAAGTTTGGCAGTCAGGGCTGCCCCGTAGGCTCCCATGAGTCCGGCAACCGAGGGACGCACGACCTCACGGTCGGTGAGCAGTTCGAATGCCCGAAGCACCGAATCATTGAGGAAGGTGCCGCCCTGGACGACAACCTTGTCGCCGAGGTCGGAGGGGTCCTTGAGCTTGATGACCTTGTAGAGCGCATTACGCACCACCGAGTAGGACAGGCCCGCGGAGATATCGCGAACGTTGGCCCCCTCTTTCTGCGCCTGCTTCACCGATGAGTTCATGAACACCGTGCAGCGCGTCCCCAAATCAACCGGCGCATCAGACTCAACAGCGAGGCGGGCGAAGCTCTGCACGTCCGTGCCCATCGTCGCGGCGAAAGTCTGCAGGAACGACCCGCATCCTGAGGAGCAGGCCTCATTCACCGAGATTGAGTCGACTGCGCGATCCTTGATCTTCAGGTACTTCATGTCCTGGCCACCAATGTCGATTACCGAAGTAACCCCGGGCATCATGTGGTCGGCTGCGCGGAAGTGGGCCATGGTTTCGACAACGCCCTCGTCCATCTGCAGAGCAGCGGCAACCAGGGCTTCCCCGTAACCGGTTGAGCAGGAGCGTCCGATGTGAGCAGTCTCCGGGAGCTCCTCACGCACCCGACGCAGGATGGCGACTGCCGCGGCCACTGGGTCGCCCTCGTTGGGGGCGTAGTGAGAGAAAACAATCCTCTCGTCCTCGTCGATGAGGACGGCCTTGATGGTTGTCGAGCCAGCGTCAATTCCCAACCAGCACCGCCCGTGAGCCTGAGAGATCGGAAGGGTCGGAACTTCGTCGAGGGCGTGGCGGTCTTGGAACTGCGCCCTTTCCTCATCGTCTGCGAAGAGGGGCCTCATCCGAGAGGACTCCGCAATGACATGGGCCGTTGTGAGGCGGTCGATAAGCGTGACCAGCTTCTGTGCCGACTGCGCCTCGGTTGCGGCATTCTCCGCCGAGAGCGCGGCACCCATGGCGACGTAAAGCTGGGCGTTATCAGGGGTGACGAAGCCTTCTGCGCTGGGAAGCAGGCGCTCATAGGCAGCGCGAAGCTGGGGCAGGAAGTGGAGCGGGCCACCGAGGAACATGACGGTGCCGCGAATCGGCCGCCCATTTGCCAAACCCGCGATGGTCTGTGTCGCAACCGCAGAGAAGATGGAAGCCGCAAGATCTTCGTGCGCCGCACCTTGGTTGAGGAGTGGCTGGAGATCTGACTTGGCGAAAACGCCACATCTCGACGCGATCGGGTAGAGCTGCTTGTGGCGCGAAGCGAGGTCGTTGAGGCCTGTCGGATCAGTCTGCAGCAGAGTCGCCATCTGGTCGATGAACGCACCGGTGCCGCCTGCGCAGGTGCCGTT
>RRZU011838876.1_pt1 | contig 11605 bp, 8 predicted proteins | sample 2165561 | NCBI WGS metagenome assembly RRZU01 (sample SAMN10456909, study PRJNA506462) | wastewater metagenome | isolation source: wastewater sludge | place: USA: Moscow, Idaho | reverse complement strand
TGAAATCAATATCACCAGCATCTTCCAGCGGCTTGGTCAACTCCAGCATCCGCTTTTCCAGCCGTTGTTCCAACTTTTTACGATCGGTAATATCCCTGGCTGCCCCAAAAACCAGCTTTCCCTGAGGCCGGGAATTCCATTCAATCCAGTGATAGCTGCCATCTTTGGCCCGATAGCGATTGATGAAACTGACCACCGGGTTCTGCTCATTGAGCCGATACATGACTTCCCGGGTCGCCAGAAGATCGTCCGGATGAACCAGATCCAGATACTTGGTCGCATTTAATTCTTCCTCAGTATATCCTAACACTTCTTCCCAGGCCTTGTTTGTTTTAATGAAATTTCCATCCATATCAGCAATACATAAAAAATCCGGATTCAATTCAAAGAAATTGTTCAATTCTTCCAGTTGTCTCTTTTCTTTGGAAATATCAACAAAGTGAGTGGTAAAAAAACCTTGCGCTGGCGAATAAACCGTAACCCGACACCAGATATTCAGGGCACCGGCAAATTGTTCAAATTCTTTTTTTCCGCCATTTAAGGCAATATCTCCATAAAAGCCAATCCAGTCAAAGTCATCATTGATTATTTCCGGTAGCACCTGCGTGATCCGCTTGCCGATAATGTTGGCACCAACCAGTCCAGTCAGTTTTTCAAAAGCCGGATTGACTTCGATGAATTGGTAATCACAGGGGTTCCCGTTCTCATCACAGACAATTTTATGAAAAGCATACCCCACCGGGGAGTGTTCTACTGCTGCCTGATAAAAATTGTCATTCATGGGCTCTCCCCCTTTCTCTTGATGCTGTTTTTTTATGTTCTTATCGATCGTTTTTCCTGGATCTTTTTTCTATATACCCCTTCAATGAAAAAAAATGCATTACTTTTTAATAATTTTAAAAATTTAATCACCATCTGGCAGCTCTTTTACTTTGAACCCTAAAAAGGGGATCTATCCTGATCAGGATAAATCCCCACTTAATGTAACGACAAAACCTACTTTATTTTGATTACTAACTAGAATGCGGCCTTGTAAATAGCAATCACATCTTCTTTGGTTGGGCATTTAGGATTTCCGCCGGTGCAAATATCAGCCAGCGCCAGATCTGCCAATTCGCCGAAATCTGCTTCTTTAACGCCGATTTCAGCCAGTCCGGCTGGGATCCCGACATCCTTTGACAAGGTCTTAATGGCTTCAATGGCCAGCGCATTGATTTCTTCCTGGCTTTTACGAGCGGTGTCAACTCCCATTGCTTCAGCCACTGCCTTTAAGCGATCGCCTACCGCATCCGCATTGTAGGCAGCAACATATGGCAGTAGAATTGCGTTACAAACGCCATGGGGAAGATCATAAAAGCCCCCCAGCTGGTGCGCCATCGAGTGAACGATTCCCAAACCGCCATTAGAAAAGCCCATCCCGGTGACAAATTGACCATAGGCCATGTCATCCCGGGCATCCACGTCTTCGCCATTGGCAACAGCTTGTCTTAAACTGCCAGAGATCGCCTTAATGGCTTCGAGGTTAAATAAATCAGTAAAGCGGGAAGCACCGGCGGTAGTGTAACCTTCGATAGCGTGAGTTAAAGCATCCATCCCGGTTGCTGCAGTTAAGGATTTTGGCATTTTAATCATTAAATTAGGGTCATTGACGGCCACCGTAGCCAGACAGTTGGGATCGACAATAACCATTTTCAGTTTTCGCTCTTCGTCTGTGATAACATAGTTGATGGTCGCTTCACTGGCGGTTCCAGCGGTCGTATTAATGGCAACAATCGGCAGGGATTTATTAGCTGTTTTACCAACCCCTTCGTAGTCGCGCAGATCGCCGGGATTGGTGGCCAGGATGGCAATTCCCTTGGCTGTATCCTGGGGCGAGCCACCACCAATACTGACGACAAAATCACATTCGTTATCCTGCAGGGCCTGTAGACCAGCGTTGACATTAGTCACAGTAGGGTTGGGTTTAACATCGGAAAACATCGCATAGGCCACCTTGGCATTATCCAGGACGTTTAATACTTCCTGAACAATTCCGGCTTCGATGAGGACCTGATCGGTTACAACGAGGGCTTTTTTGACATTCATTCGTTTAATTTCTGGCGCAATCAATTCAATTGCACCAGGTTCCATAATTACTACTGGTGGAAAATAATAGGTTCTTGCCATGAGTGTACCTCCAAATATTTTGCAACTGTAAACAGTTACATTAATCAGCTTTATTTTATCAAATTCCGGTCTGGATTCAATTGACACCGGCCTTTAAGTGTCACAAAAGTGACAGTATCCGATATCTGTAACTTCTCTGACAACAAAAAAACCAACCTTGATCTGATCACGATACCCTTGTCCGATCATCAGAAAAGCTGGTCTTTTAGATTCCACCATATTAATCTACAAAAATAACAAATAATGTCTGAGCTTTTCAGGAATTGCATCAATCAGTAATTTGGCAAACTCGGCCGGTTCCATGACCATTCCCTCTATGACCCATTTAAAGGTCATATCCATGGAGCCCTGGCAATACATCTCCAACAAGAATTGATCATCAGACTCCAGCGGTTTCCCAGTTTTTTGGACGATCCGGTTGGTGTAATAATCCGTGATCAGCTTTAAATCATAATCAAAAATCGAATTACAGTCACTGGATTTAAATGCCGCCGTGAAAAAATCTTTTTCGGCCCGGACAAAGGCAAACTTATAGGTTAATCCTTCTTCCAGAGTCAGACTGACACCCATTTGTTTGATTGATTGTTGAGCCAATTTATCAAAATACCAGTTAACCAGATCATATTTATCTTGAAAATAACGATAAAATGTCTGCCGCGTTAATTCACTTTGATCAACAATTTCCTTAACGGTTATTTTATCTAAAGGTTTATGAACCATTAATGTTTTTATCCCCTGGGCCAACCGTTCTTTTGTGCGATCATTTGCATCCATTGATATCCCTCTTCGTTAAATATTTTAAATCCGATAGAATGACTTATCTGTTTTCTCTTAAGCTAATCTTATCCACCACGGTAATCGATGTCAATGAAATATTTTACCATCTGTTGTTAAAAAAATCTGAACCACTTATTTTTTTTGCTCAAAATAAAAAGAACTCCTTGTTCTGATCTTATCGTTGTGACTCAATCAGAAGTCGGAGTTCTTTTTTAATAACAAGTGAAGTCAGCCAAAACGATTAGTCTTGACTGCTACTTCGCTTTTCATTTGTGAATAGTGGGTGTTATGCTTTTGCTTCTTTTTTGCTGATCAGATAAGCCATACCCATCAGTGCCACTAGTCCCATGGTAGCCATTAATGCATCGGAAGCCATGTCCTGAGCCCCAGTTTTGGGATTGTCAGATTTTTTATAGCAACGATATGGTTCCAGATACAGACAAGAAGCGGTCAGATCGACATCACCGTAGCAAGGGCTGATCCAAACGCCTTCGCCACCATAGATAGCTAACGGATTAACGCCACCTTCGGTGCAGAGATCCAGGATACCATCACGAATAACAACCCAGCTATCTGCATACAATGCAGTTGCAATGCCAGTTTCGGTGGTTGATTTAACAGTTGTATAGCCGCCTTTAACGATCGCATCGTCGCCAGCGCCAATGCCCATGCTTTCGCCATTAACTGATTCAGTAACAACATCAATGTCACCGCCATTAATAACCAGGTCATTTCCGGCCCAGAGACCATATGCGCCATTTGTCACATCGGTTCCAGAATTTACAGCAGTTGCATCAATCCAACCATCGTTGATGATTAAATCGCCATCGGCAACATCAATACCCATGGCATCGCCATCATTTGCAAATGCAAATAACTCAAGATCGCCACCATTGATGACCATATCGCCATCCATTACATGGATTGCTTTATGTTCGCCAATTGCAACCAGTTCACCGTCTCCACTTATGGTCAGGTTTCCAACTACATCAATAGCGCTGTCAACGTCAGTTGCAACAAAGTTTTCGCCCTTGAGGATCAAGGCAAAATTGCTACCCATATCGGTTGCATCAATTTCTCGACCAACAAAATTGTTGAGTGTCAAGGCATTGGTTACAGCATCATACGAGTAATCAGCGCCGACGCTATTCAGCAGTACATCAATAAATGTTGCTGCATCTCTCCATAAACCCAATGCGGGAACTGCTTTAACCTCAATGGTTCCTTCGGTTACTGCGGTTTCCACGACTGGATCTTCAGCAACTGTTACCACTGGTGCTTCTGCAACTGGTGTTTCCACTGCTGCAGCTTCAACTGCCGGTTCAACCGCTGCTGGTTCTGCAACCGCTGGTGCTTCAACTACTGGCGTTTCTACCGCAGTATTTAACACCTCATCAACTGGTGCCCCCTCAACTTCTAAAACAACGAGTGTCGGTTCTTCCACCACTTCTTCGGCAAAGGCTGATACCGGTACTAACATCAGCACCATCATCACAACCAGCAACAAAGCCATCAATTTCGACATTTTTTTCACTTCACTATTCCTCCTTTCAATGGAATTGTTTACTGCGTACATCACACCCCAATTGATATGAAATTACACAGTTATGCATTACAAAATAGTATTTACCCTTTTTTATCATAAATAACAAAAATATAAAAAAATATCCCATTATTTAAAAACTTTTTTTATTAGCAATTTTCATTTCTAATTTAAACTGCTCATAAACGGAAAGGCCGTTGACCCCGGTGCTGCCGAGTCTTTTGGTACCACCATAATCTGGATCCCTTCCAGTCGCAGGCCCATACCTTCAGTGCCGGCACTTTCACCGTTTTTTGCCCAACCCATCCAACCACGGTTCTGGGCGTGGACGCGATAGTAGACATCATATTTAGCCCATTCGACCCCGTCCAGTTCAATTTTGATTCCTTCCAGCCGCAACCCCAGACCAGTGGTACCGCTGAGGGTGCCATTACTGACCATCGCCTGCCAGCCCACATTCTGAATATGGGTCTGATACTGGATCACCACATCCGTTTCGCTGTTATCGACAAGGATTTTAATCCCTTCGAGCCTTAGTCCCTGGCCAACGGTGCCGCTGATTTCGCCATTCTTTTTGGAACTCTGCCAGCCCACATTCTGGACATGAGTCGAATAGTACACATCCACATAAGAAGCAGGCAGCGATATAAAGGGTCTGGTATTGGCATAAGCGTAAGAATCTGCGGTAGAACCGGCATAGCCATAGATGGTGAGATGGGGTATCGTTCCAAATACCTGTCCATCAAAAACCAGGGCGCTGTTTAAAATGGTAATTTTAGTCAGCGCATTACAATTGGCAAAGGCTGCATAACCGATGTTCGTGACAGAACTGGGGACAATGATACTGGTCAGCGCCTGGGCGCCCCAGAACGAACCGTTGCCAATCGTCATTAAGCTATTTCCCAAAAAAACCGAATTCAGATTTGGACAATTGTAAAAAGAACGCATCCCCAAACTTCTGATACTATTCGGCAGATTTACACCGGTCAGGCTTGCTTTTCCGTAAAATGCATCAGTGCCAATTTCAAGAACGCTCTTGCCATCAATGGTGGCCGGAATATCGACATTTCCGCCACTTCCACTATAGGCGACAATTTTAATGCCCCCAGCAATATCGTCATACCAGTAATCCCCGGAGTGAACGCTGTTAATTGAAATTTCCGGTGAGTTGCCCGCCGGGTCCAACATCTCACCATCAGCTAATGTCATTTTCTGTTCACTTTCAATTGTGCCAGCTGCGCCGTTCGGTACTTCCGCTAAAGCACTGATCGGCATCAGAAATATCCCTACACTGATAATGATCAGCCCGCTGATCATCAGTTTGAAACGTCTTTTCATTTTAAATCCTTCCTTTCATTTTGCAACCAATTATCGAACGCGATTGCCAGGATTCAAACCGCTGTTTATCAGCCTGAGCAACGTAAAATTATGACCGCTTCTGACTTCCTTTATGGTCATCATACCCGCAAACATAAACTTTAAACGGTTTTATTGCTTTTATTAATTGCCAAATAAAAAGACCCGCTACCTGGTAACGAGTCTCTTTGATTTGTATTTAAATTTTCTTTACACTACGCACCATTTTTTCTACATCAATGGCGCCATAATTCTCAAAACTGCCTGACCCACCTTTTTTACAAGCGCGGTTTTTTCCCAATCCGCATAGCACACTTCGCGGCTGACTTCGATACAATCCAGCAGATCGGCCTTGATATCCAGCACCGTCGGTGATCCGGACACCCAGGTTCCGCATTCATAGTTCCAGATCAGGCTGCGATAATCCATATTAATGGAACCGACAATGGCGACCTGATCGTCGCTCACCAGCACCTTGCCGTGAATAAAACCCGGGGCGTATTCATAGATCCGCACTCCTTCCGCCAGCAGATCGCCGTAAAAAGCCCGTGTGGTAGCATAAACCAGCTTCTTGTCGGGAATTCCCGGGGTAATAATCCGCACATCCACCCCGCTGCGGGCGGCCAGCAAAATACAATTCGTCAAGTCCGTATCGAGAATCAGATAGGGGGTGGTCAGATATAGATAATCTTTGGCATTAGCAAAAATTGTCATGTAGGTATTGGCCGCCGGGCTCCTGGCATTCATCGGCCCGTCACAAAATGGCATCACCAGCTCATTTCCGGCTGGCGGTGCCACACGCCCCCTAAATCTCTCCAGTTGCGAGACCGTCCCGGTGGAATAGTCCCACATATTGATAAACATCGTCGTCAGACTGAAGACCGCTTCACCTTCGAGACGCAAAGCCATATCTTTCCAATGACCAAAGCGGACCTTTTCGTTAATGTATTCATCGCCGATGTTGATTCCCCCGGTAATGGCCACCCGGCCATCAACAATGGTCATTTTGCGATGATCCCGAAAACTGATAAATTTAAACAGCGATGGCGATAAGGGATTATAGGGAATGCTCTTGATCTGATGGGCGGCACAGCTTTGATAAAAATCTTTAGGGAGCGTCGACAGACTACCCATTTCATCAACCATCATCCGGATTTCCACTCCGGCGGCCGCTTTTTCATAGAGAGCGGCCATCAGCTCATCGTACATTTTTCCGCCGGTAACAATAAAATACTCCAGAAAAATAAATTTTTCGGCCGTTTTGATGGCTGCGAGGTTGGCCTGATGCATCTCTTCGCCCAGTTTTAGATATTCGGTTCTGGTATTTTGCCAAACCGGCAGATCACTGAGACGATACACCAGCTCGACCTGTTTCCTGATTCCCTTATCACTGATGGCTTCCAACACAGTCTGGTTTTGCTCAAGTTTTAAAAAGGTCCGCTGATTGACTTCATCCCATCGTTTTTGGGATTTGCGGGGTACCCGCTGCCGCCCCCAGATAAAATAAAGGACAATCCCCACCGCCGGAAGGGCCAGCACGAAAATAATCCAGGAAATTTTATAGGCGGCGGTTTTCTTACGATAGACAATATTCAGCACCACCAGAATCGCCACCCCTTCAATTAACCAATAGGCATAGACTGCATCTTCGGAAAACTGTAGAATAATCAATCCAATAATGGTTAATTGCAAAACAATTAAAACAAGGTTGATTAAAAACCTGAACATACTTTGAAAATGGTCCGACGAACTTCTCATTGTTACCTCTTTTTCTTGATTGCTCCCCCGCCAACTGGTTCCCACCGATGCTACTGAGGCATGATCATCACTACTCTGCTTTTTTATAAATTATATGTCATGTCAGTCCCAGATACAACCACTTGGGGCTTTTTTGCATATCATCGCCGGTAGCCAGAAATCTTTGTCGATGCTATTCATGAACCGGGATTACTCCTAAAATATTTTTGAGTGCACTTAATTTAAAAGCTCGGCAAGCGTTTTTAAGAATCAGTTGACATTGCATTTTTGGCATCATTTTATGACTTTAAAAAACTTATTCGCCTTTATTGCCGGCATTATCTCGACTGTAAACGATATTATAGTAAATTTAATTATTATTACAAAAGTATTGACAAAAGCTTAATTGAATATTAAACTTGTTTATAATTTAATCATTAAAGGAGGATCAGCATGACAGCTCATTTAACTCAAAAAGAGAACTTTTTACGGGTAGCCCGGGGCGAAATGCCGGAATATGTACCGGTATCATCTTTTTTCGGCCCTGACGCGCCCCTGATCACCATGGCCGACCCCTGTATTTTAGGTAGTTTCCGAGGACCTGGCGGAGGCGTCGATCCTTGGGGGGTCACCTTTGTCACCGGTGAAGAAATCAATTTTGCCGCCCTGCCCAAACCCAATGATTTCATTTTAACCGACGTGACCAAGTGGCGGGACGTGATCAAAGCCCCGGATTACAGTGGCTTTGACTGGGAAGCTGCCGCTAAGGCCGACCGTCAAAAGTACGTCCAGGACCCCGATCAGACGGCCTTTGTGATCAGCGGCTTTGCCGACTTGTTTCAACAGTTTATCGGTTTTATGGGCTTCACCGAAGGACTTTGTGCCATTTATGAAGAACAGGAAGAGGTTGAAGAGCTGCTTGATTACATGTTGGAACACTCCCTCTATATTACCAAAAACTTGCTCCATTATTACAAACCAGAAGGCTATTACCTGCTCGATGATACCGCTTCAAAACTCAATCCCTTTATTTCACCCAAATTGTTTGAAGAAATCTTTGTGCCCCGTTATAAAAAATGTCTGGATCTGGTCCGAGACGATAACGTTCCGATTTTTTACCATAACTGCGGACGTTGCGAAGATCTGATCCCCGCGATGGTCGATATCGGTGTAAACGTTTGGGATCCCGCCCAGGTTGAAAATGATCTGGTGGCGATGAAGCAGAAATACGGCTCCAAGCTGGCCATTAACGGCGGTTTTGAATTCAGAATGCCCAGCACCTGGCCAGTCGTCGATGAGGAAGAAGTCCGGGAAGAAGTTCGAAAAACCTTTGATCGACTTGCACCCAACGGTGGCTTTATCTTTAACGGGATGATTACCTCACTGGATTATTTTGATCCGAAGGTTCAGGAAGTCAATGGTTGGATCGTTGATGAAGCCAAGCGCTTAAGCAAAACGGTCTATAACTAAAATGAAAGTTATTATCTTAGGGGGATTTCTCGGCTCCGGAAAAACCAGCGTTTTGTTGCAGCTGGCCGGCCACCTTGTCGGGGATCAACCGACAACTGCGACCCGGGTGGTCATTCTGGAAAATGAAATCGGCGAGGTCAGCGTCGACGACAGCTTACTGAAAAGAAATGGTTATCAGGTGACCAATCTGTTTTCCGGCTGCGTCTGCTGTACCATGTCCGGGGAACTGATTCTTAACCTGCGCAAAATCAGGGACGATTTCAGTCCCGAGCTGGTGATCATGGAAGCCACCGGAGTAGCATTTCCCGATAATATCCGCCAAACCATTAATCAGTCGCTGCCGGAACTTGAAGTAACCGTCACCTGCGTCACCGATGCCAAACGCTGGTTGCGGCTGCTGCGACCGATGGAAATGCTTTTAGAAGGGCAACTGGCGGCGGCCGACGTGATTCTGATTAATAAGATCGATCTGGTCGACAGCCTAACCCTGGCTGAAGTGGAGACCTCGATCCGAACCTTCAATAACCGCGCTGAATTCTTCAAAATCAGTGCGGCCCAACCCATTGACCCCCATATTTGGGGAGCCATCTTGAATCCCCAACAGGAGAACCGCAACCATGAATAATAAACACCACCATCACAACGAAAATTGCGGCTGTGGCGGTCATGATAGCCATCAGCAGCATCACCACCATTCCAGTCACCGCCATCAGCCCGAGCCAGATCACCAGGCCCCGCCAGTGATCACGGTAAAAACCCATGATGCCAGCCTGGTTGGTTCCTTTCGCTTAACCATTGCGGCCAGCTTTGAGGACGCTGACACCTTACTGGATCAGGCCTTAAAAAAAATCGCCGCTGAAATAACGGCGCTGGGCGGCATCATCGGCCATATCAAGGCCAATCTGACGGCGGCGGGCCAAAGCTGTATGATTTCCATCACCGAGGACGAATCCGATCATCATTACAGCGACAACGGCGGCTGTCAAGCCGAAGGGGTAGCCATCGTCTTTGGTGTTCTGCCAGAACAATTGGCCGCGATCTTGAACACCGTTCTGGATCCCTTTGTCAATAACCAATGACCATTTTTATCATTAAATAGGCAAAAATAGTAAAAACCTGTTACGGCAGCATCTCGTGCTTCGTAACAGGTTTTTGTTATTCCAGTAATTCCCGGATCACTCTGGGAATATCGGTATTATTGATATAGGCACCGCGAACCGGGTCGGCACCGACGGCATATTTTTGAAACAAATCGGCACCCGGCCCTTTGGCAAAAACAGGTACCAGCTGATTGGTATGCCCTTCACTATTCCAGACCATCGTCGGCATCTGCCCCTGACCATTATTGACTACCTCATCATAAATCCCGGCGCTGCCGGTGAGGTAGCCAGTTTCGTGATCACTGGTGACGATCACCAGGGTTTCTGACCAGCTGCTGTTGGCTTCGACCCAGTCGCATACTGTGGCCGCAGCCTCGTTAAAAGCAGTTTCTTCTTCGATCATCCGGCCGCTGTGATTCTTACTGGCAGCCCAGTCAACAGCGCCGCCCTCAATCATCAGGAAAAATCCGGCCTCGTTGTTGTCCAGTACATTAAGGGCAGCGCTGGCCATTGTCGCCAGCGATGGAACCTGATTATTCAGCCCGACTGCAAAAGGTCTGGCGTTAAGATCGCCGGCCCGGCCATACTGTAAGGTTGTATAAACCGGTGGCACCCCAATCACCCGGTTCGGCGCGGCCCCGCTCTGGAGGGCTTCAAAATCAGCCTTGGTCTGAATCAGCTGCCAGGGGTCACTGTCGCCATCACCATCGGCATCATTAGCCAGGCTACCTGCTTCAAGAGCCGCCCAGGTTTCCTGGCCGCCGACGAATTGATAATGGTCGGCTTCGACTGTGCTGCGTTTTACACTATCATCATTATATAAGGGGTTCCCTGCCCCCATGATCACATCGATCCTGCTCTCTTTAATCATCTGGTTGGCAATCCCACTGTAATTACTCCGTTCCGGATCGTGGACCACAAAAGCTGCCGGAGTGGCATGACTGAGTTCCACTGAGGTAATGACTCCAGTAGATTTGCCCTTGGCCTCAAAATCTTCCGTCAGATTTGGCAACGCTTTCAGGTTCGGATCAACGCCGATGGCCCCATTGTAGGTTTTCGAACCGGTGGCCATGGCGGTGGCTGAGGCCGCTGAATCGGTGGCGCGGTTTTTCAGCTCCTCAAAACTGTTCCAGACAATAGCCGGATCATAGGTATAACGGGCATCATCATCGCTTTCAATTTTCCCGGCTGAATAGGTACTGACATAATACCGGGCGGGAAAGGCTTCATAGACCTGGCTTCCAGCTTGGCCATTGGTAAAATAATCGGTGGCCATTATATGGTTGGCTCCGCAGCCATCTGAAATCATCAGGATCACATTTTTAAAGGCTGTGCTCTCATCAGGAGGGCTTGCTCCTTTTGCTAAGATGACCATCCGGATTGCTTCCATCCGATAGGAAAGACTTTCGGTGCCGGCCACCTCGCCATTTTTAACCCAGGCCATCCAGCCCCGATT
>RRZU010916573.1_pt1 | contig 11605 bp, 10 predicted proteins | sample 2165561 | NCBI WGS metagenome assembly RRZU01 (sample SAMN10456909, study PRJNA506462) | wastewater metagenome | isolation source: wastewater sludge | place: USA: Moscow, Idaho | reverse complement strand
CCAACAAGGTGGGTAAGTCATGACCATCAATTGGCCCGATATAATTCCAGCCCAACTCTTCAAACATAATGCCTGGCGCTAAAATGCCTTTAGCGTGCTCTTCAGTTTTACGGGCTATTTCCCAGGCACCGGGCAAGCGCGAGAGAATTTTCTTACTGCCTTCACGCATGGTTGAGTAGGTGCGGCTGGTGAGAATTTTTGCCAAATGATTGGATAAGCCGCCGACGTTATTGGAAATCGACATATCGTTATCGTTGAGGATAACCAACATATCAGCACCGGTTTCTGGGGCATGGTTTAAGGCTTCATAAGCCATCCCTGCAGTCATGGCACCATCACCAATCACCGCCACAGTTTTACGCGCTGAGCCATGTAGTTTAGCAGCCACGGCCATGCCTAATGCGGCACTGATGGACGTACTGGAATGCCCGACACCAAAGGTATCGTACGGGCTTTCACAGCGGCGCGGGAAAGCCGCTATACCATCTTTCTGGCGCAAACTGAGCATCTGTTCACGGCGCCCGGTCAATACTTTATGCGGATACGCTTGATGACCCACATCCCATACTAAGCGGTCATCTGGGGTATCAAACACATAATGCAGAGCCACAGTTAACTCGACAACGCCTAAGCCTGCAGCAAAATGACCACCGGTCTGCCCCACGCTCCATAAGATAAACAGGCGTAACTCATCGGCCAATGTCAGTAGCTCTGCTTCAGATAGCATACGCAGCTCAGTGGGCGTTAAAGCTCGGTCTAGCAGTGGCGTAATCGGGCGTTCAGCAGGTATTTCATGAAAAGTCGTAGGCATTGAAATATCGTGTTAATTCATCAAGAGGTGGAAGTTTACCTTAAAGTGTCCAAAGTCCACAGTGCTGCAAGGTTTTATCAAAGCTTTAGTCAGCTTTGTCTGTTTTTTAGCGGCCGGTAGCGGCCTCGCTGGGCAAGTCTGCTAAAGTAACCCTAAGCTTTAAATTACCGAATACCTTCAGAACACAGCAGGCCGCAAGATGATTGCAAGCATGTTATTAAATGACACCACCCTGTTTTGGGGCTGGTTATTATACGGCCCAATTTTACTGTATGCCGCTTGGCGTGCACCTTGGGTAGAGTTATTCAGCGACAACCGCCGCCAACATTTACTCTTTGGCACTGTGTTGGTGCTCTGCATTCTCTGGCTGGTCAGGCGTGATTTCCCCAGCGGGCTCTCTTTTCACTTTATTGGCATGACCGCAGTAACTTTATTGCTGGACTGGCCACTGGCAATTTTAGCTGGTTTTATTGCCCAACTGGCCTTACTCAGCCTCGGCAAGCAAGAGTTCAACGTTTTGGGTATCAACGGGCTACTCTTAATTATTCTGCCCGTATTTATTGCACACAGCTGCGCCAAAGCCATTGAGCGCTTACAACCTGAAAACCTCTTTGTTTATATCTTTTTCTCTGGCTTTTTCCCTGCCGCGCTCACCGCTGTACTCTGCATTTTATGCAGCACCTTTTTACTCTGGAGCAATGGCATTTATCAATTTCCGCCATGGTTGGATGGTTTTTCTGGCATGGTTTTATTGGTGGCTTTTCCAGAGGCCTTTATTAATGGCATGGCCGTCACTGCATTTGTAGTGTTTAAGCCGGAATGGTTAGAAACCTTTAACTACAGCCGCTACCTGCAAGCCCCCTGGAAAGATGAACCTGACCAGTAAGCGCAGCGCACCAATGAGCTGCACCCAACCAGCGCAGCTGGCGAATAAGGACGTACCTATGAAACTTTTACTAACTGGCGGTGCTGGTTTTATTGGCTCGGCAGTAATCCGCCATATTCTCGCGCACAGTCAGGATTCAATCGTCAACCTTGATAAACTTACTTATGCGGGCAATCTTGAGTCACTCACCGAGGTCAGTGACAACCCTCGCTATAGCTTTGTCCAAGCGGATATTTGTGACCCTGCGGCACTGCAGCAAATCTTTGCCAAACATCAGCCCGATGCGGTGATGCACTTAGCTGCCGAGTCACACGTTGACCGCTCCATTGACGGCCCAGCAGAGTTTATTACAACCAATATTGTCGGCACCTATCAGCTATTAGAGGCTGCACGCTTTTATTGGCAACAACTGGATAACCAGCGCCAACAAGCCTTTCGCTTTCATCATATTTCAACTGATGAGGTCTATGGCGACTTGCCTCACCCTAACGACAGCCAAGCAACCGCTTCGCAGCTGTTCACCGAAACAACCGCCTACGCACCCAGCTCACCCTATAGCGCCAGTAAAGCCAGCTCTGATCATTTAGTCCGTGCTTGGCAGCGTACTTACGGCTTACCGGTACTGCTCAGCAACTGTTCAAATAACTATGGGCCTTACCAGTTCCCAGAAAAGCTGATTCCTTTGGTAATTCTAAATGCTCTAAAAGGAAAGCCTATACCGATTTACGGCAGCGGCGATCAAATTCGCGACTGGCTTTATGTAGCCGATCATGCCCACGCACTCTACACCGTACTGCGCACCGGTAAAGTTGGCGAAACCTACAATATTGGCGGCCATAATGAAAAACAAAACATTGAGGTCGTCCGCAGCATTTGCACGCTACTTGACGAGCTGGCCCCAGCTGCACAGCGCAAGCTAACGGCTGCCGACGGCTCAACATTAACCAGCTACAGCAGCCTAATCAGCCATGTTAGCGACCGCCCAGGGCATGATCGCCGCTACGCCATTGATGCCAGTAAAATTCAACATGAACTGGGCTGGGTGCCTGCCCACACCTTTGCATCAGGCTTAAGAAAAACCGTGCAATGGTATCTCGATAACCCGACCTGGTGTCAGCGGGTGCAGGACGGTAGCTACCAAGGTGAACGCCTAGGAGTACAACAATGACCGCGCACACAACCAAAGGCATCATTTTAGCCGGTGGTTCTGGCTCACGCTTACACCCCATTACCCTAGGCGTATCTAAGCAGCTCTTACCGATTTACGATAAACCGATGATTTATTACCCATTATCGGTTTTGATGCTGGCAGGCATTCGTGAGGTGTTAATTATCTCTACGCCAGATGATGTGCCTAACTTTAAAAAACTTCTTGGGGATGGCAGTCAATTTGGTCTTGAGTTGAGCTACGCTGAGCAGCCAACACCCGATGGCTTGGCGCAAGCTTTTATTATCGGTGCAGATTTTATTGGTAAAAATAATGTTTGTTTAATTTTGGGCGATAATATCTTTTACGGTTACGGCTTCAGCGGCATGCTGCAACAAGCGGTACAGAAGCCTAGCGGTGCAACAATATTTGCTTATCACGTCACTGATCCTGAGCATTTTGGCGTTGTTGAATTTTCTGCAAGTGGCCAAGCTCTAGCCATTGAAGAAAAGCCTGCACACCCTAAATCCAACTATGCCGTCACCGGGCTCTACTTTTACGATAACGACGTACTGGAAATAGCCAAGCAAGTTCAGCCCTCAGCGCGCGGTGAGCTCGAAATCACTGATATCAACAACGCTTATTTAAAGCGTGGGGATTTACAAGTTGCTGTGCTTGGTCGCGGCTTCGCTTGGCTCGATACCGGCACTCATGATTCCTTACTGGAAGCTGGCCACTATGTGAAAACCATTGAAACGCGCCAAGGCTTAAAGGTGGCGTGCTTAGAGGAAATTGCTTATCGTCAAGGCTGGCTGAGTCAACCACAACTGCACGCAGCAGGCCAAGCACTCAATAAAACAGGTTATGGCCAGTATTTACTGCGGCTAGCCAATGAAAAACAAACACTCACAGTGAACCCTCGGGTGACGTAAAAATGAAAATAACCACCACAGCATTGCCCGGCGTTTTAATCATTGAGCCAAAAACCTTTAGGGATACACGGGGCTTTTTCCTTGAAACCTTTCAAAGTGAACGCTACGCCAGCGCCGGCATTGACCAACCCTTTGTCCAAGATAATCACTCGCGCTCACAACGGGGAGTGCTACGTGGCTTACACTTCCAGCGCCAACGGCCTCAAGGCAAGCTCATTAGTGTCAGTCGTGGCTCGGTATTTGATGTTGCTGTGGATATTGACCCAAAGTCTGCCACTTTCGGCCGGTATGTGGGCATTGAACTCAATGACGACAACCACCTACAAGTATGGATTCCACCGGGTTATGCCCATGGCTTTTGTGTGCTCAGCGAGGTGGCTGACTTTCATTACAAATGCACCGACTTTTATGACCCCAGCGATGAGACAGGCATCATGTGGAATGACCCAGACATAAATATTGCTTGGCCGCTGCACTCGCCGCTTTTATCGGCAAAAGATCAACAACTTCCCTTGTTACGTGAACTAAAGTAAAAAACCGACATTAAGTCGGTTTTTATACTGTTGCTATCTACGCCAAGCCCCTAGCCAAGCAGGCTCGGCAGACCCTTAGCACATTACGCGTACGGGTGGCGCAGCACTATGGTTTCGTTACGATCAGGACCGGTAGAAACGATATCAATCGGTGTGCCGATCAACTCTTCGATACGCTTAACATAGGCACGGGCATTAGCCGGTAACTGCTCAAGACTCGTAGCACCAATGGTGGATTCAGTCCAACCTGGCATTTCCTCATACACTGGCACTAAGCCGTCGTAGCTGTCTGCATCTGTTGGCGCTTCAATTTCTTCGCCAGCTGCGTTTTTATACGCAACACAGATCTTCACTGTTTCTAAACCATCTAAAACGTCCAGCTTAGTCAAGCAAATACCAGAGATGCTGTTGATTTCCGAGGTGCGACGCAGAATAACTGCATCAAACCAGCCGCAACGGCGAGCACGACCAGTGGTGGAACCAAACTCATGGCCTTTCTCAGCCAAATACGCGCCAGTTTCGTCAAACAACTCAGTCGGGAACGGACCTGCACCTACACGGGTGGTGTACGCCTTGGTAATCCCTAAGATGTAATCTAAGTACAGTGGGCCAAAGCCAGAACCTGTAGCAGTACCACCAGCAGTGGTGCTCGAACTGGTGACATAAGGGTATGTACCGTGGTCGATATCCAGCAACGAACCCTGTGCACCTTCAAACATGATGCGTGCATTTTGCTTACGCAGGGTATGCAAACGTGCGGTAACGTCGATCATTAAAGGCTTCAGCATTTCTGCGTAGCTCAGTGCTTCGTCCAAAGTGGTTTGGTAATCAACCGGCTCAACCTTGTAGAAATGCTCCAGCATAAAGTTATGCTGATCTAACACTTCACGTAGCTTCTCAGCAAAACGCTCGGCATTAAACAAATCGCCAATACGCAAACCGCGGCGAGCAACTTTATCTTCGTAAGCTGGGCCAATACCGCGACCAGTGGTACCAATTTTACCTTCAATACGCGCCGCTTCGCGGGCTTGGTCGAGGGCAACGTGGTACGGCAGAATTAAAGTACATGCTGGGCTAATGCGCAAACGCTCACGCACTGGCACGCCTTTCTCTTCCAGCTTGAGGATTTCACGCAGCAGTGCATCAGGGGCAACCACGACACCATTACCAATCAAACACTCAACGTTTTCACGCAAAATACCCGATGGAATTAAGTGCAGAACGGTTTTCTCGCCATCAATAACTAAAGTGTGACCGGCATTGTGGCCACCTTGGAAGCGGACAACTGCAGCGGCTTGATCGGTTAATAAATCAACGATCTTACCTTTACCTTCGTCACCCCACTGAGTGCCTAAAACGACAACATTTTTACCCATAACCCTTGCCCTCTTCGCGCAAATAGGAGGTCGGTAATACCGACTAAACGTGGCCGCAAATGCGGCATAAACTTATAATGGCTGAACGTGCCAGCCTGAAGAATTCTGTACCAGCTGACGATCGCAACCCGCTTGCGCGGCATCACTGCCCGCTTGTCCAGGCAAGGCTTGCACCACGCGCTGACCCTGCTCGCGTAATGCGCAAATCGCTTGCCATAAATCAGCTTGCGCACCAGCAGGCGCCCAAACCCCTTTGGCTAACACAACTTGCGGCTGCTGCCCCAAACTGACCAGGGTTTTTAAATCGGTAGAAAAGCCAGTGGCAGGACGGGCGCGGCCAAACACCGCACCAATATCATCATAACGTCCACCTTGCGCAATCGACTGACCTACATCCGGCACAAATGCAGCAAACACCACACCCGTGTGGTAGTGATAACCACGTAACTCACCCAGATCGAAATAGAATGGTAAGTGCGGGTAACGCAACATTAGCGCGTCAGCAACGACAATCAGCTCATCGAGCGCAGCTAAAACATCGCTTGGCGCAGCAGCTAAAACAGTTTTCGCCGTATCCAATACGTCACGACCACCACATAAGTGGCTGAGCTCGTTGAGCATTCGCGCCAGCTCTTTAGGCAACTGCGCAGTGAGTGCAGCCACCTCATCTACAGCTTTGCGTTGCAATGCATCAAAAACTTGTGCTTCCAGCTCAGCAGAAAAACCAGCAGCGCGAGCTAGACCTCGATACACCCCCACATGGCCTAAGTCCATATGGATATCCGCTATCTGCGCCTGTTCGAGGGTGGCCAGCATTAAACTGATCACTTCAATATCAGCCGCTGGACTGGCATCACCATACAACTCAGCTCCGAGCTGAATTGGGCTGCGCGAGCGCGATAAAGAACGCGGGCGAGCATGCACTACACTACCGGCATAGCATAAGCGTGATGGACCTTCACGGCGCAAACTGTGTGCGTCCATGCGTGCCACTTGCGGGGTAATATCTGCTCGAAAGCCCATTAAATGGCCTGACTGCGGATCAGTCACCTTAAAAGTACGTAGATCAAGCTTTTGGCCTGCGCCAGTTAATAACGACTCTAAGAACTCGATATGGGGAGTTACAACAAACTCATAACCCCAAGCTGCAAACATATCCAACACTTGTCGACGGGATGCTTCAATCTGCGCCGCTTGCTGCGGCAGTACTTCTTCGATGCCATCTGGCAGCAGCCAGCGCTCTACCGTTGCCATTGCGCCTTTCCTCATTGTGAATACTGTTGCCTGTTGGGCATTTTTCATGGCCACAGGCGCAAAAAAGCCGGGAGTTTCCCGGCTGCCGCATGATACCACAGATTATTCTGTGCATGCCTCTCGCTTTTCCATCTAACGCTATTAACTTAAGCGTTGCACGACTTGATAAAGCAGCGGTTGTGCCATACAGCTACAACCGCTGCGGATTTTACCAGTCTACGGATTGCTCTGTTCCATATACTTGAAAAACTCGTTGTCCGGCGTTAACACCAAGACATCGCCTTTATCAGCAAAGCTTTCACGGTAGGCCATCAAGCTGCGATAGAACGCATAGAACTCTTGGTCCAGCCCATAGGCTTTAGCATAGATTTCCGTAGTTTTCGCATCACCATCACCTCGAATCTCTTCAGCTTCGCGGTAAGCTTCTGCCAGCAATACTCGACGCTGACGATCCGCATCAGCACGAATACCTTCAGCCAGTTCCTGACCTTTGGCACGGTGCTCACGGGCTTCACGGGCACGCTCGGAGCTCATGCGCTCAAACACACTGAGGTTAACTTCTTTGGGCAAGTCAATGGACTTAACTCGCACATCAATCACCTCAATGCCCAGCTCTTTATGTGCCATGCGATTGAGCGAAGCAGTAATGTCCGCCATCAACTCATCACGTTGGCCACTGACCACTTCATGCAAAGTACGCTTACCAAACTGGTCACGCAAACCCGCTTCCAACCGACGCGCTAAACGCTCGTCAGCAACCTGCTTAATGCCTGAAGTTGCCGTGTAGTAACGATCAGCATCCGCCACTCGCCACTTAGCAAAAGCATCCACCATCACAGCTTTCTTTTCTAAGGTTAGAAAGCGTTGTGTTGGTGCATCTAAAGTCAGTAAGCGTGCATCAAACTTGCGCACTTGGTTAACATAAGGAATTTTAAAATGCAGACCAGGCTGCACATTAGCTTTTTCTACTTTTCCGAATTGCAGTAAGACTGCGCGCTCAGTTTGTTGAACAATATAAAAGCTGTTCCAGCCCACCAGCGCCAATACGGCAATGACGACTAAAGCAAATATCGATTTATTACTCATTAACGGCTACCTCTGGCACGTAAGTCAGGCGTCAACGCATCAGCACCTAAACGCATAGTGCTTTCCATTGGGCTCACACCGCTACCTGAAGTACTGGACGGCTTTGCTGCTGTCTGATTACGGCTTTCCAGCATTTTATCCAACGGCAAATACAGCAAGCTATTCTGCCCTTGATCGCCAGTTAACAACACCTTGCTGCTGTTACTGAGCACTTCTTGCATAGTGTCTAAGTACAAGCGCTGACGAGTGACTTCCGGTGCTTTACGGTACTCTGCTACCAGCTTAGTAAAGCGGTCCGCCTCACCCTCAGCACGGGAGATCATTTCATCACGGTAACCATTGGCCTCTTCACGCAAACGCTGCGCTTGACCACGCGCCTCTGGGATCACACCATTGGCGTAGGTTTCCGCTTGGTTTTTCTCGCGTTGCTCATCTTCACGGGCACGAATCACATCATCAAAAGACTCTTGCACTTCACGCGGCGCTTGAGCATTTTGGACGTTCACCTGAGTAACTGTGATACCGGTGCGGTACATATCCAAGAAACGCTGCAGGCGCTCTTGCACTTCCACCGCTAGCACTTCTCGACCTTCTGTTAACACTTGGTCCATCGCTGTTGAGCCGACCACGTGGCGCAGTGCACTCTCAGTGGATTGCTGCAAACTGATTTCTGGGTTATCAACATTGAGCACAAAGTCTTGTAAATTATTGATTTTGTACTGGACCGTCAACGGCACTTCAATGATGTTTTCATCTTCAGTCAGCATTGGCCCTTGGCGTGTATAAGCACGCTCACGGGTAACGTTTTGCTCATATTTACGATCAAATGGCGGAAAGTAAATATTCAGACCTGGGCCCACGGTTTCATGGTACTTACCGAGACGCAAAATAACCGCCTGCTCTTGCTCATCTAACGAGTAAACAGCGGTATACAACCACATTCCAGCCAAAGCTATTAATATGATTGCGATTGCTGCAAAACCACCACCAGACCCGCTTGATCCAGGTTTTTTCTTACCGCCAAATAAGCTTTTCAGGTTATCTTGCAGTTTGCGAAGGGCTTCATCAAGATCAGGTGGTCCTTGTTTCTGGCCACCGCGCTTATTGCGGTCTCCCCAAGGATCCTGATTGTTTGAGTTACCACCCGGCTCATTCCAGGCCATAGTGTTCTCCATCTAATTTGAAAGGCAAAATGCGTACTAAATACGCACTATATTATAATTAATGATCGCTATAAACGCAGCGCTATGTTGAGCGCTACTGGGCGAACTGTGCAAAAAAGTCAGCGACTGTTATCCCTTCATGACTTAATAGCTTATCAAGCTCCATTTTTGCAACGCGCAATTTTAGTACACTCGTACCGTCTTCGGCATGGATTTCCTCTTGCACTGCATTTAAATCAAATAACTTTGCGCGCAAACGACTCTGTTGCTGGCTGAGGCGCACTGTAACAATATATATTTCCTCTTCCAACAACTCCGCAATAGCTTGCTGTAACAAGCCAATGCCTTGCTCTTTATAGGCAGAGATCCACACCCGAATCGGCTTACCCTCTTCGTCACGCTGGATATGCGGTTCAACGTTATCGAGCAAGTCAACTTTGTTGTACACCTCAAGCATGCGCACGTCGTCTGCTTCAATCTCTTGTAACACATTTTGCACCTGCTGAATCTGCTCATCACGTTCCGGTGATTGCGCGTCAATCATATGCAGCAACAAATCTGCATTAGCCGATTCTTCTAAGGTGGCGCGAAATGCCTCCACCAGCTTATGCGGCAAATGCCGAATAAAGCCCACAGTATCGGCTAAAGTCACTGCGCCCAACTCAGGTATTTGCACACGGCGTACCGTAGGGTCAAGGGTGGCAAACAATTGGTCTGCGGCATACACCTGTGATTCAGTGAGCAAGTTAAACAAAGTGGATTTGCCAGTATTGGTATAACCAACTAGGGAGATACTGGGCATATCTGCACGCTGGCGACTGCGCCGAGCAAGCTGACGTTGATTGCGTACCTTTTCCAAACGACTTTTAATTTGCCGTACACGCACGCGCAGCAAACGTCGATCTGATTCCAACTGTGTCTCACCGGGACCACGCAAACCAATCCCGCCCTGCTGGCGACTCAAGTCAGTACGACTGCGCACTAAACGGGTGCTGATATGCTCCAACTGAGCTAACTCAACCTGCAACTTACCTTCGTAGGTTTGCGCACGCTGAGCAAAAATATCGAGAATCAAACCAATTCTGTCCAAGACACGGCACTCTAAAGCTCGCTCTAGGTTGCGCTCTTGGCTGGGTGTTAAAGCATGATTAAATATGACCAGATCAGCGCCTTCACTCAATACCAACTGGCGCAGCTCTTCAACTTTGCCGGAGCCAATTAAAAAACGCGCAGTGGGTTGGTGACGGGAAACCTGGACAAAGCTTGCAATAACAGCTCCTGCTGAAACTGCAAGCTCTTGAAACTCATGAGGATCTTCTCGCAGCTCAGGTGCATTTCCATCCAAATGCACAAGAATGGCACGTTCACCTGAGTGTTCAGCGATCAAAATATTCTCCAACTAAGCGTCACCTGCATCTGTAATAGCTGCATCATCACTGGGCAAGCGCACTGGTCGGCCTGGCACAACGGTAGAAATAGCATGTTTGTAAACCATTTGACTGACAGTGTTTTTCAGCAAAATAACAAACTGGTCAAATGATTCGATCTGTCCTTGCAACTTAATACCGTTCACCAAGTAAATTGATACTGGCACGCGCTCTTTGCGCAAAAGGTTTAAGTAAGGGTCTTGTAGCGTATGCCCTTTTGACATGAGGTGTACTCCATTTTATAAAGTAAAAGTCTGTTCAGCGTGAATAACACTAACAAACTATAATTGCGCTCTGTTAGCTCTATATGGTGAGCTCTTCGAACTTTTTCAAGGCTTGTGACCTAGTATCGCACGATAAACTATCCAGCCACTGCACATCAGACCAACTGCGTAGCCAAGTAAACTGGCGTTTAGCCAATTGGCGGGTCGCAATAATGCCGCGCTCGATCATTTCTTCGTACGTATAATCTCCCTGCAAATACGCCCACGCCTGTCGATAACCGACAGCACGTATAGCGGGTAAATCAGCATGCAAGTCGCCACGTCGCCACAACCCTTCGACCTCAGCAAGAAAGCCTTGTTCAAGCATCATGTGAAATCGTTGGGCAATACGCTCGTGCAAGACACTGCGCTGCTGCGGTGCAATTGCAAAGGTTAAGACATTATACGGTAATTCAAGCTGCTTAGATGCCTGTTTCTGCTGTTGTTGCTGAGCGCGCAATGCGGTCATGCTCTGCCCACTGACTCGCCATACCTCTAAAGCTCGCATCACTCGCTGCGGATCATTGCGATGAATCCGCTCTGCAGAGACTGGATCAACCCGTTGCAACTCGGCATACAGCGCATCCCAACCTTGTTCTGCAGCTTCGCGCTCTAAAGCCGCGCGCACTTGCGGATCCGCTGCCGGCATCGGCGCCAAGCCTTCTAGCAAAGCTTTGTAGTACAGCATAGTGCCGCCCACCAGCAGTGGGATACGGCCTCGCGCGCT
>RRZU013183336.1_pt1 | contig 11607 bp, 10 predicted proteins | sample 2165561 | NCBI WGS metagenome assembly RRZU01 (sample SAMN10456909, study PRJNA506462) | wastewater metagenome | isolation source: wastewater sludge | place: USA: Moscow, Idaho | reverse complement strand
TTATTTTTTATAAAAAAAATTGGAAAAAAGCTTATTTCATAATTCTTGCAACCCTATTGGTAGATGCAGACCATCTTTTTGTAACTTCCATTTTTGATGAAAACAGAGCAAGTATAGGTTTCCATCCTTTGCATTCGTATTACGCAATTGCCATTTATTTTTTAGGAGCCATTTTCCTGAAAGGAAATTACAGAATTATAGCCATAGGGTTGCTATTTCACATGTTTACAGATTTTCAAGATTACTATTTCTGGAGGTTATTTTAAGTGTTATTTTGCTTTTAATTTGGTTTCTGTTTCCATTTTAAAAGACATCAATTTGGCAATATTTTCGGCTTTATTTTTTGCAGATTCTGCTATTTCTCCAGAGAAATTTTCATCCACAGTTTCTTTCCAAAGTTTTAGCCAAGATTCAAAGTGCTTTTTTTCTATAGGAATAATTTCATTTATTGGGAAATGCACTCCCATAGGATTTCCGTCAAATTTTACGGTGGCAAACAATACAGATTCCCAGAAAATATACATTTTTGGCAAATGCTTTTCCCAATTTACTTTTGCAATTTCTTCGAAGAAAAAACCAATTTCAGAAGTTTTTACTTTATCATAAAATGAATTCACTAATACTTGAATGTCATCTTGAGAAACAATATCTTTCATTTCGTTAAATTTACAGAAATTTTTATTTTGCTAAAATAAGAGAAATTAATCTTGTTTTTAGAAATTTTAACTTTTTCTACATTTGTGCTATGAGAAAACTCAACCTAAAAATAAAAGAAGAAAACGATAGCGGTTTTTCTGCTGTAGCTTCCGGAAGATTTACCAACAAAGACGGAAGATATAATGTGAAGAAAAAAGGTATCAATATTTTTGATAAATACAGTTGGTATCACACTTTTTTGCTTTTGCCAAGATTCAAATTTATTGGTGTTTTGGTAATTGCTTACATTATTGCCAATTTGGTTTTCGCATCTATTTATTATGCTATTGGAATAGAGCATCTTACGGGGATTGATAAAAGTTCGCCATTTCAAGAGTTTATAGATGTTTTTTTCTTCAGTGCGCAAACTTTTACCACCGTTGGTTATGGCAGAATTGCGCCTGTTGGTGCTTTGGCGAGTTTTGTGGCTACTTTCGAAGCGTTTTTGGGATTACTAGGTTTTGCCATTGCGACAGGTTTGTTTTATGGGAGATTTTCTAGACCAAGAGCTTTTCTTAAATTTAGCGATATAGCTGTTATAGCTCCTTTTGAAGATGGTAAAGCATTGATGTTTCGAGTGGCTCCTTTTAAGAATAATTTGCTTTCTGAGGCAGAAGTAACCATTTCTGCGGCAATAGAAGAATTGGTTGAAGGTAAATTAGAAAGTAAATTTTATTTATTAGAACCAAAACTTAAAAAAATTAATACTTTTAGCCTGAATTGGACAATTGTGCATAAAATTGATAGCAATTCTCCTTTTTATGAATATACGGAAGAAGATTTTAAAAATTCTGATATTGAATTGATTATCATGATTAAAGCGTTCGATGAAGTTTTTGCGAACACAGTAGTGCAAAGAACTTCTTATATTTCTCCCGAAATTATTTATGGAGCTAAATTTTTACCGATGTATCACTCTTCCGAAGATCAGAAAACTACAATTTTAGATTTGGATAAAATTAATTTCCACCAAAAAGTTTCAATTGATAATTAGTGAAAGTTGTATTTAAAATGGATTTAGAATATTATAAAAGTCAGGCTTTACAAAAGCAGAAGGAACACAAAAAATTTCTGGAAAACTTAAAAAAGAAACCTCCCAAAAATTTAGATTATGTTGTTCAAGATACTCATGATGAGGTTTTTGAGGAGATTGATTGTTTAGATTGTGCCAATTGTTGCAAAACTACAGGCCCTCTTTATACCGAAAAAGACATCGAAAGGATTTCTAAGCATCTCAGAATGAAACCTGCCGATTTTGAAGCTAAATTTTTGAAAACAGATGAAGATAATGATAAGGTTTTGCAGAATTTGCCTTGTTGGTTTCTTAATGAGGATAATACTTGTAGCATCTACGAAGTAAGACCGAAAGCGTGCAGAGAATATCCGCATACAGACCGAAAAAAGATTTATCAAATCAATAATCTTACCTTAAAAAATACTGTTATTTGTCCGGCTGCATTCGTTTTTGTGGAGAAAATGATTTCTAAAATTCAAAAATAAAAAGCCTCGAATTTCTTCGAGACTTTCTACCTTTTCAAGTTTACTTTTTTTAAAGTACAAGGATTTATTATGAAAAATCAATAATTATTTTTAAACTACACCTTGCGCAAGCATTGCTTCAGCTACTTTTACGAAACCAGCAATGTTAGCACCTTTTACGTAATTTACGTATCCATTTTCTTCTTTTCCATACTTCATACAAGCGTTGTGGATGCCAATCATAATTTCTTTTAATCTAGCATCTACTTCTTCTGAAGTCCAGTTTAATCTAATGGCATTTTGTGTCATTTCTAAACCAGAAGTTGCAACACCTCCAGCGTTAGAAGCTTTACCTGGAGAGAAAAGAACGTGATTGTCTAAGAAATAATTGATGGCGTCTAGCGTAGAAGGCATATTTGCTGCTTCTACAACACATTTACAACCGTTTTCTACTAATTTTTTAGCATCTTCTAAATCCAACTCGTTTTGAGTAGCAGAAGGAATTGCAACATCACATTTTACTTCCCAAGGTCTTTTCCCAGCATGGAATTCTGCACTTGGATATTTTTTTACATAATCTTCGGCTCTGTTGTTTCCAGAAGCGCTAAGTTCTAATAAACAATCTACTTTTTCTCCGGTAATTCCGTCTTTGTCGTAGATGTAACCGTCAGGTCCTGATATTGTTACGGCTTTTCCGCCTAATTGTTCAATTTTTTTAACAACGCCCCAAGCTACATTTCCAAAGCCAGAAACTGTAACTACTTTGTCTTTGAAATCTTCTCCTTTAGATTTAAGCATTTGCTCACCAAAATAAACTACACCATAACCTGTAGCTTCTGGTCTAATAAGAGAACCTCCATAAGCTAAACCTTTACCAGTAAGAACACCGGTAAATTCGTTTCTAATTCTTTTATATTGTCCGAAAAGATAACCAATTTCTCTAGCGCCAACTCCAATATCACCCGCAGGAACGTCTGTTTCTGGGCCAATATGTTTGCACATTTCTGTCATAAAAGATTGGCAGAAACTCATTACTTCTCTGTCCGATTTTCCACTTGGGTCAAAATCAGAACCTCCTTTTCCTCCGCCCATTGGCAAAGTTGTAAGAGAATTTTTGAAAACTTGTTCAAAAGCTAAGAATTTTAATACAGAAAGGTTCACTGTAGGATGGAATCTGATGCCTCCTTTATATGGACCGATTGCAGAATTCATTTGGATTCTGAAACCTCTGTTTACTTGTATTTCTCCTTTGTCGTCTACCCAAGGAACACGGAAGATAATTACTCTTTCCGGCTCAGCCATTCTCTCCAGAAGTTTCATTCCTCGGTATTCTTTTTTAGTTACAATAAAAGGAATTACCGTTACCGCTACTTCTTTTACTGCTTGAAGAAATTCTGGTTCGTTTGGGTTTTTTGCTTCTATTTTAGCAATAAATTCTTGGATTTTTTGTTCGACATTATAATGTTCCATAGATGTTATGAATTAATACAGACAAATTTAATTTTTTTTTCTATCCTTGCAAGGGATTTTTTATCTTTATTGATAATTTTATAATTAATGTTAAAATTTTTGTTAATTTCATAATTATAAAATTTAATTTGAATTTTTATTGATGTTATGTAAGAAATAATGAATTTTTATAAAATCGTTAATTTTTGTTAAATGCAATATTGCTTCCCCGAAAGTGCTTTTATGTAAGATTTTAATTCTAAATCTAACAAAATTGGCAACAATTTGAATGGTGGAATTTGCAGTTTTTCGCTCAAATCATCCAAAGAAATTTGTTTATTTTGGGCAATACAATCGTAAATTGGTTGTACCTCTTTATTGAGTTTTATTGTTTTTGGTTCAAAAAGATTTGGGATGTTATTTTTTTCTTCATTTAATCCTAATTCATCTAAAATATCTTGTGGTTTATTAATTATTTTGGCTTTGTTTTGGGAGATAATTAAGTTGCAACCTTGGCTGTATTTATCCGTAATTTTTCCTGGCAAAGCAAAAACCTCTCTGTTGTATTGATTGGCGTAGCTTACAGTACTCATAGAACCGCCTCCATAAGCCGTTTCTACAACAATTGTAACTCCCGAAAAACCTGCTACAACTCTATTTCTTTGTAGAAAATGTTCTCTGTCTGGCTTGTTAGTAGAATTAAATTCGGTGATAAGAGCGCCTCCTTTTTCTATCATTTCTTGTGAAAGTTTTTTGTGTTGAGAAGGGTATAAAATATGTAATCCATGAGCTAGAACTCCTACTGTGGAAATATTGTTTTTTAGGGCTTCAGTATGTGCACAACCATCAGTTCCCAAAGCTAAACCGCTTACCACCAAAACGTTTTTGTTTTTTAGAACTGCTAATAATTCCTCAATAAAATTTTTACCGTAAAGTGTGCTATTTCTTGTTCCAACAATGGAAATGGGAATTAGATTTTCGTTAAACTCTCCTTTTTGATAAATAATTGCGGGAGCGTCTTCGCATTGAGAAAGCAATTTCGGAAGTTGATTCTGATGTTTTAGCTTTATTTTTACATTATTTTTTTCGCAAAAAATCATTTCTTTTTCTGCGAATTTTAAAAAATCATCGTTGCCGATTTCTTTAATAATTTTGGGACCAAACCCGCGGATTTCTTTTAAGACTTTTTTAGAAAGATGCCAAGCTTCTTTTGCAGAGCCAGCAGCTTCTATTAGCTTCATAAAATAAACGTCTCCAATGTTAGGAGTGGCACGAAGTGCGATGGAATATAATATTTCGTCTTGAAGCATGCTCAAAATTAAGAAAATTATTTCTTTCTAATCTCATCCAGATGTTCCCAAATGTCATCTTTTTTTAATTTTGGCTCTTCTAAAAAATGTTCAGGATGATTTTGGGTGTAATCTTGCCAAAGTTTGTCGTCTTTTTCGCTATAATAATTAGGAAATTCCCAGATGAATTTTTTGTTTTTTTCTCGGTGTTTATTTTTAAAAATAAATGCTAAAGACAATCCTACAACAGCTCCAGAAAGATGCGCTTGCCAAGAAATTTTGCTTGGTTGGTCTAATTTATAGAAAAGTTCTTCGGGGAAAATCCCCCAAATTAAACTTCCGTAATATAATGCTACAAGAAGAGCAACGGTAAGAAGAACTTTGTTTTTTCTAACTATTCCGCTAAAAAATAGGAAAAAAGCAAGCATGTAAACAATTCCGCTTGCGCCAATAATGCAAGTATAAACTGGTTCTTGGCCAAGAAAATTCATCGGAGGAAGTAGCCATACAATTAGTCCAGAAGCAATCCAGCCCCAAAAAAGTACGCTGTTGGCTAATTTTGGATAAAATTGATAAAGTAGAAATAATAAAACAGCTATTGGAATAGAGTTTCCAGCTATATGTTCTAAATTCCCATGAAGAAGAGGCGAGAAGATAACACCTTTTAATCCTTCAGGGACAAGAGGAATAAGTGAGCCGTCGCAGTTTTCTATTAATCCCAAATTTTGAAATAAAAAACCAATCCACATTGCTGTAAGCATTAGCAATGGAGCTAAAATAGCTTTTGTATTGATGAATTTTTTAATCATAATTGAAATAGAAAAGTCAAATTCGTTGCCAAAACAATTTTAAGGAAAAAATGGCTACTATTGTTAAAAAAACAAAAAATTACAGACAAAAAGTAATATTTATGCTTTAATAAGTAGGTAAAAAACAAATACATATTGTAATTTTGGAGCGGATATGAATTTTATAAACGGAAAAAATTGAATTGAATAATGAAGAAATTTTGGATTTGTTTTCTATTTTTCGCGGGAGTTGGTAATTATTTTTCGCAATCTACTGAGACTAAAAAAATTATTGATTCTTTAAGTGCTCAAAAATGGAAACAGAGTTTGCCAGATTTGGATAGTCTTACAGAGCCTACTTTTGTTGGGATAAAAGTGAAACCAAAGGATACAATAATTTTAAAAAGTACCAGGGTTTTTCCCGAACAAGGTTATGAAGTACCTATTACACCATTTCAGTTGTTGAAATATAAAGAAGACAAAACATGGTTTTTCTTTGGACAAAATAATTTGGTTTTTAACCAAGCAAGTTTTAGCAATTGGAATTCTGGAGGCAATAATAATGTTGGTGTCATAGGGAAATTTAATTATAATTTGAGTTTCAAAAAAGGGAAACATTTCCTAGAAAACACATTTCAGTTGGGATATGGTTTTGTAGCAAATAAAGGACAATCTTCTAGAAAAACAGAAGATTATATCAATGTAATGTCCAATTATGGATATGATTTGGGAAGTAATTATTATCTTTCTACGGGGCTTCAGTTTATTTCTCAGTTTGCGCCAGGATTTGATTATACAGCAACTCCTAATCCAAATTATGATAACAGGATTTCAAAATTTTTAGCTCCAGCTTATGTTAACCTTGGTATCGGGGTTTCTTACAATCCAAGCGAAAATTTTCAAGTGATTGTAAGACCAGTCAACGGAAAATTTACCATTGTGGAAGATAAACTTTTACAGAAAAAAGGTCTTTTTGGTTTAGAAACTGACGGACAAAGCATAAGAAAAGAGCTTGGTACGATGGTAAACGTCCTTTATCGTCTTAAAATTTATAAAGACATTAATCTGGTTAATAAGTTGAATTTGTTTACCAACTATCTTTATCATACAGAGAGAGTAGATGTTGGCTACAGCGGTTCATTAGACTTTAGGCTTAATAAGCTTATTTCTACCAATATTACAGCAGATTTGTTGTATGACCACGATCAGATTAAAACACTTCAAGTAAAACAAACTTTGGGAATTGGCTTTACATATAACTTAGGAATCGAAGACAAAGAAAAACCTAAAAAGAATTTGAAACCTTTTGCTAATTAATGTTTTACACAAAATAAATTCAAAAAAATTATATAAATGAACTGCTGAAATTTCGGCAGTTTTTTTTATTTGATTGTGTAAAGTCTATCAAATTAAATATTAAAATGAGATAAATTGCTTCTAATGAGTGTTTCTGCTAAAATTCAATAAAAATCTTTGCCCGAAATTCCCTATTTTTGCATAAAATTTATAAAAAATGGCAAAGCAGGAAGATCTTTTTAAAAACGTGGTTTCTCACGCTAAAGAATATGGTTTTATTTTCCCAAGTTCCGAAATTTATGACGGACTTTCGGCAGTTTACGATTACGGACAAAACGGCGCAGAACTTAAAAATAACATCAAACAATACTGGTGGAAAGCAATGGTTCAGCTTAACGAAAACATTGTTGGGATAGACGCAGCCATTTTAATGCATCCTACTACTTGGAAGGCTTCTGGGCACGTAGATGCTTTCAACGACCCATTAATCGACAATAAGGATTCTAAAAAAAGATTTAGAGCAGACGTTTTAATTGAAGACTATTGTGCTAAATTAGAAGATAAAGCTCAAAAAGAAATTGATAAAGCTGCCAAAAGATTCGGTGATGCTTTTGATAAAGAACAATTTGTAGCAACCAACCCAAAAGTAAAAGAATATTACGAAAAGAAAGAAGCCATCCTTTCTAGAATGGCAAAATCTCTGGAAACCGAGAATCTTGCAGATGTAAAAGCGCTAATTGAAGAATTAGAAATTGCAGACCCAGATACAGGTTCTAAAAACTGGACAGACGTTAGACAATTTAACCTAATGTTTGGAACTAAATTGGGTGCTTCGGCAGAAAATGCAATGGATTTGTATCTTCGTCCGGAAACAGCGCAAGGTATTTTTGTAAATTTCTTAAATGTACAAAAAACATCGAGACATAAACTTCCGTTTGGAATTGCTCAAATTGGTAAAGCTTTTAGAAACGAGATTGTTGCAAGACAATTTATTTTCAGAATGAGAGAATTTGAACAAATGGAAATGCAATTTTTTGTACCACCAGGCACAGAATTAGATTTCTACCAAAAATGGAAAGAAAAACGTCTAAACTGGCATTTAGCTCTAGGTTTGGGTTCTGAAAATTACCGTTTCCACGACCACGAAAAATTGGCGCATTATGCTAATGCTGCAGCAGATATAGAATTTAAATTTCCTTTCGGTTTTAAAGAATTAGAAGGAATTCATTCTAGAACAAATTTTGACCTTTCTGCTCACGAAAAATTTTCAGGAAGAAAACTTCAATATTTCGACCCAGAGAGAAACGAAACTTACGTTCCTTATGTAGTAGAAACTTCTATTGGTTTAGACAGAATGTTTTTGGCATTATTTTCATATTGCTTGAAAAACGAAGTTTTAGAAGATGGTTCAGAAAGAGTAGTTTTGGCACTTCCGCCAGCATTAGCTCCAGTAAAAGCTGCAATTCTTCCTTTGGTTAAAAAAGATGGATTACCAGAATTGGCAAGTAAAATTTATGATGAATTGAAATACGATTTCAATGTATATTATGAAGAAAAAGATGCTATTGGGAAACGTTACAGAAGACAAGACGCCATTGGTACTCCGTTTTGTATCACTGTAGATCACGATTCTCTTGCAGACGGAACGGTTACGCTAAGAGAAAGAGACAGCATGAAGCAAGAAAGAGTAAAAATTGAAGATTTAAGAAAAATTATCGACGATAAAGTGAATTTTAGAACATTGCTTTCTAAAATATAAATAAGCAAAATCCCGCAAAATTATTTTTGCGGGATTTTTTAAAAAACTTAGTTTAAGGAGGAATTGGATTTTTAAAATTTTATTTTCTTAATAATGCCAAGATATGTTTTTAAAACCGATTTTCCAACATGATTTAATTCAATGATTTTTGTCAGTTTTTATTGAAAATATAAACAAAAGAAAAAAGTAGTATTTTTGATGAAAATCAGCTCAAATGAAAGTGTTCAAAAAAATAGTAAAAGGATTTTTTATTTTCCTTGCTTTGCTTATAGCATTGGCTTACGCCTTTAATTATCAACATTTATTCAACGCCATTAGGCTCACTTATCTTAAAGGAGAGAGTAGTGCTACAATAGATGATGGAAAAGATTTTCCAGCGCATTATATTGATAAAGGAACGCCTCAACCTTGGCAAAAAGATTCTTTGTACAACAAGGTTAGTTTACCTAAAAATATCCTCGAAAATCTGAAATCTACTCATTCTGCATCTTTTTTGGTTATAAAAAATGGGAAATTATTGCACGAAGAGTATTTTGACGGATATAACGCCAATAGCAAAACCAATTCTTTTTCTATGGCGAAAGCATTTACGGTAATGTTGATGGGAGCAGCCATTAAAGATGGAAAAATAAAAAATGAAAACCAATTGTATTCAGATTTTTATCCTCAATTTGCTAAAGATAGTTTGGGAAAATTTCTTACTCTTAGAGATTTAGCGTCTATGGAAGCAGGTTATTATTGGAACGAAGATTATAGAAATCCTTTTCTGCAAAATCCTAGAATTTATTATGGTAAAAATATGGCTGAAGCTTTGTTGTATCCAAAATTTGAAGCAAAACCAGGAACCAGATTTGAATATCAAAGTGGAGCTACTCAATTATTGGGTTTTGCCATCAGAAAAGCTGTGAATGTACCTCTTGCGTATTACGCTTCTGAGAAATTTTGGAAACCTTTGGGAATGGAGTCTGAAGCTTATTGGAATACAGACGAAAAAGGAATGGAAAAAACTTTTTGTTGTGTAAATGCCATTGCGAGAGATTATGCCAAATTGGGACAATTGCTTTTGCAAAAAGGAAATTGGAACGGGAAACAGCTTTTAGATTCTACATATATTCAAAAAATGATTACGCCAACTCAGCTTTCTGGCGGAATTTATGGCTTAGGAATTTGGGTAAATAACGATGCAAAGTATAAATATTATCAATTTTGGGGATTTACCAGTCAGTTGATTATCATTATTCCTGAAAAAAATATGGTAATTGTAAGAACGGGTAAATTTAAAAACGAAGCAAAAGACGAAAAAGGAAGGTCTGCGCAAGCTGCTTTTTTAGTAGAACAAGCCGTGAAAACTTTTGCCAATTAAAGTAATAGAAGAAATTTTAGAAAAAATAGATTATAATTCCGTAATTTTGAACCGTTCTAAACAAGTTTTAGAATGGTTTTTAATTTTAAGAAAGAAAATATATGTTTGATATAAAAGAAATTCGCAGTCAGTTTCCTATTTTAAAACAAGAAGTAAATGGCAAACCTTTGGTTTATTTTGACAATGCTGCTTCTTCGCAAAAACCAATTTCGGTATTAGAAACTTGGCAAAAATACTACGAAGAAATAAATGCAAATGTACACCGCGGAATCCATACTTTGTCTCAGTTGGCAACCGAAGAAATGGAGAACTCTAGGAAAAAAGTTCAACATTTCATCAATGCAAAACATGATTATGAAGTTATTTTTACCAAAGGAACTACCGAAGGAATTAACCTAATTGCTTATGCTCTTGGAAATTCAAATTTCATTAAAAAAGACGACGAAATTATAATTTCTTATCTAGAACATCACTCTAATATTGTGCCTTGGCAAATGCTTTGCGAAAGAACTGGCGCAAAATTGAAAGTAATTCCTATAGACGAAAATGGGATTCTTCAACTTGATTTTTTAGACCAAAATCTTTCAGAAAAAACGAAAATAGTTTCTGTAAATCAGGTTTCTAATGCGTTGGGAGTTATTAATCCTATCGAAGAAATTATTGCAAAAGTAAGAGCTAAATCTTCTGCTTTAATGGTAATAGATGGTGCGCAATCTACACCTCATTTTAAGATTGATGTGCAGAAATTAGATTGTGATTTTTTTGTCTTTTCTGGGCATAAAATGTACGCACCAATGGGCGTAGGAATTCTCTACGGAAAAGAAGAAATTTTAGAAAAAATGCAACCTTTTCACGGTGGTGGCGAGATGATTGCCACTTGTAGCTTCGAGAAAACTACTTATGCAGGCTTACCTTTTAAATTTGAAGCAGGTACGCCAAATGTTGGTGGCAATATCGCTTTAGGAGCTGCAATAGATTTTATGAATAATATAGGAATTGAGAATATTCAAAACCACGAAAATACACTTTTAGAATATGCTCAGAATAAGCTTTTAGAAATAGATGGACTTAGAATTTATGGCGAAAAAGCGAAAAGAGCTGGCGTAGTTTCTTTTAATTTAGAAGGCGTAGGAATTGCTTCTGACGTTGGAATGATTCTAGACAAACTAGGAATTGCGGTGAGAACTGGACATCATTGTACACAGCCAATTATGGAATTTTTCAAAGTTGCAGGAACGGTGAGAGCTAGTTTTGCAGTTTTCAATACTTTAGAAGAAGTAGATAAACTGGCAGAAGGTGTTAAAAAAGCACAAAGAATGTTGATGTAGTTTTTCTGAAAAATAAACCTCAAATAAATTGCAACCCTGAAAATTAATTTTCAGGGTTTTCTATTAGTTCACCCACTTTTTTCTCTTGTTGCTGTTTTTCCTTTTCGGATTTATCTTTGGTTGATTGCTCATCTAATTTCTTTTCTTTTTCGGTTTTTTT
>RRZU011623838.1_pt1 | contig 11607 bp, 9 predicted proteins | sample 2165561 | NCBI WGS metagenome assembly RRZU01 (sample SAMN10456909, study PRJNA506462) | wastewater metagenome | isolation source: wastewater sludge | place: USA: Moscow, Idaho | reverse complement strand
TCCAGCTCGGAGGCTGCCTGGTACAGCGCCATGGCACCCAAGGCACCAGAGCTGCTCTTGATGGCATGGGCGTGGGCTGCCGCCAACGAGGCATCCTGCTCGGCCATCGCATCAGACAAGGCCGCACTGCGCTCACTTAGCTCCTGTATGTACAGACTCACAACCTGTTGCAATACTTCGGGCGTCGTCTCTGCCTGCAAGGTTTCAAGAATCGAGAGCTCCAGAATGGGTTGGGTAACCCAGGCAGAGACATCAGGTACAAGCGGGGCTGGTGCTTCACGGGCAGGCTCTGCGGCATAGAGCCAGCGCCCTACCACCTCATGCAACCGCTCCCGTTGCAGAGGCTTGCTCAAATAATCATTCATTCCCGCCGCCAGACAGTTGGCTCTATCCTGAGCGAAGGCGTGAGCCGTCATGGCGACTATGGGTAACTGGGCAAGCTCACCGCCCAATGCCCGGATCTGCCGAGTTGCCTCCATGCCATCCATTCCCGGCATGGAAATATCCATCAACACCAGATCAAATGGCTGTTGTTGTACCCGTTCAAGAGCATCTACTCCGTTATCCACCACCTCAACGTGACAACCCACCCGCTCTAGCAGAGCGCGAGCCACGATCTGATTCGTGGGGCTGTCCTCAACCAGCAATATACGCCCCTGAGATGGGATCAGCGGCTTCAACTCCGGTACCACCCACTGAGGTGTAACTTGCGGCATCGGCAGCGAGAACCAGAAGCGACTCCCCATGCCTAGTTGAGATTCGACTCCCAGAGTTCCACTCATGTGATCAACCAGCCGAGCCACGATAGCCAACCCCAGCCCAGTGCCGCGGAAACGTCGACTCAAACCCGAGTCCAATTGATGAAACTCTTGAAACAGAGATCCCAAGTGCTCTTGGGCTATGCCAATCCCACTATCCTGAACGGTGACATGCACCAAATCAGCAGGCTCACCCTCGGAGGCCGCTGCTACCGAGACACGGATAAAACCGTGATCGGTAAACTTGATCGCATTGGAGAGCAAATTTTGCATGATTTGCCGTACGCGCGCCGGGTCCGACTCAACCATCTCGGGTAAACGCGCATCCAGATTAAACTCCAATACCAGTCCCTTTTCGCTCGCCTGTTTACCGTAAAGATCTTCAAGCCCACGCAGTAACGCACGCAGATTGAAGGGGGCTGGCATGATCTCCAGCTTACCCGCCTCGATCTTGGAGAAGTCGAGAACATCATTGACCAGTTGTAATAACGCACTCCCCCCTTCACAGATACCAGCCAGCAAGTGACGCTGCTGTTCATCCAGACGGGTTTCCGCCAACAGTTCTGACAAATTGATCACCGCATTGAGCGGTGTACGGATCTCGTGGCTCATGGTCGCCAAGAAATAGCTTTTGGCCCGGTTGGCCGATTCAGCCTCATCCTTCGCTCGAGCCATCACCTGCTCAGCCGAACGCAGGGAGCGATACTGCTCGCAAGCCTGAATGGCGAATGCCAGCTTATCGACCAGGGGAGCCACCTCCATATAGAGAGGGTACTCAAATTCGCTGCTGCGACCCAGTAGCAAGACGCCGGTACTCTTGAGTGACCAGGCATAGTAGAGGTGCTTGTCAGAGGAGAGGCTTAAGGGGGTTGGAAATGGCTGCGAGGAGGCGCTCAGATCGATGGCTTTCGCCATTGCCAGATGCAGCCCGCGGTTGCGCATCGCGGCATGAGGTAAAATACATTTAGGAGCAAAGAAACCACACTCTTCATCCTGTAACAGCACAGCGGCGGTACAACAACCCAGACCACGCACAAAAATCGGCAAGCATTCACGCAACATCTCATCCAGATCCAGACTGGTGCCGATGGACATGGCGATCTCATGCAGAACTTCCTGTTCGATCAAATTGGTATTGGTCATGATCATATTAACCCGACGACCGAAGTCTTGTTGTAGAGCTCAAGGTAATCATCGCCACTATTGGCTATCTCCCCAACGGTCAGGGCACCTACCAGCGGAATTCCCTCATACTGCACAGCGGTCAATTCGCGAGATGCATCGGCGCCAAGAAACATGGAGCGAGAAACACAGTTGACGAAGATCATCGTGTTGGGTTTCTCACTCCCAAACGAGATGAAGGCTCGTTCCCGGGCTTGTCGGGCAGCCTCAATCAATTTGGATGTCTCACCATGCATGACATGAACATAGGCACCCTGCCGCACATCCCCCACACAGAGCAGCGAATTATCAACGCGTTGGACCGGGTCGCGGATCACCATTTCGGCCCCCAGCATGGCAATGCCAAATGGATAAGACTTCGCCAGCCCGGCATAGTTCTGCTCGGTAAAACAGGTCCCCGAGTGTCCTTCAACAATCTGCTGGTACACCTCAAACGCGGGCCGCCAATCCAGAGAGATGATGCGGTTCCCATCGCTCTGTGTGACCTTGAAGGCGCCAGAGATACTCTGCCAACCATGGGCCACACCGATCCCGCTATGACAAGAGGCCATCACCAACACGGCAGCCCCCTGCAGTACCCCTCGCGGCGTAATGACGCATGACATGGGTGAAAATGTACTGTTGCCACAACCACCACCTATGTAGTTCAACTCCAAGCCATATTGATTGAACAGTGCCCCCATCAGTTTGCCAATATGGGACGATAGCCCATCGACAAAAGCAAACAGGGTAGCCTTGTGGCCCCCCTCAATACCTGAAATATCGGGTAACGCCGCCTCCAACCGGGAGCCGGCTAACTGTTGCTCATCGAGAATGGTCAGTTGGACCTCGCATGAGAGCGCCAGCAGCACACATCCTTTCTCATGCTGCTCTTGATTCCACAATACCCGCGGAAAAAATCCGCCAAACACGGGTTTGCTCAGACTCTGGAGCAGTGCGTTCAGATCTTCACGCGGGTACTGATTCTCTGCAGGAATCATCAGCAGCACAGCTTGAATTCTCGGATTTGCCACCAAGCAACGCAGCTGGTGTTCCAGCGCAGCGAAGGAATCATCCGTGAGAAATAGAGTTTGCATCGACCACTCCTAGTGGTTGCCGTAAGCCTAGACAAAAAGAGAGCCTGAATAACCCGACACTCTCAATGAGTTAATTGATCACGCATCGAGTTGATTAATGCCAGCGCATCTGACGTTTATTGAAACAAGATCACACCGATTGCCTCAAAAACGCGCATTCACTCTTTCATCTGTTGGCGCAGACAACCCAAGCACTCGTCAAACAATACAGCGATTTGCAAGTCACAACTGCAGATTGCAATCTGCAGTGGCTATTCGCGCTATCAGCGGAAGGCGCTGAATCTCATCTATCTGATTAAACACGCATTTTATACTTGGCATCATCCTTGCTGCATCTTAATCATCCAAGTCTTGTCATCTCGGACCGGGAGTATCAGGAGGATCTATGCTGCAAAAACGTGATCTGATCATCATTGGCTCCAACTGGTCTTCTTGCCCTCCCGCAAGCCGTCAGCTGTTCTTGCAACTAGCCACCAGCCGACGAGTCCTGTGGGTCAGCCACACAGCTGACTCCGATGAGTCAAACGAGTTCAGCGATGCCGAGATGGCTCCATCGCCCATCCATTACCTCCAGGTTAAGTCTATGCCCTGGGGGCATACCACCTGGCTGCAGACCATCAACCAGCATTGGATAGCCAAACAGATCCGCAACACGATCGACTATTTGGCGCTGCATAATCCAATCTTGCTGTTTCTGGATCCATCGGTCAGCACCCTGGCCGAATCCCTGGCGATAAAGACCGTCATCTACTACCGGGATGAACTGGCCACCGCGCTACTCAACAGCCAGTCGGATCACGAGCAAGAGTCCCGCTTGATTGCCAAAGCCAGCCTGCTGGTAGCCTCCACACCGAGTCAGGCTGCCACCTTCCCGGCCTACAAAACCTGTCTGCTACGACATGAGCGTCATGCAAGCAACTCGGCTCGCCCACGGGATCTACCCTCTGGCCGCCCCATCATTGGCTTTCATGGACCTCTGGATGATGATCTGGACTGGGAATTACTGGAGAGCGCCGCCCGCCGCCGCCCCGATTGGTACTGGGTTCTGATTGGACCGAAGAAAACTCAACAGTTGGATCGTCTGCTACGACTGCACAATGTGTTTTGGTTAGGGGAAAAGAGCAGCGAACAGCTGCAAGGCTACCTGCATCACTGGCAAGTGACTCTCTTACCGTATCTCAATCTGCCTCGTATCTGCCATCAGCCGCCGATCCAACTGGATTGGTTCCTGCAACAGCCCAATCCAGTCATTGTGTCTGCCGATTTTGTCGGCCTACCCCTCTTCAAACCCCTGCTGAGTCGGGTTCACTCCATGCAGGAGCTGACCGAGCTATTACCCATCACAGGGGGGGAACACCCGCAGGCAACACCGCGCACCAAGCCATTCCAACAACAGATATTTTATAGCGCGGAAATGATCCGGCAGGCCGAGATGATGCAGCAAAATGAACGACCAAATTGGGAACTGGGTGCTGATGAGTTCGGCCTGCTGCTCGACAATCTATGAGTCCCTCAGGGACAAGGCAGATCAAATAAGACAGAGAGTATTCCCATCGAACCAACCGTTAGCGGCAAGGAGGCCGCCAACACGCTGGCCGGTATTTACTGCCCATCGGTTCCCCAAACCAACCGCTTCCGATAGATGGTTGATGGACTCAGCTCCAGCAAGGAGGCTGCTTGCGGAATATTCCCGGCACACTGAGCAATCGCATGTTCAATCGTCTCTTTTTCAACAACCCACATCGGGCGGATCGGTGACTCTGCCGACAAGGGAGCCTGAGGCAAAGATGTGATGAAGCGATCCGATGGGATCAACTGATTCAATGGCGGAGGCAACATGCTGGGTTGCACTGTCTCGCCATCATGTAACACCACAATATTACGCACCACGTTCTGCAGTTGGCGTACGTTGCCGGGCCACTGATAATCGAGCAGTATCATCTCGGCTTCATGACTGAAACCAAAGAACTGCTTACCCTCCTCCGCCGCAAATTGCCGCAAGAATTGGCGGGCGATCTGCAGCACATCATCACCTCGTTCACGCAGCGGAGGCAGTACCACAGGAATCACATGCAAGCGGTAGTAAAGATCTTCGCGGAAACGTCCGGCTTTAACCTCGACGAGGGGATCCCGATTCGTTGCACAGACAAAACGAACATTAACCGTCTCCAAGCGACTGCCGCCCACCCGCTGATAACTTCCCGTCTGGATAAACCGCAGCAGCTTGCTCTGCAGATCCAACTCCATCTCGCAAATTTCATCCAAAAAAAGAGTGCCACCATCCGCCCGTGCTGCCGCACCAACCCGGTCGGCCAGAGCCCCGGTGAATGCCCCCTTCACGTGGCCGAAGATCTCGCTCTCGATCAGGTCTCGCGGAATCGCAGCACAGTTGAGCACCACCAACGGCTTGTCATGCCGGGGGCTCAATCGGTGCAGAGTCTCGGCACACACCTCTTTCCCAGTACCACTCTCTCCGGTGATAAATACGGTCGCCTTGCTGGGGGCAGCGCTCTCCAGCATGTGGTAGACCCCCTGCATCGGGAGCGAACTACCGAGGAAACCACCAAATTCGCTGCGGTCATAATTAGCGCGATAGGTTTCAACCAGATAGGTCAGTTGTTGATGTTTGACGGCATTGCAGGCAGTCGCACACAGTCGTTTACCATCAAAGGGCTTGGTCAGGAAATCAAATGCACCTTGCCGCATGGCATCAACGGCTACATCAACCGAGCCATGGGCCGTCACTACCACCACAGTACAGGGAATATGACGCTCATTGATAAAGCGCAAGATCTCCATGCCCGAGATGTCCGGCAGCTCCAGATCCAGCAGTACAACCTGAGGCAGCTGTTTTTCAAGCTGCTCGAGTACCGGGAGTCCCAGTGAAAAATGGACAACCTCAAAGGGCTCGCTGCGCAGATAATCCTTGTATAGCAAAGCCAGCGTTGGGCTGTCTTCGACGAGAAAGATTAGAGGACGAGAGGAAGTCACACACATTCTCCTTCCGAATAGTTCCTCTATTGGGTCTAACAGACAGAGAGATGAACGACAAGGAGGGGAAGCCACTTATTCCACATGTGTTAGTGGGATCAACCTGAAGTGAGCTCAGGCGACCAATGGCAATCGGTAGCAGTTGACCTCGGCAAGACGCCGGTAGCTTAGAGCAGGGAGTAAGTTCGCCACCAGCAAAAGACCATAGCCCTGATCGCGCATGCCGCGGCTGGGGGCTGTTATCCGTTGAGCCAGTAGACCATGGAGAACCGGGTCAAAAGGGGCACCATCGTCGCGGATTTCTAACCACTTCTCCTCTCCTTGTTGCCAAATCACAACGCGAAAAATGGCGGCCGATGGCGATGAATGACGAACCGTATTGGTCACCAGCTCAGTGACACCGAGTAGTAGAGCTTGCCGCTCTATCTCGCCCCCGCCAAGACTTTGCAGCTGCTGGGCCAACGCCCAACGCATCTGGCGACTGCCAAGCAGACTCGCTTCACATGAGTAGCACCAGAGGATCACACCGGGTGGTGATGCCCCGCAAGCAACCATCGGATGCTCTGATGCTGCTAAGGCTGGTGATTGTCTCATAGCGTGCCATCCGTGATGCCATTGAGATAATCCTCTTGGCTGCTATAGCAGGGGACACTGCGATCAATATGCAACAGTCGCAATAATTCACGAGGCTGCCCCGGCTTGCAGATCAGATGCAGATAGCGGCCATGATCGGCCAGACGCTTATAGAGAAAGATCAGGGCACCAATACCAGATGAGTCGACAAAAGGTACTGCGGTCAAATCGACCAATACCTCCTGGCACTCTCCCGGCATCTGCTCAAGCACCGGTGTTAATTCTTCACTGGCCAAGGCATCCAATTCGCCATCCAGTGTCAGAACACAAGTTGAACCAAGCGCAGATATGTGGTGTTTCATGGTAGACCTCCGCGATGTGACACAAAGTGTCATCGCATAGGTCATGCCAACGCCAAAGGGAGATAAATCAACTGAATATTAAGCAAAAGAGCCTCGTAAGAGGCCCATTGCCGCTGCAAATTGCAAGCCGCCTAACCCGGATAGTGCAATTTGCAAATTTCACGGCAGCAGCCAGCAGCAACTACCGCAAGACCCCGAATGTACCGATCCTCTCGTTAGCGTCGCATCGGTACCTGATTACTGGCCTCATGCCAGATCACCTCCAGACCTCGAGCCCGGATGGCATCTGCGACCTGGCTTACTGCCCGAGCATCATGGATAGCAAACTGCTCGAGCTCCCGCTGTGGGCTGGCGTAGCCGCCAGGTTGGGTACTCGAGGCGGCACTAACGCTGGTAATACCGAGCGGGATCACCGCATCACGCAAGGATGCAGACTCACGGGTCGATAACGAGAGCTCCAGCTCGGGATCAAACAGACGCCAGGCACAGATCAGTTGCACCAGTTGCCGATCCGTCATCGGGTGACTCGGGTTGAATCCCCCCGTACAGGGGCGCAGGCGCGGAAAGGAGAGTGAATAGCGACTCTTCCAGTAGCGGTTCCGCAAATAACTCAGATGGTGAGCCAGCATCAAAGTGTCGGCCCGCCAATCGGCCAACCCCAGCAAAGCCCCCAGCCCCATCTTGTCGATGCCCGCCTGCCCAAGTCGATCGGGGGTCTCCATGCGCCAGCGCATATCCTGCTTCTTGCCCCTCAGGTGGTGCGCGGCATAGGTTGGTTGATGGTAGGTCTCCTGATAGACCATGACGGCATCGAGCCCCAGCGAGATCAGCTCCCGGTACTCCTCCGTCGCCATCGGTTGCACCTCCATCATCAGATAGGCCGCGTAGGGACGAACCACTGGCAACATGCGCCGGAAGTAGTCCATTCCCCCCTTACTCTCGTGCTCACCGGTCACCAGCAGCAGGCTTTCGTAACCCATCTGACGGATCACCTTGCACTCAGCTATCGCCTCAGCCTCCGTCAAGACCTTGCGCTTGAGCTTGTTGCTCATCGAGAAACCACAATAGCTGCAGTCATTGGCACACAGGTTGGTCAGATAAAGGGGGAGATACATACTGACCCCCTGACCAAACCTCTGGCGCGTCAACTGTTGCGCCCGCTCGGCCATCTGCGGCAGATAAGGCACGGCAGCCTCGGAGATCAAGGCAGAAAAATCCCTGATCGTCGGACGACTTGCCAGCAAGGCCCGCTCGACATCCGACGCGGTGCTGGCCGCGATCTGGCCCTGCAGTTGCACCCAATCCAGCTGTTGCCACCGCTCGAAAAAGCTCATGAGACCTCCGGATCCAGGGTGGCCAAAAAGGCGGTCAGCGGGCTGGATGCCGAGGCCCCGAGGCGACGGGCCGCCATACCCGACTGATAGGCCAGCCGCCCGCCTTCAACCGCCAGACGAAACGCATAAGCCATCGCCACTGGCTCGGCCGCCACCGCGATGGCGGTATTAACAAGAACAGCATCGGCGCCCAGCTCCATCGCCTCAGCGGCATGGGAGGGTGCACCAATGCCGGCATCGACCACCACGGGCACGTTGGCCTGCTCGATGATGATCTTCAGCATCTCCCGGGTGCTAAGCCCCTGGCTCGAACCGATCGCTGCCCCCAGAGGCATCACGGCCGCACACCCCACCTCCTCGAGTCGCTTGCAGAGCATGGGATCGGCACCGCAGTAGGGCAGCACCACGAAGCCATCACGCACCAGTTGTTCCGCCGCCTTGAGGGTTTCTATCGGATCGGGCATCAGATAGCGTGCATCGGGATGGATCTCGAGTTTCAGCCAGGAAGTCCCCAGAGCTTCGCGGGCCAGATGCGCGGCGTAGACCGCCTCCTCGGCGGTACGAGCCCCCGAGGTATTCGGCAACAATTGAACCTCAAGCTGCTGCAAGGGCATCAGTATCTGCTCATCCGGCCCATCCAGTCGCACCCGGCGTAGTGCCATGGTGGCCAGCTCGGAGCCTGATGCCTGAATAGCCGCGGCCATCACCTGCGCGGAGGCAAACTTGCCCGTCCCGGTCAATAAACGGGAGTTGAATTGGCGATTGGCAATCTGTAACGGCTCTGTCTGAAAAAGAGTATTCATCCTCAACCCCCGGCAATGGCTTGAAATAGTTCCACCCGATCATCGCGGGCAATTTGGCTGCTAACCCAGCTCGAGCGGGGCAACACCTGTTCATTGATGGCAACCGCAACACCCAGCCGTATACCATCCGAAGATCCGCTGGCCGCAAGGCCATAGCCCTCCTGCCGCAAGAGTTCCTGCACCGACAACTCGGCACACCAGGGCCGGATCTGGCCGTTGAATAGAAAGCTCATCGTTTATCATCCTCTGTAGCGAATCGCATCGTGTCATGGAGTACCGGATTATTAACAGCCGCAGGGTGCACACCATGTCCACAAACCGGACAGAGCGGATCGGCACGCAACTGGAGGTGACGCCAGCTTCCTTGCAGGGCATTGAACAGACTCAACCTCCCGAGGGCTGGCGTCTCGATCCCCGCCAGAAATTTCAGCGCTTCCAACGCCTGCAAACTACCGATCACGCCGACGGCTGGGCCCAACACTCCGGCCGTAGCGCAACTGAGCGATGGCTCCTGAGCGGTAGGATAGAGACAGTGGTAGCAGCCATGGCGTCGAGCACTCTGACGGCGAAAATCAAACAGTGCCAGTGAGCCCTGCCACCCCGAGACCGCCGCGCTGAGCAGCGGAATGGCCAACGCCACGCAGGCGCGATTGACCAGTTGGCGGGTTGCCATGTTGTCGGAACAATCGAGCACCAGATCGACCGATTGGCCATCGGGCCGCAGCAACGCCCCCCAATTTTCCTCAGACAAGGCGGCAACGGCCTGGATGGATATCTGCGGGTTTAACTGCCGCAACTGCCGCGCCGCCAATTTCCCCTTGGCCTTGCCACAATCGGCCGTGCAGTAGAGGATCTGCCGCTGCAGATTACTCAGCTCCAGCACATCGCTCTCGCTGAGCCACAGTTCCCCCACCCCGGCGGCGGCCAGATAGAGGGCGACCGGACTGCCCAGACCACCAAGCCCCACGATCAACACCCGGGCTCCTTGCAACCGCTGCTGACCCAACTCACCAAATTCCGGCAGCAACAGCTGGCGGCCATAGCGCAGCCAGCTTAGATCATCCAGTGAGTGCTCAGACATCGGCCACCTCCCGAAGTTGTAGATGCCCAGGCTCCCATGCACCAACACCGACCTGCGCCAGCAGCTCCCGAGTCACCTGCTCCGGATCGGACGCCTGCGTGATGGCAGTCACCAGAGCCACTGAGCCAACCCCAGTGGCCAGCACGGATGCCACCCGCGCCCCCTGAATGCCGCCGATGGCCACCGTCGACTGGTTTGTCAGCAACCGCACATACCGCTGCAGACGATGGAGACCCTGCGGGGCTGAGGGCATCTGTTTGGTACGCGTCGGAAATATATGGCCCAAGGCCAGGTACGAGGGCTGCAATGGCAGGGCCCGAGCTATCTCGTGATAACCATGGGTCGAGATCCCCAGCCGCAGACCGGCTTGCTGAATGGCGGCCAGATCCGCCGTCTGCAAATCTTCCTGCCCCAGGTGGACACCATAAGCGCCATGCCGGATGGCCGCTTGCCAGTAATCGTTAATAAACAAGCAGGCGTCATAGCGCCGTCCTAACGCCACCGCCTGGGCTATCTGCCGATCCAGATCCGGAGCCTCCGGGTCCTTGATCCTCAGTTGCAGGGTTCGCACGCCCCAGTGCAGAAGTTTTTCCAACCAGGCCACCGAATCGACCACCGGGTAGAGACCCAGCCGCTGGGGACATGGAGCAAAAGGCGCCAGCGGATGGGTGACGGCGCTCCTCTGCGTCACAGGAAATAACTTGAGCGCGATAGCCTCCGGACTTCCCGGCAGGATCACGTGCGGGAAGTGATCCTGCTCGCAGGGCCAGCCCAGATGGGCAATGGGGCCTGCGCCTCTCCCCAGCGGATAGGCAGCCGCCAGTCCCTGCAGCAGATAGGCCCGGGCAAGGGTGATGGCATCACTGATTTCATACTGTTGTGCCACCAAGGCAGCGATGGCCGCCGAGTAACAGCAACCGGTGCCATGACCGTGAACCGTGGCTAGGCGCGGAGCACTCAACCAGAAGCTGCGGGTACCATCACTGAAATAATCCAGACAGAGATCCCCCTGCCAGCTTAAGTGCCCTCCCTTGACCAGCACGGCACGAACCCCGCGCGTCAGCAGCTGCCGCACGCCGGCAATGAGCGCGGCGGCCGAGGTCGGAGCAATACCGCTCAGACGGTGCAGCTCATCGCCATTGGGAGTCAGTAGATCGAGGTGAGGAAACAGACGCTCTATGTTCGGCAGTAGATCGTCATCCGCCATGGTGTGTCCAGTGCTAGCAATGGCGACCGGATCGTAGATCACGAAGGGGACCTTGGCCGTCCCCGCGCGTAACAGCGCCAACTGTTCGGCCAGAGCCACCAGATGGGCCCCACCGGGCAGCAGGCCGATCTTGATGGCCGATGCCGGCAGATCGTCCGCCAATGTCTGGATCTGCGCAATAAACTGGAGCAGAGATACCGCCTCGACAGCGCGCACTTCGCAGGAGTTTTGTGCCGTCAC
>RRZU012971852.1_pt1 | contig 11608 bp, 7 predicted proteins | sample 2165561 | NCBI WGS metagenome assembly RRZU01 (sample SAMN10456909, study PRJNA506462) | wastewater metagenome | isolation source: wastewater sludge | place: USA: Moscow, Idaho | reverse complement strand
GGGCCAATCCCCAGGAAGCTCAGCGCGGAGACGCCCATGATGGCGCCGCCGAGGCTGATCGTCACCATGTAGGGGATGACGCCGAGCGAGTTCGGCAGGACATGCCGCAGCAGCATCTTCCAGCGCGGCAGGCCAAAAGTAATCGACTGCTCGACGTACTCCGAGAGCACCACCGACTTCGTTTCCGCCCGGATCATGCGCGCGAACGTGGGGATTCCGGCCACGCCGAGGGCCACGATGAGGTTGGGGACGCCCGCGCCGGTCAGGCCCACGATGATGAGTGCGAGCAACACCGACGGGAACGAGGAGAGGACGTCGATGGCGCGCATGAACGCCGTGTCGATCACCCGCGAGCGCGCCGTCCCTGCCAGCAGGCCGATGATCGCGCCAAAGAACAGCGAAATCAGCGTCACCGCGATGCCGATACCGATCGAGTAGCGCGCACCGTAGACGATGCGGGCAAACAGGTCACGACCCAGGTAGTCGGTTCCCGCGATATGTTCGAGTGACGGCGCCTGGTTCACGGCCAGCAGGTCCTGCTGGATGGGATCTGCACTCGTGAAGAGCTGCGGCACGAGGCACGCCCCGGCGATCACAACGAGGTACACACCGGCGATCACAACCCCCGTTTTCTGACGCTTAAGTGCGCCGACGATACGCGCGAGGGGGCCGCGCCGTGAAGTCTCGGGGCCGCGCCGTGAAGTCTCGGGGCCGCGCGCGTTTGGCGCGCCTGCCCCGGTTGCTGCGTTCGCCGAAGCTGGCGAGATTGCTGCATTCTCGGGGATCTGCGTTGTTGTGGCGCTCATGACTTCTTCTTTCCCAACGCCGTGCGGATGCGCGGATCAATGGCGATGTACAACAGGTCGATCACAGTGGAGGCCACAACGAACACCAGGGAGCTGACCAGCGCAATCGCGAGGATGACGGGCAAGTCCTTGGCCCAGATGGCGTTGACGGCAATCTGGCCCAGGCCGGGGCGGCCAAACACTTGCTCGGTGATGACCGCGCCGCCCAGCAGGTTCCCCACCATCATGGTTCCGACCGTAACGGCGGGGATGCTGGCGTGGCGCAGCAGGTGGCGGCGCTTGACGCTTCCCGGCGACAGCCCGCGGCTACGCGCCGTCATGACAAACGGCTCGTCCAGCCCGCGCCCGATGCCCTGCCGCAGTATCTGCGAGAGGTTGCCACCCTCCGGGATACCGATGGCAAGGGCTGGAAGGACGAGCGAGATGAGGCCCGCCGCACCCGCCACGGGGAACCATCCAAGCTGGAACGAGAAGATCGAGAGAAGCAGAATTCCGAACCAAAATGGTGGGGTGGAGAGGAGGGTGAGCTCGCCACCTTCGTAGATGGAGCGGATGACGGGGTGGCTCGTGGTGGAGATAAAAAGAGAACCAACAAGGGCGACGACCACGGCAATCACCATCGCCGCCACCGTCAGCTGGATGGTGTAGGGGAACTGCTCGGCGAAGATATCGTTGACGCTGCGATGCTGAGCGTAGGAGGTTCCGAGGTCACCACGGAGGACCTTGCCGAGGTAACCGAGGTACTGGATGATAACCGGCTGGTCGAGGCCCCACTCGCGAATCACCTGCGCGCGCAGTTCCGCGTTAGCACGCTCGGCTTCCGTCAACAGGTTGTCGATGATGCTGCCGGGGGCCAGGTGAACCGCGATGAACGTCAGTGTGACGGCACTCCATACAACGACGACGGCCTGCACCACGCGCGCGAAAAGAAACCGGCCGATTGATAGGAGTCGCGCTCGGCGCTCATGTTCGCCACCCGCGCGCACGTTTGAGCGAGTGCTGTGGTTGGCGCCGTCGTCGTTCACAAGGCTCCCGGTGCTAACTGGGCGGGAGGTTGCCGTGCGGCTCGACTGCTCGTCGACCTCTGACGGGGCAAGTGGTTGGGAGGACACCAAAGTTCTCTTTTCTTGGTGAATGTGTGGCAAACCAGGATGTGTTTCAGCTCAATCTCCGCCAAGAGGGCGTTTGCTGAAGTGATGCCCTGCCTTTTTACTGGCAGACAGCGTGCGATGGAGCAAGAGAAGCAACCCATTCACCGAGCTCTGGATCGTCCAGTGCGTGCATGCACGCAGCTCAAGGCGAATCAGTGGTTGTTCATGCAACACATTCGACGCTGGCAACAAAGGGTAGAAGCATTCCCCATGGCGGTACGACGCAAGGTGTGATTCCGGGCAATCTGAAGATCCAGCATCATGGTTCACCCCTTCCTAAGTTTCACAGTTCCCCACCTTGTTAGTGGGTTGGCTCGACTCTAGCAATAAACCTACTAGGTTTAATAGAACCGTCTCAGACTGTGATCGGACGGCAATCAACGCTTAAAGTTCACATTCAGATTTGCTCACTACACTGAGGATATGAAACTGCTCGTCCGTGCCCTTGTCAACGCCCTCGGATTGTGGGCCTGCGTGTACATCGTCTCCGGCATTACAGTTACCGGCACAGCCGAACATGTCTGGTTGTATTACGTCCTGGCCGGTGTGGTGCTCGCTGTCATCAATATCTTCGTTCGCCCCATCGTCAAACTCTTTGCCCTCCCCTTGTACATCCTGACGCTCGGGCTGTTCTTTGTTGTGGTGAACGCGGCGATGCTCGGACTTGCCTCATGGATTACTGACATTTTTGCCGTGGGGTTCCACGTTGACGGCTTCTGGGCCGCGGTGTTCGGCGGCATCGTTATTGGCATTGTCAACACCGTGATAGATCTGTTTCTGCCGGAGAAGTATCGCCACCAGCCGTGAGTGACGATAACCTCGGGTGCCATCTTGAGATCGTCGTAGGCGCGTCATGGCACCCGTGGAACAATAGCCGCATGAGCTCTGCACGATCCGCCAGCCAGACCAGCACCCCCGCGGCGAGCCCTCTCGCCACATTCCGTTCATTCACGGACATCACCCCGGCTATCGCCCTCGGCCCGCTCGACGGCCGGTACCGCGGCGTCACCGCCCCGCTCGTTGATTTCCTCTCCGAAGCCGCCCTCAACCGCGCCCGCGTACACGTGGAGGTTGAGTGGCTCATTTATCTGGTCCAGAACGAGGTTCTGCCCGGCGCCCCGTCTCTTTCCGACGACGACGTCGCCTACCTCCGTAGCATTCCCGTCACGTTTGGTGCCGCAGAGATTGCCGAGATGCCCGAGATTGAGGCCGAGACCCGCCACGACGTGAAGGCCGTCGAGTACTTCCTCAAGCGCCGCCTCGATGTGGCAGCGGAAGCTCTCGGTCACGAGACTGCTCTGACTAGCATGCACGAGATCGTGCATATTTTCTGCACCAGCGAGGACATCAACAATCTCTCGTACGCCCTGGTCATCAAGGGGGCAATCGAGGAGGTATGGCTCCCAGCAGCCACCGCACTTGCCGACCAGCTCGCGGATCTCGCACGGGCCGAGGCGGATCGTCCCATGCTCTCGCGCACACACGGCCAGACGGCATCGCCCACCACTCTCGGTAAGGAAATGGCGGTATTCTCGGCACGTCTGCGCCGCCAGCTGCGCCGCATCGCAGTCTCCGATTTCCTCGGGAAGATCAATGGTGCCACCGGCACCTTCGGTGCCCATGTGGTTTCAGTTCCGGGCGCCGACTGGCCCGCAATCTCCCGCGGTTTCGTCGAGGGCCTGGGCCTAGAGTGGAACCCACTGACCACCCAGATCGAGCCACACGATTGGCAGGCCGATCTGTACGCCGACGTCGCTCACTTCAACCGCATCGCTCACAACATCGCCACCGATTTCTGGACGTACATCTCCCTCGATTACTTCCATCAGAATCTCGCAGCGCAGGGTTCGACCGGCTCCTCAACAATGCCACACAAGGTCAATCCGATTCGTTTCGAGAACGCCGAGGCGAATCTAGAGGTGTCGTCAGCCCTGCTCGAATCGCTGGCTGCCACCCTTGTCACCTCGCGTATGCAGCGCGATCTCACCGATTCCACCACCCAGCGTAACGTTGGCGTGGCTCTCGGCCACTCGCTCCTCGCCATTGACAACCTGCGCCGCGGCATCGCCGGTGTGGACTCTAACCCGGCAGTCTTGGATCGTGATCTCAACAACGCTTGGGAGGTGCTCGGCGAGCCCATCCAACAGGCAATGCGCGCCGCCGAGATCGCCGGCGCCACCGGTATGGGCAACCCGTACGAGCGCCTCAAGGAGCTGACACGTGGCCGCAAGGTGACGGCCGAGGATATGCGCGAGTTCATCAAGGGTCTCGGCATTCCGGCGGAGGTGGAGGCGCGACTCCTTGCGCTTACCCCCGCGAACTACGTGGGTATCGCGCCGGACCTGGTAGATTTTCTGGGCTGAGAAGCAGGGGTCTTTCGTCATGGTTGGTACATACTGACCGGCATTGGCTAGCAGACTAAGAAAAGTGGGATTCCCGTGGGAGTGATCTCTTAGAGGATTCTTGGAGGAATGCCTGAGACAATGGCTTACGTACCACTAGAACCCATCCGGGCACGAGATTTCTCGTGTACTAAAGGAGAACGACCCTGCTTTCGACACTCGCTGCCGAATCCATCGTCCACACACCGCTTACTTCCGCGACTCAGGCACACGACGCACTTGTTTCTGCGTCCACCGTATCAGCCGTAGCAGCAAGCACCGCAACGTCAGCCGCGGCTCAAGCGACTCCGGAACTCACCGGAGTCGCGGGCTGGGCGATCAGCATCATCGACGCTCTTGGCGGCCCGGGAGCTGGCTTCCTCATCGCGCTTGAGAATCTCTTCCCACCCCTTCCTTCCGAAATTATTTTGCCCCTCGCTGGCTTTTCCGCGGGCGCGGGCGCAGGTTTCACCCTGCTTGGCGCAATCCTCTGGTGCACGGCGGGCTCGCTCGTCGGAGCTTTTGCACTGTACGCACTCGGCGCATTGCTGGGCCGCGAGCGCACCCGAAAGATTCTCGGCGCGCTGCCGTTGGTCAATCCGAACGACGTCGTCCGCACCGAAGCTTTCTTCGACAAACACGGCTCGTGGACCGTCTTTTTCGGCCGCATGATCCCTATCTTCCGGTCGCTTATCTCGCTGCCTGCTGGCGTCACACGGATGAATCTCGTGAAGTTCACTGTTCTTACCGGCGCCGGGTCGCTCATCTGGAATTCTCTCCTCATTTACGCGGGTTACGCGCTCGGTGCGAACTGGCACGTGGTGGAGGATTACGTGGGAGTCCTCTCGAAAGTGGTTATTGCACTCGTCATCGTGGGGCTAGGAACATGGATTATTCTGCGGATTCGGCGCAACCGCACACCCGGCGGTGATAGCGGGAGTAACGGCGATAGCGGGGAGCCACACATCCTCTGAAGCCCCTGCCAATTACTCCCCAATTTCTCATAGGTCACCGGAAGCTCGAACCCATAGCCACAATCTCTCAGCCGCGCGCGAACTTCGCATACCAACCGGCCGCCTAATCTCGTGAGGTAGTCCAACGAGCGACCCTCAGCAACTAGGGTTGGGAGAAGCATTGTGTGTTCGTGTCCTGATGTTTGGTCTGCCCTCTCACGGCAGTTACCTTGGTACTCGGATTCGCACTAGTTTCGCGGGTTTCCCCTGCAGTCACTGGAAGGGCATTTGTGAGCGTCGTATATCAGCTGGTAGTTACGCCTGGTCTCGCCGAGTCGTATCTCAAGAACGGTCTCGAATTTTTTGGCGGTTTTTCCGTCGAGGCAAGTGAAGTTTCGGAGGTGACCGAGGTTGCCGACCTGTTGGCGCTCCTCGGGGCCAACGGCCCCGGATCTCCGTTCGCGGCGGATCAGCCCCTCGATATTCTTCAGGTGCCATCGAATCCATTCATCCAAACCCGCCTGGCGGTGGGTCCACTCCACGAGCAGGCCTTCCTGGGCGGGATTGTGGAGCCGCCGCCGTTCACTGGCTCAGGTGTGGCTCGCGGCGGTGGAGTTGAGACCTCGCTGATGTGGGTTGAGCCCACTCGCCTCACGGCGGGCTCGATGCTCTGGCGTTTCTTCCCGGGTTCGGCGGAACCGGAGCTGCGCGGGGTCTACCACGGGGTCGCGTGGGGATGGGAAACCGTCAAGACCGGCACATTCAAAGCCGCGCTCCCCTCTGTTTATATGGGACCGGTCATGGTGCGCGAATGGGGTATGTGCCCGGTCGAGGTGGAGCTAGACGAGGAAACTCATCAGCCTGCCGCGGTTACTTTGGTCTCGCCCGCTGAGCCGCGCGGCGAGGAGGGTTTTGAGCAGCTTGGTTCTGGGCTGTGGGGCAAGCGCATTGAGTACCATCCTGACCTCAATATCTTCGAGAACCAGGGCATCGCGCGTTTCAACAACATCCCTGTACGTATCGTCGGGATGGCGCAAGGCGAGGATGGCAAGGTTGCCGTTCATGTGACCTCCATGCTGCTGGATGCTCCTCTCACTCAGGATCTCGGCTTCAATCGCTTTTCAGCGGCGACGGCGACCGCCCTCAGCAGTGTCGAAGAGCTCACCGGTTACGCGACCCGAGAGGGTCGCCCAAAAACCTGGGATGTCTCTGAGCGCCCAGCTATCACCGCACACCCCAATAAACCACGGGAAAATACTGATCCACGGCAGCTCACCTCGGATATTTTCGGCATGCTTGCCGCGACGGCTCCCCAGGGGTGGAAGCAGCTCAAGCTCGATGTCCAACTCGTCGCGCAGGTGGCCAATTTTGCTGCCGCAGCGATGCTTCCCCATGAGGTTTCGGCAAGTGATAACACAACGCGCGAGTCCGCATTCGGCGATATCAGTACCGATGCGGAGCCAACCCTAGAGCCGGTAACGATCAAGCTCCTGCCCACATCAATCCTCCATTACGTCGCGCATCTGAAGAAGTTGCTTTACAAGCCGGAGGTGGGCGCCCCCTACATCCTCCGTTTCACGTTCTCCTCGGATGGCCAGGCAAACCTCACGATCAACTCCACCGACGAACCCCGCTGGGCAGCACAGGTACCCTCTCAAACGTGGCAGGCGGACCTGGAATCATTCCCTCGCACGGAGGAACATATTCCCGACTGGTTGCAATCACGACTCGAAAATAGTGGTATCGAGTCAGAGTAGTTTCTCAAGTGAAGTGCTCCCCCAACTTGAGGTGGCTTTCTCATACTTTCACCTGAGAAAGCTGTCGGAGCAGACTCGTAAGATGAAGAGATCACGCCACGAGGTATCAGCCCACTGGCGCATTCTAGCTGTGGAAGGAGGTCAAGATGTCGAATAGTTCAGTGCCGCCAGGGCCTCGCCGTGAGGTCGTTTTGGTGGATGAAGTTGTGCGGTGGGTTCGGCGTCCTGGCGATCTCGTTTCCGCAGTGCTTGCTCTTGTTGGCATCGGTTTGGTGATGTTGTTGGCTGTGTATGGTTCAGCCACAACGTTGGCCGTAACACGCGATGTCAGGACCGCAACATCGGGGATTCTCGAGTCGATTCTTTTCATGCCAATCAACGTGTTGGAAGGTTTACTGAGCTTCTTTCTGCCGCTGGCCGTCGTCGTCGATCTCATCTGGCATCGTCGATGGCGTAGCTTAGCCTCCGCGCTAGGAAGTGCCGGTTCCGCTGTCGCCATCTCGTACGGTTTACTCTGGCTCTTCGAGCACTATTTCCCCCTCTCCCCGATCACCGGTCAGCTTTCCGATTCACTCGCGGAACAATCAATTATTAATCTGCTGCCCTACGTGTCCGTCATCGCCGCGTTACTCACAGTGGCGGGGTCAGGGCGAGCCTCAAAAACTACATCGTGGGGGTGGCCGCTACTTTCGGTGGCCTTGGTGATCTCCGTCTTGCAAGGAAACCAAACGCTTCCCGGAGCGCTCATCACAGTGTTCCTTGGAGTGTTGTGCGGCCAAATGGGTCGGTACATCGCGGGTGATCTTCCCGAACGAGCCACTGCCCTTGATCTCATCCATCTGGTGAGGCGATCAGGCATTGATGCCACCCACATCGTGCGCATTGACGAGCTACCAGAAGATGCTCAACTGGCAGCATGGACCACCGTCACGCAAGCCCCGCTGGGATATGTGGACCGCTACGGGCTTTCTCAAATCCGAAGCATCATTGATAACGCCGGTGCCGCTCTGAGCCAGAAACCCGTTCCATCAGCTTCACCCGCATCCGCTGAAACTCCAGCAGACGATGATCAGGGCGTCGTCGCCCTTCAGGGGATGAAAGATGATGAGGCGGCCGTCGTCGTCGAAACTCTCGATGAATTCGCTGCGTTAGAGGAGAACGTCGGTGAACCCAAGATCGACGCTCTCACGATGAACGCGGCTATCGACGCGGTGGGGATGCGTGAGAAGTTCATCGCCGAGTATCATCCGCCACTGGGTTCGGGAACCGCGCGTCATTATGTCGCGGTGGATTCCGAAGGGCAAGCCCATCATCTGGTCCTGATCGATGCGGACCAGCAGATCATGGGGCTGCTCTCGACGATGTGGAATCGTATCGTTCTGACCACTACCACGAGGCATTCCGATAGCACTATTGAAGCCTCGGCGGAACAGCTGGCCCTTATGGAGCTTTCTGCCACGCAGTCGGGGGTGTGCCCGGATCGTTCGCTGCGCATTGCGTCCTCGGAGATGTCGATGCTAGCCGCGTTCGAGCTGAACGGAGCCACGGCTCTCAATCTCCTCGATCCTGGCGATGTATCAGATTCCGTACTCGACGGCGTGTGGGGATTACTCCAGAAAGCCCACCTACGCGGACTCTCCCATGGCGATATCCACGAGGGAACCTTGGCGGTTCACGGCGATCACCTGGAGCTTCTTCATTGGCATAACGGTTCGGTGGCCTCCAGAGAAGTTGCGCGGCGGATCGACATGGCGCAAGCACTAGGAGCGCTGGTGGCACATCTTGGCGTGGAGCGCGCACTTGCCTCGGCACAACGTTGCCTTCCCGTTGATCAGCTCATCACGATGGCTCCCATCATGCAGAAGGCTATCCTGCCTCAGGAGACGCTCGGAGTTCTCTCCGACCGCAAGCAGCTACAAGCGGTACGTGACGGATTGGTCGCTATGGTTCCGGAAGTTGGCGACGTCGAACCGATGCAGCTGCGCCGCTTCTCACCCAAGACGGTCATCACCGTGTCTATCGGTTTGATCGCTGTATATCTGCTCCTCGGCTCCGTTAACTTTGAACAGCTCAAGGAGACGATCTCGCAGGCCGTTCCCGGATGGATGATCTTCGCATTCGTATCCGGTTTGTTGACGTACGTGGGTGCAGCCATCACGCTCAAGGCCTACACCGCGGAGAAGATCTCACTCAAGGACACCACACTCGTGCAGGTTGCGGCCTCGGTAGTCACACTGGTGGCTCCCGCAGGTATCGGGCCAGCCGCCCTCAATCTTCGTTTCCTCCAAAAACACAAGGTCTCCACGCCGGTAGCGATTGCGACGGTTTCTTTGGTACAAGTGGCACAGTTTGTCACCACCATTTTGTTGCTCGTTATTTTGGGCCTCGTCACTGGAAATATCGGGTCGTTCTCGGTGCCGTCGGGCACCATCGTTGTGGTGTTCCTTGGGGTTATGCTCGCCGTGGCGGTGGTATTCCTTGTCGGCCCTGCACGCCGCTGGATTCTCGCAAAAATTCGCCCCACAATCGATCAGATTTGGCCACGCTTGGTATGGCTGGGCACCAATCCCAGCCGAGTTGTGTACGGATTCCTGGGATCAGTACTGCAAACCGTCTCCTTCGTGGCGGCCTTCGGAGGCTCCCTCGCCGCATTTGGCTATACCCTACCGGTTGTCACACTTGCGGTGACCTACCTCGTGTCCAACTCTGTCGGCTCAATGGTTCCTTCCCCCGGCGGTATCGGACCTGTTGAAGCCGCCCTCACCGGTGGTTTAACACTCGCCGGTGTGCCCGCCTCCATCGCCTTCTCCACCGCGATCCTGTACCGGCTCTTCACCTTCTGGGGTCGCGTGCCGCTGGGCTGGTTTGCCCTGCGCTACTGCCAGAAACGAGACCTCGTGTGAGGCGGCAAGGCTCACGGCGGCAGGGTTCCACTCTGGTCTCTCTGACCGAAAGTATTCGGCACCGGCTCGGTCAGTGGCATCCAGATCCAGTGGCCTGGCTCATCGCCATGGTGGGAGCAGCGTTCTATATCTCGTACTCCGTGGCCCAGTGGCGGGGATTCGTTGTACCGTCATGGGATCTTGGGATCTTCACCCAACTCGCGCAGCAGTACGCCCACGGCAACATCCCTATCGTGGATATCAAAGGGCCCGGCTATAACCTTTTGGGAGACCACTTCCATCCGCTTCTCGTCCTCCTCGGGCCTTTCTTCAGGCTTTTCCCATCGGGGCTGACACTCCTTGTGCTACAAGGATTACTTTTTGCTTGGTCGTCGGTGCCTCTGACTCGGTTGGGGCGCATCCGGTTGGGAAAGGCATGGGGATCACTGCTTGGCGTGGGTTACGTGACCAGTTGGGGGCTTCTCAGCGCGGTGGCGGCCCAATTCCACGAGATCGCCTTCGCTGTTCCGCTGCTTGCTTTTGGCCTCGTACACTGGCTCGAAGGCAAGACAAAGCAGGCCTTTATGGAGATCGGGCTGTTGGTCTTCGTCAAGGAAGATCTCGGGTTGACGGTTGCGGCATTCGGCTTGGTAGTGCTGTGGATCGAGTGGGGGAAGGTCGCTGCGCGTCTGGAAACAGAGGATCCACCACCCTTCCCTCTGCGCACTTGGCACAGCCTTCGAACCACAGTGGCCGCTAAGGCAGCCACACCCGGCATCTATCTCACCGTGTGGGGAATCTTCTGGTTCGTCACCTCACTTGCTGTCATCCTCCCCCTACTCAACCCACATGGCGGGTGGGATTACACTGATCGCCTCTCCGATGCCGATACTGCCACGCGCAGTGTCCTCGAATTCCTCACGGGGCTTTTCGGCCCCGGCGAGAAGATCGTTACCGTACTGCTTCTTGTGCTGGGCGCTGGCATTGTGGGGCTGCGCAGCCCCCTCATCTGGCTCATGGTGCCCACCCTGGCCTGGAGGTTCGTGGGAAACGTGGAATTCTACTGGGGCTGGTCCTGGCATTACTCGGCGGTTCTTATCCCAATTGCCTACGCGGCACTGCTCGACGGCGTTGATCGAAGCAAGAATTCTTCACACCTGCGGCCTTCCTGGCAACGTCACGTGATCCCAGCCGCGGTGCTTTGTACGGTCCTCTCCAGTATCGGCATGTTCTGGAGCGGCCCCATGGGCACATACCTTCGCGGCACCAACGGGTTCACCACCCTCGACCAGCAGGCCGGACGCGCCGCAGTTAAAAGTGTCGGGACGGGGCGCGCCGTCGTCGCCGATCTCCAGATGCTGGCATACGTAGTTCCGGGCAACACGGCCTACTGGGAAGGAACGGTTGCGGACGCGGATGTGGATACGGTCGCGGTGGGCCCCGGGCACGAAGCCGCCGCGGATCTGCTTGGCCCAGCGCACTGGGCGGAACAGCGCTTCGGAGGCAGCTGGGAGGTGGTCTTCGGCGAGGGCGGTTTCCTTGTGCTTGAGCGCAGCGCTGGCTAGTTGCCCTTGGGGCGCTGTCATCGTTCACAGAGCTCAGCGGCCGTTCACGTAGCGAGAAAGACGAGTTTCGCACCGGAACGGACCTGCGAAAAAAAGTGTGACGTGCGACAATC
>RRZU012668498.1_pt1 | contig 11608 bp, 9 predicted proteins | sample 2165561 | NCBI WGS metagenome assembly RRZU01 (sample SAMN10456909, study PRJNA506462) | wastewater metagenome | isolation source: wastewater sludge | place: USA: Moscow, Idaho | reverse complement strand
CACACTATTATCACCACTTGTTGGAGAATACTGGACAATGGCCGACATCGGAATTAGACAAGAATCGCCAACGGCGTTTTGTATTAAAGTTCACGAAACAGATAATGTGGCGATAATTGTCAATGACAATGGTCTGAAAGCCGGAACGCGTTTTCCGGACGGACTGGAACTCATTGAACATATTCCCCAGGGTCATAAAGTGGCGCTATTGGATATTCCTGCTCATGGCGAAATCGTGCGTTATGGCGAAGTGATAGGCTATGCCGTTCGCGACATCCCCCGCGGCAGTTGGATTGATGAATCAATGGTTGAGCTGCCCAAGGCTCCGCCGCTGGAGACGCTGCCGCTGGCAACTAAAGTGCCTGAGCCGCTGCCGCCTCTCGAGGGTTATACCTTCGAAGGTTACCGCAATGCTGACGGTAGCGTTGGCACCAAGAATCTGCTCGGCATCTCCACCAGCGTGCACTGCGTGGCGGGCGTGGTGGACTATGTGGTGAAAATCATTGAACGCGATCTGCTGCCCAAATACCCGAATGTTGACGGTGTGGTGGGGCTCAATCATCTGTACGGTTGCGGCGTGGCGATTAACGCTCCAGCCGCCATCGTGCCCATTCGAACTATTCATAATATTGCGCTGAACCCTAACTTTGGCGGTGAGGTAATGGTCATTGGCCTCGGCTGTGAAAAACTGCAGCCAGAGCGCCTGCTGGAAGGTACGCACGATGTAAAAAGCATTCCGGTCGACAGCGCCAGCATCGTCAGCCTGCAGGATGAAAAACACGTCGGCTTTCAATCGATGGTTGCCGATATTTTGCAAGTGGCCGAACGCCATCTGGCAAAGCTCAATCAGCGCCAGCGTGAAACCTGCCCGGCATCAGAACTGGTGGTCGGCATGCAGTGCGGCGGCAGCGATGCGTTTTCCGGCGTGACGGCCAACCCGGCGGTCGGTTATGCCTCCGACCTGTTAGTACGCTGCGGCGCCACCGTAATGTTCTCTGAGGTTACCGAAGTGCGCGATGCCATCCATCTTCTGACCCCACGTGCGATTAACGAAGAAGTAGGTAAACGCCTGCTTGAAGAGATGGCCTGGTACGATAACTACCTTGATATGGGCAAAACGGATCGCAGCGCCAACCCTTCTCCAGGCAACAAGAAAGGCGGTCTGGCAAACGTGGTGGAAAAAGCGCTGGGTTCTATTGCCAAGTCTGGCAAGAGCGCGATTGTCGAAGTCTTGTCGCCGGGCCAACGCCCAACCAAACGCGGCCTGATTTACGCGGCTACACCCGCCAGTGATTTTGTCTGCGGTACGCAGCAGGTCGCTTCCGGGATCACCGTGCAGGTGTTCACCACCGGTCGCGGTACGCCGTACGGCCTGATGGCCGTGCCGGTGATAAAAATGGCGACCCGTACCGAGCTGGCCAACCGTTGGTTTGACCTGATGGACATCAACGCAGGCACCATCGCCACCGGGGAAGAAACCATTGAAGACGTGGGTCTGAAACTGTTCGAGTTTATTCTCGACGTCGCCAGCGGGCGTAAGAAAACCTTCTCGGACCAGTGGGGACTGCATAACCAGCTGGCGGTGTTTAACCCGGCGCCAGTGACCTGATTATCGAAACGAAAGCCAACGAAAAAACGGGGATTTGTCCCCGTTTTTGATGTCGATGCTTCAACAAATAAAGTGATAACGTTCGCATTTTAAGAGGTTTTTTTAAACATCTGTTTTTTTCGATTCAAACCTGCCAAATGAACCTAACGATATGAAATTAAAAGAAATAATACCACCATTGTTTTACGTTATATTTTCGTTTTGATAAAAGAGAAACCTACCGAAAGACGACCTTGTTTTAATGCGATAATCCCCTCTTTTTTACTGCTTTGACTTTCTCCGGTGTAAAACAGATTATTCATAGGCTGCTGTAATTTACCTCATAAGCATTCTGACCTGAATAAAGAGGGAAGTTATGTATACCCTGAATAAAAATAATGTCGCATTGGCTTGTCTTATTTCCTGTTTACTGGCAACTCCTGTCTTCGCGAGTGCTGAAGGCCAGTCGGACGCAAAGCCTGTTAAATTACGCTACACGTTATGGGACCGCAATCAACTCCCTGGCGAACAACAGCTCGTTAATGAATTTGAAAAAGACAACCCCGGAATTAAGGTCGAAATTGAACTAACTCCTTATGACCAGTATTTTATCAAACTCAGTTCAGCAGTCGGTGGAAATGTAGCACCGGATGTATTCTGGATGAACATGCCTAATTTCCAGCAATATGTGAAAAATGGCATGCTGGAACCACTGAGTAATTATCTGAAAGATAAATCAGCGCCGAAACTGGATGATTTTGTTAAAAGCTCAGTCGATGCCTACCAATACCAGTCGCAACAATATGCCATCCCAAGGGATATTGATGCAATTGCCGTCTGGTACAACAAAAAAATGTTCGATCAGGCTGGTGTGAGCTATCCCGATAAAAACTGGACATGGGACGATTTAAAACAAAAATCAGAGCAGTTGCGTAAAGGGCTGGATAAACAGTCTTATCCACTGGCAATGGAATTCAGCAGCGGACAGGATAGTTACTTTAACCTGCTATTACAGGCCGGGGATAAGATTGTACTACCTGAGGGCAAAACGGATGTTGCCAATGACAAAGCTATCGCCGTCTATCGCGATGTTCAAGGCATGCTGAACGCGGGACTAATCCAACCGCCAGGCGAGATGGAAGCCTCAGACGTCTTCCAGTCAAACCGGGTAGCCATGGTCTACGCAGGCTCATGGTGGGCATTACCCTTCTCTCAAAATGAGCTGATTAAGGATCACATCGGCGTAGTGCCAATGCCAAAAATGGCAGAGCAGGCAGGTGTATCCCATAGTCTGGCATTTGCTATGTCAGCCAAAAGTCAGCATAAAGATGCGGCGTGGAAGTTCATTGAATTCATGAGCTCTGAGCATGCGCAGCAGACTCTGGCGACGGGAAAAGTCGTGATCCCGGCTAACCAAAAAGTGGCCAAAGAGTGGGCTGAAGGCTTTAAGGATATTGATGTTTCAGCCTATATCGATTCGTTGGCTTTCTCACATAAATATCCAACCGCAGGCTCCAATACCGCTAAGTGGAATAGCATCCTGAATGATGGCTTGAAAAAAGTGTGGACGGGTACTGACCCAGAGAAAGTCATGCCTGGTGTTGCTAAACGCGTTGAACGAGAAATGCAGAAATAATCCTGAGGGAGCCATGCTCCCTCTCGCTTTCGCCCGCGCAATATATTTTGGTTGCACAGTGAGCATCCCGGAGTCTGTATGAGCTATTCAGATGAAGCTGCATCCCCACAATTACCGGCCAGAGAGGCGCAAAAAAAATCCCTGACCAAGCTGGAAAAAGAAGAACGCTTCTGGGGATGGATAATGATTATGCCGTTACTGGCGGGATTAATTGTTTTTTACTTTACTCCATTCTTCCAGAACGTTTTTTATAGTTGCACCGACCTGGGCGAGTTTCAGATCTGGACGACGATCAGCTTAGATAACTATATTAATTTATTCAGCGATGATGAGTTTCGTTCAGCAATATATAACACCTTGGCCTATGTTTTTATTTGCGTACCGATAATCACCGTTTTGTCATTACTGCTCGCAATTGGCCTGAATCAGGCGATTCGCGGTCAGTGGTTGTTTCGCACGCTATTATTTCTGCCCGCTGTCACTATGCCTGCGGCCATTGCTATGGTCTGGCAGTGGTTGATGAACCGAAACTTCGGCTTAATTAATCAGATCCTGGCCTTTTTCGATCTTCCGGCCATCGGTTGGTTATCCGATCCCGATGTCGTCCGCCTGAGCGCCTCGTTGGTTATCATCTGGTCGGCTATTGCGCTGAAGATGATCATTCTGCTCGCTGGATTACAGGGGATCCCCAAACAAATTTATGAAGCGATGTCGCTGGATGGCATCAGCAAATTGCGTGGATTCTGGTCTATTACCTTACCGCTAATGATCCCCACGCTGTTTTTCGTACTGGTGATCTCTTTTATCGAAACGCTGCAAATTTTCGATGTGGTTTATCTGCTGTTTGGCAGTTCATCCATGGTGGACGATCAGACGATGACTATCGCCTATCTCTTCTATAAATACGCCTTTATCTACCATGAAAAAGGGTATGCCTCAGCGATCGCCGTGGTGATTTTCGTTATCACGATGGTCCTGACGCTGCTGCAAATATGGATTGGTAAACGACTTAAAGCACAGTGAGGCAACCACGATGTTCATGACTAAACGTGAAAAATGGCTAATTTACGGCTTGATGATCCTCGCGACGCTGGTAACTGTGGTTCCCTTCATCTGGATGATCATCACCTCTTTTAAAACCCAGGCAGAAAGCATCGCCTTTCCGCCGATCCTGCTACCTGCCAACCCAGGGTTTCAGGCTTACGGTAAAATCTTGCATGAAATGCCTTTTGGCAGCTTTTACTTTAACTCGATCGTCTCCACGTTGGTCATCGTCATTTTGCAGACGCTGATTGCGGCAATGGCAGCGTACGGTTTCTCCCGACTGCGTTTTAAAGGGCGAGATGTCCTGTTTATGCTGTGTATTTCAATTCTGATGGTGCCCGGTCAGATCTTTTTAATCCCACAGTTTTTAACCGTTGAAAAAATCGGTTTGCTGAACTCAATTCCTGGACTGGTGCTACCGGGTTTATTCAGCATATATAGCGCCTTTTTATTGCGTCAGTTTTTTCTGTCAGTACCTAAAGAACTGGAAGAGGCAGCCATTATGGATGGGTATAACCATCTGACTATTTTCTTCAAAATTATGCTGCCATTAATTAAACCAGGGCTGATTGCCTGCGTCATTATTAACGGATTGTGGAGCTGGAATAACTTAATGTGGCCGCTGATCGTCAACACCTCCATGGATAAAATGACATTACCGGTGGGGTTAGCCTCACTTTCCGGACGCTCAGGCGTGGAATATCCGATGTTAATGGCGGGCGCATTGCTGGCGATTATCCCGATGTTGTTACTTTATATCTTCTTCCAGCGCTATTTTATTCGCGGCATCGCTGGTGCCGGAATTAAAGGATAAGGGGCAGTGTTATGTCAGGTATTCAATTACAGGCAGTAAGCAAAGTCTATCCCAATGGCTTTCAGGCGATCCATGGCGTTGATCTTGAAATCCACGATGGCGAATTCATGGTGTTTGTCGGGCCATCAGGCTGCGCCAAATCAACGCTGCTGCGCATGATTGCAGGTCTGGAAGATATCACTCATGGTCATATCGCAATCGGAGAGAAGTGCGTCAACGACCTGCTACCAAAGGAGCGAGGCGTTGCCATGGTCTTCCAGAATTATGCCCTCTATCCCCACATGACGATTTATAAAAATATGGCATTCAGTCTGTTAGGGAAAATGAGCAAAGAAGAGATTGATATCCGCGTACGGGAAGCTGCACACAAGCTGGAAATAGAGACATTACTCGATAAAAAGCCCGGCCAACTTTCGGGCGGTCAATGTCAGCGCGTTGCCGTTGGCAGGGCCATCGTGCGTAAGCCAGACGTTTTTTTGTTTGATGAGCCGCTTTCCAACCTGGATGCAAAGCTGCGTGTTTCAATGCGCGTGCGGCTGACAGAACTGCATCGACAACTGCGTCACGAAGGCGTGAGCGCAACCATGGTGTACGTCACGCACGATCAGATTGAAGCGATGACGATGGGAGACAGGATTTGCGTTCTTAATGGCGGTCGTATTATGCAGGTGGATACCCCAGGAAATATCTACCATCACCCCAGGAATAAATTTGTTGCTGGTTTTATTGGTAATCCGGCAATGAATATTATGCTGCTTGATATTGAACCCGGCACTCGTGGTCTGCGCCTGGCTGAAAATTTAATCCTGCCATTAAATACACGCTTGAGTAACCTACTGGAGCAATACCCGCACTCCAGCGTCTGGTTCGGCATCCGGTCAGAGGCCATTCAGTTAGCCTCGCAGCATGACGTCTCTGCGTTCGATGCGCACATTACCAACGTAGAAAGGATGGGCAACGAAGACCTTCTGCATTTTGATATTGGTGAGCAACATATGATCTTACGTATTAACTCCTCACCCGACTGGGCCCCTCTTCCCGGCGAATCTATCAAAGTGAAATTTAATCTGGAAGCCGCCTTTTTGTTTGATAAAAAACATGAAGAAAATTTGGCCTGATCGTTATTCAGGCTAAGTGAAAAATGAGAGGTTTATATGTGTGCGAATAAAGTGACCGTATTAGTGGTAGGGGCTGGTGCGCGCGGAGAAATATATGCTCGCTATGCGCTTGAACATCCAGACAGAATGCAGGTAGTAGGCGTTGCTGAGCCCAGAGAGGCGTATCGCCAGCAGTTTGTCGCACAGCATAAGATTGCCCCAAATAACGTATTTTGCGACTGGCAAGAGGCTGCGGCCCAACCCAAAATGGCCGACGTAGTACTTATTTGCACGCAGGATAATATGCACAAAGATCCTGCCGTGGCGTTTGCTAATCTCGGCTATCACATTCTGCTGGAAAAACCGCTCGCCCCTACGCCAGAAGATTGCCGGATCATTATTGATGCGGTTAAACGCAACAACGTATTACTGGCCGTCGCGCACGTCCTGCGGTACACCCGCTATACGCAAAAGCTGAAATCACTGCTTGATGATGGCGTAATTGGCGATATTGTCAGCATGCAGCATCTCGAACCCGTAGGTTACTGGCATCAGGCGCACTCGTTTGTACGTGGTAACTGGCGCAATGAAGCAGAATCGTCATTTATGTTATTACAGAAATCCTGTCATGATTTGGACTGGATCCGCTACATCATGGGCGACAACTGCAAGGACGTAGGATCATTTGGCAGCCTGAGCCACTTTGTGAAAGAGAATCAGCCTGCTGGCGCCGCCGACCGCTGCCTTGATTGTCAGGTTGAAGCAACCTGCCCCTGGTCTGCCTGCAAAATTTATCTGGGTGAAAACCACAAATGCACTCCTCACTTCCGTCGGGTGCTGACTGCAGATCCCAGCGAAGAAAATGTCCGCCAGGCGCTGCGCGATGGGCCTTATGGTCGCTGCGTTTATCGTTGTGATAATGATGTGGTGGATCATCAGGTTGTTAACTTACGTTTTGCCCACCAGCAGACGGTGACCTTTACCATGACCGCATTTACCAAAATGGAAGATCGAAAAACGCGCCTGTTTGGCACCAGAGGTTATCTGGAAGGCGATGGCGAGCAGATCCGGGTGTTTGATTTCCTGACAGACAAAGAAACAGTGCATCAGATCGAGGAGATCGCCGCTGGAACACAAACCCAGATGGGGGGACATGGTGGTGGCGATTACTACCTGATGGATCGCTTTATCCATGCAGTGATGGCCAACGATCAAAATATGATCCTTTCTGGCCCGGATGAGTCACTGGAAAGTCACTTAATGGTCTTTGCCGCAGAACGCGCTCGCAAGGAAAACAGTCTGGTTACGCTGTGAAGCCGGAGGAGATGAGGCATGTTTTACGGTGTTGATATTGGTGGAACCAAAACTGAAATTGTCGCTTTTGATAAGGAAATGCAGGTTTGCTGGCGTAAGCGCGTTGCCACGCCAGTTCAGGATTATGAACTCTTTCTTTCGACCTTTACTTCACTTATTGATACCGCCGACTGGGCGACAGGAACGCAAGGAAAAATTGGCATCGGCATGCCCGGTCTTATGGACAGACATACCGGAAAACTACTGTCATCTAACGTGCCCTGCCTGACCGGACGCCAGGTGATGAACGATTTAGCTAACCGCCTCAATCGTTCGGTTGAGCTGGACAATGACTGCTGCTGCTTTGCGCTCTCGGAAGCCCATACCCAGCAGGCTCGCCAGTTCTCCAGAATTTTTGGTGCCATTATTGGCACCGGCATGGGTGGAGGGTTAGTCATTGACGGTCAGCTGTATAGGGGTCGCAACCGAATGGCCAGTGAGTTTGGCCATTTACCGCTTCCGGCAACGTTTATGCGTCGTTATCATTTACCGGAACTGAAGTGCGGTTGTGGCTTACAAGGGTGTCTGGAACGCTATCAATCCGGCCCCGGTTTACTGTGGCTCCACAAACACTTCAGCGGAGAACAACTCAAAATGGAGACCCTGCTGGAGCATTATCGTCATGGCAATGCCAGCGCCGTTACTACCATAGAAGCATGGATTGATATGTTGGGTTGTACGCTGGCGCAATTGCAGTTGATTCTGGATGTCGATGCTTTTGTTCTCGGCGGTGGGGTTTCCAACATCGAAGAAATTTATACGTTGCTGCCGCAGGCCATGTCACGTTATTTGTTCCCGGGATTAGAACCTGCCCGCGTATTCCCGGCCATCCATGGCGCATCCCGCGGGGTTCGCGGTGCCGCATTGCTGCTGGTTGAACAGGGTACGCAGACCCACTAAAAAACTGCTGGCGGGGGAAACTCGCCAGCAGTTTCAGTTATTCATCCGCAATCACCACATCCACCCCAAGCTGGATTAACGTCCGGTGGTAATTTTCTGGGATCCCGCTGTCGGTAATCACCCGGTCAATCCCGCTGATTTCGCTAATCATACAGAAACTTTTGCGGCCAAACTTGCTGGAGTCAGCGACTACCGTGACCTCCTGCGCAACTTCACACATTACCTGATTCAGATGTGCTTCTCCCGGATGTGGCGTGGTAATTCCCGCTTCCAGGCAGAATCCGTCAACGCCTAAGAAAAGCTTATCAAACCGGTATTGCCTAAGCTGGTGTTCTGCTGAAGGGCCATACAATGAATAGACGCTTTGCCTGACATTCCCTCCCAGAATCATGACGTCTACGCGCTCAAAATTCGCCAGTTCCCATGCAATGTTGAGCGCATTGGTCATCACCACCAGATCGCGGCGATTTTTTAACATGGGAGGAATGAGCGTGGTGGTCGAACCGGAATCGAGGATTAACGTGTCACCATCTTTCACAAAGCTGGCCGCTTTTTCGGCAATACGCGTTTTCACATCGCGATTCAGCCGGTCCTTATCCTGCAAAGGCCGGTCAAGGGCAAAGTGCTGATTGAGAACCGCCCCGCCGTAGGAGCGCATGACACATCCCTTCTGTTCCAGATAACGTAAGTCGTTGCGGATCGTAACCGATGACACACCAAAATGGACGCTCAGTGGCTCGACACGAACGCTACCCTGATCGCATAGCAGATCAATTATTTGCTCGCGACGTCTTAAGTTATCCAGCATTTCTATTGCTCCATCAAATATTCATGTTGTTTTGTTTTAGCGCTTTAGCACTTTCGTTTTCTTTTGAATATATTACATCAGAAGCAATAAGGTGAATTTGTGCGCACTGGCCCAGCGTTGAATTTAACAAAAATTGACTATTTTCTTTCGTTTTAGCAAATCGAAACGAAGAAAACCGAAAAAATGAAAAGACTCAAAATTGGTAAGATGCGAGAAAGAGGCGGGAAGCATGCAAAAAAACGAAAGCGAGCTACTAAAAAAGCTCGCTTATGGTTTGTTTTTGTTTAATTGAATGGGATCACATTTTTGAATTTTAGAGCGGGACTACTCAACAATGATCACTTCAACACCGCTGCGGCGTAGTTCCTGCAAGCTCTCCTCTGGGATGCCTTCATCAACAATGATGGTGTGGATCCTCTGGGTATCAATAATCTTATGCAGGCTGGAGCGGTTAAACTTCGTCGAGTCGGTAACGACAATGATACGTTCAGCCACTTCACACATCCGGCGGTTGAGACGCGCCTCATCTTCGTTGTGCGTGCTAACACCACGCTCTAAATCGATAGCATCAACGCCAAGAAACAGCATGTCGAAGTGATAATTTTGTAGCGACTGCTCAGCCTGATCGCCATAAAACGATTGTGACTGACGACGCAAATGACCGCCGGTCATCAGCAGCTCAACCCCTTCGGCTTCCAGTAGCGCATTGGCGACATTCATACCGTTAGTCATAGCAATGACATTGGTATGCTGGCGCATCAGGCGGGCAATTTCATAGGTCGTGGTGCCGGAGTCAAGGATCACGCGGTGTCCCGGTTGAATTAACTCTGCGGCGGCTCTGGCAATACTGCGTTTTACTGCCGTATTAAGTGAACTCTTATCTTCAACAGAAGGCTCCACAACAGGCGCATTGCTCTCGCATATTAGCGCTCCGCCATAGGCACGTACCGCAATCCCCTGCTTTTCCAGAAAGGCGAGGTCGTTGCGAATAGTGACCGTGGAGACGCCAAAAAATAAGGAAAGATCGTTAACCTGAACGCTTCCCTGTTGCCGTAACCGCTGGATGATCTGCTCACGTCTTTCGCTGGTGCCAATAACGCGCTTGTCTGCAGAGGACTCGGTGTTACTCATAAGAAATCCTTTAGTTAAACCTTTCGTTTTATTTCGTTTTGTCTATTAACGCCTTTCTTTTGCGCGAATGCAAGCCCCGCAAGCAGGGAAGAGCCGGACGAACTTACGCTGAAACCTTTCATTGTGTTTCTTTTGTGAAACAGATCGGAAAACTATTATCTTTCGTTTTATTTTTATAACACCATGATGCAGTATTAAATGAAACAAAACGAAAGATTGATGTCGCAGTAATCTGACCTGGAGAGGAAAGTGAAACATCTAACTAAAATGGTCGAACAGCATAAACGGGGGAAGGCAAACGGGATTTATGCCGTTTGTTCCGCGCATCCAATCGTATTGGAAGCCGCAATACGCTACGCCCATGCAAACCATACACCGCTGTTGATCGAAGCAACCTCTAATCAGGTTGACCAGTTTGGCGGCTATACGGGTATGACACCAGCCGATTTTCGCAGTTTTGTCTGCCGTTTAGCCGAATCGCTTGATTTTTCTCAGGATATGCTGATTCTCGGCGGAGACCATCTCGGGCCAAACCGTTGGCAAAATCTGCCTGCGGAACAGGCAATGGCCAATGCAGACGATCTGATCAAGAGCTATGTCGCCGCAGGCTTTAAAAAAATCCACCTCGATTGCAGCATGTCGTGTACTAACGACCCGGTTCCCCTGACTGATGAAATCGTCGCCGAGCGCGCCGCACGCCTGGCAAAAGTAGCCGAAGAAACCTGTATGGCACATTTTGGTGAGTCTGACCTGGTCTATGTGATCGGCACAGACGTGCCGGTACCTGATGGCGCTCACGAAGCGTTAACCGAACTGGCGGTAACAACGCCGGATGCCGCACGTGCAACGTTACAGGCCCATTATCACGCCTTTGAAAAGCGCGGGCTGGAAGGTATCTGGCCGCGTATTATCGCCCTAGTGGTACAACCTGGCGTTGAATTCGACCACACACACATCATTGATTATCAACCGCAGAAAGCCGTGGCACTCAGCAAAATGGTGGAAGACTACGACACGCTGGTTTTTGAAGCGCATTCTACCGATTACCAAACGCCACAGTCCTTGCGCCAACTGGTGATAGATCACTTCGCCATTCTGAAAGTGGGACCCGCGCTGACCTTCGCCCTACGTGAAGCACTGTTTTCGTTAGCCGCTATTGAAGAAGAATTGCTGCCAGCAAAAGCCAGTTCAGGCCTGCGACATGTGCTGGAAAGCGTGATGCTTGATCGACCAGAAT
>RRZU010572572.1_pt1 | contig 11608 bp, 7 predicted proteins | sample 2165561 | NCBI WGS metagenome assembly RRZU01 (sample SAMN10456909, study PRJNA506462) | wastewater metagenome | isolation source: wastewater sludge | place: USA: Moscow, Idaho | reverse complement strand
CGTGCATGCGATATCAGTTCCGCCATAAGGCTCACGAAAACCCAGGTTGGCAAGGACTTCGAGCAGCGCATTGGGAAGATCAGGATCGGCCTTGTCGATTTCGTCAATGAGCAGCACGGCACGACCTGTTTCAGGGCTCCAGTTCGCTGGCGGCGTTCCCGGCCCGGTGAGTTTGTGATTGCGGTCGCCGTTAACCTCATCAAGCCGCTCGCACGCACTTTTCCAGTTGTAGGCCCACCACAAAGGCCCAGGAAGGACGTAGGCACGCTCGTCGAGCAAGGGCCGATCCGCTTTAGCCACTTGCGCATCGGCAAGACGAGCCACTGCATCGAAACGCCACTTGAGCTCGCTTGGCTCGGTGCGACCGTCGATCACCACCGACACGAAGGGCCTTTTGGCCGAAGCCGCCGCCGCCCGTGCGGTCTCGCTCTTGCCCGTTCCCGGATCGCCCCGCAGCAACAGAGGCCGGCCTGTGACCTCGGCTGCGTGCAGGGCAGCGGCCGTGTCTTCGTCGAATACATGCACGGATTTGGGCCAGGTGCCATCGCAAGGGATGGGGATGGGCTTGGCAATCGGGTAATCGGACAGGGATGATTCATCTATGGCCTTGCCGGCAGCGATTTTAGTCATTGAAGATTTCCTCGATTTGTTTGAGGCAGCGCCAGGTGGGACCGATCAGTTCTCGCTCTCTGGCCCCGAGATCATTGGCCCCCTTTCCGGTTCGAACCAGCACGTCGATCTCCAGTCCCATATCGACAAGCCAGCGTCGCAGCAGATGCGCACCGGCAGCCTCGGTGGAATCTCCCAACAATGCGATCGTCACCCTGGCCCCGCTATCGTCACGGCTCATGGAATTGAGTGCCTCGGTCAGATCGGCAATCTCGTCCGGACTGTTGGGATTGGGCTGAAACGTGGGCTGATAGCCTTTGAATTCCGGCACCAGGCTCCAGAGTTGATCGAGAATCTTCGAACTTTGGTCCTTTAGAATCCCGGCAGTAACTGTCCCCTGATCCATCGTCCGCTCAAGACCAAACTGGTTCAGCGCCCCCAGCGTTCCAGCCTCAAACGAAATTCGCGCCTTACGCCCGCCCTGGCAATGAGCCGCAGCGAACACTTGAGTCGCCAGCCATCTTGCCGGTATGGGCGTCGTATGATTTCCTAGCGCCGGAAGTTCAGCAACAAGGCGACATGCCCCCAGGCGCAGCAACTCCGCAACGATTGCAACGCAATCGTTGCGGAGATCTCGACGCGTCAACTCTCCACGCTTCCCGACTCCAAGCTTTGCAAGCCCTGCCTGATCATTCTTGTTGAGCGACTCGAGAGCACCCCGGAGTCTGGTCAGTTCGTTCGCTGGCTGGATCGCACCGGGCACCCTGAAAGCTCCCGTCCAGTGCTCCCGAAGTTCGTTCAGCGCGTTCAGACCGTTCCACCTGGTCAGACGATCGAGAACACTCTTACTGCAATCTGCTGCCAACCCTTCAAGGCAAACCTCATCGAGTGCAGTCGTCTCGCGAGGCACTGCTGCGTCGACATCTGCGAGAAAATGGTCAAGCCATGATTTATCCAAGTGCCAGTTGTCGCCGTTACAGGGAGGGTAGGCATTGTTGCTGGCGAGCCAGCAGAGATCATCCGGCAACTCATGGGCTGCGGGCATTGCCCCCCCACCCACGAGCGCGACGCGCACATTCGGTGGATTTACCATGCCGTCTCGGCGACGCTCATACGTGATCTGGACTTCTCGTCGCACCCAGTCGACACCTGCACCATTTTCACGCTTTCGGAACTCGTCAGCCCATCCTGGTGCGATCACGAACAGAACCAGGTGCGCCTGCCTCAACGCAGTCTCGATCTCTTCGGGGAACCCGGCTCCGGGTGGAATGGCACGCTGATCGAAGAAAACTCTGTGCTCCCCCAAGCGGGCTTTCAGCAAACCATGCAATTTCCGGGCATCCTCAAGCGCGGGATCTCGCCTGTAACTGATGAATACCCCTCCCCGAAAACCGCCCTGCTGCGCCATCGCGTTTCCTTCAAGTGTATCGAACCTGGAATATCTCCCGCTGCCACAAGTTTATGCCGCTCAGTTTTCAAGCGTCTACTGGCATGTAGCATGCACTTGCGTCGGGGACAAGCGACGCGCTGGGTTACGGATACGTACCCCAAGAAGGTACAATCCTGCCCCTTTCACTAGCACGAGTGGTTCCAGATACGGAGCACATGGTCCGCCAATCTTGCGACCAGCTTTTCTGTCGCTGCCGACCAGATACACCTCTCATGGAGAACCGCAGACCCATCCCTGTTATCGACCTTTTCGCAGGCCCAGGTGGCCTGGGAGAGGGTTTCTCGTCGCTACTGGATGTGGACCGCAACCCGCTCTTCTCCCTGAAGGTCTCTGCGGAAAAAGATCCAGTCGCGCACCAGACCCTCTCGCTACGCTCGCTCTATCGCAAGTTTCCGAAGGGCAAGGCTCCGGAGTGTTACTACGAGCACATCCGCGGCGAGATCTCCCGGGAGGAGCTCTTCGCCCACCCTGACGCGGCAGAGGCAGGGAGGGAAGCACTCGAGGAGGCACTCAACTTCGAACTCGGGAGGGACGACCCCGACGAACTCGATCGATGCATAGAAGCTGCCCTCGGAGGCGCAGACGACTGGGTCCTCATCGGGGGGCCACCGTGCCAGGCCTACTCGCTTGCCGGACGCTCCCGCCGGACGCGTGAATCGATCGAGCAGTTCGAAAGTGACGTCAAACACTTTCTGTACAGGGAGTACCTCCGGATCATCCAGCGCCACAAACCAGCCGTTTTCGTCATGGAAAACGTCAAGGGGATGCTGTCCTCGAAGCATGGCGGAGCGCTGATCTTCGACAGGATCGTTGCAGACCTGTCATCCCCCGGAGAGGGCCTGCACTACGAGATTCGCTCCTTTACCAAGCCCGGGGTTGCGGGCGAGATCGATCCCCACGACTTCGTGATCGAAGCGGAGCGGTTCGGGGTCCCGCAAGGAAGGCACAGGGTCATCCTTTTCGGCATCCGCTCAGACGTGGCCCGTTCTGTCGCGGCGCTCTCTCCCTCTCCCGACTCCTTCACCCTCGGAATGGAGAACCAGCCCGTCAACGTTGGCGAGGCCCTCTCCGGGCTTCCTCCATTGAGAAGCAGGCTTTCCCGGGAGCCGGACGGTCACGAACAATGGGTGGGAGCCCTGGATGAGGCGCTGGAAGAGGTCCGCTGGTACGAGTCAGCCCACCTCAGAGGCACCATAGAGGAGATGCGCCGGGCAACGATCGATGCAAGAAGGCATTCCTCCCCAGGGGCGAGGTTTCAGACATGGGACAGGAACACGCTCCGCATGCGAGAACGCCTCCGGGACTGGTATATCGACGAGCGGTTGGGCGGGGTGATCCAGCACGAAACCCGCAGTCACATGCGCTCGGATCTGCATCGCTATCTTTTTTCCGCCGCGTACGCAAAGGTCAATGGAGAATCACCAAAGGTGACCGAGTTCCCCACGCCGCTGCTGCCGAATCACGACAACGTACGTTCCGAAACGGTGCCGTTCGTCGATCGCTTCCGTGTCCAGCTGAAGGACAGTCACTCTTCCACGGTCGTTGCACACATCGCGAAGGATGGACATTACTTCATCCACTTCGACCCGTCTCAATGCAGAAGCCTGACAGTCCGGGAGGCCGCCCGCCTCCAGGGCTTCCAGGACAACTACTTCTTTGCCGGAAACCGGACTCAGCAATACACCCAGGTCGGAAATGCCGTCCCTCCCCTTCTGGCCCGGAAGATCGCAGGCGTGGTCGCCAGATTCATGGAAGCGTGGAAGATGAGTCAAGCTCCCCGGTCATCCCGGAGCCCTCAATCCAGCGCTTCAGAAGCTCGGAAAGAGCGCTCCTGACTGTCGGTGATCGCGTAGCACACTCCCACACGACCAGAACCCTCCAGCCAGAGGACAGGAGCGCATCGCGGGCCCGGCGGTCCCTCTCGGCGTTGGCGACAAGTTTAGTCTCCCAGAACTCCCGCCGTGTGGCGGGCGTCTTCGCATAGCGACAACCCGGATGAGCGTGCCAGAAGCAGCCGTGGACAAACACCGCAACTCGTCTGCCGGGCAACACGATGTCGGGGCTCCCCGGCAGATCCTTCCGATGCAGGCGGAAACGAAAACCCGCGGCAAACAGTGCCTTCCGGATCAGGACTTCAGGCTTGGTGTCCCGGCCCTTGATTCCTGCCATCATCCGGCTTCTCGTCGCAGTATCGACGACGTCGGTCACTGCTCAACCCCGGCGGACTTCGGGAATCTCCACTGAAGGCGGAGAGAACGGCCGCGCAAACATTGCCTCCCTGCACTCAGGCCGCTTCGCCCACTCCGAGATCATCTTGCCGTTCGCTGTCTCGTGCAGGCGCTGGTTCACCTCGCGAGCCCATATCTCCGCCTGCTCCGCAAACTGAGGGGACACACCCTGGCTCAGCCAGACCCTTTCAAGATCGAAGCCATCCCCGTAGGTCTCGGAAACGACCGCGACTGTATAGGCCGCCACGTTGGCAAGAAAGGCAGAGACCAGAGGACGAGCCGTCTTGTGGACAGCCTTGAATACGAGGGCTTTTCCAACAATGGCCTTGAAGAAGACCTTGTCAGGGACAACAGGCTTCCCGTCCGCCTCGGCCTCACCGAGGCTCGTCATGAACCGGTCGAAACACTTCTGGGTGCCACGGCTGACGATGTCAGGCCTGCCGTCCCAAGCCATGAAATATTTCGCCAGCTCCGTCTTGGTGATCTTGCGGGACGGTGGCACGGATTCCTTCAACACCCGAAGGCGCGCCGGCGTCGTACCCTCCCTCGATAGGAGAGTGTTGTAGCTGCCCGCCGCCCGTTCGTAGAACCAGCGACCGACGCCATCTGGACAGTAAACCGACAACGAGAGGCGCTCTATGTCCACATGAAAGGGCTTGTTGGCCGAAAGATCGGACTGCCGGACTGCGTTCTGAGAGTTCGCGTAGCGGGAGATGTCGGAAACGAGCGCCTCCTCCCTTGCAGGATCCTCCTCATTCATGACGATGATCTTTGCCGGGACGCGCACCTTGCTCAGGTCGATGTCCGGATACTTCTTCTTCGCAAAATAGATGGACGCAGTCGTCTGCCCCCCATTCACGATCTGCATGCCTCGCAGCCAGATGATGCCGGGCGAGCCGTCCTCCGCCCGGTCCAGCTTCATTTCATCAGCCACCAGCACGATCCCGTTGTTGAAGGCCATGAACCGTTCTGGTGCCGAACGAAGCGTGCCCTGAATGCCTGCGTTCACCCCCTTCGCCTTGACGCTGAGGAACGAGCGGACATTGGCTTCCAGAAGGCGGGGGCCGTACTTCTCGTAGATGAAGCGCAACGCCTCACCCGGAATGGCCGTCAATGCGTAGTCGTAACCGGTGGCATCGCCGGGAACGTGAACACACGGCAAGGGGGCTCCCGAGACATCGTTGAAGTTGATCACCAGTTCATCGCGCGGTTTCCCCTCCGAACGATGGCGGAACAGCCGCTCGATGTCCATCACCTCAAGGCGGACGGATTTGCCGCCAACATCGCGGGACTTGAAACTCTTCGATCTGGCAACACCATCCATCAGGACGAAAACGCGCACCTGCTCGAGACCGTCGTAAATCTCCCGGATGGTCAACGCCAGCGAATAAACGTCGCTTGACGGATCGAGCTTTTCGGCGAGGCGCCCTGCCGCACAGAGTTCGAGGAAACGGACGCATTGCTGAGCGGCAGTCTTGGAGTCCTGATCCGGGACAGGGGTCAGGATGTCGAATCCGCCGTACAGACTCACGAAGAGATCAAGCTGATCTGCGTCATCCGAGACGGCGTAACCGCTCAATCTGAGGTTTGCGTTGGCGATCTTCCCTTGGAAATGGCACACGACAGGCTCGAAGGTCATGCCAGCCTCCACGAGATGCTGCATCACGACCTCGCAGAACACGAGCTCCGCAAAAGGCGAGCCATCGCTCATCTGGGCGGCTATCTCGACCCGTGTCTCTTCAAGAAAATCCTCAAGGGTCATCCGGTGACTCCAAGTTTGTTGAGGGCCACACCGAGGTCGCAGACGAAGCCTCCAGCGTGATCCAGATTGATTTCGTAGATCGCCCGGGTGACACCGGGTGGAACGGTTCCCGTGGTCATGCGCGGAAAGCCCTCCAACACCGAGAGAATCCGGCTTTCCCTTGGCTCGAATCGCCGGGAATATTGACCCGCATGAATGTCGGAGTAGCCTGCCATCATCAGCCGCTCGTGCAAGAGGTCGACGGCACCGGGCTCCCCGTCCAGACGGTGCTCCACCTCCCCGACCATCTCGGGTAGGGTCAGCCCCCCATCTCCACCGGAGAACCTGACTGCGGCAAGGAACAATGGCGACGCAAGCCCGTCGTCCAGCTGTTCCAGCGAGCCTATCTTCACCGGAAAGCCAGACGACGACATCGTCGCCTTTGCCTCGATCGCGCCCTCTCCCAGCAGAAAGTCCTGAGGAGCATCTTCAGGCCCGACCCAGGCTTTGAGCGCACTATCCGGCTCAACCCCCGCGTCAAGGAGCGCGGCCAGGAAGTGGAGCTCTCCCGCCAGCCCCAACTCTGCTTCTGGGCCAAGGGGGCCTGCACCTCGGGACATGAACTGCTGCCACATGCGCACCCTGCGCAGCATGATCCTGAGAATGGCCGCCTCACCCTCGGCAGAGCAGGAGTCCATCGCGCCAGCTACATCGCTGACCATTTCTGCAAAAAGCTCCAGACTGCCAGCTTCCCTCCTTGACAGCGCGACCCACATCCTGCCGTCGCCACGAGGCTCTGCGCGGACGACCTCAAACCCCCTCCCCTCCGGCAGATGCTCCGATGAGCCGAGACGAGCGGCAGGAAAGCCTGCCAGAAGCGCCTCCTGGTTGCCTGGAAAACGCCGTGCCGCCATCAGCTTGCAGTCACCAACACCTGTCACAGGAATGCCGACCCAGCCGCCCTCGTCCTCGTGATGCCCCGCTAGCGCTTCCCAGGCTGCGACAAACTCGTCAATCGGCCGGGGCATATTCGGTTTCCCAAAGAAGGTGATCCACCTCGTACTTCACGGTGGTCGTCGAGTGACTAGCCGGGAAACTCGCCCCGAACGCGATCACGGGCGGTCCGTCCGCTGGCAGCTTTGCCGACGCAGGATCGAGAGGGTAAATCAGCAGCAGTCCTCGTTCCGGCCGCCCCTCGACACCTTCCGCACCTAGCCCGCGAACCCTTCTCACCCACGGACCACTCGGAAACTTGGGAGGCTCCTTGCCGGACTCCTCGGTTCCCCTCGCAGGATCCTTGATCCATGAGGAGACCGTGAGATCGAGTGCAGCCTGCAAGGCATCTTCCTCGAGATCGATGGATTCATCCCGCGGAGAGAGGAGGCGACCAATGGAGTAATGCTCCCCGGAACCCTTCGGTTTTCGGACAACCATGTTCTCGATGGTGTGTTTGCCACAGAAAACGTGCGATTCCCCGTCGCTGCCACCAAGCAGGGCGATGGTCCAGGAGGTCAGCTCGCCTCCCACTGCCATGGCCTTGACGAAGTCGGCAAGCACTGCACTGTTAACCTTTCGAGCAGCCGGATGAGTGAGATAACCCGAGAAAAATTCGACCACGTGCTCGGCTTGAACGTTTTCCCAGAGATAACCCTTCCACTCCTGTCGCCCGTCACCACGCTGTCGGGATATGACACCACTACAGGAGGGGGAGCCCGCCGCATCAAAGAGGCGTTCAGCAACAGCGAGATTCTTCTCGAGAGTGGCTTTGTCGCGGTGGAAGGCCACGGTTTCGAGCACCTCACCGCTGAAGGACAGCTGAAGACTCTTCGCGCTACGCATCTTGATCGGAGACGTCACCATCAGGACTGGGTGCGACTGCACCTTCATGCCGTAATTCTCTGGGGTCGCCTGGATTGCGGCCATGGTGTCGAACTCCTGGCGAAGCTCCTCCGCCGCATCGGCGATATGACCGAACCACTCGACGAGATCGGAACTCGTGTAGAGACGGCACAGGTCCAGGTAGCCGGGACGGTACCCGAACCAGCGCCCCATCTGCATCAGCGTGTCGTACATCTTCGTGGTACGGACGAAGTAACTGACGCAGAGCCCTTCAAGCGTCAGCCCCCGGGCGAGCTTGTCACCGCCGACGGCAATGACTTTCAGGCCGGTCTCCTCGCGCTCCGAGTAGTCAAGGACGTCCCCCGCCGAGCCGTTGATCGCCCTGACACCATTTGCAAGATCTTCGAGAACCTCGGGAAGCACGGCCTCGACATCCTTCCACTCCGGAAGATCGAACTCGCCTTCCGTCTCGCCCAGGGCGGTCGCCACGGCTGCCGATGTCGGGATGAAGTCGGATTCCCAAAGCGCGCGCCACTCGGCCATCAGCTCATCCTTCTCCGCCTGCCCGAAACCTCTCGCGCAGCTGCGGAAGTGTTTCACGAGCTCCTCGACCTGCCGGCGAACCTCCTCCTGAACAGCGGTGTAACGCGTCACGTGAATCAGCATCGAGCAGTGTCTGTTGCCCTGTCCCCTCAAAACGCGGACGGCGCAAGCCAGGATGAAGGCAGAAATCGCTGCCCTGAGGGACGGAGGAACCTCGTTGCGTCCATCGAACAGGGGAATGTGGGTCTTGTCGTGTCGGGGCGGCATCCAGCCGTCCTCGCCGGACGAGTCCGTCTGATCGTGCACCTCCCGGGTCAGTGGCAGACCGCCGGCTCGACCCTCGGTCGAGCGCAACCCGAAGACACGTGCGGGTCCGACGTAGTTCGATGGAGCAGAAATGTTGATGATGAAGGACTGAGGAAACAGGTCGGGTCCCTCCTCCCTGGTAGCCTTGCGCCGATCGATGAAGATGTTCGCGAACGGCGTTGCCGTGTATCCGACGTAAGCCTTGTGTGAGAAAGAATGGAGAATCTTGCGGATGCGGCTGTTGATTGCCTTCGGCTGATACTCGTCATCCACCGTTCCATCCTTGTTTACAACCTGATCCCCAGTGTCCACCGAAGCATGGTCAGCCTCGTCATCGATGAGAAGCAGCGGGAAGCCGGAGACGATGGGGCGACCGTCGGCGTCCTTGGCATCCGCAACGTGATTGCGAATCCACTTGAGGAGGCGATCCAGCACGGTCTTGTTCTTCTTGACCACGAAAAGCCAGGGTCGCTGTTCGGGAGAGATCGCGAGATGCTTTGCAACCTTGGTATTGAAGTCTCCATTGTCGGAGCGATTCGTTGCGCAGTTGGGACGAATCTCGGCGTCGCGACCGTTCTCGCCAACTCCGATGTAGCGAGCCACGTCGTTCTTTGCTGACGTCTCGTAGCCGAGGAAGCCTTCCTCAAGACGGATCTGGGTCTGTGAGCGCAGGTTGTTGTGCAGACCGGCAAGGACAATGATTATCTTGTAGCCTGCGTCGGCGGCCTTGCATATCAGCCCCGTATAGTTGCCCGTCTTGCCTGACTGGACGTGTCCGACGACCAGCCCACGCCTGTCCCAGCAACCCTCACGAAGAGGATCTTCGAGCAGTTCAAGGATCTTGTTGGTCGCGTCATCGAGCGCATCGACGGCCTTGACGGACATCTTGTTCTCGAGAAAGTCGCGGTACCGCTGCCAGTAGCGCCAGTCCTTCCTTCGGGAGGCGGTGAGCCAGTCCTTGTGGTTCGTCTTGTCGGAAAGCGTGGAGGAGCCGCCAATCCACAGGCTGAATCGACGAATCAGCTCCGCTACCGCCTCCTTCCGGTCGATGCTCTTGCCCGGATACAACATGTCCGCGATGAAATCGACCTTCTGGGCAATGAGGGTCGGGGTGACCCCACCTGTTTCCATGTCCTCGGCAAGTGCCGTCTGAACGATGCTCACCAGCCTCTGAAACACCTTGCTCTGCTCTTCAGTCATCCTGCTTTCCGTTCGTTGGAGACCGCCGCGACGCCGGGGAGCGACGCAACGAGATTGGGGTAGTTCTGAAAAGGTTCAGTCGACGACAGCGCTCTGACAGCGGCCTCAGGACTCATTCCGCGCCGCCCGGTCATGTCCCGGAAAAGGGTCAGAAGAACTGATCTGACACCGTCCGGCGCAGCCTCCGGCTCTCCCGAGAAGCCTGTTCTCGGGGTGTCCCTGTTCTCGGCGGTGTCCAGCCATATGCGTTGGACTGGAACCGTCTCCTCCACGACACGAAGCATCGCCCTGACAAGATCCTTCTGTTCTCCGCAAGCCTCCAGGACTGCCGCAACGGCGGGGTGCGTCTCGTCGACGCGGTACCGAATCCCGCTCCGGAGATGTTCGACCCGCCACGCCTGCTCGACTGCCGCGCCGCCCAGTCCCGGCATCGGAGAGCCGCGGAACGCGAAGACCTTGCGGGCCCTCTCCCTCGTGTTTTCCGCCAGTCCGGTCAACCACGGACGGACCAAGACCGGGGGGCGGGCCGTGGACTTCCGGACATCGATCTTCCAGTCGGCATCGGCCGAGTTCGGAATATCCACTCTGATTCGGGCAAGACGGTGTGACTCTTCCCGATTCCAGGCCCGTCCCCTCCCTAGCCCCAGCCATCCGCCGGCGAGAAGCAACCGCTTGTTGCGGTAGACGTAGAACCCCTGCTGGGACGTCCATCCTTCCGGTCCGCCCGCCCTCACAAAGCAGTCGTCCGATAGCCTGTCCTTGTGCGGAAGGACATGGCACTGGGCCTCGACCACGCCGAAGGATGTCGTAATCCGTGCGACCGGCGACTCCCAGGGTTTGGCAGGGTGGCCTGTCATGAATGGATCCCAGGGAACCACGGATCTGTTGTTGATGAAGAGGCGAAAGTCCGGCTTGGGGCCCTCAAGCAGGCGATGAAAGATCATTGACAACCGGGCATCCACATCATCCGCAAGTTCGGCGAAGTGATCCAGGTTCGAGCCCGCTGTGACCACTCGGTCCATCCGCTCCCAGAGGACAAGCGTCCCAGATCGACAATCTGCAAGAGGCTCCAGGAGCTTCTCGGAGCCGGGAGCAGGTCCCTCGAGCATGCACCAACCGCCATCCGGATCAGCCGCAATGGCGTCGAGGTCCCAGCGCAGGCAGACAAGCGCTCCCCCCTCCCGTCTGGATGCCACGGTAAGCCTTCGACACTGGGAGAACGAGGCCGTCTTCAGGCCAAGGCCGAAGCGACCGAGATCTGTCGACGCGCGCTCGTCCAGCGGGTTTGCCGACCCGAGCGTCATGGCCACCTCCAGCTCGGAGTCTGACATCCCGCGCCCGTTGTCCAGGATCGAGATCGTGCTTGCAGAACCGCTCCAATCGAAGATAAGCCGAACTTCTGAGGCACCAGCGGAGATTGAGTTGTCAACCACGTCGGCTAGAGCGGCCGCGGTCGAGTATCCAAGCCCTCGAAGGGCTTCCATCATGGCGCCAGCCTTAGGTGGCGCATACCGGACGCCAATATTCATGAAACGATAACGCCCTTCTGGACTTGGGCCCGATCGCACTCACTACCAAAGGTGAGAGGAGCTCCAGAAACTACCATTCGAGGGGTAACCGGCTCTGCATCATGGACCGGATTCAGCCCCTCCAGGAGAGACGGGGGCTTGGCGATCAAAGAGGGTCGCCGGG
>RRZU010390471.1_pt1 | contig 11609 bp, 11 predicted proteins | sample 2165561 | NCBI WGS metagenome assembly RRZU01 (sample SAMN10456909, study PRJNA506462) | wastewater metagenome | isolation source: wastewater sludge | place: USA: Moscow, Idaho | reverse complement strand
GTGGCAGCGCCACCGCGAACCACATGGACCACGTCCACGTCGCGGTCGCCAGCTGACTTCTCTCGATCGATTCAAGCAGCGCTCCAAACGCCAAGTTCCCTTGGTGATTGGGGCGTTGCTTGTCATTGTGGGTGACGCGCATTCCGGGTAGACTTTCCAATATGGAAAGTGAGTTTGGTGGCCCACGTGACTCGTCCGACCTTCCGAACCAGTCGGAGGCTGACGATGCCCTCCACATTCTTGACGCCGATGCGGCCCGACTCGCCGCGCGTGTAGTCACACCCCGGTGGTACTACGTCGTGGTCGCTCTCATCGAAGCTGTCAGCGTCGTCGCATTCGTGTTGCCGACGGCAGTGTTCGCCACAGTGATGGCTGTCTCGGTTCTCGCGCTCGCCCTCCTCGCCAACGCGGCAGTGCGTCGTGAAGGCGTGCGGATGAACCCCAGCACTCCCCAGAGCAAGCGTCTGTACGCAGTGATTCTGGGCCTTGTGTCCGCAGGGATACTCGCTCGCGTCGCGATGCGCTTTGCGGGCGTTTCGCCCTGGTGGGCGCGCGTGCCAGCGAGCGGGGTTGCCATCGCTATCGTGGCGCTCGGGCCTCGCCTGGAGCGGACGATGCGCCGCGACATCGCGAAGGGGGCAGCGGGGCTCCAATGAGTGCACCTCCGCAACCGTCGTTCAACGAGGTCATCCATTCACCCATGCGCCTGCGCATTACCGCGCTGCTTCGCAGGGTCGAGACGGTGGAGTTCTCGGTCATCCGCGACACGCTGGGTATCAGCGATGTCAACCTGTCCAAGAACCTCAAGGTGCTTGCCGAGGCGGGGTATGTCACCGTCAGCAAGGAAAGCTCGCAAGCGCGTTCGGACGCCCGCCGACTCACGTGGGTTTCGCTGACCACCCAGGGTAAATCCGCGCTGGAAGGGCATCTCGCTGCGCTCGTCGAGATCGCCGGTGAGGCACCGTCGACCTAGCGCACCACTTCGTAGACGACCTTCTGTACGCCGTTTCCGTAGGTTTCCGCCTCCACCACGGCGAGCTTGACCGTGGCATGCTCGGAATCGCTGAACAGGCGATCACCCGCACCCAGTACGACGGGGTACACCAGCAGGTGGTACCGGTCGATCAACCCGGCATCCTCAAGGGCGTGCACGAGCTTGGTGCTCCCGTGGACGATGATCGGGCCGCCCTCGGTGGCCTTCAGTTCGGCAACCTCGTCAAGGCTGCGCAGGATCGTCGCCGGCCATTGCTCGTCATCGCTGTCCAACGTGGTGGACACGACATAGCGCGGCATGGCGTTGTACCCGGCAAAGTCGTCCATCGACGGCCACACGGGCGCGAACATCTCATAGCTGCGCCGACCCAGAAGCATCGCCCCGGCCTCGCTTTGTTCGCGTCCCTTGATTTCGAAGACCGCAAGATCGAATTCTGCACCTGTGACTGTCCAACCCGCGTTCGGGAATGTCGGATCGGGCCCGGGTGCTTGAACCACCCCGTCGGCGGACACGAACGCAGTGACGATCAGTTGACGCATGGTTTCCTTCCATTGGGCGAGGCCGGACGCTTTCGTCCCCGCGCGAGCACGCAGCGTAGGGTAACCCATGGCCCATAGGTTCACCCCTGCACCGCAGCGCGCCGGACCGTGCACCGTGGTGGCGCACGCCGGCGGAATCGCGCCCAATTGTGCGTTGGGGCGAGCGGTCTGACAGCGGCCAGCTTCCCAGGCGGGTCGGCGCGTTAGTGTGGCGCTATGACTGCTCCCGTTGATGCGACGGCCACACCCGCGTGGGCCAAGTTGGCCAGCCTTCAAAACGCCTTCGTCCCGGACCTCCGTGGCGCGTTCGCGACCGATCCCGATCGTGCTCGCCGCCTCAGCCACACCGCGGCCGACCTTTACGTTGACCTGTCGAAGAACCTCGTGGACGACGAAGTCCTCGCGACGCTCGTCGAACTCGCCGAACAGGTCGAACTGCCCGCTCGCCGTGAGGCGATGCTCACTGGACAACACATCAACGTCACCGAAGACCGCGCTGTGCTGCACACCGCCTTGCGTCGCCCCGCCGACGACTCGCTCATCGTTGACGGCGTAGATGTCGTCGCCCAGGTCCACGAGGTCCTGGAGCAAATCTATGCATTCGCCGACAAGGTGCGCGACGGGGAATGGGTTGGGGTCACGGGCCGTCCGATCTCGACCGTCGTCAACATCGGCATCGGTGGGTCCGATCTCGGGCCGGTCATGGTGTACGAGGCACTGAAGCCCTACGTCAAGCCCGGGCTCGAATGCCGCTTCGTGTCGAACATCGATCCGACCGACGTTGCCGAGAAGGTGAAGGACCTCGACCCCGAGACAACGCTGTTCATCGTGGCGTCGAAGACCTTCACGACGCTCGAGACGCTCACCAACGCACGCCTGGCTCGTGAGTGGCTGTGGTCCGGATTGGTCGCCCAGAAGGCGATCGAGGACACCGACGAGGCTCGCACGGCCGCCGTCGCCAAGCACTTCGTGGCGGTTTCCACGGCGTTGGATCGGGTCGCGGCGTTCGGCATCGACCCTGCCAACGCTTTCGGGTTCTGGAACTGGGTGGGCGGCCGGTACTCCGTGGACTCGGCCGTCGGCACCGCGGTCGCCGTCGCCATCGGCAAGGAGAACTTCGCCGACTTCCTGGCTGGCTTCCACGCCATGGATCGCCACTTCGCCGAGGCGCCCCTGGCCGAGAACGTCCCGGTCCTCATGGGCATGTTGAACATCTGGTACGTGAACTTCTTCGGTGCCGCAAGCCACGCCGTGCTGCCGTATGCGCAGTATCTGCACCGGTTCGCCGCGTACCTGCAACAGCTCACGATGGAGTCCAACGGCAAGGGCGTCAGGTCCGACGGGACGCCCGTGACGTCGGCCACAGGCGAGATCTTCTGGGGCGAGCCCGGGACCAACGGTCAACACGCGTTCTACCAGCTCATCCACCAGGGCACCTTGCTCATCCCGGCAGACTTCATAGCCGTCGCCAACCCGACCCACGGTCTGACGGACGGCGACAAGGACGTGCACGAGTTGTTCTTGGCGAACTTCTTCGCTCAGACGGCGGCGCTGGCGTTCGGCAAGACCGCCGACGAGGTGCGCGCCGAAGGGACGGCCGAAGCCATTGTCCCGGCTCGGGTGTTCCCCGGGAACCGGCCCACCACGTCCATCATGGCTTCCGCCCTGACGCCGTCGGTCGTCGGCCAACTCATCGCCTTGTACGAGCACATCACCTTCGTTGAGGGCGTCGTTTGGGGCATCGACAGCTTCGACCAGTGGGGCGTCGAACTCGGCAAGCAGTTGGCGCTGCAGATCTACCCGGCTGTCGCCGGAGACGCTGACGCGCTGGCATCGCAAGACTCGTCCACTCAGGCGCTGGTCAGCTACTACCGCGCGAATCGCACCCGATAGGCGCGGCCGCCCCGCTTTCGTCTGCCAAAGGGCCTCGGCACCGCATGGTTGTGCCGAGGCCCTTTGCGCGCGACCGGTAGCGTTGGGAGGCATGAGGAAGTGGGTTCGCCGAGTGCTGGTCGGGCTCGTCGTGGTGATGGCGCTGGCCCTGACCGGCGGGCTGGTCTCCAAGGTGTACGTCGAGTCACTCGCGGGCGGGCATATGTACGAGGATGCCGCCTCGGTTCCGGAAACCCCGGTCGCGCTGGTGCTCGGTGCGGGCGTGAATCCCGATGGGACCCCGAGTGCCTTCCTCAAGGCACGGCTCGACCTTGCCCATGAGCTGTATGCGGCCGGCAAGGTGAAGGTCATTCTTGTCTCCGGCGACAACGGGACCGTGCACTACAACGAACCCGACAACATGCGCCGCTACCTCATCAAGCAGGGAGTGCCGGCCGACAAGGTCGTTGCCGACTATGCGGGCTTTGACACCTACGACTCGTGCGTCCGCGCCAAGAAGATCTTCGGTGTTGATCGGCTGACCATCGTCACGCAGAGTTACCACCTCATGCGTGCCGTTGCGACGTGCCGTGCAGTCGGCGTCGATGCCGAGGGTGTCGGAGATGACTCCGTGGCGGGCTATGCCGCTCAGTGGAATTCAGGTGTCGTGCGTGAGCTCCTGGCCAATTACAAGCTCGGATTCGACCTGCTGACAGGGCGTCAGCCGATCCTCGGCCAGCGCGAAACCACCGTTGACGAGGCGCTGGGGCGCTGAACGATCCGCTGCCACACGGTGAGTGACGATTAAACTACTGATTTCCGGGCAAATGCCCTACGATGAGCGGCCGATCAGCAATCAAGACCGAGGGGCCATGGCATTCATCAGCGCGCACCAGGTGCGCAAGACGTACAAGACCAAGTCAGGCGATGTTCACGCCTTGGCCGGGCTCGACCTGGAGGTCGACGAGGGAACCGTCCGTGGGCTGCTTGGCCCCAACGGCGCGGGAAAGACGACTGCGGTCAAGGTGCTCACGACGCTCCTGCGTCCCGATTCCGGGGAGGCCCGCGTCGCCGGGCTCGACGTGCGCACGCAGGCAGCCCAGGTTCGCCATGTGTTCGGCGCCTCCGGTCAGTACGCGGCAGTGGACGAGGAACTCACCGCCCGTGAAAACCTCGTCTTGGTCGGGCGCCTGTACCACCTCGGAACTCGGTTGGCCCGGCGCAGGGCCGACGACCTGCTCGAGGCGTTCGACCTCACCGAGGCTGCCAACCGCCCGCTGAAGGGGTTCTCGGGTGGGATGCGCCGACGCGTCGACCTCGCCGGTGCCCTCGTGATCAACCCTCCGGTTCTCTTCCTGGACGAGCCGACCACCGGGCTCGATCCGCAGGCCCGTTTGGCGCTGTGGGAGGTGATCCGTGATCGCGTCTCCGACGGGACGACGGTGCTGCTCACGACCCAGTATCTGGAGGAGGCAGACGTCCTCGCGGACAAGATCTCCGTCATTGACCACGGCGTGGTCATCGCGGAGGGGACCGCAGATGAGTTGAAGGCCTCTGTCGGCGGCCAGCGAATCCAAATCACCGTGGTCGATGCCGCCCATACGACCGAAGTGTCCGAGATCCTCGCCCGCCATGGGCAAGGGGGACCAGTCGTCGACGGGCGGGTGGTCACTGTCCAGGTCGACGATGCAACGGGATCTCTGCAGCAGGTGCTCGCGGAACTGCAAACCGCAGACATCGGCATCCACGAGATCGGCGTGCGCCGACCCACGCTGGACGACGTGTTCCTCACGCTCACCGGGCACGCCACCGACGACGCATCCAAGGAGGCCGCATGAGCACGGTTGCGCCCCATGAGCTCGCTCCCCGCGACATCTCACCCGTCTTGTCGTGGTTCGAAGACGTCCACGCCGTCACCGTGCGGAACCTGACGCGACTGCGTCGCAGCCCCGATGTGATCGGGTTCGCGGTGTTCCAGCCGATCATGTTCGTCCTGCTGTTCTCGCAGGTGTTCGCTGGATCGGTCCAGGTTCCCGGCGGAAACTACACGGACTTCTTGATGGCTGGGATCTTCGCGCAGACAGTGATCTTCGGCTCGACGATCTCGGGGTTCTACATGGCCCAAGACGTCAAGGAAGGAATCGTCGACCGGTTCCGCTCGCTGCCGATGGCACCCAGCGCCGTCCTCGTCGCCAGGTCCCTGTCCGACCTCGTGATCAACGTCATTTCCATGACCATCATGGTCATCACGGGCCTCGTCGTGGGCTGGCGATTCCATGACGGGATTGACGGGTTCCTCGCCGGGGTCGGCCTCCTTCTCGCCTTCGCCTGGTCCTTCAGCTGGGTGATGATCCTGATCGGTCTACTCGTCAAGAGCGCCGAGACCCTGAACAACGCCACCTTCATGGTCCTGTTCCCGTTGACGTTCATCTCCAACGCGTTCGTGCCCAGCGACACCCTGCCGCTCGTCTTGCGCGTGTTCGCGGAGTGGAACCCGATCTCGGCGCTCGTACAGGCCGTGCGGAACTTGTTCGGCAATCAGGGCGCGATCCCCACCCCCGACGTGTGGCCGATGCAGCATCCGATCGAGACAGTTCTGGTGGGCATCGTCATCATCGTGCTGGTCTTTCCCGCACTGGCGTTGTACCGATTCCGCACACGATCGCGCTGACCGATTGCGTGCCGTTACGCAGGGGAGGCTCACAGGGAACACCTAGAAGCGTCACTGCGGGCGGATAGTCGGGGTCCGTAGGTTCGTGACGACTCGTTGATGAACCACGAAGGGACAACGATGCACGTGCGAACCTGGCTCGCCGCGACCGCCGTCGCCGGGGCTTTGATCCTCGGCGCGGCGGGATGCGCGGCCAATACCCCAACGGAGTCGGCGTCTTCTCCGGCGACCCAACAGACCACGACCACCGCCGAGGAGACCGCGTCGTCCACGGCCCTGAAGTCGGGCACGTACACGGCCACGATCGACGGCAAACAGGTGTCGTACAAGGCCGCCTACCTCGTCGACGGGATCGATGCGGTCATCAATGGAGGCACGTACGAGTCCGCTGCCAGCGACGAGGTCGTCTTCCTCGTCGTGAATGGTGGCTCGTTGACCGTCAACGATGCGACGGTCGACAAGTCAGGCGATGCCGGCAGCAACGACGGCCAACGGACGCAAGACGTGTCCGACGACTACAACTTCTACGGCATGAACTCGGCCATCGTCGTTGTCGGCGAGGGAAGCTCGGCGACCGTCGACGGGGCGAAGATCAACACCACATCCTCGGGTTCGAACGCGGTGGTCGCGGTGAACGCCAGCAAGGCTGAGGTGAAGGACACCGACATCACCACCTCGGCGGGATCGTCCCGCGGGTTGCACGCCACCTACGGCGGCACGATCACCGGTTCGGACCTGACGATCGAGACAAAGGGAGCCCACTCGGCCACCGTCGCGACGGACCGTGGGGGCGGCACGGTCACCGTCACCGGGACGAACACCTTCAACACGGCCGGTGATGGGAGCCCTCTGGTCTACTCGACCGGCGCCATCAGCGTGACTGGCGTGAGCGGGACCGCCAGCGTGTCCGAGGCGGTCGTGGTCGAGGGTAAGAACACGGCGACCGTCATCGACTCCGATGTCACGAGCAAGGGCACGCACGGCGTCATGATCTACCAGTCCATGTCGGGCGACGCCGCCAACGGCGACGCGCAAGGCAGCCTCGGCAAGGTCACCTTGACGGACTCGACCATCACGCACACGGGCAGTGGGTCGACGCTGTACTTCACCAACACGACCGCCCAGCTCGACATGAAAAACACTTCCATCACGGTGGGGTCGGGGGGTCTCGCCTCCGCGGCCGAGGACAAGTGGGGAACGAGCGGCTCCAATGGAGCCACGGTGACCATGACGGTGAAGGGGTCCAAGCTCAAGGGTGCGGTGAGTGCCGGGTCGAGTTCCCAGATCATCATCACGACATCGGATGAAGGATCCGTGACGGGAACGACGAGCGGGGACGTGAAGATCTCCTGACACCGTCCCTGCCCGGGGGTGGTCGGACAAGGGCGTCCGGCCACCCCTTCGTTGTCTCCTCTCGCAACCGCCATGTACCGGCGAATGCCCGATCCGCCAACTAGGGTTGCTGGACAGGCCCCGGAGAAAGGACAGGCGTGTCCCCGCCGTTGAGTACCAATGTCAACGATGTTGCCCTGATCTTCGAGGGTGGAGGGATGCGTGCCAGCTACACGGCCGCCGTCGTGGCCACATTGCTCAACGAGGGGATTCACTTCGGGTGGGTCGCGGGGATCTCCGCCGGTGCGTCCAATCTGGCCAACTACCTGGCCCGGGACCCCGAACGCGCGCGGAGGTCGTTTGTCGACTTCATCGGCGACCCGAATATCGGCGACTGGCGCACATTCCTTCGTGGGCAGGGGCTATTCAACGCCCACTACATCTACGAGCAGTCCGGCGGACCGAATCAAGCGCTGCCGTACGACTTCGACACGTTCGTCGCCAACCCGGCCTCGCTGCGCGTCGGAGCCTTCGAATGCGAAACAGGGCGGCAGGTTTACTGGACCGAGGACGACATGGCGACGATGCCGGATCTCATGCGACGCGTCCGGGCCTCGTCCACCATGCCGATCATCATGCCGCCCGTACGAATCGGTGACAACGTGTACGTCGACGGGGCGCTGGGGCCATCGGCCGGCATCGCCCTCGACGCAGCGAAGGCCGACGGGTTCACGCGATTCTTCGTCGTCTTGACCCAGACTCGTGACTACGTCAAGAGTCGCGTTGCCGTGCCAGCGCTGTTCAACGCCTACTTCCGCCGGTATCCAGCCGCCGCCCAAGCAGTCAACACGCGGCACGAGCGCTACAACCAAACCCGCAGCGAACTGTTCGACCTGGAGAGTGACGGTTCGGCGCTGCTGTTCGTGCCCGACGAGATGCGCGTGTCCAACAGCACCCGCGACGTGGACAAGCTGCAAGCGAGCTTCGACGCCGGGCTCGATCAAGCCCGGCGCGAAGTCCCGCGCTGGCGCGATTTCTTGGGTCTGTGAGGCGACCGATCAGCGGCGGTCGAAGGTTTCTGGGTCGGGTCCTCCGCGCTGGTCGCGGTCGAGCCTTTCCACGGCTGCGAGTTGCTTGTCCGTCAGCTTGAAGTCGAACACCGTCATGTTTTCGACGATCCGGGCTGGCGTGACGGACTTGGGAATCGCGATCACCCCGCGTTGCAGGTGCCACCGCAGCGCGACCTGGGCCGGGGTGCGGCCCACCTCTTCGGCAACGGCGATCAGCCCGGGATTTTCGAGTTCGCCCTTGCCCTGCCCGAGCGGGCCCCACGCCTCAGTGGCAATTCCCAGGCGGTGGTCATAGGCCAACAAGGCCGGCTGCGAGAACGTCGGATGCATCTCGACCTGATTGACAGCTGGCGTGACTCCCGTGGCGTCAATGACGACGTTGAGGTGGTGCGGTTGGAAGTTCGACACACCGATCGAGGTGGTGAGCCCCTCATCGCGGAACTTCACCAACGACTCCCACGCACCGACGTATTCGTCGAACATCGGCTGTGGCCAGTGGACCAGGTACAGGTCGACGCGGTCCAACCCCAAGCGCTCTAGGGACCCCTCGATGGCCGCGCGGGCCTTGTCGGGCTTTTGACTGTCATTCCACAGCTTGGTGGTGATGAACAACTCGTCGCGGGGAATCCCGGACTCACGGATCGCCTGGCCCACACCTCGTTCGTTGCCGTAGATGGCAGCCGTGTCGATGTGGCGGTACCCGGCCTCCAAGGCCCAGCGCACGCATTGCGCGACCTCGTCGTCGGGGACCTTGAAGACCCCGTATCCCAGCTGGGGGATGGTGTGGCCGTCGTTCATTGTCACTAGCGGGACGTTCATCAAACGCTCCTCGGTGAGACGATCATTTCACCCCCAACTTAGTGCGTCGGGGCAGGTGCGGGCACCGTGCGAGAATGCACCCATGCTTTCTCTCGCAACGGTCCTCAGCGAGCGGGTACGCGCCGCGACTGGAGTCGATCCCGAACTGCGCCCAGCGACCCGCCCTCAGTTCGGTCATTACCAGTCCAACGTGGCCCTGCGCCTGGCCAATGCCGAGGGAGCCAAGCCCCGTGATGTCGCGGCCCGAATCGTGCCCGAGATCGACGTTGCGGACCTGTGCGAACCGTTGGAGATCGCCGGACCGGGGTTTATCAACTTCCGCTTGAAGCCGTCAGTGCTGGCCGCCGTGGCCTCCGACATTCTGGTCGACGAGCGAGCGGGCGTGAACGAGACCGATGATCCGCAAACAGTCGTCATCGACTACTCAGCGCCCAATGTCGCCAAGCAGATGCATGTCGGCAATCTTCGCTCGACGATCATCGGTGACTGCTTCCGGCGAGTACTCACTGCCCAGGGCCACACGGTGATCGCCGCCAATCACATCGGTGACTGGGGGACCCAGTTCGGAATGCTGGTCGAGCACATTGTCGAGACCGGGACCGACGTCGCCGGGTTGTCGTTGGCCGGTGCCGCCGAGCTGTACCGCCAGGCCAACGCGCACTTCAAGGAGGACCCCGAGTTCGCCGAGCGTGCGCGCCGACGGGTCGTCGCACTGCAGTCGGGAGACCCCGAGACACGCGCCATTTGGCAACTGCTCATCGACGTGTCGAAGGCCGGTTTCAACGAGGCCTACGAGCAACTCGGCGTGCTGCTCACGGATGACGACCTCATGGGGGAGTCTCAGTACAACGACATGCTGCCCGCGGTCGTTTCCGACCTTGAGGCGGCGGGTGTCACCGTCGTCGACGACGGGGCCCTGTGCGTGTTCATCGATCCTGATGAGCCCCCGCTGATCGTGCGCAAGAGCGATGGTGGGTTCGGATACTCGGCCACCGACCTGGCGGCCGTGCGGTATCGGGTCGCCGACCTGCATGCCGACCGGATCATCTACGTCGTCGGTGCCCCGCAGGCGCACCACTTCGAGCAAGTCTTCGCGGTCGCGCGGCGTGTCGGGTGGCTTCCCGAGTCCGTCTCGGCCGAGCACGTCGCCTTCGGCTCGATCCTGGGGGCCGACGGGAAGCCCTTCAAGACTCGCGACGGCTCCACGGTCACCTTGCAGTCATTGCTGGACGCCGCCGAGGAGGTGGCTTCGCGTCCCATCGCCGTGGCGGCGGTCAAGTACGCGGACCTGTCGAACAGCCTGCACAAGGACTACACGTTTGCGGTGGAGCGCATGGTCGCGACGACCGGGAACACCGGGCCGTATCTGCAGTACGCCCACGCGCGTGTGGCGGGGATCCTCCGAAAAGCGGAGGCGGAACAGATCGCGTTCTCGACGGTTACCGTCTTGGAAGAGCCGACCGAGCACACGCTCGCCCTGCTGCTCAGTCGCTTCGGGGAGGCCGTCGACGAGGTGGCCGACACGCTGCAGCCCCATCGCTTGTGCGGGTACCTGTACGAACTCGCCACGTCCTTGTCGACGTTCTACGAGCAGTGCCCGGTGTTGCGCAGTGAGGGGGAGGTCCGCGCCTCGCGGCTAGCCCTGTGCCGAGCCACCAAGAAGGTCCTCGCCACCGGGTTGGGATTGCTGGGGATCGAGGCTCCCGACCGGATGTGACCGAACGCGGCTTAGCGCCACGGAAGGTGCGGAAATCCCAAGCCTGGGCCAGGCGCGGCTGATCGGCCCGGCCATCCCAGGGCTGGATCGGGGTATTGGGAATCGGTTGCCTGCTCCGGCTGCGTTTGTGCGGCCGACGTGGCAGGCCACCCCAGGGACTGTGAGTCGAGGAGTTCGGTGCCCGTGCCATCGCTGCGCGCTGAAACGGCTGCATCGGCCTCGCTCAGCGCGAACTCGCGCGCCTGGTCCGGTGAGACGTGCTTGGCGACCATCGAGACGACCCTTCCCACGGTGTGCACCTGAACGTCCGCGAGCCCGAGTCGACGTTGCAACGGACCTTGGACGATGCGCACAGACTGTACCCGCTTGTGCGGCGCGTATTCCCACGTGCGTCGCAGGACACCCGACGCGGTGACGACGAGCACGTCGTCGGCCCCGTAACGCAGGGTCCCTGCGCTGATCGGACGAAACCAGCGCGCGCGCCGAGGAGACGGATGGGTAGCGACGTCCGTCGGGTCGGCGTGGGGCCAGATCGCCGACAAGGCGGCATCGACCTGTGCGCGCGTGCCCGCAGGCATCAGGATCGATGTGCCGT
>RRZU010831875.1_pt1 | contig 11610 bp, 15 predicted proteins | sample 2165561 | NCBI WGS metagenome assembly RRZU01 (sample SAMN10456909, study PRJNA506462) | wastewater metagenome | isolation source: wastewater sludge | place: USA: Moscow, Idaho | reverse complement strand
CGACCAGGGCACCGGGAATCGAGATCGATCCGTCGAGCACGCCCGCGATCAGGGGCAGGCACTGCACGTTGAAGGTCATCAGGCGTAGGGCGTCCATGCCCGCCAAGAGTAGAAGTGGCCCAGGCAGATACGCCACGGGGTCGGATCAGTCGGGCCGGGTCTGCCGAATCGCCTGGTTGAAGGGCAGATGGTTGTGCCAGCGCCATTCGGTGACGATCTCGTGGGCCGCGGTGCGGGCGGCATCGTCGGCGTCGACGAGGTGCCAGTCGATGGCGTCGTCGGCGTAGTCGATCCAGGCGATCGGACGGGCCGCGCGAATCGCCTCGAGCGCCTCTCGCACGCCCCACCCCTGGGCGAGCAGCACCGTGAAGGCGCCGGACGGCCCGCGGTTGACCCCGGCGTGGCAGTGCACCAACAGCTTCGTGTCGGGTCGGCCGAGGGCGTCGGTGGCCCAGTCGGCGAGGGCCTGGAAGTAGTCAGGCGGAATGGTCTGGCCGGCGTCGTCCACGGGGTGGTGCAGGTAGGTGATCTGCGGAGCGTGTTCGGCGACCAGGTCGGCGTCCGACCACTCCGAGCGCAGGTCGGCGATGTGGGTGATGCCGAAGTCCAGCAACTCGTCGATCTGTCGATGGGCGACGAGACCGTGGCTCGACAGGCTGCCGCCCACGGCCAGCCGGTCGGTGACGAAGTCGGCGTCGGCATGCACGAAGGTGGGCAGATCGGTCATGAACCGACCCTAGTTGAGGCCAGGGCGGCCAACCCGGACTGTGACGTTGCTCGCCGTCAGGTGACGTTGCTCGCGTTCGTACACAGGCAATGAGCCCAAGCGCAGGCAATGTGAGACATGGCGGCTAGGAGCGCTCGATCCAGAACCGCCAGCCGGGCGGTGCCGGCGGCCAGTCTGCCGGCGGACGCCAGGCCTCGTCGGGAACCCAGTCCGCCGGTGGCGCTGGCCAGCCTGGTGCCGGATTGAACTGCCACCGCGCTGTTGGTGACCCGTTCACGCCCGCCCTGGTGTGCTCGCGCACCCATGCATCGCCCAGATCGTGTGCCCGGGCGGCGAACAACACCACCTCGACTTTGATGGTGTTGCCCTTCACGATCACCTGGGCCGCCGTCGTTTTGCCTACAGCACGCAGCGCATCGATGGTGGCGACGTAATGGGCGCTTGACGCGGGCGTCAACTGGCCGACTCGCGCCCCGTCGATGCGTAACTCGACCACTTGCTTGGGTGCCTTGGGTGTTCCGCCTTCGATCACGTGCAGCGTCGCGTACGCCCAGCATTCGCCGTTCGCGTTCAGGTAGCGACGCAACACGTCTTGATGATCTTCCTCCTTCTGCACCTGCAGTGCGGCTCCCACCGGCAGCAGCGCATGGTTGGCCGGCGCCGCGTTGACCGGACGGCACCGGTACCACTCGTCAAGCACGATGCGGGCTGCGCCTGAAAGGTGATGCTGGTCACCGGCCGGCCGCGTCGGTCGTAGTCGGTCTCCTCGTACTCGTAGCCGTGGATGGTGCAGGGCACGGTGGCGTCCAGCCCGGCACGGTTCAGGTCGAGCAGCACCCTCTGATACTTGGCCGCTTCGTCGCGGGCCAGGTAGCCCACCAACACGTTGTCGACCACCACCGCAACCGCGTTGGCATCGTGCGGGTTGCGCGGCTCGGGTACCAAACGGGCGGTCTTGTCGAGGTCATGACCACCGGACAGCCGTCGCGATGGAAACAGCGTGCGGATGGAGTCTCTGCGATACGCCTCGCCCACTACCTCCCTGGTCGGCCAAGCGCCTTGGCTCCACAACTGAAACGGCGTGAGTTCAGGCATGGGTCCCCCCGGGGTACACGCGCTCGTAGAGCACCGGTTGAAGGTCGAACAACTGCTTGGTCACCAAACCGGCCAGCGCCGCGTCGCGCAGCACCAAGCCGAACTCCACGTTGTACTTCTCGGCGCTCACCGAGAAGTTCGCGCTGGTCACGATCAGCACCTGATGATCCAAGGCAATGAACTTGGCATGGTTGCGCACCGCTTTGCCACCCACCGGGCGGGTCTGAAAGACGCGTGCCCCCGCCAGTTGGGTCGCCACTGCGGCCGCTGAGGGCAACGTGGCGGCCTTGGCGTCGAGGTACACGGTGACGTCGACCGTGCCGCGTCCGGCCACCTCGGCGAGTGCCGCCCACAGGGCCGACGACTTCTGAAAGTTGTACGTCGAGCAGACCACCGATGCACGAGCCGACAGCACCAGGTTCTTCACCGACGAGGTCAGGTGTCCGTAGCCCGATTTGGCGGCTCATCCGGATCCAGAGTGTGTTGGGGGTCCCGGCAGCGCAACTTCTTGAGCTTCTTACAGAAGTCTTGATGGGACGGCCACCCCTTCCGGGGCCGACAGTCGGTCGGTCCGCGCCGGGCGACGCGCACGGTGGGCCGAACTCGGATCCAGTGGAGGCAGGAGAGATAGGCACACCAGGCGGCCTGACGGAGGCCGACGATGCTTCAACGATCGCCGCTCTGCTGCACTGTCCCTCGCGCTACCGCATTCCGCGCGAGCCGTATATGGATCCGGACTTCGCTGAGCCGCTCATGAGTCGACGGTGCAGCCGACCCCTTAACCTCGATCTTTGATCTGTCCGGGCTCGCGATCGCCGCATGCGGAGTCCGCTCCGCAGCCAGCCGCCTGATCAGTGCCCAGTCCTCCATAGTGATCACCCCTCCGATCGTGGCCAACGTGTTCACTTTTCACCGTCGAAACCGTCCAGTTTTCGCCCGTCGTCGAGACCCGGGTCGAGTAGGTCGCCTCGTCGTTTGCGACGCGCTCGGCGAGGTTCAGTGATCCCAAAGGCTCCGCATCGGCAGCACATGCAGCCAGCCGTGAAGGTGTGCGACCTGAGTACCCCCGTGAAGGACGATCCCCGTGGTCTTCCGGTCTGGGTATCGGTTGCGGAAGCGCTCCAGCGCCGACCAGGACTGCTCCGTGACCGTTCGCCTGCTCTTCACCTCAATAGCCAGCAGTTGACCGTCCGGGAACTCAGCGACGATGTCGACCTCTAAGCCGTCGAGGTCACGGTAGCGGTACAGCTGGAACGGCTGCTGAGTCCAGGCGGACTGCTTTGGCAAAAGCAGCGCGACGCACTGCTCGGCAAGGGCCCGAAGTACTCGCGTCCCCCCACAGTGCCGGCTGCGGCGCTGGTGAAACCCGTGAGATGGGCGGACAGGCCAGTGTCGTTCAGGCGACCTTGGGACGGCGCGCGATGCGACCGCGCGGCGACCTCGGGCATGGAGGAAGGAGGGACCACAAGCCGGCTCAACGCTGCCCGAGAAACTTGCAGATTTGAGCAACGAAGCTTGCGGATTTGAGGTGCTGAACCTGAAGGTTCGCGCGCTCCCCAACGTGAGTCGGTCAGTTGCCGCCAAAGCGCTGTTGCACCGCCAGACGGGTCGTGTCCAGCGCGGACGCGATCACCGTCCACGAGTCGCCGGCGTCCCGCGCGGCCTTCACCGCGTCGCGCAACTCCTGCTCCGCATCCGCGATCCCCTGTCGGGCCGCCAGGATGCGCCGGGAGTGCACAGCATCGCGGGCCGGGTGCACCGCCGGGTCGAGCTGATCCGGGCCGGCCACGTCGTTCTCGGCGCTGCTCCTCTGCAGTTCCAGTAGCGCCTATCGGCCGCCTGTGAGCAGCGCGAGGATCTGGTGGACCTGATCGACCTGGCCGAGCGGGTAAGGCGCGCGGTCAACGCGGGTGACGCGGTAAATAGACATCGACTTGACCTGTTCGCACATCGCCACGGTGGTTGCCGAATCGCGGGACGTGAGCTTCACGTGCGTGGACCATCCCCGGTCGGTGTGCGTCAGCGGCACCGCGATGAGCAGGCCGCGGGCGCGATGGAGCGCCGGCTCGGACAACACCAGCCAAGGCCGGTGCTTGGCCTGCTCGCGGCCGATGGTCGGGTCCATGCTCGCCCAGACGACATCGCCACGGGCAATCTGCTGGATCACTCGCCCGCTTCGAACCGGGCAATGGACTCCTCGGCGTCGCCGGCAAATGCCGCGTCTGCCTCGGCAAGGTCGTCCAGATACTCCTGGTCGGGGGTCTCGGCTTCGAGCGCAGCCCAGAACTCAGCCTTGCGCCTCTCTTCAAGCATCTCCTCGATGAGCTGGGCCTGGGTCAGGTGCGCCGCTCGGGCAGCGTCGCGCACGCGGTCACGCACCACGCGAGGAACCTTGATGGTAGCCACATCAGTCATACCCAAATGATACCTCTCCGGGATGCCCTAGTGGTGTGGCGCGCAAATGGGTGTCTACTTGGGTGTAGAATGAGGTATGCCGTCTCCTGCTGCTGCACCGTTGAGGGTGTCGCCTGTTCAGCGTGAGGTTCTTGAGAAGGTGGCCCGCTCGGCGACGGCGGCCCATCGTGAAGTGGTCCGGGCACGGGTGCTGCTCGATTCGGCTGACGGATGCGCGAACCTGGCGATCGCCCAGTGGCACGGGGTGACCGCGGTGACGGTGCGGTCCTGGCGTGCCGCGTTCGAGGCTGACGGGTTGGCGAACTGGGGCAAGGTCGCCAAGGGGCGTGGCCGGAAGGCGAGCGTGAGCGAGGAGCAGGTCGCCGAGATCGTGGAACTCACCACCAAGACCAAGCCTGCCGGTGCGACGCACTGGTCGACGCGGACGATGGCTGAGCGTGCCGGGGTGAGCAAGGACACGGTGCGGCGGATCTGGAACGAGCTCGGTTTGCAGCCTCACCGGGTGGACACGTTCAAGCTGTCCAACGATCCGGCGTTCACCGAGAAGCTCATCGACGTTGTCGGGCTGTATCTGGACCCGCCGGAGAAGGCGATCGTGTTGTGCATGGACGAGAAGTCCCAGATCCAGGCGCTGGACCGCACCCAGGCGTCCCTGCCGATGGTGCCGGGCCGGGCCGGCACGATGACCCATGACTACAAGCGCAACGGCACCACCACCTTGTTCGCCGCCCTCGACGTCCTGACCGGCACGGTCATCGGCCAGTGCCTGCCCCGACACCGCCACGAGGAGTTCCTGGCGTTCCTGAAGACCATCGACCGCGAGGTTCCCCAGCACCTGCAGGTCCACCTGATCCTGGACAACTACGCCACCCACAAGCACGAGAGCGTCGAACGGTGGCTCAAACGACACAAGCGGTTCCACCTGCACTTCACCCCGACCTCGTCGTCATGGCTCAACCAGGTCGAACGCTGGTTCCGCGATCTCACCGAGAAGAACCTACGGCGCGGCGTCTTCGCCTCCGTGCCCGACCTGATCGACAGCATCCAGGAATACCTCGACGCCAGCAACGACAACCCCAAGCCCTACACCTGGACCGCCACCGCCGAATCCATCCTCGCCAAAGTCACCCGCGCACGAGCAGCCCTTGACCAAGCAGTCAGCTAAAACCGCGCCAGACCACTAGTTCTGGGCTCAACTGAGCCAGAACGGACGCAGCATGGCGTCGACGGCCTCGGGGCGCACGCGGAGGATGCGCCGTCCGCTGGAGGAGACCGGGAGTTGGCCGGACGCGATCCGGCGTCGCAGGGTCTTCCGGCTGATCCCGGTCCGCTCCGCCGCCTGGGCCAGGGACTCATAGCGCTGCTGTTCCCTGGTGAACTCCTTCCGCAGCCTTAAGCCTCAGAAAGGGCCCGATCCGGACACCGGAGGACCGAGCGATGTGAAGTTCTCTTCTGGGTGCAGGTCGCCTGTCGCCCTGCGGCGTTTTGCCTAGTCAACCAGGCATAACGCCTAGTCGGGGTGGGGCTCCCGCTCCCCCCGTCTCGTCCGGCTACACCGGCTTCCACGCCTTGGCGAACGAAGCCAATGACGCGCTCGGCTGGGACTTGGGCGCCGAAGGTTCAGTGCCCGGGCCCTGGGGCAACCGGATGGGCGACCTGATCGAGGACCACAACAAGCGGCTGGCGGTGCTCATCGACCCGCAGACGGCGCTTTCAGCGGTGAAGGCCGACAACGGCAAGTGCCAAGCGTTCGACAACCCGGGCGATCTGGGAGGGCGTCGCACAGTGCGGCTACATCCTGACCAAGGAGCTGGGTGACCCGGGATTTTGGTGCCCCGGATCTCCCAGCCGCCCTTCGGAAGCCGACGAGTAGATCCGGATGATCTGGGCAGTCACAGCCGCACGGTTCAACAAGCGGCGGCGATTGGGGCCATCACACCGATTCGATGACTGCCCGGATGTGCTCCGCCATGCCTCTCGGCAGGACGACCGTGTTGCCGGGAATGCGGCGACTCAACTCACGGTCCAGGTGTCCTAGATCGACGGTGGTGAACCACAAGTAGCCTCTTGGCCTCGGTGGGATCCCTGCCTCAGCAAGGTACTCGTCGACCAGATCGTCGGCCTCCGCCAGTTCGGCGTCGGTGATCTGGCGTTCCGTGACCACTCCGTCGACCCACTCCTTCACCACGAACTCGCCGCGGGCGAGGTCGACGGCCCGGAGCGTTCGCTCAGGGCCGCCCAACCAAGCGATCAGGGCACCATAGCCGTTGTCGGGCAAGGGGTAGAGCCCAGCTCCCGACAGGACAGGGTTCTCGTCCCAACTCATCCGACCATTTTGCAGTCGCCGTTGCCTCTGGGGCAACGCCAATCGTTGGTGTTGAGGGTGCTCGCTACCCAGCGGCGCGAGTAGCCGGCAGCCTTGAAATATGTCTCGAATGCACCGTGATATGTGTCGGCGTTCTCCAACCGGTTTCCGTAGATCATTTTGCTCGTCCACCGAGTGCTCAAAGCATTGGGCAGATTTGTGAAGTAGTGATTACCACAGGTGATCCACACTGCGCCCCACCAGTCCCAGCACACGATTTGCGTGGGGGCGCCTCCGTCGGCAAAGTTCAACTTGGGTCCGTAATCACGAATCAGTGTTAGCGTCCATCGAGCCTGGCGTCCGTTCAAGTTGGTTGTGATGATGGCGTCGTAGGCGCCGATTACGCCGTTGTTGTCACCGTACGCGGCATTCCCTTTGGTCTCTCCGATGTAGTCAGACTTGAGACGACGACAGACATTGCCGTTCTCACACCAGGAGTCAAGATCGTCTTGGGCCCGGACGCCCCTGATTGAAACTTGCGGGCGGCTGCTCCGAACACTCACGAATCGGTGGCTTTGTGCGCCATTTGCCTCTTGGGAGATTGTCACGCCTCGCGCGTCGCACGTCCACGCTTGAAACTTCTCCCGAAGTGCCATCTTGACACAATCCTGCAAAGCAGGAGACACATTCGGAATGGGCCTCTCGTCTGCTTGGGCCGGCGACGCTGGGACGGAAAAGAACATGGAAACGACCAGCGCAAGAACGGAGACTGCCCATAGACCTCGACGCATTCCGATCACCCTATCTTGGAAATCGTCGCCATATCCTAGTCCCGATCGGCGGACTCTATCACCTGATTTGATCTGCCGTCCAGCCCTCTTTCGCGAGACTTGCTCCCGTTCCTTTTCATGCTTGAAATACAGCGGAGTGATTCATCCCTGGCCACGACGGCAACCCAGGCCCCTCAACCGAGACACTGCGCTCGGCAACGGGCGCCTCCCCGGTTTTGAGGCTCATCACAATCGGGGGTGTAGGCGGGGTGTGATCGTGGTCGGCGCGTCGTTGCCGGGGTATGGGGTCGAGGTCTTCGGAGGATGGAGGTTCTCACACCAACCCATCGGGAAGACCTCGACATGCCTGACGCTACCTTCGCGACGCCTGACCTGACCACTTTCTGCCGTCTTGATGAGCTGGGCCTGGTTGCGGTCGGGCAGCTGGTCGAAGCAGCACGGGCGGTGATCGCTTGCCGGGTTGTGGAGCCGGACGACTGCTGTCACCGCTGCGGCCAGCAGGGCGTGCCGTGTGACACCGTGGTGCGTCGGCTCGCTCACGAGCCGCTCGGCTGGCGGCCGACCGTGCTGGAAGTGAACGTGCGCCGGTACCGGTGCGCCGATTGCTGCCATGTGTGGCGCCAGGAGACCAGCCGGGCCGCCGAACCCAAGGCCAGGCTGTCACGGCGTGGCCTGCGGTGGGCGTTGGAAGGGATCGTGGTGCAGCACCTCACCGTGGCCCGGGTCGCCGAGGGACTCGCGGTCAGCTGGAACACCGCCAACGACGCGGTGCTCGCCGAGGGGAAGCGGGTGTTGATCAACGACCCTCGACGCTTCAATGGTGTCACCACGATCGGCGTCGATGAGCATGTGTGGCGGCATACCCGTCGCGGCGACAAGTACGTCACAGTGATCATCGACCTGACCGGGCCACGCACCGGCAAGGGCCCGGCCCGGCTGCTGGACATGGTCGAGGGACGCTCCAAGAGCGTATTCAAGACCTGGCTCTCGGAGCGGGACCAGGCCTGGCGAGACGCCGTCGAGGTGGTCGCGATGGACGGCTTCACCGGCTTCAAGACCGCCACCACCGAGGAGTTACCTGAGGCGGTCGCGGTGATGGACCCGTTCCACGTCGTGAGGCTAGCCGGCGACGCCTTCGACAAGTGCCGCCGCCGCATCCAGCAGGACCTCCACGGCCACCGCGGCCGCGCCGGTGACCCGCTCTACTCGGCCCGCCGGACCCTGCACACCGGCTCCAGCCTGCTCACCGACAAGCAGAAAGCCCGCCTTGAGGCCCTGTTCGCCGACGACTCCCACGTTGAGGTCGAGGTCACCCATGCCGCCTACCAACGAATGATCACCGCCTACCGCGACCCCGACCCCGCTCACGGCCGCCACCTGATGAAGCAACTGATCACCAGCATCAGCAGCGGCGTCCCAGCAGCGCTCGTCGAACTCCGATCGCTCGGCCGCACCCTGAAACAACGAGCCACCGACCCCTCAGTGTCGACGAGTTGCAGCCAGCGCCGATGGGCCTCGGTGGCCGACGGTGGGCGGGGTCGGGGGCTCATCGCAGGCCACCGCGCTCTTCGTCGGCCCGGGTCAGGGCGAACACCACCGCCGCCGCAGACACGTACGGCTTGATGTCGGTGTAGCGCTCGGTGATCGCGGCGACCTCGCGTCGTTCTTCGTCGGCGAGGCTGTCGAGGCGCTCGTGCATGCGCCGAATGTCGCGGCGCCGCTGCTCGGCCTGCTCGTCGGCCAACGGCAGCATGGTGTCGTCTTCGTGCTGCAGCCGGGCCACCGAGTCGTTCAGGTTGCGGCGAAAGTTGGCGAAGATCTCATGGGCCCGGGTGGTGTCGGCCTGCTCGCGGGCCCGCAGCTCGCCGGTCAGCCGCTCTTGCAGGCGTTCGGCCTTGCGCGCCATCGCCGCCTCGAGTCGTGACCGAATGCGCGACGATTCGGCGTTCCACTCGGCGGCGAGCGATTCGCGGGCCTGCAGCGAGGCCTGGGTGTGCACGCCGGGGTCGAGTGCCGCCTCGAGCAGTGCTTCGATCTTGTCGGTGGCCAGTTCTTGGGCGTTGATGCGAATGCCCGCCAGAAAGACCTCTTCGTGCAGCCGAAGGCCACCCCGCCCGACCAGCACCATGCGGGCCACGACGGCGGCGCACGAGTGCTCCAGGCCGTCCAAGACGACTGCCGTGACCCGGTTGACCTCGGCGGCCGAACTGAACAGAGCGGTGCGCAGCACCCGGGCCGACTTCTGGGCCAGGCCGTGGCCCAGGTGCACGTGCACCAGGTCGTCGCGCCCCGCGGCAGCGTTGTCGTCGAAGGTGATCGGACGGTACTCGCCCGGCTTGAGCAGCGTGTCCAAGCCCTGCGCGGCGCGCTGCCAAGGTGCGCTCAACTGGGCGACCGGCACCTCGAACACCTGGGCGTCAGTTCGTTCGTCGCCGACCAGCACCAGCGGCGGTTCGGCCGATAGTCGCAGCGCCTCGCGCACCACGCGAAATGAGTTGGCAGCGGTCAGGTGCATGTCGTGCTTGCGCTGGTCGTAGGTGCGGGCCAGCTCGCTCAGCCGCCGATTCAACTCCAGGCCGCCCGCGAGCGTGCGGGTGATGATGGCGTTGCCGTCTTGAGCGGCGACGGTGCCCTGCGTCTTGCGAGCCCGGGGCAGAAAGTGCCGCTGAATGTCGGCGTCCACCACGTGGTTGACCGAACCGAGGTCGGCCGCGACCGTGCCGACCTTCTTGGCGATGCGGGTGAGAAAGTCGAGGTCGGCCACGTAGGTGCTCGACCCGGCGGCCGGAACGAAGTGAAACACCTGCGGCTGCGCGGTCTGGCCGTAGCGGTCGATGCGACCGATGCGCTGTTCGAGTCGCGACGGATTGAACGGAATGTCGAAGTTCACCAGACGGTGGCAGTGCGCCTGCAGGTCGATGCCCTCGCCCGCGGAGTCGGTGGCCACCAGCACCCGGACCGGCTCGACCGACGGGTCTGCGCTGAACTGCTGGCGGGTGCGTTCGCGCTGCTCGGTCGAGGTGGAACCCTGAATGGTGGCCAGCACCGGGCCGTACCCCTGGGCGCGCAGCACCTCGGCGAGCCAGTCGAGGGTGTCGGCGTACTCGGTGAAAATCACTACCCGCTCGTTCGACCACGTGTCGCCGATGCGGCAGACGCCGTCCAGCCAATCGATCAGTGCCTTCAGGCGCGAATCGGCCGTGGCCTCGAAGCCCAGCCCCCAGTCAGCCAATGCGTTGAGCTGGGTCAGGGTCGCGGTGGACAGGGCGCGGCGAACCTGACGTCGGCGCATCGCCGCGAACTCGGGCTGCGCTTCGAGCCCTTCCTCTTCGTCGCTGGCGTCGCTGCCGACCAGTTCGCGCAGGGCTTCGGCGTCGTCATCGAAAAGGTCGGGGGTCCCCGGCCGCGGTGACGCGGTGTCTGCCAGCCGAGCCAGCGTGCGGCCGAACGACCAAGGGCTGGACAGAAACCGCTTCTTCAGCAGCAGGCCGACCAGGTCGCCGCCTGAGTCGGGGCCGGAGGCCTTGCGGCTCGCGTCGATGATGCGGCTTAGTTCGTCGAAACGGAACTGTTCTGCGTCGTCCGGCTCGAACGGAAGGGGAATGACCCGGCGGGCCTTGAAGTCCAACTCGGGAAGTTCGGTCTTCAACCTGCGTACGGCGACCTGGCGCAACGCCTCTTCGTCGAGGTCGGCTCCACGTGAGAACCGGCGGTTGTCGATCATCTCCATCAGAGCTGTGAACGACTCGGTGTGCCCGTTGTGCGGTGTGGCGGTCAGAAAAAGTCGGTGTTCGCAGCGGCCGGCGAGCTCGCGGGTGTGAATCGTCCGCAGGCTGTCGACCGCATAGCCCCGGTTGCCGCCGGTGGGCGTCGGTGCGGCGGGAGCTACGTGGTGGGCCTCGTCGACCACCAACAGGTCGAAGGCGTACCGACGGGCAGTCGTTCGGGCGTCCGCGTCGGCGTAGACGTCGCGCAGCAGCCGCTGGGCTCGGGCCGAAGCGATCCAGGCCATCGACACGATCACCCGGGGGAACACCTTGAGCGGGTTCGCGTTGAGGCCGTGCTGCCGGCGCACCTCGGCCATTCGCTCACTATTGACGATGACGAAGTCCAGGCCGAACTTCTCGCGCATCTCGTCCTGCCACTTCAGCGAGAGGCTCGGCGGGCAGACAATGATCACGGTGCGCGCGCGGTGCCGCAGCAGCAACTCCTGAATGACCAGGCCGGCCTCGATGGTCTTGCCCAAACCAACGTCGTCGGCCAGCAGCAGGTTCGTG
>RRZU010813258.1_pt1 | contig 11612 bp, 8 predicted proteins | sample 2165561 | NCBI WGS metagenome assembly RRZU01 (sample SAMN10456909, study PRJNA506462) | wastewater metagenome | isolation source: wastewater sludge | place: USA: Moscow, Idaho | reverse complement strand
GGAAGTTCGCCACGCCCCGCAGCGTCTTCTCTTCGCCCGCGCAGCGCACCTGCAGGATGGCGCCGACCCGCCGTGCGTGCGAAGTCTTCTCCCAGTGGTTGCGCCGCTCCAGCGCCCCTTCGGGATCAACCAGAATGTCCGCGATGTTCTGAACGTCGCGCACTTCATGCGCGCCCCGCCGGACTTCGAGCAGCGGGTTGTACGCGGCCGACTTTGCATCGGTCGGGTTGAACAGCAGGCAATGCGAGAAGCGCGAGCGCCAGCCAGCGGTGATGCTCCAGTTCTCGCCCTTGATGTCGTGGATGACGGCCGAAGCCGGCCAGCTCAACAAGGTCGGCACCACCAGGCCCACGCCCTTGCCCGAGCGCGTGGGTGCGAAGGTCAGGACATGTTCCGGGCCTTCATGTCGCAGGTACTGCTGGCGATGCAGGCCAAGGAACACGCCCGCTGACTGGTCAAGGCCCGCTTTGTGAATGTCCTCCGCGTTGGCCCAGCGCGCCGAGCCGTAGGTCGTGACCAACTTAGACTGCCGCGAGCGCCAGATCGACATACCGATGGCGACCAGTACAGCCACCAGGCCGCTACCGCCCGCGATGGCTCCGCCGATATCGAAGACACGCGGCGCGTAGGCATCGAAGAAGAACCACCACTCGAACAGCCGCCACGGGTGGTAGATCGGCGTGCCAAGAAGATCGAACCAGGGCGAGCCAAGGCGTAGCTGATGGCCAAGGGCCGCTGCTGTCCATTGTGTGGCTGCCCACACGCCGGCGATCACGATGCCGAATACCACGGCGATCTGACCGAACAGCACGTTCGTCCCTTGCATGATCCTGCCTCCGATCACGGCACAACAACGTGCCGCGTGCATCAGGATCAATGCGCGCGTGCAGGCCGGTCAAAGACCGTTATCGGGACGTAGATGCCGCAAAAAGAATCGTTTCAAAGTGAGGAGAACAAGGGGAAAACGCCACGCGCAGAGGCGCAGTACGGCGTATGAGGAAAAAAATCGCTGATTCGTTGCGGAACGCAGACGATCAAAACTTAGGCGACTCTTTGGGTGGGGTGTAAGGCACCTTGCCATCGCCGAAGAAGCGCTTATTCGTGGCTTCGGCCACGCGGTTGCACAGCTCATCGCCCAACTTCGCGCGATCGGTCTTGCACTGCTGGCGCAGTTCCTTCAGTCGCTCGGGATTGGCTGCGAGCGACTCCACCGTCTCATTGGGAGCTGGAGGCGTTGATTTCCCGCAGGAGGCCAACAACGCCAGCGAAAAGAGAAGGACGATCTTGCTCAGATACATGACAAATTCCTCCTGGAAATGATGTCTAGTAAATGGATCGGTATGTCATGCCTCTTCAGACATGAGAGCGGCCAGCCGCTCAATGAATCGGGCCAGCGCCTGTGATGGTTCCGCATCCCGCCGTAGCAAATAGGTGGCCAACATGGGCGCTTGGCCGGCCAGAGGTCGTCCAACTACATCGGGCTCACGGCTAGATGCGATGTGTGCGGCCCCTGCGAGACCCAAGGCCAAGCCCGCCGACACCACGGTCATCATCACGTCGAAGCTGGCTACACGCTGAACGATCAGCGGCTCCTTATCTTGCCGACGCAGAATCCGATCCACTTGGCGGGCATGTCCCTCGCATATGGCTGGATCACCAAGTACCAGGGGATGGCGCAGAACTTCCTCCAGCGGGATTTTCTTATAGGACAACACGGGGTGACGCGCTGGCACTGCAACCATCAACTCGTCCTCCCAGGCCAGTTCAACAAGAATGCCGTCCCCCACTTCATCGGTCATCGAGAACCCTGCGTCATAGAGGTCATCATGCAGCCCTTTGAGCTGTTGAGCGAGGGACACTTCGAACAGGCGGATTTCGATCTCTGGGTCTTCCTCTCGACAGCGCGCAAGCAACGCAGGAAGACGTGATGGTGTGATGCCGTCGGACAAAGCGATGCGCAATTGCCCATGAAAACCGTTGACGGCAGACTTGACACTTTCACGAGCTTGCTCCATGGCGGTAAAAACACGGGGTACGTGGTTCAAGAACAACTTGCCTGCAAGGGTCAGTCGAGTGCTGCGGCTGGTACGGATGAACAACTGCACCCCCAGCTCTTCTTCCAGCTCCTTGATGGCACGAGAAAGTGGTGACTGCTCTATATGCAGTTTCTCAGCCACGCGAGCAAAGTGAAGTTCTTCCGCAACAGCCAGGAAGCAGCGGAGATGGCGCAATTCCATGTGTCAAGTCCCGTGATTGTCGATTGCTCGAATTCAAGATTCATTCTTCATACGGCCCCCTACAAATCCATGAGTGAATGATTATTTTTTTGTCAGACTTCATTTGTATCGAAAGGCCATCGCACGAAATTGATCTCATCCACTAGGAACGACGACTCTTGATTCAATGCAGGGCTTCGTCACGAAGCCCTGCCAGTCGACAGTCATATACGTGGCTTGCGCATCAGCACATAAGCGGCGGGAATCACGAACAGCGACAGCAACGGCGCCGTCACCATCCCACCGAGCATCGGGGCGGCGATACGGCTCATAACTTCCGAGCCCGTGCCGCTGCTCCAGACAATGGGCACTAGGCCGGCCAGGATGACCGCTACAGTCATTGCCTTGGGCCGCACGCGCAGCACGGCGCCTTCTCGGATCGCATCGAACAGTTCTTCCCGCGTCGGCCTGCGACCGTCTGGGCAGCGCTCGTCCAGGGCCTGCTTCAGGTAGATGAGCATGACCACGCCGAACTCTGCCGCCACCCCGGCCAAGGCGATAAAGCCCACCCCCGTCGCAATGGAGAGGTTGTAGTTCATCAGATACAGGAACCAGATGCCCCCCGTGAGAGCAAAAGGCAGGGTGGCCATGATTAGGCCTGCCTCGTCCACGCGCCCAAAGGTCAGGTACAGCAGCACGAAGATGATCAGCAAGGTCGCAGGCACCACGACCTTCAGACGCGCATTGGCCCGCTCCATGTACTCGAACTGCCCCGAGTAGGCGATGCTCACGCCCGGCTCCAGCTTGACCTGTTTCCCGACCGCATCGCGCAACTCGTTGGCTACCGAAGCAAGATCGCGCCCACGCACATCGACATACACCCATCCGGACGGCCGGGCGTTCTCGCTCTTGAGCATGGGCGGCCCATCGGTGATGGCGATGCGTGCCACCGTGCCCAGCGTGATCTGTTGCCCCATGGGGGTGAAGATGGGCAGTTGCTTCAGCCTTTCCGGTGAATCCCTCCATTCACGCGCGTATCGCAGATTGATCGGGAAGCGCGCCAGCCCCTCCACGGTCTCCGACACGTTTTCGCCACCGACGGCACCGGCGACGACCGCCTGGACATCGGCCACGTTCAGCCCATAGCGCCCCGCCGCCACGCGGTCGATCTGCACGTCCACATACCGGCCGCCGGTCAGCCGCTCCGCCAACGATGACGACACGCCTGGAATGCCCTTCGCGACCTGCTCCACCTCTGCCGCGATGCGATCGATCACATGCAGGTCGTTGCCCGTCACCTTGACGCCGATCGGACTCTTGATGCCGGTAGCCAACATGTCGATGCGGTTGCGGATCGGCGGAATCCAGATGTTGGACAGGCCGGGGATTTTCACCGCCTGATCCAGCTCCTCGATGAGCTTCTCGGGCGTCATGCCGGCGCGCCATTGCTCTCGGGGCTTGAGCTTCACCGAGGTCTCGAACATCTCCAGCGGCGCGGGGTCGGTCGCGGTTTCCGCACGACCCGCCTTGCCGAACACGGTTTCGACCTCGGGCACCGTCTTGATCATGCGGTTGCTGAGCTGCAGCAGCTCCGTGGCGCGTTGCGCCGACAGCCCCGGCAAGGCCGAGGGCATATAGAGCAGATCCCCCTCATCCAGCCGGGGCAGGAATTCGCCACCAAGCCGGGCCAGCGGCCAGGCCGTGGTCGCCAGCGCCAGCACCGCGATCAGCAAGGTTGCCTTGGGCCAGCGCAGCACCCATTCCAGGCTGGGCCGGTACACCGCAATCAGCATGCGGGTGATGGGATTCTTCTGCTCGTCGGGAATGCGTCCGCGAATCCAATAGCCCATGAGCACCGGGATCAGCGTCACCGACAGGCCCGCCGCCGCCGCCATGGCGTAGGTCTTGGTGAACGCCAGCGGCCCGAACAGGCGTCCCTCCTGGGCTTCGAGGGTAAAGACGGGGATGAAGGACAAGGTAATGATGAGCAGCGAGAAGAACAGCGCCGGACCGACTTCCTCCGCGGCCCGCGTGATCACCTCCCAGCGTTCCTTGCCTTGCAGCCGCTGATCCGGATGCGCGTGTTGCCAGGCTTCCAGCTTCTTGTGCGCGTTCTCGATCATGACCACGGCCGCATCCACCATCGCGCCTATGGCGATGGCGATGCCGCCCAGCGACATGATGTTGGCATTGATCCCCTGGTAGCGCATGATGAGGAAGGCCATCATCACCCCCAGCGGCAACGAAATGATGGCCACCAGCGCCGAGCGCAGGTGCCACAGGAACAGCACGCAGACCAGCGCCACCACCAGAAACTCCTCCCCTAGCTTGATGGTGAGGTTGCGGATGGCGCGCTCGATGAGGGCACTGCGGTCGTAGGTGGTGACGATCTCCACCCCCTGCGGCAGGCTGGCCTGCAGCTCGCCCAGCTTGGCCTTGACGGCGGCAATCGTCTCCTGGGCATTCTTGCCCGAACGCAGGATGACCACGCCGCCGGCGACCTCGCCCTCGCCATCGAGTTCGGCGATGCCGCGCCGCATCTCCGGCCCGATCTGTAGCGTGGCCACGTCGCCCAGGCGCACCGGCACACCGCCGCGCGCCACCAGCGGTACTGCACGGAAATCATCCAGGGTTTTCAGATAGCCGCTGGCGCGCACCATGTATTCGGCCCCCGCCAGCTCCAGCACCGAGCCGCCAGTTTCCTGATTGGCGGCCACCAGCGCCGCGCGCACCTGCTCCTGGCTCAGTCCGTAGGAGGCGAGCTTGACCGGGTCGAGCACAACCTGGTACTGCTTGACCATGCCGCCCACCGAGGCTACCTCCGCCACATTGGGCAGGCTCTTGAGCTCGAATTTCAGAAACCAGTCCTGCAGCGCGCGCAACTGCGCCAGATCGTTCTTGCCCGTGCGATCCACCAACGCGTACTGGAAGATCCAGCCCACCCCCGTCGCATCGGGCCCCAAGGCCGGCTTAGCCGTGGCCGGCAGGCGTCCCTGAACCTGGTTCAGGTACTCCAGCACCCGCGAGCGCGCCCAGTACAGGTCAGTGCCATCTTCGAACAGGACATAGACGAACGAGTCCCCGAAAAACGAAAAGCCGCGCACCGTCTTGGCCCCCGGCACCGACAGCATGGTCGTGGCCAGGGGATAGGTGACCTGGTTTTCCACGATCTGCGGCGCCTGGCCGGGGTAGCTGGTACGGATGATGACCTGCACGTCGGACAGGTCCGGCAAGGCATCCACGGGCGTGCTGCGCACGCCCCACACCCCCCAGGCCGTAAGCATGGCCGTGGCCAGCAGCACCAGAAAGCGGTTCGCCACCGACCAGCGGATCAATTTGGCAATCATGGCTTGATCCCTTCGATGGCGGTGATCACGTAGTCCTCTCCCTGCTTGGAGAAGGTAAAGCGCACCTGTTGCTTGGGTGCCAGGCCTGCGGCGAGGCGGGGGTCGGCCAGCTTGAAGCCCATGGTCATGGCGGGCCACTTGAGGACGGGGATGGCGTCATGCGCCAGCGTCAGCTCGGCAGTGGAGACTTCTTCCACCACACCGCGCACCGTGTAGGCCGGGGCCGCGCCATGCGCCCCATGCTCCGGCGTCGCCCCCGGCGATGCGGGCAACAGGCCGCGCAGGCTGGCCTCGGAGTCGATCAGGAACTGTGCCGAGGCCACCACCTGCTGCCCCGCCTCCAGTCCACCTTGCACCACGAGTTGGTCGCCGATCTCCGCCCCCAGCTGCACCTCCACGGGGTGGAATTTGCCAGGGCCATCGACCACATAGGCCAGGGCGCGCTTGCCGGTGCGGATGACGGCTTCGCTGGGAACCAGCAGTGCGGGCTGCTCGCGGCCCTTGAGCGTGATCTGGCCGGACATGCCGGCCTTCAGGCGCTGGCCGGGGTTGGCCAGTTCCAGCCGCACGCGCACCGTGCGCGTGTCGCTGTTGGCCTGCGGCAGGATGCTCACGATGCGCGCCCGCAGCACCTCGCCGGGAAACGCCGCCAGGCGCACCTGGGCTTCTTGCCCCAGTTGCAGCGGGCCGCTTTGCGCCTCGGGTACTGCGGCCTCGATCCAGACGGTGCCCAGGCCATTCACGCGCGCCAGGCTTGCGCCCGCAGAGATAGTCATGCCCTGGCGCACCATGAGCTCGGCCACCAGCCCGCCCTGGGGCGTGGTCACGGTGTAGACGCCCCTGGGCTCGCCCGTGCGCTCCACCTGGGCCACCAGGGCCTGCGGCATGCCCAGCAGCAGCAGCCTTTGCCGGGCGGCCGCCGTCAGCGACTCATCCTTGAGCGCACGCACCGCCAGAAATTCGCGCTGCGCCGCCACCCATTCCGGCAGCAGCAGATCCGCCAGCGGCGCGCCGGCCGCGATCACGTCGCCCGGCGCGCGCGCATAGACCCGCTCCACAAAGCCGGCGGAGCGCGCCTGCACGATGCTGACATCGCGGTCGTTGAGCAGCACCGTTCCCACCGCGTCCACATCGGAGCCTATGGCGCGCTGCACCACCTCGGCCGTGCGCAGACCCAGCGCCTGCACGGTCTGGGCCGATACGCTCAGGCCCACGCTGTCCTGGGCATCCTCGTCGGCATACTTGGGTACCAGATCCATGTCCATGAAAGGAGACTTGCCGGGCTTGTCGAACTTCTGCGTCGGCGACATGGGGTCGTACCAGTACAGCACCTTGCGCTCGGCCGCCGCGCCGGCTTGGGGCGCTGCTCCGTCCACAGCATGTGTGCTGCTGCGCCATTGGGACAGGCCCCAACCCGCGGCCACGCCGATGGCGATCAGCGTCAGGCCCGCGAGGGATTTTTTCAGAGAGTTGTTCATGGTTGTGAGATCCGTTAATCAGCGATCAGGCTGTTCAGGCGCGTCGTCACGCCGTCGCGCTGGGCTTGCAGGTCGATCAGGCGCAGGCGCGTCTCCAGCACCTGAGCGCGGGCGCCGAGCACGGCGCCCAGGTCGCCCTTGGCGGCCCGGTAGTTGCCCAGCGCGAGCTCCGCTCGCCCCTGCGCCAACTGCAGCCCGGTGGACTTGAGGCGCTCGATCTGGCTGTCCAGGGCCTGCAATTCGGCCGCGCTGTCGTCAAGCTCCTGCAAATGCCGCCGCGCCACGTCTTCCTGCTCGGCTTCCAGGCGCTCCAGCTCGCGCTGCTTGGCCTGGATCATCGGGGTCTGGCGTCGATCCTTTTGCCATGGCAGATCGAACGTCACCTGGAACGACACCATGTCGCCCCATCGACGATCGCGTCGGCTATAGGCAATTTCCCAGGACCAGTCGCCACGCGATTCCGACTGCGCCTCGTGGGATTCCGCCCGTGCCATGCTTTGCATGGTCGGGTACAGCGCCAGCTCGGCGTGGCTGGATAGCTCGGCGCGCAACTGCGCAACGGGATGGATGAGCGGTCCGGTGCCGCCCTGTAGCGATTCGTCGGCGCGCGGCCCGACCCAGCGCCGCAGCATGGCTCGCGCCTTGGACCGGTCGCGTTGCAGGTCGTCGCGCCGGTCCGACAGCGCCAGCGCCTCCTGCTGCGCGGCCAGCAGGTCGCCTGCCTGGGCCGATCCGCCCGCCACCCGCGCGGGCAGGCTGTCTTGCAGGCGCTGGTTCTCCGCCAGCAGCTCCGTCAGCAACTGTTCCCGCTGCTCGACTGCCTGCGCGGCGATCCAGGCCAGACCGAGTTCCTGCCGTATCTGCAGGCGCTGCAGCACCAGCGCCGCGCGTTCGCGTTCCACGCGCGCCTGGGCGCTGGCCACCTTGGCCGCGCGCTTGGCCTGATTGGGAACCTCCTGCATCAGGGCCAGGCGCTGCCCGGTCATGGACTCGCGCGTCAGGCTCCAGCGGTCCATGCCGCTGATGGGGAGGTTTTCAAGACCGACGGAGAGCTTGGGATCGGGTAGCGTGCCGGCGGCCTTCTGCGCGGACTCGACCGCGTCGATCTGCAATCGCTGCGCGGAAACCCGCGGGCTTTGCTGTTCAGCGATTTCTCGTGCTTCGGCAAAGCTGAGCGCGTAGGTCCGGCTGGCGGCGAACATGCTGCCAGCCAGGGCAATGCTCAAGATGCTCAGTCGATGTATCCATGTGCGGCGCGGGATCGCACGCAATACGCCATGTCCAGGCGCGGGGCGACGCTCGCCGGGAGCGCCGGAGGAAGAAATAAGCATGATGGTCCTCGAAATTGATAGCCACGAAGTCACGTGTTCTGCCGTGCCAATGCACGGCCGGCACGACCTGGTGTGTCAATTGCGCAGGACTTGGAAAGTGAGATAGAGGGGGAGAGAGCCCGTTCGGTGGTCGAGCCACGCTGGGTCAGACCTGGCGCCGGTCGATGATTGCGGGTCGGGCACCACGGGAAGCAGGTAGGCAATCCAGACCGCATGGGCCGCCGCAATAGATGGAACGTCCAGCCCTTGCGGAGACGGCGCGGGCTTGCCGTCACCGCTGCAATGGGCACGGCACAACTGCGGAGACTCGTCGTCCATCGTCCCTGGCATGGCATGGCAGTCCGGCATGGCGGACATGCCGGCGGCTTCGTCCATGGCCATGCCCGCCATCTGCATCGATGCCGCGTGCGTATCCGCATCCAGCTTGGGGCAGGCATACATCGCCAGCGCCATCTGCGAGAACAACAAGGTCACGACGAGGCCGCCGACGATTCGGCGGCCCCACTGTGTGACGATGCGTCGGATGGAAACCATGGTGGGATGTTCGCTGTGCTGGATGTGTGACAACTTGCCGCGGATCAGAGAGCCGTCCCAGGAAAGAAGTGCCACCATGGCTCATCTACCCGCGTGACAGCCCAGTCACCGCGCATGCGAGGTCACCGAGACCCTGGATTCATTTCACCGGAATCCAACTTGTCGGCGCGTTTCGATCTCGGCCACTCCGAGAACGCAAGCACGTACAGTGCGATCAGGTTGACCATGGGGACGATCATCAGCAGGCCGAGCCAGCCGGAAAAGCCCGCCTTGGCAAAGATCTTCCAAAACGGCAGCACGATCACCACCGCGCCCAGCAGCATCATCAGCCAGTGGGCGCCAAACCACCACGCCATGTCGTTCATATACATTCCGTTCATCATGATCGATCTCCTTTCTTTGATTGTCTCGATGCGGGTTAGCCTCGTGCGCGCCGCAGCCGCAGCGCGTTGAAGATGACGGAGGCCGAGCTCAGGCTCATGGCCAGTGCTGCAATCAATGGAGACAGCAACCAGCCCGTGATGGGATAAAGCACGCCGGCGGCGATGGGCACGCCGATACCGTTGTAAACGAAGGCGAACAACAGGTTCTGGCGCATGTTGCGCACGGTGTCGATGGAGATGTCGCGCGCGGCTGCGATGCCGCGCAGATCGCCCTTGACCAGGGTGATCTGGCCGCTGTTCATGGCCACGTCGGTGCCGGTGCCCATAGCGATGCCCACGTCGGCCTTGGCCAGGGCAGGTGCGTCGTTGATGCCGTCGCCGGCCATGGCGACGACGTGCCCCTCCTTCTGCAGCCGCTCCACCAAGGCCAGTTTGTCGGCCGGCTTGACTTCGCCATGCACTTCGTCGATGCGGAGCTTAGCGCCCACCGCCCGGGCCGTGGTCAGGCCGTCGCCCGTCGCCATGACGATGCGCAGGCCACTGTCGTGCAGCGTCTTGATGGCGTCGGCCGTGGTGGCCTTGATCGGGTCGGTGACGGCCAGGATGCCTGCCAGCCGCCCGTCCACGGCCAGGTGCATCACGCTGCCACCCTCGCTGCGCAGGCGCTCTGCGTCCGCCTTGAGCGCATCGGTGGCCACGTTCTCCTGCTGCATCAAGGCGGTGTTGCCCAGCACCAGATGCTTGCCTTCGACCGTGCCGCGCACGCCGATGCCGCTGCCCGATTCGAAGTCGTCGGCCTTGGTCAGGCTCAGCCCTTTGTCCCGCGCGGCGCGGACGATGGCATCCGCCAGCGGGTGCTCGCTGCCCTGATCCAGACTGGCCGCCAGGCGCAGCACCTCATCCGGCGTGTAGCCCGGGTCGGCGACGGCGGTGTCGAAGGCCGGCTTGCCTTCGGTCAGGGTGCCGGTCTTGTCCACGATCAGCGTATCCACTTCGCGCATTTTTTCGATGGCGCCGGCATCGCGGAATAGAATCCCCTGCGTTGCCGCGCGGCCGGTGGCGACCATCACGGACATCGGGGTCGCCAGGCCCAGCGCGCAAGGGCAGGCAATGATCAGCACCGCCACGGCGTTGATCAGGCCGAACACCCAGCTCGGCTCGGGGCCGAAGAATCCCCAGACGAAGAAGGTCGCGATTGCGATCAACACCACCACGACCACGAACTTGCCGGCCACCACGTCGGCCATGCGCTGCATCGGCGCCTTGGAGCGCTGGGCATTGGCCACCATCTGCACGATCTGCGACAGCATGGTGGCGGCGCCGACCTTCTCCGAGCGCATCACCAGTGCGCCGCTGGTGTTCATCGTGGCGCCGATCAGGCCATCGCCGGCGCGCTTGGTCACCGGCACGGGCTCGCCGGTGAGCATGGATTCATCGACGGCACTGCTGCCCTCGATCACCACGCCATCGACGGGCACTTTCTCGCCGGGCCGCACGCGCAGCAGGTCGCCGACGTGAACATGGTTCAAAGGCACGTCCTCCTCGCTGCCGTCGGTATTGATGCGGCGCGCCGTCTTGGGGGCCAGGCCGAGCAGAGCCTTGATGGCCGCCGAAGTCTGCGAGCGCGCCTTCAATTCGATGATCTGACCCAGCATGGTCAGCGAGATGATGACGACCGCCGCCTCGAAATAGACGGCGACGCGGCCGTGGGCGATGAACGAGTCGGGAAACACGCCGGGCGCGAGGGTGGCGACCACGCTGTAAACAAAGGCGGCGCCGGTGCCTAGGCCGATCAGCGTCCACATATTGGGGCTGCGGTTGACGATGGACTGCCAGCAGCGGACAAAGAATGGCCATCCCGTCCACAACACTACCGGCAGCGACAGCACCAGCTCGACCCAGGTCTGGGTCTTCATGTCGAACCAGCCGAGGCGGTGGCCGAACATGGCCAGGATGGTGACCACCACGGTCAGCGGCAGCGTCCACCAGAAGCGGTGCTGGAAATCGATTAGTTCGCTGTTGTCCTCCTCATCCAGCGGAATCACCGCTTCGAGCGACATGCCGCATTTCGGGCAATTGCCGGGATGATCCTGCTGCACTTCCGGGTGCATGGGGCAGGTGTAGATGGTGCCCGCCGGGGCCTCCATGGGCACCGCGGCAGAAGTTGCCGGGGTCTGTTCGTCTGCGGTATGGCCGTGGTGATGCAGGTGTTGGTTCATGCCCATGCCTTTGTTGAGTTATCTCGATTCTTGACCTTGCCATCGCGGCAAGGTCAAGTCCCTTTCCTTGTGGACGCATTCGGTCCGCATTGGCCCATGCCCCG
>RRZU013006770.1_pt1 | contig 11613 bp, 8 predicted proteins | sample 2165561 | NCBI WGS metagenome assembly RRZU01 (sample SAMN10456909, study PRJNA506462) | wastewater metagenome | isolation source: wastewater sludge | place: USA: Moscow, Idaho | reverse complement strand
CCTGGGCAGGCGGCATTGGCTGAAGTGGATGACGAGCTGGTGGCGCAGACCATCATGCAATGCAGCTAAGAAAACGCTGATGGATTGCAGCTTCGTGCAAAAACAGAATTGCTTGCCATCCCTGAGTGGCAGTGACGATTCTTCGAATCACGCTTGCATGATGAATAAATCAGCGTTTCTTTAAGGGATTGGAATAAATACATATGGCAGTTTTTCTCGCAGCATGCCCTGCTGATGCACAGCAAGGCTATTGCACAGCGGCGAGCCACCCAGCGCAAAGCCGTGGCCGCCGATTTGCCGAGCCCGATGCGCCTACGCGCGGTGCGTTTCAGCGCGACCGCGACCGCATCATTCACAGCTCGGCTTTTCGCCGACTGGTATACAAAACGCAGGTGTTTCTCAACCACGAAGGCGACCTGTTTCGCACGCGGCTTACGCACACGCTCGAAGTGGCGCAACTCGGGCGCAGCATTGCACGGGTGCTGGGGCTTGATGAGGATTTGGTAGAAGCCATTGCATTGGCGCACGACTTGGGACACACCCCATTTGGGCACGCGGGGCAAGATGCGCTCAACGAATGCATGCGCGACTGGGGTGGTTTTGAGCACAACATGCAAAGTCTGCGCGTGGTAGATATGCTTGAGCAGCGCTACCCCGCTTTTGACGGGCTTAACCTGTGTTTTGAGACGCGCGAAGGCATACTCAAACACTGCTCGCAACGCAACGCCCAATGGCTGGAGCAGCACCAGCCTGGCGGCATAGGGCAGCGGTTTTTGCAAGGCACACAGCCCAGTCTGGAAGCGCAACTGTGCAATTTGGCAGACGAAATCGCCTACAACGCCCACGACGTGGACGACGGCTTGCGCTCGGGCCTGCTGCAGTGGGAAGATGTGCTGAGCGTGCCGCTGGTTGCCCGCCATTACCAAAGCGTGCAACGCGATTGGCCGCAGCTTACAGGGCGGCGCGTGCTGTACGAAACCATTCGCCTCATGTTGAGCGAGCAGGTTTACGACGTAATAGCAGAAACCCGCAAGCGTCTGGCACAACACCGCCCAGACAGCGCCGATGCCGTGCGCCAGTGCCCGCCTTTGGTGGCATTTAGCGCCGAAATGCACGCCCAATCGCAGCAGTTAAAGCGTTTTTTGATGCAGGCCTTGTACCGCCACCCGCAAGTAATGGGGAAAATGCAGCAGGCGCAACAGGTAGTGCGCGACTTGTTTGCCCACTACCACGCCCAGCCGCAAGCCATGAAGGCCGAGTTTGCCAACCGCGCCGACACCCACCGCGCCGTAGCTGACTATATTGCAGGCATGACCGACCGCTTTGCCCTGCGCGAGCACTTCGCGCTAACGGGGCAAGAGGTGTTGCCAGCGCCCTGAGCAGTGCAGGCAGGCGGCTGGAGATTGGGCGGTGGGATGTGGACTGGGCGGCTATAGCAAGGGGCAAAAGCGGGTAATTGCGAAACGGCGAAAAGGCGCAGCGCCATGCGGGTGCGTATGCCGAAGCTGCCAAAACGCTTCACAAGGTGCAGAATGTTTTTTGTGGTAATGCCTGGGTAAACGTTTTGCTGGCGAGTTGTATCGGTATAGATGTAAGAAAAAGACTTTTCGCGGTTCTTTTTGCGTTTTTGGTTGATTTTATAAACATTTGCATATACGCACAAAGCGTTTTTGGGCAAGGTAACACTGTGTTTATCTGTTGGGTGCAATGTATTTAAACAAACACAGACAGCCCAGAGTGCAGGATAATTCGCGTTTTCTTTTTGCATAAACCGCATTCTGGAGCCTATCTTGCCCTTGCCAGCCACACCAACACAAGAGGCAACGGGTCAGCCGCCAGTTGTTGTGAACACTGCGGATGGCGCTTTTCCCGCACCAGCGGGTGATATACCTTTGATTGTGCGGGGCAGCAATCGCCCCGATTTGCTGCTGGGAGAAACACTGTCCGAGCTGTTTGAGGCCACCGCTGCGCGCACGCCCCATAAAACGGCGCTGATTTGTGGTGCAACAGGGCACACTTTAAGCTATGCCGAGCTGGATGCAGCCGCCAATCTTGCCGCGCACCACCTGATTGCGCGTGGTGTGCGCCCTGGGCAGATGGTGGGGCTGTGGCTGCCGCGCGGGCTGGATTTGCTGGTGATGCAACTTGCCATCACCAAAGCGGGTGCGGCTTGGTTGCCTTTTGATGCCGATGTGCCTACCGAGCGCATTGGCGTATGCCTGCGAGATGCAGCCGCCAGCGGGCTGGTGTGCCATGCAGACTGGGCAGCGCAACTGGCGGGTGAGCCTTATACGGTGTGGCCGCACAGCGATTTGCAGTTGCCTGCTGCTGCGCCTTTGTTGCGCCGCGTGGGTTTGCAGCCCGAGCACCCCGCCTATGTGATTTACACCAGTGGTTCTACGGGCAAGCCCAAAGGCATTGTGATTGGGCATGGCAGCATTACGCACTTTTTACGCAGCGAAAACGCCGTGCTGGGTGTGCGCGAGGACGACCGCGTGTACCAAGGCTTTTCGGTTGCGTTTGATATGTCGTTTGAGGAAATCTGGATTTCATATCTGGTGGGCGCTACGCTGTGGGTTGCGCCCAAACAGATAGTGAGCGACCCCGATGCCTTGCCCCGCGCCTTGCAAGAGCAGGGCATTACCGTGCTGCACGCTGTGCCTACGCTGCTGGCGCTGTTTAGCACCGATGTGCCTTGCCTGCGCATCATCAATCTGGGCGGCGAGATGTGCCCCGATGCGCTGGTGGCACGGTTTGACCGCGACGGCCTGCAAATTTTTAACACCTATGGCCCCACTGAGGCGACCGTATCGGCCAGTCTGGCGCGTTTGAGCCGAGATAAGCCCGTAACCATAGGCTGGCCGCTGCCCAACTACGGCATGCTGGTGCTTGATGAGCAGCAAAAGCCCGTGCCACAAGGCGATACGGGCGAGTTGTGCATCATTGGCCCGGGCGTGGCGCAAGGGTATTTGGGGCGACCAGAGCTCACGGCTGAAAAATTTCTGCCCAACCCTTGGGCCAGCCATGCCAACGAAAGCCGCCTGTATCGCACGGGTGACTTGGCGCGGATACAGGAAGACGGCGCGGTGCAGTGTCTGGGGCGGGCAGATGACCAGATAAAAATACGCGGCTTTCGCGTAGAGCTGGGCGAGATTGAAGCGGCGCTGTGCGAGCAAGCAGGTATTGGCACAGCCGCCGTGTTGGTGCGCGAAATCAACGATATTGACCAACTGGTGGCATGGGTAGTGCCCGAGCACACGGTTGATGCAGACGGCAACCCCGAGCCGCCGCCCGCTGCCAGCCATTTGCGCGATGCGCTTAAAGTGCGCTTGCCTGCCTACATGGTGCCTGTACGCTATGAATTTGTGCCATCGCTGCCGCGCCTGCTTTCGGGCAAGGTAGACCGCAAGGCACTCAAAGCACTGGAGCTGGCGCCCGCAGTTGATAACCTTGCATCTGATGAGCCGCACAACGAGGCCGAAGCCCTGCTGTTTGGCACAGTCAAAACCATGTTTCCCGGGGAGGCTATCAGGCGCGATGCAGACTTTTTCAGCGACCTGGGCGGGCATTCGCTGTTTGCTGCGCGGCTGGTATCGTTGCTACGCACCGAGCCGCGTTGCGCTGCGCTTACGGTGCAAGACATCTACAAAGGCCGCCGTCTGGGCAAAATTGCCGACTCCATGCTGGCTCTGATGCAAGGCAAGCAAGCCGCCACGCACAGCTTTACCCCTTCAGCCAACAATACGGTTTGGCGGCGCTTGCGCTGCGGGTTGGCGCAGGCTTTGGCGTTGCCAGTGCTGGTGACGCTGGCCATCATGCAGTGGCTGGCGCCGTTTTTTACCTACCACTTTTATACAGGTGCGCAAGAAGATAGCATCTGGCGCGCCATTGGCATGTCGCTGCTGGTGTTTGTGGCGATGCTGGCATTTAGCCTGCTGCTATCGGTGCTGGGGCGGCGCGTGCTGCTCGGGCGCGTCAAGCCCGGGCGCTACCCGCTGTGGGGCTGGCTGTATTTCCGCTGGTGGCTCTCAGACAGGTTGAGCAATGCCGCGCCGCTGTATATGCTCAATGGCACGATTTTGTTGAACCTGTACCTGCGCGCTATTGGCGTAAAAGTGGGGCGCGATGTGGAGCCTGGCACGCTGCTGGTGCGTGTGCCTTCGTTGGTCAGCATAGGAGATGGCGTAAGCATTGGTGCGGGCGTGTATTTCGAGAACGCCCGCGTAGAGCGCGGCGAGCTGGTGCTGGGTGCTATTGCCATTGGCGAAGAAAGCACTATTGGCTCGTATTCGGTGCTTGAGGGCAACACCCGCATGGGGCACCATGCGCGGCTCGAGGGCTTGTCTGCACTGGCTGACGGGCAAAGCGTGCCAGATGGCCAAGTCTACTCGGGCAGCCCTGCCGCCAGCCTGGGCGCAAACGACCGCAGCCACTTGCCACCGCGCCCGCCCTACACACGCAAACGCGCCGTGTTTGAGGTAGGCTTTTATGGCTGCACCAGCTTGCTGGTGGCTTTGTTGTTTTACATGCCGCTGTTTCCCACCTTTATCGTGCTCGATTACTGGCTGCTGCCCAGCGGCAGCGACTTTGAAGGCTTTTTGATGATGGCCTTGCAGTACGGGCTATACGGCATACCCAGCTCGGCAGTGCTGATTGTGTTTACGGCGCTGCTCTCAGCTACAGTGCGCTGGATAGCCATACCCCGCATCAATCCTGGTCGCTACAACGTGCATGGCATCATGTACTACCGCAAATGGGTCATCAACCAGATTCAAGACACCAGCTTACACACGCTGCACTCGGTTTATGCCACGGTATTTGCGCCCTATTGGTATCGGCTCATGGGGGCAAAAGTAGGTAAACGCGCCGAAATATCTACCGCCATGGGCGTAGTGCCAGACATGCTTACGCTGGGCGATGAAACCTTTATTGCCGACGCCGTGATGCTGGGCGATGACGACGTAGAAGGCGGCTGGATGACGCTGCGCCCCACCACCATTGGCCACCGCAGCTTTGTTGGCAATGGCGCGTATGTGCCCGATGGCACGGTGCTGCCGCCCAATGTGCTTATCGGCGTGCAATCGCGTGCGCCTGAAAGCAGCCGCATCAAGTCGGGTGACACATGGTTTGGCTCACCGCCCATACACCTGCCCGCGCGTGAAGTGGTGGCAGGGTTTGATGAAAGCACCACTTTCAACCCAGGCTGGCTACGCAAAATCAGCCGCGCGCTAGTAGAAGGCATGCGCATTGTGCTGCCGCTGGCCTACAGCGTGGGTGTGGGCTACGCCATTGTTTACAGCGCCATGCCGTATGTGGAAGATGACAACTGGTGGGGCATGAGCAGGCACTTGGCGCTGTGCGGCGCACTGTATGGCGCGGGCTCTATGCTGCTGGTGCTGCTGCTCAAATGGCTGCTGCTGGGGCGCTATAAGCCATCGGCGCACCCGATGTGGACACCTTTTGTCTGGTGCAGCGAAGCCGTCACCAATATGTACGAGTCGATGGCAGTCATGAGCTTTCTCAACTACCTGCGCGGCACGCCCATGTTGCCTTGGGCTATGCGTTTGTTTGGCGCAAAAATCGGGCACGGCGTGTATCTGGACACCACCGACATGACCGAGTTTGACTGCGTCAGCATAGGCGACCATGCCGAGCTAAACGACTTGAGCGGCCCGCAAACCCACCTGTTTGAAGACCGCATCATGAAAATTGGCCAAGTGCGCATTGAACGCGGAGCCACCATCCGCAGCCGCTGCACAGTGCTGTACGATGCCACGCTGGGCGAAGGCGCCATGCTCGGCCCACTCACACTGGTCATGAAAGGCGAAAATATACCGCCCAACAGCACCTGGTGCGGCTCGCCTGCCGCGCCTTGGGCTGAGCCTGACAACGCGCAAGCCAGCCACCAGTAAGCACAGCCACACAGCCAGCCATGCGCCACCAGCACCTGTATAGCCGCCAAGCACCCTGTAATAGCTTGCAAGGCGGCAACACAAGCAGTACCCCCAAGCCCCCGCCAGCCTGTGTGCCCGCCGCCGTGGTAGTGCAGCAAGGCAACATCTGCTTGAACCCACCCCGCCCCGCCAGCACCCATACCAACACCAGCGCAAACTGCCGCGCGCACTACCAATGGCTAGCACTGCAACCCCAAGCACCCCACACACTGCACCAGCAGCAAGTGCGCCAAGCGGCACAAGACTGGCTGCAAAGCTATTGGCTCAAACATGGGCGCAAATATGCGCAAAAGCCAAATCTTGTATGGTCATACTGCGGCCCATACGCATTGCTGGCGGCTGCATTTTGCAATATTGGCGTAGATGCCACCGCGCCCGATATGCTTGATGCAGAGGGCTGGGCAGCAGTGCTGCAACTCTACGGCGCAGACCTGCTTACACAGCGCAACATTGCCGCCAACACACAAGCAAACCCCACCGCCGCCCACCCCTTGCACAATTGCGCCCGCCGCTGGACGCAGATAGAAGCCGCCGACAAATGCCTGCGCACAGGCTTGCAAGAATGGTCGCCAGCCGTAGCCTTGGCACGCGCAGTTTGCCAACTGGCAGACATACCAGCGCCCGATGGCATTTGCGCTAGCTTGGCATGGTGCGAGCAAGCGCAGCACCGCGCATAAGCCACGGGCATTGCATACAGGGGCAGACGCAGCGCGGCAATGGCAGGTTTCTGGCTCGGCGCGAGGATGGCGGGTGATTGCGTTTTTATACCTAACTGGGCGAAATCAGCATTGCCCCAGCTCCAGCCAAGTCAAGTCAAAACCCCGACAACCATATCCCATGCGCCTTCCAAGCCATTTATGCCCTGCAACCCGCATAAACACTGGTTGAAGGTATTTTTAAATAATTCGCTACTCCTTCTGCGACTTCTGCCTAGCTTTTGCGCTCTCTGCGCCCTTTTCCCGTATCCATCCGCCAAAGCCAAAACAAACTAAAAACCAAACAACCAGCCCCCATGCGCCTTCTAAGCCATTTATGCCCTGCAACCCGCATAAACACAGCTTACCTGCCTTTTCAAACAATTTGCTATTTCTTCTGCATCCTTTGTGCTCGGTATGCGCACCCTTAGCCGCAACACCACCTAAAATCACCCGCATGGCCTCATCAAAATCACACTACACCTGCAACGCCTGCGGTGCAACCAGCCCGCGCTGGCTCGGCAAATGCCCATCTTGCAACGCGTGGAACAGTCTGGAAGAAACCGCTGCTGCCAGCACAAGCGGCGGCAAAAATCGCCTCAGTAGCAGCCCTCAGGCGCTGGCGGGTGCCGCTGATGTGGCTACTTTAGCCAACATCAAGGCCGAAGACATCGCCCGCACCCCCACCAGCATTCAGGAGCTTGACCGCGTGCTCGGCGGCGGCGTGGTAGAAGGTGGCGTGGTGCTCATTGGTGGCGACCCTGGCATTGGCAAATCTACCCTGCTGCTGCAAGCCCTTGATGCGCTGCAACTGCAAGGGCTGCACACCCTGTACGTAACGGGCGAAGAAAGTGCCAGCCAAGTGGCGCTGCGCTCACGCAGACTGGGGCTGGAAGGCTCGCAAGTGCGCGTGCTGGCAGAGATACAGCTTGAAAAAATCTTGTCTACCTTGCAAGCCGAGCAGCCGCAAGTAGCCGTAATCGACTCGATTCAAACCGTTTACAGCGACGCGCTCACCAGCGCCCCTGGCAGCGTGGCACAGGTGCGTGAGTGCGCCGCCCACTTAACGCGTTTTGCCAAAGCCAGCGGCACCGCAGTAGTGCTGGTAGGCCACGTTACCAAAGACGGCCAACTGGCAGGCCCCCGTGTGCTGGAGCACATTGTCGATACCGTGCTCTACTTTGAGGGCGACACCCACAGCGCCTACCGCCTGATACGCGCCTTTAAAAACCGCTTTGGCGCAGTCAATGAAATTGGCGTATTTGCCATGACTGAAAAAGGCTTGAAAGGCGTAAGCAACCCCAGCGCCATCTTTCTAAGCACGCATAGCGACCCCGTGCCAGGAAGTTGCGTGCTGGTCACACTCGAAGGCAGCCGCCCGCTGCTGGTTGAAATACAAGCCTTGGTCGATAGCGGTGGCAGCAGCCCGCGCCGCTTGAGCGTGGGGCTCGAGCGCGACCGCCTAGCCATGCTGCTAGCCGTGCTGCACCGCCACGGCGGCGTAGCTACGGGCGACCAAGACGTGTTTGTCAATGCCGTGGGTGGCGTGCGCATCAGCGAGCCAGCCGCAGACTTGGCCGTGCTGCTGGCCATTACCAGCAGCCTGCGCGGCAAAGCCCTGCCCAAGGGCTTTTTTGCTTATGGCGAAGTGGGCTTGGCAGGCGAAATACGCCCCGCACCACGCGGGCAAGAGCGCCTGAAAGAAGCTGCCAAACTGGGTTTCAGCACGGCCATAGTGCCCAAAGCGAATGCACCTAAAAAGGCAGGGAAAGAGTTTGAAGGCCTCACCATCCACGCCGTAGAGCGTGTGGAAGAGGCGATGGAGCTGGTGCGGCGGCTGGAGTGAACCAAGCGCCACGGTATTGAGGAGCAGCAGCGAGCAAACTAGCAGAAATAGGCACAAGAGCAGCTTGCTGATAAAAAATTGCCTGAACTTAAAAGCACAGACAAAGCAACGCACCCTGTCTTGCATGCATCGCCAAACAGGGTGCGTATCAAGCTGGCGTGTAAAAAAAGCGCCTTGCTTGAGGCGCTTTAAGGGTTTATTTCATTTTCTGTGGGTAAGGAGCAGGTGGAAACTCTGGCTCGCATATGCCATTGTTGCAGATGAGACCATCGACAGAGGGTGCATTTTTGTTGTCTGCCAATTTTTTGCTTGCTGCTTGCGGGGCTGGTTTTTTGTTTGCTATTGGCGAATTTTGAACAGGCGCTTTTTCTGCTGCACCTGATGCGGCAGGCTTTGCCACGGCGGCTTTGCCCGAGGCGGGAGTTACTACGATGGCGCCTTTGCCGCTGGCGTCGCACGGTGTTTGTTGGTAGCTGTTGCCACATTTGTAGAGGGTTTGTGCAAATGCGCTGGGAAGCAGGCAAATCAAGGCTGTGGCGGCGAGGTGTTTTTTCATGGCAAGAATACTCCTTTGAAGGTAAGCAGTTTACAGCTTGATTATGCATGAAGCACCCCTGCTGGCAGCATAAAGCAGCAGTGTGTGGCAAAAGCACGAAAAAGCTGTTTTTGGCAAAGCCATATCCATTTGGCAGGCGCAGTTTGGGTAACAAATGTGCTTGTAAAGAGGTGCGCGGGTGGTTTTACAGGGCGGTTTTTGCGCTGATTTTGCGCGCTGGTTTGGCATGACGATTTCGTATGTTGATTTCGCACGCAAAGTTCGCATGCCAGTTTCGCGCTTTATTCGTCTTCGTTGTTGGCATCGGCGGCAGCCATGCCATCGTTTAGCGCCAACTCCAATTCCAGCAGTTGCTGTGCTTGCTCCTCGGGCAATGCTTCTGCGCCGCGCAGGGCGCGTTGCATGGCACGGGTGCGGGTGTCGGCGTGTTCCAGTGTGTTGAGTACGGTTTGGGTTTGTTTGCGGGCTTTGGCGAGCGTATTGCCAAATTTGCCAAACTCGGTTTTGACTGCGCCCAGCACTTGCCAGACTTCGCTGCTGCGCTTTTCCAGTGCCAGCGTTTTAAAGCCCATTTGCATGGCGTTGAGCATAACGAGCAAGGTGGTGGGGCCAGCGAGCGTGATGCGGTGGTCGCGTTGCAGGCTTTCCATCAACCCTGGGCGGCGCAGGACTTCGGCGTAGAGCCCTTCAGTGGGCAGAAACATAATAGCAAAGTCGGTGGTGTGCGGTGGGGCAATGTAGCGTTCGGCTATTGCTTTGGCTTCAAGGCGGATGCGGGCTTCAAGCTGGCGGGCGGCTTGCTCGGCGGCTTCGGGGTTGGCGCGTTGCTGGGCTTCGAGCAGGCGCTCGTAGTCTTCGTTGGGGAATTTGGCATCAATCGGCAGCCATAGCGGTGTGCCGTCTTCGCTTTTGCCAGGCAGGCGCAGGGCAAAATCTACGGCGTGGCGGCTGCCTGGGTGTACCTGCACTTGCGTGCCGTACTGGTCGGGGGCAAATACCTGCTCAAGCAGTGCGCCGAGTTGGGCTTCGCCAAACATGCCGCGCACTTTCACGTTGGTGAGCAGGTGTTTTAAGTCGCCCACGCCTTGCGCCAAGGTTTGCATTTCGCCCAGCCCTTTGTGCACCATTTCGAGCCGTTCGGCAACTTGCTTGAAGCTCTCGGTGGGCGCCGTATCATGAAAGGAAAGGAGTTTTTCATCAACAGTCTGGCGCATTTCTTCGAGCTTGGCGGTGTTGCTTTGTTGCAGTTGTGCCATTTGCTCTTGCATGGCGGTGCGGATTTCGCCCAAGCGGCGGGCGTTGGCTTCGCTTAGGGCTACGAGCTGCGCACTTAAAGTATCCGAGAGTTGTTTTTGCAGGCTGCTTAAGCCGCCTTGCACGGCTTGCTGTGTGCCTTGCAGTTGCTGACTTTGGTTTCGGGCAGATTCGGCGGCGTGTTGGACTAGTGCGCTCTGGAAAGTATTCAAGGACTGAGTTTGCTCAAGCCGCGCACTGCGGCTGGTTTCGAGCAGTTCACGCCGCAGCTCGCGCTCAAGGCGCTCGTTGCTGTGGTGGATGGTGTCAAGCACTTCTTGCTGCAAGGTTTGCTGTGTTTGTTCTTGTAGTGTTTCATCGGGTTTGCGTAGCCATAAAGCAATGACAAGCAACAGATTGAGGGCGAGCAGTATCAGGATGAGGATGGATGGCAGGCTGATATTAAACATGGTACTAATGTAATGCTGGGAATGGAGGCTTTGTGGCAATTGAGATTATGCGGGCAGTGCTGCGCTGCCAGAAAGCGGCTTGGGTGGCGCGGCGGCTTTATGGCTGGCGCAGCAGTTGCAGGCGTGCGTCGTTGCCGATTTGGGTGACTTGTTGCAGTTGCCAGTGTGTGGCTTGTTGCAGGTTTTGCAGGGCGGGCAAGGCGGCTAGGGGCTGGCCTGCGCCAAGTAGCACGGGGGCGATGTAGGCCAGTATTTCATTAACTAGCCCTTGTTGCAGCAAGGCAGCGTTGAGCTTGCCGCCTGCTTCCACGTGCAACTCGTTGATTTCGCGCTGTGCCAGGTTTTGCAGCAGGTGGGCCAAGCTGAGATGGTCGCTGGCTGATGCGGGCAGGGTGATGATGGTTGCGCCTGCGGCTTGCAGGGCGGTGGCGCGCTGCATGTGCGCGGCGGCTTCGGTGGTGTGGGCGTGGGTGGGGCTGGCTTGTGCAGGGCTGGCTACGGTGTAAATCAGCACTTGGCGCTGCGGCACGCTAAAGAGGCGGGCGCTGGGCGGGGTGCGTAGCTGGCTGTCGACAATGGCGAGCAGGGGTTGGGGTAGTTGCTGTTGCGCGAAATGGGGCAGGCGCACGTTGAGCAGGGGGTCGTCGTGCAGCACGGTGCCGCTGCCTGTGAGTATGGCGCAGGCGCGCGCGCGCCAATGCTGCACGTCAGCGCGGGCGGCGCTGCCTGTTATCCATTGGCTTTGGCCGTTGTGCAGGGCGCTGGTGCCGTCTAGCGAGGAGGCGGTTTTTAAGCGCACCCACGGTGTGCCGTGTTGCATGCGCTGGAAAAAGCCGATGTTGAGCTGGCGGGCAGCGTG
>RRZU011953816.1_pt1 | contig 11613 bp, 9 predicted proteins | sample 2165561 | NCBI WGS metagenome assembly RRZU01 (sample SAMN10456909, study PRJNA506462) | wastewater metagenome | isolation source: wastewater sludge | place: USA: Moscow, Idaho | reverse complement strand
CTGGCCGATACGGGCAGCAAGCGGGCGGAGATGGCCCTCCATCTTCGGACCGATCCGCAACGCCTCCTGCTGACCATCCTGGTCGGAGATCGACTGATCGACACCGCCACCGCATCGCTGGCCACGATTATTGCGCTGAACCGATTCGGAGGGCAGGGATTGGAAGGTGTGCTCGGCGAAGCCTTCGCGGTGCTGGTCGGTATTCTGACCTTTGTTCTGTTGGTGTTTGCCGATCTCGTGCCCAAGACCCTGGCGGCCAAATACTCGGTCCCTGTGGTGTTGAACATGGCCTATCCGGCCTATGCGGCCCAGCAGGTGCTCACGCCGATCATGTTCTTCGTGGTGCCGCTCATCTATAAACTGACCGGTGGGAAAGGGCTCAACGTGCCCTTCGTTACGGAAGAAGAGCTGAAGATCATGCTGGATCAGAGCAGCAAGAGCGGCGCCATCGAGGCACAGGAAGTGAAGATGATCAAGAACGTCTTCCAGCTGAAGGACATCACGGCCGAAGACTGCATGACCCCGCGCATCTACATGTTCTCGCTCGACTGCAATCAGTATCTGCGCGAAGCGAAGGAACTCCTGTTCAAGTCCAAGTATTCGCGTATCCCGTTATACGAAGGCACGCTGGATAACATTATCGGGATTCTTTACAAGACCAAGGCGCTGACGGCGTTGGCCCAGGGTCATACGGAGATGAAGCTTCGCGACATCGCGCAACCGGCCCTGTTCATCCCGCATACGAAATCCGCGGACGACCTGATGAAGCAGTTTCAGTTGGACAAACGCCACATGGCGATTGTGGTCAACGAGTTCGGTGGTGTGATGGGACTAGTCACGTTGGAAGACCTGCTGGAAGAGGTGGTCGGCGAGATCGTCGATGAGACGGATATCACCGAAGAGTTGATCAAGCGTATCGGCAAGAACCAGATCCTGGTGCATGGACGCACCGAGGTTCGGAAGGTCAACGATTTCCTCAAGGTGGATTTAGGCGACGATGCCGTGACGATCAGCGGTCTTGTGCAGCATGAACTGGGCAGGATTCCCAAGGTCGGTGAAGAAGTGCATATCGCCAATTGTCGCCTGGTCATTCATGAGGCGGACCCGCGGGTCATCAAGAGCGTCAATATCTACAAGGAAGAAAAACACCCCATCACGCATGAGCCCATCGTCGATGAGCATGTCTCGGTCACTCAGGCGTCACTAGAGCGGTAAATTCCGTTTCCGTCAGAACCCGCACCCCCAGTTTCCGGGCCTGGTCCAGTTTCGACCCCGGATCGGTCCCTGCCACCACAAACGATGTCTTCTTGCTGACACTCGACGAGACCTGTCCCCCCTGTTGTTCCACCAATTGTTTGGCCTGGTCGCGGGTGTAGTTGGCCAGCCCACCGGTAAAGACGAACGTCTTGCCGGCCAGGCTCTGGCTGCCGGCTGCGATTTCAGACGACGGTGGAGCGATGGTCAGACCCCGTTCGATCAAGCGGGCAATCACCGCCCGGTTCCGTTCTTCGCTGAAGAACGAGGCCAGGCTGGTAGAAATCTCCGGGCCGATTTCGCGCACCTGCAGCAATTCCTCCTGCGTCGCCGACATCAGCTTCGCCAACGTGCCGAACTGTTTGGCCAGGACGCGGGCGATGTGCTGCCCCACCTGCCTGATTCCCAGTCCCATCAACAGCCGGTCGAGAGAGGTGGATTTGCTTCGTTCTATGGATTCCATCAGCAGAGTGGCCGACCGGTCGGCGAACCCTTCCAGGCTGAGCAGCTGCTCTTTGGTGAGGCTGTAGAGGTCGGCCAGGTCGCGGACCAATCCTACGTCGACCAGTTGGGCGATCGTCTTCTTTCCCATCCCGTCCATATCCAGCGCGCTCTTGGATGCGAAGTGTTCAATGGCGCCCTTCAGTTGGGCGACGCACACGGTCTGGCCGGTACAGTAGTAGTAAGCCCCTTCGCGGGCCACAGCCGATCCGCACACCGGGCAGTGGTCCGGCATGACGAACGGAGCCTGTCTCGTTTCCCCGGGAACGGGGACCCGTTCGGCGATGGCGGGGATCACGTCGCCGGCTCGTTCCACCTTGACGGTGTCCCCCACGCGCACGTCTTTTCGCGCGACTTCATCCGCATTGTGGAGGGTGGCCCGGCTGATCGTCACACCTCCGACCTCCACCGGTTTCAGCAGGGCCAGCGGCGTCAGGGTGCCGGTCCGACCGACCGAGACGACGATGTCTTGAATCACCGTGATTTCTTTGCGGGGTGCAAACTTGTAGGCGATGGCCCAACGGGGGCTGCGGGACTTGCTGCCGAGCTGGTCTTGCCACGCCCGCCGGTCGAGTTTGACGACGACGCCGTCGATTTCAAACGGAAGTGAGTCCCGCATCGCATCGATGGCCTGTTGGAAGGAGAGGACTTCCTCAATCGAGCCACAACGTTGCCGCTGCGCGGGAACAGGAAGCCCCCAGGCGGCCAATGCGTCCAACTCCTCCCAGTGGGTGGATGGAGCTGTGCCGGATATGGCCATGATGTCGTAACAGGTCAGGGTCAAGGGTCGCGACGCGGGGATGCGGCTGTCCAGCTGCCGCAAAGATCCTGCTGCGGCATTACGCGGATTCGCAAAGGCTTCTTCGCCCCGTTCCGTCATGCGGCGATTCAAAACCTGAAACTCATCCAACCGCATGTAGACTTCTCCGCGCACGACCAGGTGTGCGGGCAGGGAGGGCTGGGGATCGAGCTGTAGCGGCAACGCGCGGATCGTTCGCAAATTGATCGTCACGTCTTCGCCGACCATGCCGTCTCCACGAGTCGCGCCACGAACGAAGGCGCCCCGGTCGTAAACCAGTTCCACCGACAGGCCATCGAATTTCGGTTCCGCCGTGTAGACGATCTGGTCGGTTTCCAGCTCCCGCTTCATCCGCGCATCAAAGGCGCGCACATCATCCTGATCGGTAATCGAATCGAGACTCAGCATCGGTTTCTCGTGGGAAACCTTGGTGAGTTCCTCCAGCGGTGGTGCGCCGACTCGTTGGGTGGGCGAGTCGCCGGTGACCAGGTCGGGATGGGCGGTTTCGAGGTCGACGAGCTCGCGAAAGAGCCGGTCGTATTCCGCGTCGGAAATCTCCGGCCGGTCCTTCGTGTAATAGAGGTGATCGTGATGGCGGATTTGACGACGAAGATCGGCGATTCGTTGCTCGGCTGTCTGATGAGGCATGGACTGGTTACTCACGAATAAATTGGGCCGCGAAGCTGCGGATCTCGTGTCCATTCAATACATGGAACCGCCGCAGACGGTCGATCATCTGTCCTGAAAACCGGCTCAACGGAATCGGCACCAGACGCCGGTCGAATTGTCTGGCGATCTGCCTCCAACGCGCCTTGGGTGGAACCGGTGTCACCAGGGCCACGTGCGTTTCACGTGAATGGACTGCTCCGGCCGCAATCAAACGTTCTTCGAGGGTCCTGGCAAATCCCAGTGCTTCGTCGGTCCAGATGTCGGGGATCGGGCGGGGCGGGAACATAAACAGGGCGCCGCCGTAGCGCGATTGCCCGATACCCGGTGCGATCATGTTGTTCAGGAAGGGTGTCGCATAGAAACAGAGCGTGGACTCCTGCGCATGTTCGGCATACCAGGTGGCCTGCCAGCTGTATTGCTCCGGATCGCCGGGGGTGTCGAACAGAAAGATCACCGTATCCACGTTTCCGCGCGCCGGGGGAATTTCTTTGACGTAAATCTCCATCCGTTGCGGACGACCCGGCTTTTGCCGCTGATGCCAATGGCGCAGACTCTCCCGGATGTCGATCCCGTCTTTCATCGAGGTGGTGAACTTCTCGCTCTTGGCGAGATCGGCCCCGATGATGGCCTTGGCCTGCTCGCGGACATGGGTGTGGAAACTTTCGATCTTGGAATCTTCCGGCGGCCAGGAACATTGTCGATGCGGATTCCACAGATAGGACCACTGCCGGCTCGTGCGCCGCGGCGGGCGGGGCCGGAGCGAGAGCGAACGCCAGGCCAGGGGCGTACCCTGGAGCCGGTTCTTCGCCCGCACGATCTGCTCATCCGGCAGGGCGAACCGGCCGAGCCCGGCCGAGAGATGAGGGACGTGGCTCTGTTCGATGTCTTGATAGGAGTAACTTTTGGCGGTTTCGAGGAGGCGAACCGCGAAGTCATCACCCGCCATCTGTTTCGCCGCGAGGACCAGCGTGTAGAGGTCGGGCGTCAATCGCCGATCCAACAGCGCGTGGTTCCGCACATACTGCAAGTAGGCTTGCAGCAACCGCGGTGTCACCCAGGTGGGGACGGTGTGCCCCTCCGCGTCATGGCCGGTCTGCCACCGTGTGCGTGTTTCGAGCAGGAGTTCTTTGAGCCCGTCGATGGAGAGGTGGCGGTCCGAATGGACGGTCGCGCGACGTCGCTCATACAGCTCTGTGAGGAACGGCAGTTCACCCAAGACAAAATAGAGTGAGGCCGGCTCGACGAGGTACCGTTCGGGGCGTCCGAAGTCGAGCGCCGGGATTTGATAGTCGGTTCGTTGCTGATAGGCCTGACGAATCCAGGGCCAGTCTGCGAAGTGGCACAAGCAGAGAATCTGCTCGTACTCCATTTCGAGTTGGTGGAGTTGAAACGCCATCCAGGCGATGCGGGCCTGCTGTTGACTGCCCTCCGCAGGCGGCGTGAGCGTGGGTACCATCGCGGCGGCAAAGGTGGCGTAGGAGAGGCGTTTGAGTGCGTAGGCATCGGGAGAGACGAAGGGCACCGGTTCCACGACGGCCGTTTCGCGATCGATATAGGCCCTGGGGATGCCTTCTCCCATGGCGACGCGAATCCCCATGACGACTGCCTGGCAGGGATCGACCGGCACGTAGTTCACCGTGGCGGCGCCTTCCTGATCGCGTTCCGGTTGGACGATCACGCTGATCGTCGGCAGGTCCAGCACGGCTTCTTCCAGCGGAGACTCGAAGGAAGGCGGAAGCGGAACCGCGAGGCAATCGAATCGGCGGTCGGTCAGCCTCTCGCGCACTTCCTGAGCGACATCGCCGCTGCCGTGCAGGAGCGGGAACAGTTCGATGCGTGGTGACAGGCGGAAGACGGAGTCGGCGGTGGAGGATGACACTGCCATTATCGGCCGGGATGTAGAGGGTCGTCGCTTTCGAAAAAGAAATCGCCGAGGCCCTGCGGCAGGGCCTGGTCGCCCAGGGCGCGCTTTCGCCGGCGTGACTGAGTCGGCAGATCGAGCGCTTCTTCGCCGAGGACTTTCATCAGTGATTCCCGCCAGGCGGCATCGGCCGACAGCGGGTGCGTCGGGTCCTGCGCGCGACGCTTCAGCGCGTACTGCAGGAGATGAATGCCGTCGCGCACGGAATATTCGAGACTGAGCTGGTGGGCTTCCTGGAGAAAGTCGACGGTCATGGCCAGCATCTCTGCGGGCGCGAAGGGCAGGTGATACCGGAGGATCGCCAGTTCGTCTTCGCGCGCAGGGAACCCCATGCCCAGCGTCGGCTGCAAGCGCGAGAGAATATAGTCGGGCACCTCATACGTGGACGCGTCTTCGTTCATGGTCACGCAGCAGCGGAATTCGGCATGGGCGTTGATCAGAATGCCGGCGATGATGGATTCCACGCAGCGCCGGTGATCCAGAAGCGGAGCCAGCGAGGCCCAGCTTTTCTCGTTCATGCGATTGCCTTCGTCCAGCACGCAGATGCTGCCTGTGAGCACCGCAGTGATCAGCGGCGAGGCGTGGTAACTGATGGTGCCGGATTCTGCCAGGACGGGCGTGATCAGCAGGTCTTCCGGCCGGGTGTCGGCCGTGCACTGGAATACGTAGAGGTCCTGCTTGCGTTCGCGGGCTCCAGCCATGGCCAGTGTGGTCTTGCCGATCCCAGGTTGGCCGGTGATGCGGGGAGACAGCGGCAGGTCACGCTCGTCGATCACCAGCCAGCAGGCCAGCAACTGTTTGAGAATCTCCCGGTTCCCGATCCATTCCTGGTCCATGGTCATGGGTTGTGCCAGGTGCAGGGTGATGCCCTCGATGGTGACGGTGCGGGAGGTGCCCGGTTGTGTGTTAGGTGACATGGTCTTTCGTGCCGGCGATTGGATAGAATAGGCGGAACAGCAATCTCGTGCGAACGGTAGCATAGGGGTGGGGAGGGGGTCAAACGTCTGAGCGGCCCATTTCACTTTGACTTTCGCTGCCTTGCACCGTATTCTACCCACTTTCGAAGGCTGCGAATCGGAAGCGGATGCGCCACGAGCGGGTTGTTTTGATGGCATTCGGAAGCCCCCTGGAGAAGACAGCAACGAAGGAGCGACATGATGAGTCAGCGAAACTCACGGATGAGACGCGCGGTAGTAGTTCCGATCGGGTTGCTCGTATTGAGCGGCCTGAATCTGGGCGGATGCGTGATGTCGGAGAAGTACGAGGCCGAGAAAGCGCGCAGCCTGAACTTCCAGCGGCTCCTGGCGCAGGAAGAAAAGCGAAGCGCCGAATTGGACAGCGAAGTCAAACGGAGCAAACGCGAACTGAGTGAGTATGAGGCGCGCAATCGGGAACTCGGCGCTCAGGTGGAAGCGGTGCGTCAGCAGGCGGCACAGATTCAGGAAGAGGCTCAGGCGATGAAGGAAGCCAGTTTGCTTGAGAAGCGGGCGCATGAAGATATGAAGCGCCTGACGACGATTCCATCCAAAACGAAAAAGGCGGCAGCGGCGGCGAAGAAAGACTTTACGGCCGCCGTCGATGAGGCGTTGAAGACGGATGTGTCGTCGGAGTTGAGCCTGGAGTCGGCGAAGGACGCGGCCAAGGATACATTCGGTCACGAGCAGGCGGCAGTGGATGCCCTCGGTGCAGCTTCGGCATCGGCAACCGGCAACACTCACACGGTGCGATCCGGTGAAACCCTGTATCGCATCGGGCAGAAGTACCACGTTGGTGTGGATCAATTGCGGAAGTGGAACAATTTGGACAATAACACGGTTGTGGTCGGGCAGAAGTTGATTGTCAGCCGGCCCTAGTGTAGCGATCGTCGTATTGTATGAGCAGACAGCAATACTCTCTCACCTTGGATGAGTTTCGAGCCCTGGCGGCGGAAGGCAATCTGATTCCGCTCTATCGGGAGATTCTGGCGGACTATGAGACGCCGGTGTCGGCGTTTGCCAAAATCGACCATGGGCCGACGGCCTATCTGCTGGAGAGTGTGGCCGGCGGTGAAAATTGGGCGCGGTATTCGTTTTTGGGAAGCGGCTCCTCGGCGGTGATCCGGGAGGAGAAGGGCGATCTGGTGTTGATCCGAGGGAAGAAGAACCTGCGGATTCAGAGTCGCGGCAATCCGCTGGAGCGATTGCGCGAATTGATGGAAGAATATCGTCCGGTGACGGTGCCCGGCCTGCCCCGGTTCGTGGGCGGCGCGGTCGGCTACTTCAGTTACGATATGGTGCGCACGTTCGAGGACCTGCCGGCGCTGCGTAAAGACAGCCTCGGGATGCCGGACTTCGCCTTTCTGCTCACCGACACGCTGCTGATCTTCGACAACGTCTCGCAGAAAATCAAAGTGGTCGCGAACGCCTACCTGGAATCGACCAAGGAACGGGACATCCGTGACGCCTATCGCCATGCGACCGCGCGGATCGAAAAGATGATCGCGCGGTTGAAGCGGCCGGTGCGGCAACCGCGGCAGAGACGCCGCCGGAAGCCGATCACCTTTACGTCCAACATGAACAACGCCGATTTCGAGAAGATGGTCACGCGGACCAAGGAGTACATCCGTTCGGGCGATATCGTGCAGGCGGTCCTGTCTCAACGATGGGAAACACAGATCCATACGACTCCGTTCCAGTTATACCGTGCCCTCCGTGTCATCAATCCCTCGCCCTACATGTATTACCTGCGGGTGGCCGGAGTGGAGTTGGTGGGGTCCTCGCCGGAGACCCTGGTGCGGTGTGAGGATGGCCAGATTTCGTTGCGTCCCATTGCCGGGACGCGTCGCCGCGGGCAGACGCCGGAAGAAGATCAGGACCTGGCGCGACAGCTGTTGGCAGATGAAAAAGAGCGAGCGGAACATGTGATGCTGGTGGACCTTGGACGCAACGACGTGGGACGGGTGGCTGCCAGAGGCTCGGTGAAGGTGGAGTCGCTGATGCAGGTCGAGCGGTATTCGCACGTCATGCATATCGTGTCGCAGGTGACGGGACAGCTGGAGAAGGGGAAATCCGTGTACGACGTCATGCGAGCCTGTTTCCCGGCGGGGACCGTGTCGGGTGCGCCGAAGATTCGCGCGATGGAAATCATCGAAGAGTTGGAGCCGACACGCCGTGGTCCCTATGCGGGCGCGGTGGGCTATTTCGGATTTTCCGGCAACATGGACATGTGCATCAACATCCGGACCGTCGTGATCAAGGGGCGGCAGGCCTATATTCAAGCGGGAGCCGGTATCGTCGCCGATTCGATTCCTGAACATGAATACGAAGAAACCTGCAACAAGGCGCGGGCAATGATGAAAGCCATCGAACTCGCCGAGCAGGGTTTGGAATGAGCGCGTGAAACGTGAAAGGTCAGACGTGAAACGCAGGAACGGCGACCCCACGAGATACGATTCACGAACGACGAGCGACGAGTGGTCCATATGTTGTTGATGATCGATAATTACGATTCCTTCACCTACAACCTCGTGCAATATTTCGGCGAGTTGGGGGAAGATGTGGTCGTCTACAGAAACGACAAGATTTCCATCCAGGAGATCGAGGCGTTGAAGCCGCGCCGGCTCGTCATTTCGCCCGGCCCCTGCACGCCGAACGAGGCGGGAATCTCGGTGGAAGCGATTCGGCATTTCGGCGGCAAATTACCGCTGCTGGGCGTCTGTCTCGGTCACCAATCGCTGGCAGTTGCGTTCGGCGGCGAAGTGATCCGCGCCGAGCGTCTCATGCACGGCAAGACGTCCATGGTTCGCCACGACGGTCGCACCATTTTCCGCAATCTGCCGAATCCGTTCGAGGCCACCCGCTATCACTCTCTCATCGTGAATCGCAAGAATCTCCCGGACTGTTTCGAGATCAGCGCCGAGACCGCCGAAGGCGAGATCATGGGGATGCGCCACAAGATGTTGGGCATCGAAGGGGTGCAATTCCATCCGGAGTCGATTCTCACCACCGCCGGCAAGGAGCTGCTCAGGAATTTCTTGAAACTCTAATCCACGGCTGTCGGCCACCGGCAATCAGTGCTCTCTATGAGGCCTTCCGACTGATTACCGACCGCGGATCGCTGATCGCGCCCCTCATGATCAAAGACGCAATCAATACATTGGCCGAACGGTCGGACCTCACCGAACAAGAGGCTGAGACCGTGATGGGCGAGATCATGGACGGCGCGGCGACCTCCGCCCAGATCGCCGGATATCTCATGGGGCTTCGGATGAAGGGGGAGACCGTGGCCGAGATCGCCGGCTCCGTACAGGCCATGCGAGCTCGCGCGACCAAAATCCGGGTGCGGGATTCTCAGGTCGTAGATACCTGTGGGACCGGCGGTGATCGGGCGCATACCTTCAATATTTCGACTACTGCGGCGTTCGTGGCGGCGGGCGCCGGGCTGACGGTGGCGAAGCATGGCAACCGGTCGGTCTCGTCCAAGTCAGGCAGTGCCGATGTGTTGGCCGCGCTGGGTGTGGCGATCGATTTGCCGCCTGAGCGGGTCGCCGACTGTGTGAACGAGGTGGGTATCGGGTTTCTCTTTGCGCCGCTCTATCATGCCGCAATGAAGCACTGTGCCCAGCCGCGGCAAGAACTGGGGATTCGGACACTGCTGAATATTCTCGGCCCCCTGACCAATCCGGCCGGTGCCCGCATACAGGTCGTCGGGGTATTCGATGCCGGCTTGACGGAGTTGTTGGCGAAGGTGCTGCTCCACCTAGGCGCGCAACATTGTTTTGTCGTGCACGGCATGGACGGATTGGATGAGATCACCGTCACGGACCGGACCCGGATTTCAGAGGGCAAAGCCGGCGTGGTGTCGAGTTATACCATCGATCCGACCGAATTCGGCCTCACACGTGTCAGGCCGAAAGAACTGGTCGGTGGGAGTGCGGAAGACAATGCCGCCATCACGCGCGATATTTTCCGGGGACGGAAAGGACCGAAGCGCGACATTGTGTGTCTGAATGCCGCACCGGCGCTCGTGGCCGGACGCAAGGCGAAGACGCTGCAGGAAGGGTTTCAACTCGCCCAGCAGACGATCGACTCGGGTGCGGCGATGGAGAAACTGGATCAGCTCATCGCATTTACGAAGAAGGCGTCGTGACATCGTGATTCTCGATCGGATTCTCGAACATAAAAAAGCGGAAATTCGCCACAAGAACAGCCGTGGCTATCTCGCGGATCTGAAAACCAGAATTCGCGATGCCGGCCCGACACTGGGGTTTGCCGTGAACCTGGACGCGCGCCGGACTCGGACCAGGCCCGCGCTCATCGCGGAGGTCAAGAAGGCCTCTCCGAGTCTCGGTCTGTTGCGGCCGGAGTTCGAGCAGCGCTTCGAGCCGGTGGCCATCGCCGAAGCCTATCGGGAGCATGGGGCCGCGGCTGTCTCCGTATTGACGGATAAGGAATTTTTTCAGGGCAGCCTGGAGTATCTCTCCGATGTGAAGCGGAAAGTCGGCCTGCCTGCGCTGAACAAAGAGTTCATGGTGGCGGATATTCAGTTCTATGAAGCCAGGGCTTATGGCGCGGACGCGGTCCTGTTGATCGTGGCCGGGTTGGAGAAGCGCCAATTGATCGACTTTTCCGCATTGGCGAAAGAGTTGTCGCTCGATGTGCTGGTGGAGACGCATCATGAGCGTGAACTCGATACCGTGTTGGAATGGCTCCCGGATGTCCGTCTGATCGGTATCAACAATCGTGACCTCAAAACCTTCTCGACGGATCTGGGCGTGACCCTGCGACTGGCGAAGCGCATTCCCGGCGATAAGCTGATCGTGAGTGAAAGCGGGATTCACAAGCGGGAGGATGTCACGCGATTGGTGGAGGCCGGTGTCCATGCCATGCTGATCGGCGAGTCGCTGATCCGGGCTCAGGATATCGGCGTGAAGATTCGTGAGTTGCTGGGCGATGAATCCAACAAGGAGAAGCCATGAAGACGCGACTTTCTCTCGGTGTGATGGCGGCGTTGCTGACCTTGGCCGGTTGTATGAATCAGGAGATCCATGAATATTCCCCGAAGTGGGATGCCTGGATGGGCAGCAGCAAAGACGACCGCATCAAGGACATGGGCATCCCCACGAAGTGCCATTCGTTCAAGGACGGCGGCGAAGTGTGCGAGTGGTCTGTTCCCCAGCAGGACGGGCGGCAGGACTTGATCGGCCTGACCTTCAACGCCAAGGGGCAGGCCTGCCAGTGGTCCTATCGCGGGTTCTACGGCATGCAGAAGAGCAAGCAGAGCTGCTGACGCCATGGCTGTAAAGGTTAAGATCTGCGGTCTAACGAATGCCGAGGACGCGGCCGTGGCGGTGGAAGCCGGCGCGGATGCGGTCGGGTTCGTGTTTCATAAAAAGAGCCCTCGGTGCGCGGAACCGGCGGCGGTCAAGGCCATCGTGAAGGAACTGCCGCCGTTTGTGTTGCCGATCGGCGTGTTTGTGAATGAGGATGCG
>RRZU010061471.1_pt1 | contig 11613 bp, 11 predicted proteins | sample 2165561 | NCBI WGS metagenome assembly RRZU01 (sample SAMN10456909, study PRJNA506462) | wastewater metagenome | isolation source: wastewater sludge | place: USA: Moscow, Idaho | reverse complement strand
CGAGGCCGCGCCGAAGCTGATGGACTTCCTCGGCGAGGCGTCGCTGGCGCACTTCGACGCGGTGCGTGCGGTGCTGGATGCGGTCAAGCAGCCCTACCGCATCAACCCGCGCCTGGTGCGCGGCATGGACTACTACAACCTGACCGTGTTCGAGTGGGTCACCGACCGGCTCGGCGCGCAGGGCACGGTCTGCGGCGGCGGGCGCTACGACGGCCTGATCGAGCAGATCGGCGGCAAGCCGGCGCCGGCGGTCGGCTGGGGTCTGGGCATCGAGCGGGTGCTGGCGCTGCTGGAGGACAGCGGCGTGCAGGTGCCGGTGCAGGTGCCCGACGCCTATGCGGTCATCCCGGACGCCTCCGCGCTGGCGGTGGCCACCGTGACGGCCGAGGCGCTTCGCGCGCAAGGGCTGAAGGTGGTGCTGCACGCCGGCGGCAAGGACGGCCCCGGCAGCATGAAGTCGCAGTTCAAGAAGGCCGACGCCAGCGGCGCGCGCTTCGCGCTGGTCTTCGGCGGCAACGAGCTGGCCGAGGGCATGGTGGCGGTCAAGCCGCTGCGCGGCGGCGGCGAGCAGGTGCTGCGCCCGCTGGCCGATGTCGCCGGCTGGGCCGCGACGCTGGCCGCATAATTGCCTTCGTCTTCCTTCCGTCCTCATTCCAACAACGATTGCAGCGCATGGCCTCGCATCTCGATCTCGAAGAACAGGAACAGCTCGACCAGCTCAAGGCGTTCTGGAACAGGTTCGGCAACCTGATCCTGAGCATCCTGCTGGTGGTGCTGACCGCCTATGCCGGCTGGAACGGCTGGCAGTGGTGGCAGCGCGATCAGGCCTCCAAGGCCGGCGGCGTCTATGACGAGCTCGAGCGCGCGGTGCAGGCCGGTGATGCCGACCGCGCTGCCAAGGTCTTCGCCGATCTGAAGTCGCGCTATGGCTCGACCGCCTTCGCCGGACAGGGCGGCCTGCTGACGGCCCGGGTGCAGGCCGACAAGGGTCAGGCCGATGCGGCCCGCGCCACGCTGGAGTGGGTCGCGGCCGACGCCGGAGAAGACGAGTACCGCGCGATCGCGAAGCTGCGCCTGGCGGCGCTGAAGATCGAGGCCAGGCAGCCTGACGAGGCGCTGCGCCTGCTCGAGGGCCTGCCCGAGAGCTTTGCCGCGCTGGCGGCCGATCGTCGCGGCGACATCCTGCTGGCCAAGGGCCAGCGCGCCGAGGCGGTGGCCGCCTACCAGCAGGCCTGGAAGGGCCTGGAGGCGGGCGCAGACTACCGCCGCCTGGTCGAGGCCAAGCTCGGTGCGCTCGGTGCCGCGCCCGACGCTGCACCGGCCGCACCGGCTGACGGAGCGTCCAAGTGATCGCCCGCCGTGCCCTCGCGCTCGGCCTGAGCGCCCTGGCGGCGCTGCTGGCGGCCTGCGGCTCCAGCCCGAAGCCGACGCCCACGCCGCTGGAGCCGCTGCAGGCGAAGATCGCCGGCCGTCAGGTCTGGCGTCAGAGCCTGGGCACGCCGGTGGCCGGCCTGTCGGTCGCGGTGCTGGGCGACCGTTTCCTGCTGGCCAGCGCCCGCGGTCAGCTGACCAGTCTCGACATCGGCACCGGCGAGGTCCGCAGCCGGCTCGAGATCGGTGCGCCGCTGTCGGCCGGCGTGGGCAGCGACGGCCGCCATGCGGCGGTGGTCACCCAGGACAACGAACTGGTGGTGTCCGACAGCGAGCGTGTCGTCTGGCGCACCCGGCTGAACTCGCGGGTGGTCACCGCGCCGCTGGTGGCCGGCGAGCGGGTCTTCGTCCAGGCGATCGACCGCAGCCTGTGGGCCTTCGATGCCTTCGACGGCCGCCTGCTGTGGTCGACGCCGCGCTCCGGCGAGGCGCTGTCGCTGCAGCAGCCCGGCGTGCTGCTGGCCTACCGCAACACGCTGCTGGCCGGCGTCGGGCCGCGCCTGACCGCGATCGACCCGATCAGCGGTGCGCTGCGTGGCCAGATGACGATCGCCGCGCCGCGCGGCACCAACGAGGTCGAGCGTCTGGCCGATCTGGTCGCGCCGCCCGCCCGCCTGAGCGAGACGGTGTGCGTGCGCGCCTTCCAGTCGGCGGTCGGCTGCGTCAACGCCGAGCGTGGCTCGGTGCTGTGGACCCGCCAGCAGGGCGGACACCAGGGTGTGGCGATGGATGCCGAGTTCGTCTTCGGCTCGGATGCCAGCGACCGCATCACCGCCTGGCGGCGCAGCAGCGGCGATGTCGCCTGGAGCAGCGACCGCCTGCGCCACCGCGGCCTGAGCGCGCCGCTGAGCCTGGGCTCGACCGTCGTCTTCGGCGACGCCGAGGGCTGGCTGCATCTGCTGTCGCGCGACCGCGGCGAGACCCTGCTGCGCCTGCCCACCGACGGCAGCGCGATCGTCGCGCCGCTGGTGCGCTCCGGCCTGACGGTGCTGGCGGTGACCCGCGCCGGCAATGTCTTCGCCTTCCGTCCCGAATGAGCGGCGCCGCGGCCCCTCGCGGGTCGCGGTCTGCTGCTGTCTCTCCTGCAACAACAACGCGACGGCCCCGTTTCCTGGCGGCGTCGCAGATCGGATCTGAGCCATGAAACCCGTGATTGCCCTCGTCGGACGTCCCAACGTCGGCAAGTCCACGCTCTTCAACCGCCTGACGCGCAGCCGTGACGCCATCGTCGCGGACTATGCCGGCCTGACCCGCGATCGCCACTACGGCGACGGTCGTGTCGGTACCTATGAGTTCATCGTCATCGACACCGGCGGCTTCGAGCCCGACAGCTCCGAGGGCATCTACCACGAGATGGCCAAGCAGACCTGCCAGGCGGTGGCCGAGGCGGATGCGGTCATCTTCGTCGTCGACGTGCGTGCGGGCCTGTCGGCCCAGGACCATGACATCGCGCGCTATCTGCGCTCGACCGGCAAGCGCGTGCTGCTGGCGGCCAACAAGGCCGAGGGCATGAAGGACGGCCCGCAGCTGGCCGAGTTCTTCGAGCTGGGCATCGGCGAGCCGATCGCCGTCTCCTCGGCCCACGGCCAGGGCGTGCGCAGCCTGATCGACATGGCGCTTGAGGGCCTGGTGCCCGAAGAGGATGAGGACGAGGCCGAGGTCGACGACGCCGACCGCCCGGTGCGGCTGGCGGTGTGCGGCCGCCCCAATGTCGGCAAGTCGACGCTGATCAACACCTGGCTGGGCGAGGAGCGGCTGGTCGCCTTCGACCAGGCCGGCACCACCCGCGACGCGATCCATGTGCCCTTCGAGCGCGATGGCCAGCGCTACGAGCTGATCGACACCGCCGGCCTGCGCCGCAAGGGCCGGGTGTTCGAGTCGATCGAGAAGTTCTCGGTGGTCAAGACGCTGCAGGCGATTGCCGACGCCAATGTCGTGCTGCTGCTGATCGATGCCACCGAGGGTGTGTCCGACCAGGATGCGCACATCGCCGGCTACATCCTCGATTCGGGCCGTGCGGTGGTCATCGCGATCAACAAGTGGGATGCGGTCGACGAGTACCAGCGCCAGATGCTGCAGCGCTCGATCGAGACGCGGCTGTCCTTCCTGAAGTTCGCGCCGCTGCTCAACATCTCGGCGCGGCGCCGCCAGGGCCTGGGCCCGCTGTGGCAGGCGATCGAGGCCTCCTGGGCCTCGGCGCGCTGCAAGATGCCCACGCCGGTGCTGACCCGGCTGCTGCAGGAGGCGGTGGCCTTCCAGCAGCCCAAGCGGGCCGGATCCTTCCGCCCGAAACTGCGTTATGCCCACCAGGGTGGGCAGAACCCGCCGGTGATCGTGATTCACGGCAATGCCGTGGAGCATGTCACCGACGTGTACAAGCGCTATCTGGAGAGCCGGTTCCGCGAGCATTTCAAGCTCGTCGGCACTCCGTTGCGCATCGAGTTGCGCGCCTCGCGCAATCCCTTCACGGAAAAGGATTCCTGAATCCCGGGACCCCGATACCGCGCGTGTGATAACGTGCGGCACTTCGACTCCACTTTTCCAACACGGAGCATATCGTGAGCAACAAAGGGCAACTGCTACAAGACCCCTTCCTGAACCTCCTGCGCAAGGAGCATGTTCCGGTCTCGATCTATCTGGTCAACGGCATCAAGCTGCAGGGCCACATCGAGTCCTTCGACCAGTATGTGGTGCTGCTGCGCAATACCGTGACCCAGATGGTCTACAAGCACGCGATCTCCACCGTCGTGCCGGGCCGTCCGGTGAACTTCCACGCGGCAGAGTCTCCCGAGCCGCACTGACCCCTGATTCCCCAGCAATCGCCCTCAAGGCACTTTCTCGTCCATCTTGACTGAAACGGCTTCTCTCGCGCCTCCACGCGCTGTTCTGGTCGGGGTGGATCTCGGCCCCGGGTCTTCCTTCGATCCTTCCCTGGACGAGCTGGCCCTGCTGGCCGAATCCGCGGGCGACCTCCCGGTCGCCCGCATCATTGCCCGCCGCAAGTCGCCGGATCCAGCCCTGTTCGTCGGCTCCGGCAAGGCCGAGGAGATTCGCCTGACGGTGCTCGAGCACCGCGCGCAGTGCGTGATCTTCGACCAGGCCCTGGGGCCCGCGCAGCAGCGCAATCTTGAACGCGTGCTCGGCGTCGAGGTTCTCGACCGCACCGGGCTGATCCTCGACATCTTCGCCGCGCGTGCGCGCAGCCATGAAGGTAAGCTGCAGGTCGAACTGGCCAAGCTGCAGTATCTGGCCACCCGGCTGGTGCGCCGCTGGTCGCATCTGGAGCGGCAGAAGGGCGGCCACGGCCTGCGCGTAGGCCCCGGCGAGACGCAGATCGAACTCGACCGGCGCATGATCGACACCCGCATCAAGTCGGTCAAGGAGCGCCTGGCCAAGGTCAAGCGCCAGCGCGGCACCCAGCGCCGTGCCCGCGAGCGCCGCGGCACCTTCCGCATCTCGCTGGTCGGCTACACCAATGCCGGCAAGAGCACGCTGTTCAACGCGATGGTCAAGGCGCGCAGCTATGCGGCCGACCAGCTCTTCGCCACGCTCGATACCACCGTGCGCCAGCTCTACCTCGAGGACGCCGGCTGCAGCGTCTCGCTGTCGGACACCGTCGGCTTCATCCGTGATCTGCCGCACGGTCTGGTCGAGGCCTTCCAGGCCACGCTGCAGGAAGCGGCCGATGCCGACCTGCTGCTGCATGTGGTCGATGCCGCCAGCCCGAACCGCCTCGAGCAGATCGAGGAGGTGATGCGGGTGCTGCAGGAGATCGATGCCGCGGGCATCCGCCAGATGCTGGTGTTCAACAAGCTCGACGCGCTCGAGGACGATGCGCGGCCGCGCGTGATGGTCGACCGGTTCGAGATCGAGCCGGGCCGCAGCATCGAGCGGCTGCATGTCAGCGCCCGCAGCGGCGAGGGGCTCGCGCAGCTGCGCGAGCGTCTGGCCGCGATCGTTCTCGAGGCGGACGAGCCGAGCCCGCCCGCCGAACATGATCCCCGTTTCGATCGGGACGGAACCATTGCCCCGGATTGGCGCTCCGACCCGGAGGATCATTTTCAACCCGCGCCGGATGCGGCGTGAGCCATGTTGTAATTCCGGACATGAACAACACGAAACCGATGGGTGAGCGCATCGTCTCGTCCCGCCTGGCCGATGTGGCTGGTGCAGCCCTTCATCTGGTGGCCGGTGCCGTCAGGCAGCTGACACGCCGGGGGCATGGCCCGGCAGGCGTCACCGTCCTGAACAACTCCGGACGCAATGACGGTCCGCCCGATCTCGACGAGCTGTGGCGCGACTTCAACCAGAAGCTCGGCGGTCTTTTCGGTGGCAAGGGCGGCCCGGGCTCGCCGACGCCTTCCGGTCAGCCTGACCCCTCGGAGGGGCGGGCGGTCGGCATCGGCGGCGGCCTGATCGCCGGCGTGGCGGCGGTGCTCTGGCTGGGCAGCGGCTTCTTCATCGTGCAGGAAGGCGAGCAGGCGGTCATCCTGACCTTCGGCAAGTTCAGCCGGACCGTTGAGGCGGGCATCCAGTATCGGCTGCCCGGACCGTTCCAGTCGCACGAGACGGTCAGCGTCACCCAGACCCGCTCGACCGAGATCGGCCGCAATGCGGTGGTGCAGACCACCGGCCTGCGCGACTCCTCGATGCTGACGCAGGACGAGAACATCGTCGACATCCGCTTCACCGTGCAGTGGCGGCTGAAGCAGGCCAAGGACTTCCTGTTCGAGAACCGCAATGTCGAGGAAGCGGTGGTGCATGCCGCCGAGAGCGCGGTGCGCGAGATCGTCGGCCGCAGCACGATGAACTCGGTGCTCTACGAGCAGCGCGACGCGATCGCGGTCGATCTGGTCAAGTCCATCCAGGCCCAGCTCGACCGGCTCAAGGCGGGCATCCTGGTGACGAACGTCAATGTGCAGAGCGTGCAGGCGCCCGAGCAGGTCCAGGCCGCCTTCGACGATGCGGTCAAGGCCGGCGCCGACCGCGAGCGTCTGAAGAACGAAGGCCAGGCCTATGCCAACGACATCATTCCGAAGGCGCGTGGCACCGCCGCACGCCTGATGGAGGAGTCCGAGGCCTACCGCGCACGGGTGGTGGCCCAGGCCATCGGTGACAGCGAGCGCTTCCGCAGCGTGCTGGCCGAATACCAGAAGGCCCCCGCGGTCACCCGCGACCGGCTCTACATCGACACGATGTCGCAGGTCTACTCCAATGTCAGCAAGGTCATGGTCGACTCGCGCAGTGGCAGCAATCTGCTCTATCTGCCGCTCGATCGGCTGATGCAGCAGTCGGCGGCCAACGCGCCGGTGCCGGCTCCTCAGGCGCCGGCTTCTGCGGCGCAGACGGAGCCGTCCGCAGGCGCGGCGGGTGGGGACATCCGTTCCCGTGATGGTCAGCGCGGTCGCGATCGTGACAGTCGCTGAGTCGATTCGCAGGCACAGGCCCCAGGAACAGGCAAGAACATGAATCGAATCGGACTGATGGGCGTCGGCGCGATGCTGGCGCTGATGGTGGGATCGTCGACGCTGTTCGTGGTCGACCAGCGCAACTACGCGGTCGTCTATGCACTCGGCGAGATCAAGGAAGTGATCACCGAGCCGGGACTGAAGTTCAAGCTGCCCCCGCCGCTGCAGAACGTCAAGTTCATCGACCGTCGCACCCAGACCCTCGACAGCCCCGAGACCCGCCCGATCTTCACCGCCGAGAAGCAGAGCCTGGTGATCGACTGGCTGATCAAGTGGCGCGTCACCGACGCACGCCAGTTCATCCGCAACACCGGCGTCGATCTGCGCAATGCCGAGGTGCGGCTGAGCCCGATCGTGCAGGCGGCGCTCAACGAGGAAGTCACCAAGCGCACCGTCGGCACGATGCTCTCGAGCGAGCGCGACAAGGTGATGCAGGGCGTGATGAAGCGGCTGCAGGACGACGCGAAGAACTTCGGCATCGAGGTGGTCGACGTGCGCATCAAGCGGGTCGACTTCGCCTCCACGGTGACCGAGTCGGTCTATCGCCGCATGGAGTCCGAGCGCAAGCGGGTGGCCAACGAGCTGCGCTCGCAAGGTGCGGCCGATGGCGAGAAGATCCGCGCCGATGCCGACCGCCAGCGCGAGGTCATCCTGGCCGAGGCCTACCGCGAGGCGCAGAAGGTCAAGGGCCTGGGCGATGCCGAGGCCTCGTCGATCTATGCCGAGTCCTTCGGCCGTGATCCGCAGTTCGCGAACTTCTATCGCAGCCTCGAGGCCTATCGCGCGAGCTTCCGCAACAAGACGGACGTGATGGTGGTCGATCCCTCGAGCGACTTCTTCCGCGTGATGCGCGGCGGCTCCGGCAGCGCGAAGTGACGCACGCGTGGGCGAATCGCTGCTGACCGCGCTGGCGCTGGTGCTGATCGTCGAGGGGCTGCTGCCCTTCGCCAGCCCGGTGCAATGGCGTCGCGTCTTCGAGGAACTGCTGAAGATGCAGGACGGCCAGATCCGCTTCGTGGGCCTGATCAGCATCGTCTGCGGACTGCTGATGCTGGCTTTCCTGGCCGGCTGAGCCGTTGTCATCATGCCGACACCGACCCGCGGGCGGGTCGGTGCTCTCGTGCTGCCGCGCGCAGGCCGGTAGAATCACGTTTTTAGTCCTTCCCCCACCGCTATGTCTTCTGCTTGGCTGCTGCCCGAGCACATCGCCGACGTCCTGCCCCACGAGGCGCGGCGCATCGAGGAACTGCGTCGCATCCTGCTGGACGCGGCGCGTGCGCATGGCTGCGAGCTGGTCATGCCGCCGATGCTCGAGCATCTGGAGTCGCTGCTCAGCGGCACCGGCCGGGCGCTCGATCTGCGCACCTTCAAGCTGGTCGACCAGCTCAGCGGTCGCACGCTGGGCGTGCGGGCCGACACCACGCCGCAGGTCGCCCGGATCGACGCGCATCTGCTCAACCGCGCCGGCCTGACCCGTCTGTGCTACTGCGGTCCGGTTCTGCACACGCTGCCGGCCGCGCCGGGCAGCACCCGCGAGCCGCTGCAGTTCGGTGCCGAGATCTACGGCCATGCCGGTCTCGAGGCTGACCTGGAGGTGCAGGAGCTGGCGATCGAGTGCCTGCAGCGCGCCGGCGTGCCCGGTCTGGTGATGGACCTGGCCGATGCGCGTCTGCTCACCGGCCTGCTCGACGGTCTGCCGCCCAAGGCGATCGACGCGGAAGCGCTGGAGGCGGCGCTGGCCGCGAAGGATCAGGCCGCCGTCGACGCGCTGACCGCGGCGCTGCCGCCGCAGGTGCGCGCCGCGCTGCGGCTGCTGCCGGCGCTCTACGGTGGTGACGAGGTGCTGGCGCTGGCGCGCGAGCGCCTGCCGGCGCTGCCGCAGGTGACGGCCGCGCTAGACGACCTGCAGTGGCTGGCCAGCCATCTGCGTCGTGCCTATCCGGAACTGAGCGTCGGCTTCGATCTGGCCGATCTGGCCGGCTACGACTACTACAGCGGCAGCCGCTTCGCCGTCTACGCCGCCGGCAGCGCCGGCGCGCTGGTGCGCGGCGGCCGCTATGACGATGTCGGCGCGATCTTCGGCCGCAGCCGTCCTGCCGTCGGCTTCAGCCTGGATCTGAAGACGGTGGTCGGTCACGGCCATGTCGACGGCCGCCGCGCGGCGATCCTGGCGCCCTGGGGCGAGGATCCTGCGCTGCGCGCCGCGATCCGCCGACTGCGCGACAGCGGCGAGTCGGTGGTCTGTCTTCTTCCCGGCCACGAGCATGAGGCCGATGAATTCGAGTGCGACCGCGAGCTGGTCGATGTGCTCGGACAATGGGTGGTCCGGGCGCGCTGAGCGTCGCCGTGCTTCCCGCCTGACCCTCTTTCCTTTCGAACGGATACTTGAGATGGATACACGCAGTGCTGCGTCCGCCGGAACGCGCGGTCGCAATGTCGTCGTCGTCGGCACGCAATGGGGTGACGAAGGCAAGGGCAAGGTCGTCGACTGGCTGACCGACCATGCCGCCGGCGTCGTTCGCTTCCAGGGCGGCCACAACGCCGGCCACACGCTGGTGATCAACGGCAAGAAGACCGCGCTGCAGATCATCCCGTCGGGCATCATGCGCGAGGGTGTGCCGTGCTTCATCGGCAACGGCGTCGTGGTCGATCCGACCCATCTGCTGTCCGAGATCGAGCGTCTGGAGGCCGCGGGCCTGGATGTGCGCTCGCGCCTGTTCATCAGCGAGTCCTGCCCGCTGATCCTGCCTTTCCATGTTGCGGTCGACAAGGCGCGCGAGGCGCTGCGCGAGAACTCGGGTGCCGGCAAGATCGGCACCACCGGCAAGGGCATCGGCCCGGCCTACGAGGACAAGGTCGCCCGCCGCGCGCTGCGCGTGCAGGACCTGAAGCACCCGCACCGCTTCGCCAAGAAGCTGCGCGACCTGCTCGACCTGCACAACTTCGCGCTGACCGGCTACCTGAAGAGCGAGGCGCTCGAGTTCCAGCCGATCTTCGACCACGCGATGAAGCTGGCCGAGCAGCTCAAGCCGATGATGGCCGATGTGGGCGTGCTGATCGACCAAGCCAATCGCGCCGGCGGCTCGATCCTGTTCGAGGGCGCGCAGGGCACGCTGCTCGACGTCGACCACGGCACCTATCCGTATGTCACCTCGAGCAACTGCGTTGCCGGCAACGCCGCCGCGGGCTCGGGCGTCGGTCCGGGCATGCTGAACTACATCCTGGGCATCACCAAGGCCTACACCACCCGTGTCGGTTCGGGCCCGTTCCCGACCGAGCTGGACTGGGACACGCCCGGCACCGTCGGCCACCATCTGTCGACCGTCGGTCAGGAGCGTGGCACCGTCACCGGCCGGGCTCGCCGCTGCGGCTGGCTGGATGCGGCCGCGCTGAAGCGCTCGATCCTGATCAACGGCATCTCCGGCCTGTGCCTGACCAAGCTCGACGTGCTCGACGGCCTGTCGGAGATCCGCATGTGCACCGGCTACGAGCTGCACGGCGAGAAGGTCGACATCCTGCCGCTGGATGCCGACGAGATCGTCAACTGCGTTCCGGTCTACGAGACCTTCCCCGGCTGGACGGAAACCACGTTCGGCGTGACTTCGTGGGATGCCTTGCCCTTGAATGCTCGCCGTTATCTCGAACGGGTTCAGGAATTCATCGGTGCGCCGATCGACATGGTTTCGACCGGGCCTGACCGTGACCACACCATCCTGCTGCGCCACCCGTACAAGGGTTGATCAAGGAGTTCCCATGCTGACTGATGACGGCAAGCACCTCTATGTTTCCTGGGACGAGTATCACCAGCTGATCGAACGACTGGCCATCCAGGTCCACGAGTCCGGCTGGGAGTTCGACCAGATCCTGTGTCTGGCCCGCGGCGGCCTGCGCCCGGGCGACGTGATGTCGCGCGTGTTCGACAAGCCGCTGGCCATCATGGCCACCAGCTCCTATCGCGCCGAGGCCGGCACGATCCAGGGTCGTCTGGACATGGCCAAGTACATCACCATGCCCAAGGGCGAGCTGGCGGGGCGTGTCCTGCTGGTCGATGATCTGGCCGACTCCGGCGTGACGCTTCAGGCAGTGGTCGAGCGCCTGCGCGGCATGCCCTCGATCCGTGAACTGCGCTCGGCGGTGCTGTGGGTCAAGGGCGTGTCCTGCTACACGCCGGACTATTTCGTCGAGATGCTGCCCACCAGTCCGTGGATTCATCAGCCCTTCGAGGAATACGATTCGCTGCGCCCGGACGGCCTGCTGCGCAAGACCAGCGTCTGATGGCCTGATCCTCCGGCCGAATGCGAATGCAAAGGCCCGCTCACCGAGAGGTGAGCGGGCCTTTTTCATGGTGTCGGCAGCGATTCTTGTGACATGCGCGCCAATGGAAAAAGCCGGCTTGAAGCCGGCTTTTTCGTCTGTCTGGTGCCCAGGAGAGGACTCGAACCTCCACGGAGTTACCCGCTAGTACCTGAAACTAGTGCGTCTACCAATTCCGCCACCTGGGCCTTGAAATCCTTGACTACGAACGATGATCCGGATCTCGAAGATCATCGCAAGATGGTGCCCAGGAGAGGACTCGAACCTCCACGGAGTTACCCGCTAGTACCTGAAACTAGTGCGTCTACCAATTCCGCCACCTGGGCCTTGAAATCCTGAATACGAGCAAAGACCGGGATTTCAAAGGTCTGTGCAAGTTGTCGAATCTGGCGTATGCTGG
>RRZU013081806.1_pt1 | contig 11614 bp, 13 predicted proteins | sample 2165561 | NCBI WGS metagenome assembly RRZU01 (sample SAMN10456909, study PRJNA506462) | wastewater metagenome | isolation source: wastewater sludge | place: USA: Moscow, Idaho | reverse complement strand
TGTGCATAGAGTGATGACATATTAAAAGTTTGCTCACTTCTAATATACTAAATATCACGAATATGTACAACTTATTTTAAAACATCTTATTAGATAATTAATTCCGCCAACGGGTAAAATACTGTCCATCAATATATGTAATGAATTGGGGATAGACAACTTGCAACAAAAGTTTCTCTTATCCTTATGCCGATGGCTATAAAGAAATGATAAGATACAGTTTTCAGGTTGGCATACAGTATTGTTGAACTTATGTATAAACAGTGTCACATCACTTAAAACCGTACCACTACATTCACCCATGCGAGGAATGAACATTATTTCACCAGCACATAAGATTTCATCAAGGAAAAGAGTGCTACTAATGCATATTTGACCAGATTTACAGTAGACTAAATAATTAGTGGTAAAGTCAATATTGGATATAACAGTCCCTGCCGTGTACTTTTTTATATCGAAACAACAATCATTCGGGCTTTCATTACAAAACCATTTTATTTTATTTTCCATGCCAATTCCATCTGTTTAATTTACAGGCAATTGAAAATAGAGGGAATTTTATCTCCCTCTATTTCTGATGCAATGTGATATTTTAATCTAATTGTTCTACTTTTGATTGGAGTAAAATATGTAAGGAGAGGCTCCGAACAACAGTACAGAGCAAAGCATTTCACCTAGAGGGAAATAGTTATAGAAACAATGTTCACCTCCACACCTTGAAACGAAATACCAGAAACAAAAACCAGTAAATAGTCCTGCGGTTATACTCGCTATTACCAGCCATTTCGGTGGCTGTTTTTCTCTGCTTTTATGCTTTTCACCTTTTCGTTCCAATGCTCGTCTATCCCTGCGTTTCATTACAATTCCACAGCTGATAGCTCGGCAAATGCCTTTTGATAATCCAATTCTGCCTGTAAAGCCTGGCTGACAGTATTGTAGTATAGTCCGATTTCTACGATATAATCCAGCATAGAAATTTGTCCAGTGTCAAGTGCTCGTTTTAGGAGTGTGCTATTATTAGCATTAGTCAGTGATGCACGATAGTTTTCCGCTGTATTCTTCAGCCCAAGAGTGCGAGCATATAGAATTTCAAGCTGGCTGAAAAACTGCTGTTTAGCATCTGTCTGCCGAGATTCAGCAGCACGAACAGCCGTTTTCGCTTGTTTTACTCTGTTCTTGTTAGACCATAGAGGAACAGAGACTCCGACAGAAACACCCTGATAACGTTGCCCAACCACATTCTCACTCATAAATCCTGCTGAGAATGTAGGTAACCCCATCGACTTACTTAATGAAACTTGCTTCTTACTAAGTTCAATCTCTTGCTTTACATACGAAAGAACGGGGTTTTTCTCTTCGGCAATCGTATACCATTGAACAAAATCAGTAGGCAGGTCAATGGATGCAAATATAGAATCATCAAGCATTAGCTCCATTCCTCCATTGAGCCTTGTGAGTTGCGAAATAACACTGTTCCGCTCTGTCTCAATACGAGATACTTCACCTTTTACGGTAGATAAATTAAGCTGAACATTGTTGTATTCCAACACGTTGCCTTCTCCACTATCAAGACGTTCTTTTTGCCCTGCCGCAATGGTTTCGGCATGTTCTAAACGTACAGCAAGTTCACTCAGTAAAGAGTTGTAATATATCAAATCTAAGCAATAATTTTTAGCTTCAAGGAGTATATTCATTCGGTCTGCCTTGTATTGCCATTCAACCAATTCATTCTTTCCATTGGCAACTTTACTTTTCAATCCCGATAGGGTTGCAATGTCAAAACTTTGAGAAACACTAACATCTTGACGATTACCAACCGAAGAAGGGTTTCCCCAGAGATAATTAAAACCTATCTCTGGGTCAGACAAATATATACCTGTTCTATTCTCTAATTTCTGTGCATCGGATGTTTCACGTAATGCTTTGAGCGTAGTGTTATTTTGCTCAATAGTCGCCAATACATCACTTATTTTGTTTTGTGCAAATAGCGAACTTGTCACTAAAATTGCCATTATGCTTACTATTATCTTTTTCATAATTTATGCCTCTTTAATTTCATCATCATTAATAACTTCTGCAACAATTTTCTTATTGGTAATTAGATACATTATTGGAATAATAAATCCATTAAGCAGTGTTGAAGTAAAAAGTCCTCCCAGAATAACCATTGCCATCGGGCTTTGAATCTCATTACCGGGAAGATCCCCTCCGATAGCCAGCGGAATCAATGCCAATCCTGAGGTAAGAGCAGTCATCAATATCGGATTCAGACGATCTGCCGAACCATACATCACGCTATCAAAGGCCGACATACCTTCGCTTTGCAGGTCATTATAGCGAGAAATAAGTAACATTCCATTACGAGTAGCAATACCAAAAAGTGATATAAATCCGATAATGGCGGGAATACTCACAACACCTCCTGTAAACCATATCACAAGAACTCCGCCGATTAATGCCAATGGAAGATTAAGCAAAATAACCACAGATTGGGTAACACTTCTAAATTGATTGAACAACAACAAGAAAATAACCAATATAGAGAAGATAGAGGTAATCAGTAGCGTGCGGGAAGCTGCTTGTTCGCTCTCAAATTGCCCACCGAATTCAACATGATAACCTTCCGGCAGTTCTATCTTTTCATCTACTATTTTTTGAATATCATTCACCACACCCAACAAATCACGTCCGGCAACATTCGCTGATACGACAATCTTACGTGCTACATTCTCACGATTGATTGTATTCGGACCAACTGATGAGGTTATTTCCGCAATATTGCTTAAAGGTACTTTACGTCCTTTGGCATCTACAATCAAGTTTTTAATTCTTTCTGCTGTCTCACGGCTTTCATCATTTACTTTTACTGTAAGGTCAAAGGCTTTATTACCTTCATACACCTGTGAAACCACTTCTCCTGCAAGCATTACATTGACGATTTCGGCAAACTCAGGTAAAGAGAGTCCGTACTTTGCCAACACTTCACGTTTAGGTTCTATTTTTAACTGAGGACGCTCCACCTGTTGCTCCACATTCAAATCAGCGATACCTTCGACATCTTGTATCGCACCTTTGATTTGATTGCCAATAGAAAACATTCTATTTAAGTCTGTACCAAATAACTTGATGGCAATACTCGCACGGGTTCCAGATAGCATTGCATCAATGCGGTGCGTAATTGGTGCACCAACTTCGACATTTACTCCCGGAACATTTTTCATCTTGTCTCGAATTTCAGCTAGCACCTCATCTTTTGAACGTTTGTCCAAAACGAATGGAGCTTCAACCTCTGAAACATTCACACCTAATGCGTGTTCATCCAACTCAGCACGTCCGGTTTTACGACCTACGGTTTGGATTTCTGGGATTGTCAGTAATGCTTCTTCAACCATACGACCAACTTTATCAGATTCGTCCAATGAAATACCGGGCAATGTACTTACGCTCACAGTAAATGACCCTTCGTTGAAGGGAGGCAAAAAGCTGCGTCCCAGCGTGGAAAATATAACTATCGCTCCGACCATAGCAACTCCGGTAATCGACAATACAACTTTTTTGTTACGAAGTGTCAACGCCAGAATTTTAGTGTAGCCTTCTTTGAGTTTACGAGCTATAAATGGTTCTTTTTCCAGTTTGTTCTCATTCTTCTTACTTCCCAACAAATAGCTACACAACACTGGTGTAAGGGTCAAAGCCACCACAGTTGATGCACATAACGCTACAATAAATGCGATGCCAAGCGGAGCAAGCATACGCCCTTCCATACCTGAGAGGAAAAACAGCGGAACAAAGCTGGCAACAATGATAAGCGTGGAGTTCAAAATGGGCATACGCACTTCTTTCGAAGCATCAAAGACTACAGACATAACTGTTTTGCGTTCCGCTTCCGGTTTATTTCTATTTTCTCGTAGTCGCTTAAATACATTCTCTACATCGACAATAGCATCATCAACGAGCGAGCCAATGGCGATTGCCATACCTCCCAAACTCATCGTGTTGATTGTAAGTCCCATCCATTTAAGGGCAAGTATCGAGGTTACCAATGCAAGCGGAATAGTGACTAATGATATAACAGTAGTGCGGACATTCATCAAGAAAATAAAGAGTACAATTACTACGAAAATACCACCCTCATATAATGATTTTTGTACATTGTCGATAGAATTTTCAATAAATCTTGACTGCCGATAGATATCGGTCGACATCTTCACATCAGTTGGAAGCGTTTTTTGCAATTCAGCAAGTGCTAGATCCAGTTTTTCAGTTAGTTCAAGTGTGCTGGTATTCGGCTGTTTAGTAATTGTCATTACAACAGCAGGTTCGGTGCGGTAGGATGCTACCCCCATTTTGGGAGCACGATTACCAATTTTTACTTCTGCAATATTTTCCAGCAGTACAGGAACATCATCCACTGTTGTTACAGCAGCTTTTGAAAGAGCTTCAATTTTATCCGTCGAAAGAACGCCACGTATAATATACTCATTACCATATTCGTATAAGACACCTCCGGCGGCATTTTGATTCATATTTTGCACTACGGTGTTTACTTGATTCAGACCGATACCATAATGTTTCATTTTTTCGGGATTCAACAGTATTTGATACTCTTTAATCTCTCCTCCCAAAACCGTTACTTGTGCTACGCCTCCCGTTGCCAGAATACGAGGGCGAATTGTCCAGTCTGCTATGGTGCGTAACTCTTGTAATGAGGTGGTATCTGCGGTCAAAGCTACAAACATCAACTCTCCAAGAATAGATGATTGAGGGCCTAACGTTGGATTCCCTACACTGGGAGGTAAAGCATCTTTGACAACCGCAAGTTTCTCAGAGACAATTTGTCGAGCCTTATAAATATCCGTTCCCCAATTAAACTCTACCCACACAATCGAAAAACCAGTAGTCGAGGAAGAACGTACACGCCGAACATCTGTAGCTCCGTTAACTGCCGTTTCCACTGGAAACGAAACAAGGCGTTCAACCTCTTCAGGAGCCATACCTTTGGCTTCGGTCATAACAACAACAGTCGGTGCATTCAAATCCGGGAATACATCCACTTCCATATTTGTAGCAGTATATACACCTGCCAACATCAATAACACGGATGCCACAAGGACTACCAGACGGTTATTGAGTGAAAATTTTATTATCTTATTCAACATAATTCTGATTTTTAATGGATTAGTGATTATGACCGTCAGGTATAGCAGAAGAAGATGCAGCCAACTTAACTTGGGTCACTCCATTTGTTACAACTTTGTCTCCGCTCTTCAATCCTTTTACAATCTCTGCTCGAATGCCGTTGTTTTGTCCTACGGTTACCTCTTGCTTCTTAAAAGCCTCGTCTTCAATCTGAATATAAACGAAGTTTAGCCCTTGTTCCTCTGTTAAAGCAGATACGGGAACGGATAGGACGTTCTCTTTGGGTTGTGCCAATAGATAGACTTCCGCAAACGCTCCGGGTATGATATCACCGATATTATCAAATTCAAATGTTACGGGAATATAAAACGAAGTACTACTTGACGCTTTGCCGTAGGATAATAATTTTCCATTCAGGTCTGACATCTTATAAGCCGTTTTATCGTAGGCAGTTTTGAAGTTTGCACTATTGACGCTCTTCAAATACTTGAAGTAATTTTCCGAAACCTCTGCTCTAAGTTGCAACCGTCTGTTTTGAGCAACTGTAGCAATCGGCTGCCCAACTGAAACGTATTCTCCTTGATTAACCAAACGATTCTTTATATATCCGTTTATAGGAGAGGTTACACGGATGCCCGATGCTGTTATATTCGATGCTTGTCCTTGATATGCGGCTTTTGCCGTTTCGTAGCGTAAGCGTGTTTGCTCAAACTCTTTTGCTGATATGATTTTATCTGTAACAAGTCCTTCCGCTCTTTTGTACTCTTTCTCTGCTGTCTCAAAAGCAATCTTCGCTTTTAGAGTAGGATCACCTTCTTGCAGATTTTTTGCAGACAAAACGACGATTGTCTCTCCAGCACGAACGGGAGTACCATCGCTGATAGAAGTATTGGCAAAGGTCACAATACCATTCGAGGTTGCAACAATAGTTTGCTCATCACCTTGAGGTGCTTGAATTTGACCACTTGTTTTAATTACATTCCGAAAAGTAGTAGGTGCAACAAGTTCCATTTTAAGATCTACCGCATTGGCTTGTGACTTTGTAAAGACAATTTCATCGGCATGTGCTTCTTCTTTCGTTTCCGCACTATGGTCGTGTCCATCGTCGGCAGAATGTTCATGTTCCTTTTCCGCCTCATGATCATGTCCGTCACCTTCAGTATGTTCGTGACTATCTGTAGTTGCTTTTTGTTCATTACTTGAAGATGTGCTGCAGCTTACCATAAAAAAAGCCGCAATAACGAGAATGATTCCAATATTAGTTTTCATATTATTTACCAGTTTAAAATTGTTTTGAAATAGAAAGACCGACTCCTTGTTGTCCATTGTAGTATGGAAAAAAGACTAGGTTGTTTCTAATTTTATTTTTTTTCTTTGATAGCTTACTTTGTATTGTAGGATATAGCCAATATGCTAGTTTTGTGCTTAATATACCAAGCCCTGCACCAAAAGCAACATCCCCAATCCAATGCTTATTATTATATATTCGAAGAGTACCTGTTGCTGCTGCAACTGCATAACCGCCAATGCCATACCATATAGAAACATCTTTATACTCTTGCCATAGAAATTCCGCACCCATAAATGCCACAGCTGTATGTCCGGATGGGAAAGAGTTAAATGCTGATTTATCTGGTCGTTCGACCTTCGCAGTATATTTGATAGCATTAACCGATGCAGCAGTAAACAAGCTCGCTAAACCTAATATAATTGTTCTGTCTTTGAAGTTATGCTTACCTTTTATACCAGTCAAATTCAAGATATATACACTGGCTGCGGGAACATATTGTGTAATATCATCAATTGTAAATTTATTAGGTTGGTGAGTGATGACCTCATGACCTATTGCATAATTAAGTAATCTGTACTTAGGAGCTAACATAACCTCCACCGCACCATATGCCATCAATGTAGCTGGCAATATGAGTTGCTTGTACGAGAATCCAGATTTGATGCTTGTAATACTGTCTGCTGGTTCTTCATTTTCCATTGAAGAAAAGGCTGTTTCATTAGCATATACGCTTGTCGAACAGCATATGCACACCAAATCTGAGAGCAGCAACAAACGTCCCGCTTTCTTTCTATATAACATAATTAAATGATTCCTCCTTAAGGTGTTTATCGTGTAAAAATCTTAATAGAAGCATATCTGACATCCAATTTTCAGATGCCAATAAGCTATACAACAGAGATCTCTGTTTTAATTAAGAAAGACAAACAGGAGGGGCACGAAGTCCGCTGGAAAGACCAAGAGAGGCGGACTGGTATGAGACGACATAACGAGGGTATGCCGTTTTGTTAACTGATAGTTCAGGAGTATATAATAAATAAGATGCAAGTAAACAAAAGCATTGAGCTAAAGATAATTGATTGTTTCCATCACTCAACGATGAGTCACTCTTCAGAATATGGGTAGAAGCTGTATATAAAGAATTAACAGTACATCCGCTTTCATGATTAGTCTCTTCTTGTGAGGTATCATGTTCTGTGTGCTGGTCGTTATAGGTATTATCCTTTTCGCACATTTCCATTACCACACACAGCACCTCTTGATGGTGGTGGTGGGGAACAATAGAGAATACTGTTATTAACAGTACGGCTATTGAAATGGGTAATATGGAGAAGAAATTTTTCATCTATTATTCATTGTTGGTGCAAAGATAAGACGAAAAACGTGCAACTAAGTTGCAAACATATTAATTTCACCCTATCAACCAGTTTTTTTCATTTATCAACGGAACAGTTCGAGCAAATCCCTTTGAGTACATAATTGATACTTTGCAGCGTAAAGCCCACAGGCAACTGTACCACAGGCACATCAATACCTTCCAAACAATAGGTCTTATGACACTTATTACAGTAAAAGTGCGAATGTAAATCCTCAACGGCGCATGTGCAAGAATTACCACATACAGCATATTTCAGAGATCCACTGCCGTCATCAATACTGTGAATTAGATGGTTAGACAAAAACAATGAGATAGTTCGGAAAATAGTCGATTTATCTACCGTGTCCAAAAGATTTTCTAAATCAAGTATTGACACAGCACGTTTTTCCTGCATCATCGCTTTTAATATCAACTCACGCAAGGCAGTAGGTTTAATTTTTCTTCTTTCTAACTGCTCTATATATCTATTATCTTCTTTCATAATCTCACTGTAAAACAAACAATAGTACAAAGTTACATCTTTTATCGCAAATATCAGGCTTTTCTCAGATGAAGTGTAAAATGCGAAATCTATTTTATCATTCGCTGTATTCTTATCGCATTGACAATGGCGATAAGTGCAACTCCCACATCGGCAAAAACAGCCTCCCACAACGTGGCAATACCACCTGCTCCCAAAATCATAACGATAACTTTGACACCAAATGCCAATGATACATTCTGCCAAATGACACGTCTTGTTTGCTGCCCGACTTGAATTGCAGTAGCCACTTTTGACGGCTGGTCTGTCTGAATCACTACATCTGCCGTCTCAATTGCAGCATCGCTACCTAAACCGCCCATTGCAATTCCGACATCACTCAATGCAAGCACCGGAGCGTCATTCATTCCATCACCGACAAAGGCAATACGATTGTTTTTATCTCGCTTGAGTTGCTCAATATGTGCGACCTTTCCCTCCGGTAACAAATCTCCATAGGCTTTTGAAATTCCTATTTTTTCGGCAAACAAAGAGACAATGCTTTGTTTATCTCCTGACAATATCTGAATATTTTCAATGCCGAGTGATTTTAAGTTCTGAACGGTGGATTGTGCATCTTCTTTAAGTTCATCAGAGAGAAGCAGGTAGCCCACATAGCTATTATCAACGGCACATATTACAATTGTTTCTGTAATATCCATAATAGAGCGAGGGTATTCTACTTCAAATTTAGACAACAATCGCACGTTTCCGACTAAGATTTTCTCTCCATTTACCTCTGCTGCCAGACCATAACCTGCTATTTCAGTTACATTATTAGCTGGCATAAGGGCTATGTTTTGTTCATCGGCATACTGAACGATGGCTTTTGCAATAGGATGTGTGCTGTTTTGTTCTACCGATGCTATTAGCATAATCAACTCTTCAGTCGGCATTTTTTCGGTATTCTGAACAGATTGTACGGCAAAAGTTCCTTTGGTCAATGTTCCTGTTTTATCGAAAACTACGGCATTGATTTTTGTAATTGCATCTAAATAGTTACCGCCCTTGAATAAAATGCCAAGTCGTGAAGCTGCACCAATTCCTCCAAAATATCCCAATGGAATACTTATTACGAGCGCACACGGACATGAAATAACTAAAAACACCAATGCCCGGTATAGCCAATCGTTGAAAATATATCCAAATTCAAGATTAATGAATGAATATAGATAGGGTAATAGTACCGTAAGTACAGCCAACCCAATCACAATTGGAGTATAAATACGGGCAAACTTCCGAATAAAGAGTTCCGCAGGTGCTTTTCTTTCCGTTGCGTTCTGAACCAATTCTAAAATACGAGCGAGCGCACTCTTATCAAAAGATTTAGTAACCTTGATACGAATTACCTTGTCCGTAACTATCATACCCGCTAACACCTCTTCACCGCTACGAATTTTGCGGGGTATGCTTTCTCCTGTTAGAGCAGAAGTGTTGAATGCAGCAAAATCACTCATCAAGACACCATCCAATGGAACCCGACCACCTGCTTTGATTTCGATTATCTCTCCAATGCCAATCTTTTTAGGAGACTCCGACAATAGATTGCCATCTCGTAGCACTAATATGGTTTCCGGTCTTATATCCAACAACGCCCCGATATTACGTTTCGCTTTATCAATGGCTTTCTCTTGGAAAAGTTCTCCTACGGTATAAAATAGCATGACCGCAACACCTTCGGGGTACTCTCCGATATAAAATGCTCCGATAGTGGCGATTGACATCAATGTAAACTCACTAAAATAATCTTTTTGAAGGATACTTTTCCACGCCTCAATAATTACGGGTAAGCCCACAGGAATATATGCCAAAATATACCATACCAATGAAATATATTCATTTTGGAAGAGTTGAACATTCATGGCATTTATACCGCTTCCAACCAGAATCATCACTAAAGAGAGAAGTGGTCGCCAATACTCCGCAATAATAGACTTCTCGTTTACACAAATTCTATTATCTATATTTATTAAAGCAATAACTAAATTATCTTTACAAATATAAGTAACATCACCATACTCTTCTAGTACATCTTTACCTAACTCATTGTTAGCAAAGATACTTGTTAATAAACTAATCAGTAATAACAGCTTTTTCATTTCTAACCTTTATATTATTTTCCATAGTTTCATTTCTTAAACTAACAATTTTTTTACTTCTACAAGATTTACAAGTTTTTTCCATAGCTACTATAGTATCATAATCTTTAACATAGATAGTAGATTCACAATCTTTACATATGAATTTAACTTTATCAACATTAAGAGCTTCTTCTTTCTTAACAATTGGTTTATTAACATTAACTATTTTATAATCACCTGGTTCTAATAACATAATCATTTCTCCTATAATAGTAACAACTTAGTTACATCTTTTTATTCTTTTGTCACTTTTTAAGAAAGTACTAATTCTACTTTCTAAACTATCATCTTTTATTCTATCTGCTGATATTATAATAATACCTAATAGAACTACTACTATAATATAAACAGTTACCATAACTTACTCCTTATTTTTTAATATAAAAGTATTGAAACCTTTACTTACTATTTTACTTACAAACCAAATAGAAACAAACCCACTTATTAAGTAACCAATAGCAGCAATATAAGCTACTATACTCTCTTCATCACCAACATCAAAATGTGATGCAATAATAAATAATATTATTGTTATTGTGCTATATGTTATAGCTCTTTTACTATCTCTATTTAAATTCATTTTAATTATCCTCTTAAATTTATTTTTATATCTTCACCCATACTATTGTTATATGGATTGCTAACTCTTCTATGTTCTCTCTCAAATTTATTGTTAGTGAACATCATAGATATTTGTTTTTCTAATCTATCTTTAAGACCATGTAACTCTTTTATTTGTGTTATCATTTTTTGGTTATCTTTAAGTATAGCTTTTAGTTCAACAACATCAACTTTTACTTCTCCGTTAAGTTTACTGAATTTACTAGTTTCGGATAACAACTCTGCTCTATTTATAATAGTAGTTTTACCATCTGTAAAAACAGCTCTATTGTTATTGTACAATTCTTCTACTTTAATATTTTCAGTATTATCTATAAGTTTAATTATAGATATAAAGAAATCTTTATCTAACTCAACTTTTTTATCTGTTGAATTATTTAAAAATTCTAACATTCTTTCTGTATCTAAATTCATCGTTTATCCTTTACATCTTTTTAATAATTTTAGCTGTTAAATAAACACCAACACTGAATACTACGTAGCAACAACCTACATAAATTAATTTCTCTTTCATCATATACCCT
>RRZU011866556.1_pt1 | contig 11614 bp, 11 predicted proteins | sample 2165561 | NCBI WGS metagenome assembly RRZU01 (sample SAMN10456909, study PRJNA506462) | wastewater metagenome | isolation source: wastewater sludge | place: USA: Moscow, Idaho | reverse complement strand
TATTTGACATATTTTTTTTTTTTCTTTGTGTTATTTGAAAGTATTTGGTTTAATGTTCTCCGTCATCAAAAACTTGAATCGAAACATTTTTTTCTACCAAATCTGTAAATTTACCATTGTATCGTGTCGCTTTTACTAAATGGTTGTCAACCCAATGATAATTACCTCCACGAGGTTTTCCCATTAAAAGTCCATGGTATTTGAAACCATGTTTTTTCAACCAAATTTCTGTGTACTCACGATGTTCTTCTGTTCTTGATGTAAAAAATGTGATAACATGCCCTTCGTCGTACCATTTGTTTAACGTTTCTAAAGCATCTGGATAAACAGCTGCTGTTAACATTCGTTCTGGTTCTTCGTTTGGAATATCATCGCAAATTGTTCCATCAATATCAATCAAATAATTTTTGATTTCTTCTGGTAAAATAGGACTTACTCTTTCTCCGTTTTCAATCTTCTCCTCTAAGAAATTTTCCATGTGTGTTGTGTTTGTGTGTTATGTATAAATTAATAGTTCTTCGAGAATGAGTAATTGTATTTTACAATTTTAATCGTTTGCCCAGTTCAATCTATCTGCATTGTTAAATTGCCAAGGAGCTCCATTGTTTTCGACATTTGTCATCATCATGTTTAGCTCATTTGGTGCAGCAGATTGTTCCATTACTAAATAGCGACGCAAATCAACAATAATTGATAAAGGATCGATATTTACTGGACAAGCTTGTGTACATGCGTTACATGAAGTACATGCCCACAATTCTTCTGGTGTAATGTAATCGTTAACAAGCATTTTACCATCGTCTACAAAACTTCCGTTCGCATCGATGTTTTTACTTACTTCTTCTAAACGATCACGAGTATCCATCATAATTTTACGAGGAGATAATTTTTTTCCTGTCAAATTTGCTGGACATTCAGATGTACAACGTCCACACTCTGTACACGTGTAAGCATTTAGTAATTGTACTCTGTTTAAATCAAAAATATCTTTTGCTCCAAATGTTTCTGGCTCTCCCTGTGGTTCGGCAGGTGCTGCGTAAGGATCTGCATTTGGATCCATCATCATTTTTACTTCATCTGTTACAGATTGTAAATTGTTGAATTCTCCTTTTGGTTCTAATTTAGAAAACCATGTATTTGGAAAAGCCAAAATGATGTGTAAGTGTTTTGAATAATATAAATAATTTAAGAAAAAGAAAATTCCGATGATGTGAAACCACCACGCTGCTCTTTCTATAATTGTAATAAATGTAATGTCATTAAATTGACTAATAATTGGTGCCGTTAACCAAGAAGAAATTGGAAAAGATCCTGTTTCGATATAATGAGATGCACCCATTTTTTGTAACACTTGATCTGCACCGTTCATTGTAAATAAAGCCAACATAAATGCAACCTCCATAATTAGGATATAATTAGCATCGTCTTTTGCCCAGCCTTTCATTTCTGGTTTCCAGAAACGCCCAACTTTTACAAAGTTTCTTCTACAGAAGAAAATGATACACGAAACCATCACCAAAAAGGCTAAAATTTCGAAAAATCCAATCATTCCGTTATAGAAACCTCCTAAGAAACTTAGAATACGGTGTGTTCCGAATATACCATCGATGATAATTTCTAATACTTCGATATTGATTAAAACAAATCCTACATAAACAAAGATATGCAGAATACCAGCAAGAGGACGAACAGTCATTTTACCTTGTCCTAAAGCTACACGAGCCATCGTTTTCCACCTTTCCGCAGGATGATCAAAACGATCGATTTCTTTTCCTAATTTGATGTTACGTATAAGCTTCTTTACGTTTTGCGCAAAGAACCAAATACTTCCTATCATAATTAGAAGAAAGATTACATTTGGAATGTACTTCATCATTTTTTATTAGTCTTTTTGTGAGTTTTGAGTATTTAATTTTAGTTTTGATCTTATGGCTGAACTGGTTGCTTTTTACCAAAAACAGAAATATTAACATAACGACTTGGGTTTTTCTTTAAGTCAGTTACCAATTCATTCATATTTTTGATTGTTGCTTCAAGCTCGTTAGCAAGTGTTTCGTCTTTTGCTAATTTTCCTAAAGAACCTTTTCCATTGTTCATATCTTCTAACAATGTATTTAAGTTTTTAGATGCATTTTCGAAATTCTTAATCACTTGATCTAATTCTAACGCGTTTAATTTATCCGCAGTTTTTCCAAATTTGTCAACCGTAGCTTTTGCAGAAGCCATTGTAGCACTTGCATTGTTAAGCGTTGTGTTCAATGTTTTCTCGTTTGTTTTGATCAAATTATTTGCACTATTTGATGTTGCAGTCAACGATTGCGCTGTTTTGTCGAACGAATCAATTGTATGATTCAAATTTCTCAACATTGCTTTAATATCTTGTTGAGTTGACGGATCTAATACGTTATTTACACTTCCTAATGTTTGATTAAAACTTAATAGAACACTGTCTAATTTTGCTTGAGTTGGTGTTAATTGTTTCGTCAAACCATCTAACATTCCGCCTGCAATACGACCTTGTAAATAATCACCATCTTTTGCTACATCTGGTCCATAGTCTAATAAAAGTCTAACTTCTGGTCCAGACATAATTCCTGGTTCGTAAATTTCTGCAATTGTTTTTTTCGAAAATTGAATATCTTTTTCGACAGAAATCACGACTTCAAAATAGATAGGTTTTGCAGTATCTATAATTTTAATTTCTTTCACCTGACCAACTCTCAAACCGTTTACAGAAACAGGTTTAGAAGGAGCTAATCCGCTTACATTTTCGTATTTTACTGTAAACAAACGTCCTGATGAAAAAATATTTTGACCTTTTAAGAAATTGAATAGCATGAAAAAACCTACTAAGGTTAAGATGGTAACAACTCCTATTTTTAATTCTTTAGATAACTTCACTTGTTATGATTTTATGCAAAAATAAAATTTAATTTGTAAAGAAACATTTTATATTACGTTTACATTGGTTCTTCACCATTAAATGTAACGATAAAGGCGTTTCTAAAACCTTTGTCTTGTACTTGTTTCAATGTTTTTTGAGCAGATTCCATTGTTTTATCAGAACCATAATAATATTTCTGAAGTCCACCTTCTTTTACTCGCAACACATTTGTCAATCCATTAAACTTTTCGTCTTTGTCTTTATATTTTTTATTTGATGTCATAAACTGAACACGATAATTTTTACCGCCTTCTAATTTTTTATTCGTCTCAAATTCCACAATTTTAGCACCAGAAAATCCTTTACGTTTTACCGTTTGCAATAAATCATCTGCACGAGATTGCAAATCTGTTTCCCCGTAATAATAGACGTAATTATCACCTTCCTGAATCACATCTAAATCTGTTAAACCTCTTAATTGCGGCGAAGTTGAAGAGAATTTCATTTTAGATTCCATTACCCTTACCTTCAATTTTTTTCCTTCTACAGGTTTTTCAACTTTTTTAACTGGTTTAGGTTTTTCGTCCTCGTCTTCTACTCCACTTCTACGATCATATTCTTTTTTGAATTGTTTAAAAGCTTCATAAATTGTAGTCGTCGTTTTATCTTTTCCTTCGTCTGATGCTAAAAATGTTCCTTCATCATAATTCGAAATAAAACCTAACTCAACCAAAACTGAAGGCGAAGCATTTCCTCTCAACACGTGAAAATTTGCTTGTTTAACACCTCTACTTTTTCTGAAATCACGATTCACGAAACCTTTTTCTACCAAATCTGCAAAACGAATAGATTGCTCTTTGTAAGCTGCATTCATAATCTCGAAAGCTATAACCGCTTCTGGATCATTTGGATTAAATTTTTCGTAACGTTCTTGATCTTTCTCTAAAAACACAACCGAGTTTTCACGTTTAGAAACCTCATCTGTTTCGTTAGATCGCTTCAATCCCATTACAAATGTTTCTGTTCCTGTTGCGCTTTTGTTATCAGCAGAATTACAGTGAATCGAGACAAATAAATTCGCATGATTATCATTTGAAATTCGTGTACGTTCCCATAATTCTAAAAAAATATCTGTGTCACGTGTTAAAACAACTTTAACATCTTTGTGATTTTTCTTAATTAATTCCGCCAATCTTTTCGAAACATCTAACGTGATATTCTTTTCATAATCAGCGACTCCCCTTGCTCCAGCATCATGTCCACCATGACCAGCATCAATAACAATTACAAAATTTTGCTTTTTTTGTGCAAATGAAAATGTAGAAAATACCATCATCATCGCAAAAAATAAATACTTTTGTATGTTAATCATTTTTAAACTCATACTATAGGTTTGTTTTTTTGATTAATTTTGACGCAATTTATAAAAAATAAGTTTTTCAATTTGTTTACAAAGGCAATTAAATCGATTTTATTTTTTAGTCCAGTTATGGTTTGCACCGTTTCTTTTGGACAAGTTAAGCAAAATAATAACGATAAAGATCACTCTAAGATAGTTTCTGATTCTGTGAAATTAGATACTATTATCCCTGTAAAAGAGAAATTAGAGTTTGTGGTAGAGCACAATTCCGAGGACGAAATACATAATCGTAAAAAACGTATGACTTACCTTTTGCGTAAGGCACATGTAGTTTACGGCGATATGACTATTGATGCAGATTATATCGAACTAAATTGGGATACAGGTGATGTATATGCCGAAGGTAAACGCGATTCTATTGGGAATATTATTGAAAAAACTAAGTTTACACAAGGTCAACAAGAAATTTTGCAAGATGCTTTCAAGGTAAATTTCAAAACGAAAGTTGGAATTGCGTATAACATTCGCATGACTCAAGAAGATGGAATCATCATTGCAGATAAAGCGAAACGTGTTAATGATTCGGTAATGTTACTAAAACGTGCCGATTTTACAACGGATACTTATTTTAAAGAAGGAAAAGATACGCGACCAGATTATTTTCTTCGTGCCAAAGAAGGAAAAATGATTGATAAAAATGGTAAGAAAACATTAATTACCGGCCCTATCAATATGTGGATTTACGATGTGCCAACACCGTTAGCATTACCATTTGGGTACATCCCAGCGATGGGCGCAAAACGTGCCGCAGGTATTTTGATGCCTCGCCCAGGTGAGCGTACAAATCTTGGTTTCTTTATCGAAGATTTAGGGTTTTATGTTCCATTTGGAGATAATTTCGATTTAAAACTTTCGGGAGATGTTTATACAAAAGGTAGTTGGGCTGCTAGAGCCGAGTCTACCTATAAAAAACGTTATAAATACAATGGACGACTTGCAGCGAATGTAGAAAATCGCTTAACTGGTATCAAAGGTCTTACCGAAGGTTCTAATGCGTTTTCTAAACAAAATATGTTTGGTGTAATGTGGTCGCATAGCCAAGACCCAAAAGCAAATCCATATTGGTTATTCAATGCCAACGTTAACTTTTCGAGTTCGAAATATTACCGTGAATCGGTGCGAAATCAATACATCAATACTGGACAAGTTTTTACAAACAACGTTAACTCGTCTATCAACTTAACAAAAAACTTTGAGAATGCACCTCTAACAGCTCAATTGAGTATGTCTCACTCTCAAAACTATAATACTGGAGATATTAACATTGCATTTCCTCGTTTCAATTTGACAATGTCTCGTATTTTCCCTTTTGCAAAGAAAAATATGCCAAAAGAAGGTTTAATTCAAAATCTTGGTTTAACATATAGTATGCAAGCCGGAAATGAAGTTAACACCAACGACAAAGATATTTTTACAGATAAAATGTGGAAAGATCAAATGCGAATGGGTGCGAATCACAAAATTGGTTTGCAAACAGGTATTACACTTGCTAATTATTTCCCATTAACACTTTCTTCTGACTATAATGAAGTTTGGGGTGATAATCGTTTGATTAAAAATTACAATTCTGTTAACGGAAAAGTAGAAGATACAACATTGAAAGGATTCAATTCTTATCGAACATTTAATTTCAATGCTTCTGTTTCAACAAATATTTATGGATTATATCTTAATCCAAATAAAGATGCTAAGATTTTAGGAATTCAGCACGTAATTACACCATCTATTGGTTATAGTTATACGCCAGATTTCCAAAGTCAATCTTGGGGATATTACAAACCTTATCAAAACCAAAATCAAGAAGAAGTTTGGTACAACCAATATCAAAACATGTTATATGGTGTATCAATTCCTGGTTTGACAAATTCATTAAACTTTGGACTTTCGAATAACTTGGAGATGAAAATTAAGGATGCTAACGATCCGAAAGGTTTCAAAAAAGTAAAGATTTTTGAATATTTACGTTTGAGTTCATCTTATAATTTCTCTGCGGACGAATTTAAACTTTCTCCAATTAGTATTAATGGAATGACATCTTTGTTTGATAGAAAAGTTAATGTGCAATTCTCGTCAACTGTTAATCCATATAAAATTCAACGTTACATTAATGCTGAAGGAAATGAAGTTGCTCAATACATTGATGAACTTGGCTTAGGAAATCTTCGTATTTCTAATATGACATTAGGAACTGGTTATACTTTTGACAATAGTACATTTGGTGGAAAACGTTTCGATGCCAAGAACTATAAAAAGCGAGGAACAGTTCGTGACGAAAATTTCTATTACGACAGCGATAATTATGCTCAATTTGCTATTCCTTGGAGTTTAACAGCAAATTTAAGTTATAATTATAGCAAAGGAACAGAACGAAAAGGAAGTAGCACAGGTTCTATTGCAATGAATGGTAAAATTTCGCCAACACCATATTGGGCAATTTCGGCAAATGCAACTTACGATTTCATCAAAAGTGAAATTACTTATGTGCGTTTTGGTTTTGAAAGAGATTTACGAAGCTTTACCTTATCGTTCAACTGGACGCCAATGGGAACATATAAAAGTTATGATTTCTTTATCGGAATCAAAGCATCAATCTTACAAGATTTAAAATACAACGACAGATCAAGACTTAATTACTAAAAAAAATATTAATATGAAAAAACAAATCGTTCATACAGAAAAAGCACCACAAGCAATTGGACCTTATTCACAAGGTGTAAAATACAACGGATTTATTTACACATCAGGACAAATTCCTTTCAATGTAGAAAAAAATGAGTTGGTTACGACTGGTATTCAAGATGAAGTTCATCAAGTCATGAAAAATGTAATTGCTATCTTAGGAGCTGGTGGAACAACAATTGATCAAGTTGTAAAAACAACTATTTTCGTTAAGGATTTGAATGATTTCAATGCTGTTAACGAAGTTTACGCTTCTTATTTTAATGATGAAAATTATCCTGCACGCGAATGTGTAGAAGTTGCTCGTTTACCACGCGACGTAAATGTTGAAATTTCTGTAATCGCCATTGCAGACTAATAAAATATTATGCTAAAAGACAAAACTGTATTAAGAAACACAATTGCTGTAATAGTAGGATTAGCTGTAATCTATGCTATCATACAATTTGGTCTTATATACAACGCGGATAGATTAGGATGGGACGACAAAGTTTTTCCGGAATGGAGACACATCATCAAATATTTTTCGCACCAAGAAGGGAAAAAATTCGAAGTTCAATTTTTTGGATCAATGCTAGCAATTAGTGGAATTGCAGCTTTAGTTGGAGGTGTCATAACAGCACTTATCGTAAGAAGAGCTAAACAAGCTTACACGATGTTTGTAGGTTTTATTGTGCTAATCGTTGCTTTAGGCGACGTTCTTTTCACGCCTTATCACCCAACTTGGTACGAAATTGCGATCTGTCCAGTTTTATTCTTTTCATCATGGATTGGAGGTTTAATTGTAGATTTGATTTACAAGAAATTTTTCAAAAAATACAAACCATCCAGCCAATCATATTAAACTAACATTATGTCTGAAAAAGATAGAAAAATTAGAGTTGCCATTTCGATTGGCGATTATAACGGAATCGGAATTGAGGTTATCTTAAAAACCTTACAAGAAAAAGAAATAACTGAGTTTTTTACACCTGTTATTTTCGGTTCTACCAAATTATTATCGTATCAAAAAGATCGTTTAAAATTTGACCGAATCAATTTTCAAGGTATTCAAGATGCAAATCAAATTGTAGACGGAAAAATCAATGTGGTTAATCTTTGGAAAGATCAAATTGATGTACATTATGGTAAAGTAACCAAAGAAGCTGGTGAACACGCTTATCAATCATTAAAAGCGGCTGCAAAATCTGTTTCAGATGGTTTTACAGATGTTTTGGTAACAGCTCCAATTAATAAAGATAATATTCAGTCCGAAGAATTTCATTTCCCAGGTCATACCGAATATTTAGGAGAAGTTTGGGGAGGAAAACCTTTGATGTTCTTAGTTTCAGAGAAATTGAGAGTCGGTTTAGTGACGCAACATATTCCGATTAGCGAAGTTGCCAAACAGATTAATCCAAAATCTGTTTATGCAAAAATTCAACAAATTCATAAAAGTTTGATTGAAGATTATGCCATCGAAAAACCAAAAATTGCAGTTCTTGGACTTAATCCTCATGCAGGTGACAATGGTCTGTTAGGATCAGAAGAAAAAGAAATTATTTCGCCTGTTATCGAGCGTTGCATTAACGAAAATCAATTAGTTTTTGGACCTTATTCGGCAGATAGTTTTTTCAATCCAAATAATTTAGACGCTTTTGATGCTGTTTTGGCCATGTATCACGATCAAGGATTGGTGGCTTTCAAAACAATTAGTTTTGATGAAGGAGTTAATTATACAGCTGGATTAAAATTTGTACGAACTTCGCCAGATCATGGTGTAGCTTACGACATCGCAGGAAAAGGAATTGCAAACGAAGAATCATTTAAGGAAGCTATTTTTTCGGCAATCGAATTATATAAAAATCGAAACGAATACCAAGAGCTAACAAAAAATGTATTACAACATATTCCTCTAAAATTAGAAAAAGGCGATAATAAAGAATAAAAATTTAAAATAAGTTGCAAAGAGCTATTAATTTTAAATAAATTAGATTATCTTTGCACACCTTTTTGTGGTATGGACAAGTTAAAAAATTATAATATTGTATTTACAAGCTTGCCTTTTGGTAAGAGTGATTTTACATTCGAATTATCACAATCGTTCTTTGATTTATTTGAAATTGAGCAAGATTTTGACAATCCTAATTTAATTGCAACAATTATTTTAGATAAAAAATCTACAATGCTTGAGTTAGAAATCAGCTTAAAAGGGGACATTACAGTTCCTTGTGATTTGACTGGAGAATTGTTTCAGCAAGAAATTTCGAATAATGCAGAATTAATTGTTAAATTTGGCGACGAGTTTGACGATACTGATTTTGAGATGTGGGTAATTCCAAGAGAGGAATACCAAATCAACGTTGCGCAAGTTCTTTATGAATTGGCAATGCTATCAGTACCAACAAAACGAATTCATCCCGATGTCTTGAATGGCAAAAGCGATTCTGAAATGATTGAATTGTTAGACCAATACAGCATTTACGAATTAGACGAAGATGCAGAAGACGAGCATTACGATGAAGACAACAATGATGACGATGACGATAATAACGACATTGATCCTCGTTGGGCAAAATTGAAAGATTTGAAACCTTAATTGGTTTTTATTATTAAAATAAATTATAGAAATAAAGAAAAAAAAGTAGTTAGATATGGCACATCCTAAGAGAAGACAGTCGTCAACAAGAAGAGATAAACGTAGAACACACTACAAAATCGAAGCTCCACAATTAGCAATCGATAAAACAACAGGTGAAGCACACTTATACCACAGAGCTCACTGGTCTGACGGAAAATTATACTACAAAGGAAAAGTAGTATTAGAAAAAGTACAAGAAGTTACTGAATAATATAATCTTCGAAAGATTTTGAAGCTGTTTCTAAAAAGAAACAGCTTTTTTTATTTTTTTTTCAATACCTTTGAAATCGTTTTATAGAAAACAAACATAAAAGGTCAAATAAAAAACCGCATTATATGGACATTAAAGACATTCAAAATTTAATTAGATTCGTATCAAAAGCAGAAGTTGCTGAAGTGAGCATCAAACAAGATGACATTGAAATCAAAATCAAAACTTTAGCAAGCGTACCTGCACAAGTTGCATCTCAACAAATTTATGTACCACAAGCTCCTGTAGCTCCAGTTGCCGCTACTCAAGCGTCTGCAGCTGCACCAGCAAATAACTCTACAACATCAACAGAAGAAGAAAACAGTAATTTAATTACAGTTAAATCTCCTATGATTGGTACTTTCTACCGTTCTGCAGGACCAGGTAAAGAACCTTTTATTAATGTAGGTGATGCTATTGCTCCAGGTAAAGTTTTATGTATTGTTGAAGCAATGAAATTATTCAACGAAATCGAATCAGAAGTTTCTGGAAAAATTGTAAAAATCTTAGTGGACGACGCTAGTCCAGTTGAGTACGATCAACCATTATTCTTAATTGATCCAGCTTAATCAATTACATCTAAAAAATTATGTTTAAAAAGATATTAATCGCTAATAGAGGTGAAATTGCAATGCGTATTATACGTACTGCAAAAGAAATGGGAATCAAAACGGTTGCCGTTTACTCTAAAGCAGACGAGACTTCATTACACGTACGTTTCGCTGACGAAGCTGTGTGTATTGGTCCTGCTCCAAGTAAAGATTCGTACCTAAAAATGGCTAACATCATCGCGGCTGCAGAAATTACTGACGCGGATGCTATTCACCCAGGTTACGGGTTTTTATCTGAAAACTCTACTTTTTCTAAAATCTGTGCTTCTAACGGAATCAAATTCATCGGTGCTTCTGCAGACAATATCGACCGTATGGGAGATAAAGCCAATGCGAAAGCTACTATGAAAGAAGCTGGTGTTCCAGTAGTACCAGGTTCTGATGGTTTATTAGAAAGCTATGAGCAAGCTTTAGAGGTTGCGCGCGAAATTAAATACCCAGTTATGATGAAAGCTACTGCCGGTGGTGGTGGTAAAGGTATGCGTGCAATTTGGAAAGAAGAAGATTTATTACACGCATGGGAATCTGCTCGTACAGAAGCTGCTGCAGCTTTTGGTAACGACGGAATGTACATGGAAAAATTGATCGAAGAACCACGTCATATCGAGATTCAAGTTGCAAGTGACCAAAACGGTAAAGCTTGTCACTTATCAGAGCGTGACTGTTCTATTCAACGTCGTAATCAAAAATTAGCAGAAGAAACTCCATCTCCAATCATGACAGACGAATTACGTCAACGTATGGGAGATGCTGCAGTTAAAGCTTGTGAATATATCGGTTATGAAGGTGTTGGTACAATTGAATTCTTAGTTGACAAACATGGAGATTTCTATTTTATGGAGATGAATACTCGTATCCAAGTAGAGCACCCAATTACAGAGCAAGTAACAGGTTTCGATTTAATTCGTGAGCAAATTATGTTAGCTGCTGGTGAGCCAATCTCTGGTCAAAACTATTATCCAAACGGACATTCTATCGAATGTCGTATCAATGCAGAAGATCCTTACAACGACTTCCGCCCTTCTCCAGGGAAAATTACAAATATTAATATTCCTGGTGGTAATGGTGTTCGTATAGATACACATTGTTATGCTGGATATTCTATTCCACCAAACTACGATTCTATGATTGCAAAAATCATTGTTACTGC
>RRZU010636783.1_pt1 | contig 11614 bp, 14 predicted proteins | sample 2165561 | NCBI WGS metagenome assembly RRZU01 (sample SAMN10456909, study PRJNA506462) | wastewater metagenome | isolation source: wastewater sludge | place: USA: Moscow, Idaho | reverse complement strand
GTGCGCGCCGGCATTCAGGCGCTGCCCAAGGGCCAGCGCTACGCGGGCATGGCGCTGGGCTTCACCACGCCGCAGTACTACCGCTACGTCATCCTGCCGATGGCGTACCGCATCATCATCCCGCCGCTCACCAGCGAATCGATGAACATCTTCAAGAACTCGGCGGTCGCCTTCGCAGTGTCGATTCCCGAGCTGACGCAGTTCGCACTGCAAGCGGGTGAGGAAACCTCGCGCCCCATCGAGATTTATCTGGGCGTCACCATTCTGTACGTGATTTCGGCACTGGTGATCAACCGCATCATGGCCTTCATCGAGAAGCGCGCGCGCGTGCCGGGCTTCGTGGCGTCCGGCACCGGGGCGGGAGGTCACTGACATGCTCAACCTTGACTTCTCCATCCTCAACTGGAACCTGATCCAGGGCTTCATCCTCAAGGGCCTGTGGTTCAGCATCACGCTCACCATCGTGGCCACGCTGGGCGGCATCTTCTTCGGCACCATCCTGGCGCTGATGCGGCTGTCGGGCAAGAAGTGGCTCGACGTGCCGGCCGCCATCTACGTCAACGGCATGCGGAGCATTCCGCTGGTGATGGTGATCCTGTGGTTCTTCCTGCTGGTGCCCTTCATCATCGGCCGGCCGATCGGCGCCGAGTATTCGGCCTTCATCACCTTCATCGCCTTCGAGGCGGCGTACTTCAGCGAGATCATGCGCGCCGGCATCCAGTCGATCCCGCGCGGGCAGGTGTTTGCCGGCCAGGCCATGGGCATGACGTACGGCCAGAACATGAAGCTGGTGATCCTGCCGCAGGCCTTCCGCAACATGCTGCCGGTGCTGCTGACGCAAACCATCATCCTGTTTCAGGACACCTCGCTGGTCTACGCCATTGGCGCCTACGACTTGCTCAAGGGCTTCGAGACCGCCGGCAAGAACTTCGGCCGCCCGATCGAGATGTACCTGACGGCCGCCGTGCTGTACTTCATCATCTGCTTCTCGCTGTCCTATGTGGTCAAGCGGCTGCACAAAAAGATTGCCATCATTCGCTAAGGAGCCCGCCATGTCCGACAACATGATTCAAGTGAAGAACGTCTCCAAGTGGTACGGCCCGGTGCAGGTGCTGAACGACTGCTCGGTCAACATCGACAAGGGCGACGTGGTGGTGGTCTGCCGCCCGTCGGGCTCGGGCAAGTCCACCCTCATCAAGACCGTGAACGGGCTGGAGCCGATCCAGAAGGGCGACATCGTCGTCAACGGCATTTCGCTCACCGATCCGAAGACCGACCTGCCCAAGCTGCGCAGCAAGGTGGGCATGGTGTTTCAGCACTTCGAGCTGTTTCCGCACCTGTCGGTGACCGAGAACCTGACGATTGCCCAGATCAAGGTGCTCGGCCGCAGCGCCGACGAGGCCAAGACGCGCGGCCTGAAGATGCTCGACCGCGTGGGCCTGATGGCGCACAAGGACAAGTTTCCCGGCCAACTCTCGGGCGGCCAGCAGCAGCGCGTGGCCATTGCCCGCGCGCTGTCGATGGACCCGATCGTGATGCTGTTCGACGAGCCGACGTCCGCGCTCGACCCCGAGATGGTGGGCGAGGTGCTCGACGTCATGGTGGGCCTGGCCAAGGAAGGCATGACCATGATGGTGGTCACGCACGAAATGGGCTTTGCCCGCAAGGTGGCCAACCGCGTGATCTTCATCGACGTCGGCGGCCGCATTCTGGAAGATTGCTCCAAGGACGAGTTCTTTGGCCACCCCGAGAACCGTCAGCCGCGCACCAAGGATTTCCTGAACAAGATCCTGCAGCATTGACCCCCCTGAGGCGCTGGCGCGCCTTCCCCCGTGGGCGACGCACGCAGTGGCCGGTGCAAGCCCGGCCACGCGCGCACTGGAGCACTCCTGCACCTGCGGTGCGGTCGGTTAGATTGCTCAATTTTTGATAGTGGTCTGCGCTGGATTGGCGCCGTTTTCAGGACAAATGATCTGAAACCGTGGCATACCAAGCGGGATCAGGCAGCGTCCATCACCAACTGCGTCTGCGTCACCACCGCGCACAGCTTGACTTCGGCGTTGCGAATCTCGGTTTGCCAGACGTGCGTGCGGCGCCCGCGGTGCAGCGCCACGCTGTGGCCGGTGACCGTGCTGCCGACGGGCGCGCCGCGAATGAACTTGGTGCTGGAACCGGTGGTGGTCGTGCTCTGGCCCTTGGCGAGGCTCATCACGGTGCCGACCGCGCCCAGCGTGTCGGCAAACGCCATGTAGGCGCCGCCGTGCAGGATGCCGCCAGCGGTGCAAAGACCGGCCGCACCAGCATCTCGGCGCGCACCTCGTCGGGCGATGCCTGCAGCACGCGCACGCCCATCAGGCCGGGAAACAGCGGCGCGAGCAGGTCGTTCAGTTGATCGGGTGCGAGCATGTCCGTCTCCTCAGCGTCATCGATCACAACATTATGGAGTTGAAGAAAAAAACGGCCTCAGCGCACGTCCATCAAGCGCAAACAGCTCTTCTATCGATAGCAAAAAAGAAACCCCGCCGAAGCGGGGTTTGCAGGGCTGGTCGACGCGCTTACTTCTTGCGCGCCGCTATCGCCTTCTCGGCCATGCTCACCAGATCGGTGCCGACCGTGCTCTTCCACTTGTCGTAGGTTGGTCGCGTGGCCTTGACGAAGGCGTCGCGCTCGGCGGGGCTCAGGTGCGTCACCGTAACGCCCAGGGCGGCGATGTCCTTCAAGAGCGGCTGGCCCGGCTCGATCATGCCTTTGCGCGCAATGCCGATCTGCTCCTTGCCGGCTTCGATGGCGGCCTGGCGCACCAGTTCGCGGTCGGCCGGCGTCCACGATTCCCACACCTGCTTGTTGACCACGAACACCAGCGGGTCGGCAATGTAGCCCCACATGGTCAGGTACTTCTGGCCCACGTTCTGCAGCTTGGCGGCGGTGAAGATGCTCATCGGGTTTTCCTGCCCATCGACCGCGCCGCTGGCCAGCGCGGGCTGCGCGTCGGCCCAGCTCATCTGCGTGGGGTTGGCGCCCAGCGCGGTGAAGGTTTCCAGGAACAGCGGCGAGCCGACGACGCGGATCTTCAGCCCCTTCAGGTCGGCCGGCGTCTTGACGACGTGCTTGGAGTTGGTCAGCTCGCGGTAGCCGTTTTCACCCCAGGCCAACGGCACCACGCCGGCCGTGTCGAGGATGCTGAACATCTGCTTGCCGACTTCCCCCTGCGTTAATGCTTCGATGGCGGCGTAGTCGGGCATCAGGAAGGGCAGCGAGAACAGGTTGAGCTGCTTGACCTGCGGCGACCAGTTGATGGTGGAGCCGACGGCCATGTCGATGACGCCCTGGCGCAGCGCGCTGAATTCGCGCGTCTGGTCGCCCTGGATCAGCGACACGCCGGGGTACAGCTTGATGTTGATGCGGCCATTGGTTTTTTCGCGCACCTTGTTGGCCCAGATCTCGCCGCCCTTGCCCCATGGAAAGGCCGGGCCGACGACCAGCGACATGCGGTATTCGGACTTGTAGTTCTGCGCCGCGGCGGGCAGCGCAAAGGTGGCGCCAGCCAGCGCGGTGGTGGCAGCGGCCAGGGCCAGCAGGGTGCGACGAAGTTTCATGATCACGGTCTCCTTGATTGAATGAACTACAAAAACAATAGCTGGTGGCGCTTGCTCCTCAAGCGCCAGCGGCCAAAAACACTTAAAAATCAATACCCCAGCACGCGCGGCAGCCACAGCGCCAGTTCGGGCCAGATGATGACGGCCACCATCACCAGGCCCATCGCCAGCAGCATGGGGCCGACCCAGCGCACGGTTTCTTCCATGCGCACATTCGCAATGCGGCACGACACCATCAGGTTGACCGCCAGCGGCGGCGTGAACTGGCCCAGCGCGACTTTCAGCGTCAGCAGGACGCCGAACCACACCGGGTCCCAGTTGTAGTGCTGCACGATGGGCCACAAGAGCGGCACGAAGATGAGGAAGATCGACACGCCATCGAGGAACATGCCGATGGTGATCAGCATCAGGATGAGCAGCGCCAGCACGCCGTATTCGCCCAACCCCGAGTTGACGATGGCGCGCGTGATCGGGTCGATGACGCCCAGCGTCGACAGCGAAAACGCGAAAATGCCCGCCAGCGAGACCACCAGCAGAATCACCGCCGACAGCTCGCCCGATTCCTTGAGGATGGGGAACAGGTCGCGCAACGTCATCGAGCGGTGCACGAACAGGCCGACGAACAGCCCGTAGAACACGGCCACCACCGCCGCCTCGGTCGGCGTGAACCAGCCCATGCGCATGCCGCCAAGAATCAGCACTGGCGCGGCCAGGCCCCAGATGGCTTCGATGAAACTCTTGAGCAGCGGCGGGCGCGGCAGCGACGATTCAAGGTGCCCCATGCCGTGCTTGCGCGCCATCCACACCGCCGGCACGATGAGCGCGATGCCCGCCAGCACGCCCGGAATCATGCCGGCGGCAAACAGCGCCGGCACCGACGCGCCCGGCACCAGCACCGAATAGACGATGAAGGCGACCGAGGGCGGAATCAGGATGTCTGTGGCCGCCGCCGCACCCACCACGCTGGCCGAATAGCTGGCCGGGTAGCCCGCGCGGTTCATCGCCGCGATCATCACCGCGCCCACGGCCGCCGCGTTGGCCGGGCCGGAGCCCGAGATGCCGCCCAGGAACATCGCCACCGCGATCGCCACCAGCGGCAGCATGCCCGGCCCGCGCCCCACCAGCGCGATGGCGAAGTTGACCAGCCGCAGCGCCACGCCCGAGCGGTCGAAGATCGAGCCGACCAGCACGAACATCGGGATGGCCAGCAGCGGGTACTTGCCCAGGCCGGCGTAGAAGTTCTGCGGCACCGCCAGCAGGCCGAACCACGGCGCCTGGGCATTCGCCAGCGCAATGGCCGCCGCGCCGGCCAGGCCCAGCGAGGCACCGATGGGCACGCCCATCAGCATGGTGATGATGAAAAGCGCAAAGAGCAGCGTGGCGATCATGGCGCATGCTCCTCGGCACGCACCTCGGGCGAGGTGGGCAGATCGACGCTGTCGGCCGCGGCGCGGCCGCCGCGCAGCATCAGGCCGATGGCGCGGCCCATGATGGCCACGCTGAGGATCGGCAGCCACATCGTGTACCACCACTGCGGCACGCCGATGCCGGGCGATGTCTCGCCGTACTGCACGTCGTCCCACAGCACGCGCGCCGACAGCACGGCCAGCAGCGCGAACAGCAGCGCCACCAGCCCGGCGCCGAACTGGGCCAGCGTGCGCTGGCGCCGCTCGGGGCCGCTGTCGGCAAAGAATTCGATGCGGATGTGCCGGTTGCGCGCCACCGCGGCCGAACCGGCCACCATGGCCAGCACGATCATCAGGAACACCGACACCTCTTCCGTCCACACGAACGATACATTGGTGAAATAGCGCACCAGCACGTTGGCGAAGGTAATCAGCGCCAGCAGCGCCATGATGATCACCGTCAGCCAGTCCTCGATGGCCAGCGGCACGCGTGTCGGGGCGTCAGCCGGTGCCGGGGCGGCGGGCTGATCGGGTATGTGGGGGGAAGACATGAGGGAAACGGCTCGGAGCGAACGCGGCAACAAAAAACGCGGCCTGTGCAGCCGCGCCCGCTATCTTAAGCGCCCCGCACCCCGGCGGGCGCGCCGCCGGACGCCGCCGGGTGCATGGAAACCCTGAAAGCCGCGCCGCGCCTGCCGCCCGGGCGATCCGGCCCGGCGCCGCGGCGGCCATTGGCCTTTTCGGTGCCGGGGCGGTATCATCCGGCCCATGCACGCCATCCCTGCCTGCCCCACGCGCGTCCTGTCGCGCGCCACATCGGCCCCCACGGCCGGGGACACGGCGTGCGCGCGCACGATCCGTCGAACGCCAGCGCGGGCGCACCACGCCCGCCGTGCCGGCCTGCTGGCCGCACTCTCCTGAGCCCGACGATCCCCCCGACCTCTGATTGAGCGCTGCCCGGATCGTCGGGCACCGCACCGGCGCGCCGCGCATCCGCTTGATTCCACGCCGTGGCGGCTGCCCCGCCCGCCGGCCAGCACCGCACAGACAACCCCTTTTTCGCAGGAGACTGCCATGACCGCCAACGATTTCAACCGCACCATCACCGACCTGGACCACGTGCGCATCTTCAACATGCTGCGCCGCCAGTCGGCCGACGCCGCCGCCGCGGCGCAGGCCGAGGAGCTGTCGGACCTGATCGACGCTGCCGAGGTGGTGCGCCCGCAGGAGATCGCCGGCGACATCGTCACCATGTATTCCAAGCTGCGCGTGGCCGACGCGGCGGGCGGTGCCGAGCGCAGCGTGACCCTGGTCTACCCGGCCGACGCCGATGCCGCGCAGGGAATGATCTCGGTGCTGTCGCCCCTGGGCACGGCGCTGCTGGGCCTGCGCGCCGGCGAGGTGGCGCGCTGGCGCGGCATCGACGGCAAGGAGGGGGCGCTGGAAGTGCGCGCCATCGAGTTCCAGCCCGAGGCCAGCGGCGACTACACGGCCTGAGGTTGTCAAAGCCGCGCTGTGCCGAGCGGCCTTGCGCGGAGCCGTAAGCAATCGCTCACATCGGTCGGCCTGCCGGCCTGTTGTGCTACGTAGCGTGAAGGTGCCGTCCTTCACGGCGCAAGGAAGGCTGCCCGCAACGGCGGCGCAGCCGGCGCTTTTCAATATCGCTTCAGCGGCTTCGCTTTTTCGGCGGCCGCGCCATCCAAGACAAGGAGCGAAAAATGTTGAAGAGCAACCAACCCGTGTCCGTCAAAGGCGTTGCCGCCCTGGGCGCCATCGTCACCCTGGCCGCGCTGACCGGCTGCGTGACCCGCACGCGCGAAGTCGTCGTCGAGCGCCCCACCGCGCCCGCCGTGGTGGTGCAGCAGCCCGTGGCCGCCGCACCGGCCAACGTGCGCACCATGCCCGGCCCCATCAACGAGCAGCGCGGCGTGTCGCCCGGCGCGGGCTACAGCTGGCTGACCGGCTACTGGGCCTGGGACGGCGTGCGCTGGGTGTGGCAGCCCGGCCGCTGGATCCAAGGCGCGGCACCCGCCATCCCGGCCCCGCAGGCCGAGACCATGGGCAATGCGCCCCATGCCACGGCGTACTGGGTGCCGGGCTACTGGGCCTACAACACCTCCAGCAACACCTGGGTGTGGACGCCGGGCGCCTGGAGAAACTGACCCTCCCCCTGTGGCGCTGGTGCGCCTTCCCCCTGAGAGGGACAACGCTGGTGGCCGGCGCAGGTCCGGCCACGGCGTTCCAGGAGGGCCTGCTCCGAGGCCACGCGAACACAAGAAAGGCCATCGTCCTGCAGCGATGGCCTTTTCTGTTGGTGGAGGCACCGGTGGGACAATCGGTGCATGACCGCTTCTGCCTCCGAAACCCTCACCATCACCCGCCCCGACGACTGGCATCTGCATGTGCGCGACGGCGCTGCGCTGGCCTCGGTGGTGCCGCACACGGCCGCCCAGTTCGGCCGCGCCATCATCATGCCGAACCTGCGCCCGCCGGTCACCACCACGGTGCAGGCGCTATCGTATAAAGAGCGCATTGCGCAGGCGGTGCCTGCAGCAATGGCGTTTGAGCCCTTGATGACGCTGTACCTGACCGACGTCACGCCGCCGGATGAAATCGCCCGCGCGGCCGAGGCCGGTATCGTCGCCCTCAAGCTTTACCCCGCCGCCGCCACCACCAACAGCGATGCCGGCGTCACCGACATCCGCAAGACGTACAAGACGCTCGAAGCCATGCAGCGTGCCGGCCTCAAGCTGCTGGTGCACGGCGAGGTGACCGATTCCGAGATCGACCTGTTCGACCGCGAGGCCGTGTTCATCGACCGCGTGATGGCGCCGCTGCGCAAGGACTTCCCGGAACTGAAGGTCGTGTTCGAGCACATCACCACGAAGGAGGCCGCGCAGTACGTGGCGGATGCCGACGCGCACACGGCGGCCACCATCACCGCGCACCACCTGCTCTACAACCGCAACGCCATCTTCCTCGGCGGCATCCGCCCGCACTACTACTGCCTGCCCGTGCTCAAGCGCGAAGTGCACCGCCAAGCGCTGGTGCAGGCCGCCACCAGCGGCAGCCCCAAGTTCTTCCTCGGCACCGACTCGGCGCCGCACCCCGCACACCTGAAGGAACACCCGTGCGGCTGCGCCGGCTGCTACACCGCGCTGACGGCGCTGGAGCTGTACGCCGAAGCCTTCGAGGCCGCGGGCGCGCTGGACAAGCTGGAGGGCTTCGCGTCGTTCTTCGGGGCCGATTTCTACGGTTTGCCCAGGAACAGCGGGCGCATCACGCTACGAAAAGAGAAGTGGATGGTGCCCGACGAGGTGGCGTTCGGCGAGGCGGTGGTGAAGCCGCTGCGGGGTGGGGAAGCGCTCGTTTGGCGATTCAACAAATGACGCTTCCATGGCATCAAGCGATCTTCCATAGGGATGAATTACGCGCCGCCCGCTACGCTGCTCTGGCCGATGCGGAAGGGTTCCTTCAGGTTTGCTTTGCACTTGAAGCGCTTGGACTGCAGCTATCCAAGCGGCAAGAAAATCTGGGCAAGTACGGCGCAGTGCTTAGGGAACTCGCAAGTGCCTCAACCGTATTGTCTGAGATGTCGGGCACTGCTCCCGAGTACTTCAGTTCGTTTGACGCGTTATACGAAACAGTACGCCGCGCACGCAATGACGCAATGCACACAGGAGCCTACGCTCGACATGCAACGGTTGCCGCAATTGAACTATGTATTGGCTTGGAAGAGGCACTCATGAGCGATTCACAAGGCAGGAGGCCGTTGGTCAAAGACCTTATGGTGAAGTCGCCCATCGTCGTCGAGGAGTGGCAACCTGTCGCGTTCGCTAGACAGCTCATGCTCACCCATTCTTTTACTTATCTCCCGATGTCCATAGAGGGGCAATGGAAACTCGTTTCGGAGCTGGCACTTGCTCGCTATCTTTGTGACGCTGGCAGCCGATCGAAAAAACTAGGTCTCCGGATCAAGGATGCAGGTGACAAACTCCGGCTGATCGATGCGCCAATCGCGAAGTTGGATCAACGCGCGGACGAACTTATTGAGCAACTGGCGGATTCTTCGCCGACTATTTGGGTTGTGCTTGATCGCGAGCGAGCGATTTGCGGCGTGCTGACACCATTCGAACTCATGTGATCCACATGGAATCTCCCCAACCCCGCATCGCCCTCCTCATCGACGCCGACAACGCGCCGGCGGATCTGATCGATGAAATGCTGACCGAGCTGTCCACGCTGGGCGTGATCAACATCCGCCGCGCCTATGGCAACTGGACCAAGTCGGGGCTGAACGGCTGGCAGGAGCGGCTGCTGGAGTTCGCCATCCGGCCGATGCAGCAGTTCGACTATTCCAAGCGCAAGAACGCCAGCGACATGGCGATGACGGTGGATGCGATGGAGTTGCTCTACACCGAGCGGCCCGATGCGTTCGGCATCGTTTCGTCCGACGCCGACTTCACGCCGCTCGTGATGCACTTGCGCGCCAAGGGCGCGGCCGTGTACGGCTTCGGCGCGGCGCAGACGCCCAGGCCGTTCGTCAACGCGTGCTCGCGTTTCCTGTACCTGGAGGCACTGGCCGAGGCGCACGCCGAAGCCGAGGCGACAGGGCGGGGCTGCCCACCGCCGCGGCCGAAGGCAAACCGAAGCCCGACGGTGCGGGCGCACCCGCGTCCGCACCCGCACCGGCGGCGCGCCGCGTGCGCGTGCCGACCTCGCAACTGCGGCAGGACACGGCGCTGATGAACCTGCTGCGCGACGCCGTGCATGCGGTGCAGGACGAAGCGGGCTGGGCGCGCGTGGGCGAGGTCGGTACGCAGATCAGCAACAAGGCCAGCTTCGACCCGCGCAACTACGGCTACGCCACGCTCAGCAAGCTGCTGGGGGCCGTGGATGCGTTCGAGTTCCGCGACGAGGGCACCTCGCGCGTGGCGGTGCGCGACAAGCGCGCCGCCCGGCGCGGTGCCTGAGCCCGCCATCGACTGGGCGCGGCCCTGGAGCGCGCCCACGCGCCGCTGGGGCGAGCCGGCCGAGGCCGCCTGGCGCGCTGGCGCATCGGTGGCCGATGCGCTGAACGCCCTGGGCGCCGCTCCGGTGCGCTTCGTGCCGCAGCACGCGCTGCCCGAGGGCGTGGCCTACGAGCAGTTCATCTTTGCGCAGCGTGCCGTGCCCACGCGCGACAACCTGCACGACTTCTTCAACGGCCTGATCTGGTGCGCGTTTTCGCGCGCCAAGCAGCGCCTGAACGAATTGCAGCACGCCGAGATCGCGCGCGATGGCGTGCGCGCCACGCGCGGGCCGGTGCGCGACGCGGTGACGGTGTTCGACGAGAACGGTGCGCTGCTGGCCGCGCCCGAGGCGCTGTGGGCGGCGCTGCGCGCGCGCCGCTGGGCCGTGCTGTTCGGGCCGCTGCGCCCGCTGTGGGCCGAGGCACGGCTGTGGGTGTTCGGGCACGCGGCGCTGGAGAAGCTGGTGTCACCCTACAAATCGATCACGGCGCACGTCCTGCAAGCGCCGGCAGCTATCGAAACCATAGAAGAGGCCGATGCCTGGCTGGCCAGTTGGCTGAGCGCCGAGCGCCTGGTGCCCAAGCCGTTCGCGCCGCTGCCGCTGCTGGGCGTGCCCGGCTGGTGGGCGGCGAATGAAGACGCGGCGTTCTACGACGACGCGACGGTGTTCCGGCCACTGCGGACGTGATACGAACAAACGGCGCCAAGGCGTGTAGGAGCGGCGGAAGCCGCGAATCGAGTTCTCCTGGCCTCAGGCTCGCCTATTCGCGGCTTCCGCCGCTCCTGCATGGGTGCTGGGGGGCCTCAGTCGTTCCCCGGCTGCATGGCCTGGATGCGCTCCACATGCGCCAGCAGCGAGCGCTTGGCCACGGGCCACACGCGCGGGGGCACGTCGTCGTAGGCCTTGGCGACCCAGTCGTCCATCGTCCCGTCGGGGTCGGCGCGCATCACGGCCAGGACTTTGGCTTCGCGCGCCAGGCGGTGCTGCTTCAGGTGGGCGATGACCTGGCCCGCGCTGCCCAGCACGTAGCCGTGCGCGGGCAGGATGAAGTCGACGCCTTCGCCTGCCGAAATGGCGGCCAGCCGGTCCAGCGAATCCAGGTAGTCGTTCATGTTGCCGTCGGGCGGGTCGACCACGGTGGTGCTGCCGTTCAGGATGTGGTCGCCCGAGAACAGCAGGCCGTCTTCCTGCAGCACCAGGCACAGGTGGTTGGCGGCGTGGCCGGGCGTGTGTTCCACCCGCAAAGTGTGGGTGATTTCGCCCTCTGGCCCTACAGCAGACAGCGCGAGAAGCTCCTGATTTTGTAGCTCCCGGTCGGGCGTGAATTCGCTGTTGGCGCGCGCTGTGGGCTGCGACGACAGGCCGAGGATGGGCGGCTTGGGCTCGCTGCACAGCGCCTGCAAGGGCTTGGCGCCGGGCGAATGGTCGGCGTGCGAATGGGTGCAGACGATGTATCGGATCTTGTCGCCCGCGGCGCGCCACAGGCGGTCGATGTGGGCCGGGTCGGCCGGGCCCGGGTCGATCACGATGTAGCCGGTGCGCGGGTCGCCCACCAGGTAGCTGTTGGTGCCCGGGCCGGTCATGAAGCCGGGGTTGGGC
>RRZU013038671.1_pt1 | contig 11616 bp, 13 predicted proteins | sample 2165561 | NCBI WGS metagenome assembly RRZU01 (sample SAMN10456909, study PRJNA506462) | wastewater metagenome | isolation source: wastewater sludge | place: USA: Moscow, Idaho | reverse complement strand
GCGGGTAGGCCTAGCCGAACAACAGATGAACGCTCACCTCTCGCGAACAGTGGAGGCATGGCAATCGCTTCTAGGGGAAGCCGACTACCAGCTCAAAAGCCGTGGAGGTTTCCGCGCGCTCGATGTGCTCGGGCCTAATGCCAAGCGTGACATCCCTTTCCGCTTCGGAGAATGACTGGGCAGGCAAGTTGACGCTCAAACCGCCGGAGCGCATTACGAGCGCGCCCCCGTCGCGCATCAACCCGCCATCAATCAGGTTCATCTCTGGAGACCCGATGAAAGTCGCCACGAAGGCGTTCGCGGGCCGATCATAAAGGTCAAGCGGACTGCCCGCCTGTTGGATGAATCCGTCACGCATGATCACGATACGATCGCCGAGCGTCATGGCCTCGACCTGATCGTGGGTAACAAATATCATCGTCGCGCCCAATCGGGCGTGTAGCGTCGCAATCTCTTCTCGCGTCCGGACCCGCAGCTTCGCATCAAGGTTCGAGAGGGGTTCGTCGAGGAGGAATACGTCGGGATCTCTGACTAACGCGCGACCAAGCGCTACGCGCTGCATCTGACCACCCGACAATTGGCGTGGCTTGCGCTCCAGCAGGGCCTCCAATCCGAGACTTGATGCCGCGCTGCGCACCCGACGATCGATCTCCTGCTGTGGCGTCCTACGGACCCGAAGGCCGAAGGCCATGTTTTCGAAGACCGTCTTCTGTGGATAGAGAGCGTAGTTCTGAAAAACCATCGCAATGTTGCGATCTTTCGGCGGAAGCGCGGTGACGTCCCTTCCGTCGATCAGAATCTTGCCGAATGTGACGTCATCTAGACCGGCGAGCATTCGCAACGTCGTGGACTTGCCGCAGCCGGACGGGCCGACGAACACGACCAGTTCGCCATCGGCAATATCCAACGAAAAGTCCTGAACGGCCCATGGCCCTCGATCTCCTCCAAAGGATTTCGCGACATTCTGGAGAGTTACTCGCGCCATACAGCCAGACCTTCACGTTCTTCCCGGTATTTTCATTAATTGGTTAAACCAATTTGGCAGGACCGTATGTCGCGTGATGCGCGGTGTCAAGCAGCATTTGGTTTGACCAATCTGGTCGCTCCACATATAGTTAGTGCGGCCTCGCACGGCGCGCGGCTATTTGACCCGCAGACTTCAAGGAAGCGTGATGGCTGGACCGTTGGCAGGTTATCGAGTGCTGGATCTTTCGAGAATCCTCGCGGGGCCTTGGTTAGCGCAGTTGCTGTCTGATCTAGGAGCCGAGGTTTGGAAGATCGAACGCCCTGGCACCGGCGACGATACGCGGCAGTGGGGCCCGCCCTTTCTGCGGAAAGACGGTGGAATTGATACGACCGAAAGCGCGTATTTCCTGAGCGCCAATCGCGGCAAGCATTCGATATGCGTCGATATATCGACTGACGAGGGTAGCGCCATTGTGCGCGCACTTGCCCAGCAAGCCGATCTCGTGATCGAGAACTACAAGGTCGGCGACATGGCGCGTTACGGCCTCGACTACGAGGCGCTTAAAAGGGTCAAGCCTGACATCATTTACTGTTCCATCACCGGCTATGGCCAGACCGGCCCGATGAAGGACGTCGCAGGATACGATATGGCCATTCAGGCCATCGGCGGCCTGATGAGCATTACCGGAGAGAGTGATGACAAGCCAGGCGGGGGTCCGCAGAAGGTCGGGGTTCCGATCGTCGATATTCTCACTGGCATGTATAGCGCCGCCGGCGTCATCTCCGCATTACTGCATCGCGAACGCACCGGAGAAGGACAGCATATCGACATGGCACTGCTGGACGTCCAGGTCGCGGTTCTCGCCAACCAAAATTTGAATTTCCTCACGACCGGCACGCCGCCGAAACGGTTCGGCAACGCGCATCCAAACATCGTTCCATATCAGGTCTTCAGAACCAGCGACGGTTCCTTCGTGCTCGCCGTTGGTAATGATCAGCAATTCCGGAAGTTCTGTGCAGCTACTGGTTTAAGCGGCCTGGCAACCGATAGCCGTTTCGTCACTAACACCGACCGGCTTAAGAATCGTGATCAACTCATCCCCCTACTCGATGCGCATCTGATACAGCAGACGACCCAGCATTGGATTTCCATTCTGGAGCCCGTGGGCGTGCCTTGCGCACCGATCAACCGGCTGGATCAGGTGTTCGCTCACCCTCAGGTTATCCATCGGGAGATGCAGGTCAATCTTCCTCATTCTTCCGGAACAACAGCCCCTCTCGTCGCCAATCCGATAAAGTTTTCCGGAACGAAGATCGAATATGCCAAAGGACCGCCGCGGCGAGGCGAGGATACTGCAAACATCCTCAAGTCGATACTGAAGTACGACTCGGCGGCCATCCAAGATCTAAGTGAGCGACGGATCATCGATATCGGACGTCCCGAAGTCGGCTAGGGGCCAAGAGCCCATATCACTCGTCGAATCGTCTCTTGGTCCGGCTGGATGGCAGGTTTGGCAGGAGCGAGCAGCAAAACGGCGAGCCCTGCGCCGAGGAGCAGGAACGCGGCCACGATCCTCCGGTATTGAAACATGAGACGAGCTCTCCGTTGACTACCAGGCCTTCGTCGCTATAATTGGATCGACCTGATTGGTAGGACCAATTATAGTTTGGCGATGGCTTTTGCAAGTCGGGAAGGCCTGACCTTGGCGAAACTGGTCGCAAAAACGAACCGATCGTCGGCTTTTGAAATAGGGGACGGAGGATGAAGCTCTCGAAATACGATTATATCGTTGTCGGCGCAGGATCGGCAGGATGCGTGCTCGCCGCTCGATTGAGCGAAGATCCCAACGTCAAGGTGTTGCTGCTCGAGGCCGGACGTCCCTCTTCTTCAATCTTCGTTCACATGCCGGCGGGCATTCGCGTGCTCTACACGAGTCCGAAGCATAACTGGCAATTTTGGACCGAACCGCAGACCGAACTCAACAATCGCAAGATCTATATTCCCCGTGGCAAGGTGGTGGGAGGGTCGTCCGCCATCAACTCCATGATTGCGATCCGGGGAAATCCTCAGGATTACGACTCATGGGAAGCGCAAGGCTGTCGTGGGTGGGGGTACGAAAACCTCCGCCCCTACCTTAGAAAAATCGAGGACGCCGCCCAGGTAACGTCCCAGCCCGATCAGGACCGAGGTTATTCGGGTCCGATCCGACTTTCTTATGGCGTGTTGCAGCATCCAATCTCGAAGGCATTTATTGAGAGCGCCAAGTCGGCAGGCCTCCCCGAGAACAACGGCTTCAATGGTCCGTCTCAGATGGGCGCAGGCTTCTACGAACTTACGATTTCAGACGGCAAGCGTTCAGGTGCTTTCAAGTTTCTCGACCAGGGGAAAGGACGAAGCAATCTGACCATCATGGCCAACACTCAGGTTCGGCGCCTCGCGGTCGAAGGCACGCGCGTTCGGGGTGTTGTCATTGACCACAACGGGCGTGAGGTCACCGTTTCGGCCGAACGAGAAGTCTTGCTGACTTCCGGGGCCATTGGTTCGCCGCAATTACTGATGCTGTCAGGAATTGGACCGGCCGATCACCTCCGTTCACTCGGCATCAAGCCGGTGCTCGATTCCGCCGGCGTTGGAAGCAATCTGCAAGATCATTTGGATTGCGCAATTCGATTGGAGGCGTCGCAGCCGATCACACTGACGCCGTACATCGGATTGTTCAGAGGTGCCTTGGCCGGCGCACAATATATGCTCCGAGGCACGGGGCCCGGCACCTCACAGGGGGTCGAAGCCGGAGCCTTCTGGGGGCCCGATAAAACCTCATCGTGGCCTGAGTGGCAGGCTCATCTCATCGTCGCGCTGCGAAACCCGCCGCAGGGCTAGCGCGTCCCGCACGGCTTTGCCATTCGCGTATGCCAGCTTCGTCCGAAGAGTCGTGGAACGCTGCGCCTGCGGTCGGCCGATCCCTTCGTCGCGCCGGCGATCGACCCCCGCTTTCTATCCGATGAAAGTGATTTCGTCAGCATGCAAGAAGGCGTTCGGCAGATGTGCGAGATCATCGATCAGCCGGCGCTCCGAAAACACATTAAGCGCAAACTCGATATCGATCCGTTTACCAGCACGGAATCCCGCAAAAAGTGGATACGAGCCCGCGCAGAAACGATCTACCACCCGGTCGGAACATGTCGCATGGGTGAGGATCGCGACGCCGTGGTCGATAGCAAGCTTCGGGTTCGGGGCATCGACAATCTACGCGTTATCGACGGTTCACTTATGCCGACCGTGATCAGCGGAAACACCAATCTGCCGATCATGGCTATGGCGGAGAAAGCTGCAGAGTTGATTGCCGGGAAGTGACCCAATGTTCTCTCCCTCAATGGCAGGAACAATCTGAAACCCTGCCTTTCATCGCACAGGCCATCGCTTGATTTCCCGTGGTCCCGCTCGTTGTCGGCGGTCTGACGCGAAGGTGTCAGTAAATGGCAGCAAGCGCCTGAGGGCGTCCTCCCTAGACTGCCCGGGGTCCGATGACGGGTCCCGGGCTTCTTTTATGGATTTGAGTACCCTTTTGGACATCACCCGCAATCGTCAACGATGTCCGTGCTGCTCTGACCGTTCGATAAGGAAGGTTTAACCGGGACAGCCGTGCCGGAGATCAAGTACCGACGCCACCTAACCTAGCTCGACATGCATCGCATATTTCAAGACTTCATTGATCATCTTTCGAGCGCTGAAGATCAAGCAGAGCTTTCGGGAGCCATGGCCGTCACAGCCGCGGCTCTCGACCTGTCTTGCTTTGCGTACCTCGCGCTACCGCAAAAGCTCGATGGGACACCCCGTCTTATGTCGACATACCCAAAGGAGTGGACTTCACACTACCTAAGGAGCCACTACGAACGGATCGATCCGGTTATCATGCAGGCGCTACGGGACACCGAGCCGTTTCGCTGGGGAATCGGATCGACCGAACGATATCTTTCGCCGGCACAGAAGCGGTTGCTGGACGAAGCCTCCCAATATGGCATTCGGCTAGGATTCACCGTTCCTATCCATGACGGACACGGCCCCGTTGCCGCCGTCACCTTTGCCGGCAACCAACGGGAAGCTCAATTCGAACGCTTCGTCACGTCGAACCCTCGAATGCTTCAGTTGATGGCGATGTTCTTCCACTCACACGTTCGCCGCAAACTCGCGAGCGATCTTCGTGTTGATGGAGCAGCTTTGTCCGCCCGCGAGTTCGAATGTCTGGAGTGGGCCGCCCGCGGCAAGAGCGCTTGGGACATCGGACGCATTCTGGGAATATCGCATCACACTGCTATCTCTTACCTGAACAACGCGAAAGCAAAATTGGGAGTGCGAACCGTTGTTCAAGCGGCACTACGCGTGGCCGCTGCCAAACGAGAACAGCAAAACTAAGGCGAACTCCTCCCACAACTAGGGGTGATGCTTCTTAGCGTAACTTCGCCTCAAAGAATCATGGCAACCTTGGAGGATGTCATGATTCAGCTCATCACGGAGCCTTGGTACGGCGAATTCTCCCATACGCTCTTTGCAATACACCAACTACGACATCGCGTCTTCAAGGTCCGGATGGACTGGGACGTTCAAATTAGCGGCGACATGGAAGTTGACAAGTTCGACTCGTTGCATCCGGCATACCTCGCCCAACTCTCGGACGACGGCCGGGTACAAGGCTGCGTCCGCCTGCTTCCAACCAAGGGACCGACGATGCTCCGCGACACATTTCCCGCGCTTCTGAATGGTCAGCCGATGCCCATGAGTCCGCAGATATGGGAAAGCAGCCGCTTTGCGATCGACGCTAGACTCGACACACCAAAAGGAGAACACGGAATAGCTTGTGCCACCTACGAGTTGTTTGCTGGCATGGTGGAATTTGGGCTTTCGCGGCATCTGAGCGATATTGTTACCGTTACCGACGCCCGAATGGAAAGGATCCTGCGGCGCGCTGGGTGGCCGCTACGTCGAATCGGCGCTCCCTCTAAGATTGGGAACACTCTCGCCGTCGCTGGATATCTGGATATCTCCAGTGCGGCGCTCGCGAAACTCCGTGGGGCAGGCGGACTTTCCGGGCCAGTGCTCTGGGCGCCTGTATTGCGCGTCGCCTAGAACGGTCGCACAGCGGACCCCTGGGACGCAGTTTCGCCTACTGACGGGCTACAGGCATGATGGAAATCAACAACATTGACAACCAGCAGCGCACGACCGGAATGCCCGTCATCGGCCTGCGCCTGCTTCGGTTTGCAGTCGTTGCCAACGACTGTGGAAGTCTTCGGCAAGCCGCTGAATTACTTTCCATTCCACATTCTGTCGTGAGCCGCTCCATTGGCCAACTCGAGCGCCTAGTCGGGACCAGCTTGTTTGAGCGGTCGACCGCGGGAGTCCAGCCAACACTTGCTGGTAAAGTAGTCGTGCGGATCGCAAGAATGGTGCTGGAGCAGGTTGATACACTCGTTGCAACCGGCAGATCAATTGGTCGTGGCGAAACTGGCCACCTTTCGGTCGGCTTCTGCACGTCGATTTCAGCAGGCAATCTGCGGACTACCCTCCTCGACTTTAGAACGAGATTTCCTCGGATCGAACTCGCTATAGCCGAACGGCCGCGCACTTTGCTTATGAACGCGCTCCGGAGCGGAACACTCGACGTTCTCATCGTTACGAGCGACACGCCATCATCGGACAACAAGACGCTCAGGGTCTGGAGCGAACGCGTCCTCGTTGCATTGCCTGAGGATCACCCTTTGGCGGCGCGCGACGCGGTTTATTGGACCGATCTTCGCGACGAAACCGTACTACTAAGCCATCACGATTCCAGCCGCGAGTTTGAAGATCTCATCATATCGAAATTTGTATCTACGGACGATCGGCCCAAGATCGACCGACACGACGTCAGCCGAAGCATGATCAAGGGTCTCGTCAGTATGAAACTAGGCATTAGCCTCGTCATGGAGTCCGATATGGGCGCGAGTTTCGCCGGACTGAAATATCGCGAACTACGGGACGGGACAGGATCAAGCCATATCGGCTTTTCTGCACACTGGTGCGCTGACAACGAGAATCCAGCCCTCAACCGCTTTCTCGAAATGCTGGCGGAGCGCTATTCCTCCCCATCTCTCGGCGATTGACACGCGCGTCGTAGACGGGCGAATCCTCGGTCAGCCGCCATGAACCGCGCCAGCATCGGCGCGATCAATTTTGTTGGATCGGCGCGCTGACCCGTTTCACGCGCGATTGCCTCCGCGTACGCAGCAAGGTCCCGGTGGACGGATGCAGGCAACTCCGCGGTCACCTTCACCGGCTTGTCGTCTGGGACGGCGGCGATCTTCAGCTTCGTCATTGAGGTTGTCATCCTGTGTAAGGCTCGAGGCGGAGATCCCGGTTGACGATGACACGAACCGGAAAACCCGGGCGGATCGTCAGGGTCGGCTGGATGTTGAGACTGCGCCGAACCACCTGTTGTCCGGTTTGATTCAGTGAGTCCGGGGCGCCGTGTCGCAAGGCCTGGATAATTGCGCTGTCGTTGCTGTTGGTGTCCGAGCCGGCACCCAGTTCGGTCCCGACCGCCAGAAACGTCGATAGGGCCGCAGCCTTGAACAGCTCACCCCAGTGATTGTCGACCTGGTCTTCGAGGCCTGCATACCCGGCAGCGTCAACGCCAGGCTGCCGCTCGAGAACGATAGAACGTCCGTTCGGCATGATCAGCCGGGTCCAGACGAGCAGGACGCGGGACTGGCCGAAAGTGACCTGGCTATCGTAGATGCCGATCAGACGCGCTCCCTGAGGCACAAGCAGAAAGCGGCCGGTCGGGGTATCAAAAACATTTTCGGTTACCTGCGCTGTAACCTGGCCCGGAAGGTCTGATCGGATCCCGGTGATCAGGGCACCCGGAATGACCGTCCCAGCCTGCACGACATACGGTGAGGCCGGCCTGGTGATGCGGTCAGGGCTTACCGTGCGACGGTCCACAGAGGCGTTGACGAAGGCAAGCTTCCGGTCCTGACCGTTTTGCACAGATCCATCGTCGCCGGTGCTCGTTGCGTTCGGTGGCACGACCCGCTCGCTTCCAACAGCCGCAGTCGCGGACGGACGCACTTCTCGTCCATTGGTCGAAGCGAACAGATGACTGATGCGGGCTGCTTCGGTCTCCTGATCCCGGCGCTGCTGGTCCGGATCAGCGCCGCTCGTCGGCGACTGGCCTTGAGCGGCAAGGATCGGTCGACCGAGGTCACCGGGGAGCGGCGGACCAAGCTGCGGGATTGGCTGGCGCGGAACGCCAGCATAGTCCTTCGGCAGGGTCGTAATGCCGTCGGCAACATTGTGATGGTCGGTGCTGTAAAGCTCATCGGCCGCCTGATTTCGAGCACGATTGCTCTGAAGTGACCACAACACTGCTCCGCCGATAACAAGCAGGGCAACCGCGCTCCCGCCAGCCAAGACCTTCCGCGACAACCGCGTCACGCGCGGATGCTCCGCTCTCAAGCGGAAACTTTCGGACTGCTCCGCTTGTGTCTCCGGCGGAACTGCTTGCTCGTGATCGTTTTCATTCCGGGTGTTCATGACGACGGTCTCCCGTCGGTCCTGACAATCCTGACCTTCTGCTGGTGCTCACCGCCGAGCCGGAGTTCGGCGGCCGCAAACAGCCGATCGACGATCAACACATTGCCGTAGGCGCGATAGTTGACGAGTTCTGTCTTGCCGTCTGGGCCGATGACAAAGAGCGGAGGCATTTCGCCCTGCACGATGCCGAGCGGGAATTCGACGTAGACCTTGCGGCCATCGTCATATGCGGCTAGCGGCCGCCAGGGAGGACTGTCGCCTTCGATGGAATAGCGGGAGATACGCTGCGCTGGGTCCGGAAGAACGGGCTTCAGAGCAGCTGAACGCGACCGTTCGCGTACCGTCTCAGGATAGTACCAAGCAACGGATGGCATGTACGGCCGCTCGCGAGAGCGGAGCTCAATCAGGTAGGTGCGCCGGTCAGTATTGACCACCAGGTTGGTCTCGATCGAGGCTCGGGTCGGCTTGACCAGGATATGGACGCGCCGTGTGTCGCCGCTCCCGCTCTCGGTATCGCCCACGACCCAGCGTACGGTATCTCCGGCCGCGATCGGCCCTGATCCCGTCAAAAGTTCTCCTTCCTCGAGCGCGATATCCGTGATCTGCCCCGGCGCGGCGTAAATCTGATAGAGCGCCCCAGGACTGTAGGCGTAGATTTGCGCTGCGTTGAAATACCCTCGCTTGCGCGGTTCGACCCGGGCCGCGCTATTTGCTGTCTCAACCCGGCTCACAGGTTCAGCGTCTTCCTTCCCTCCCGACTTGCCGCCGAGAGCCGGCTTCCAGAGGGGTGGAATGTGAAGCGGTCGCGATCTGTCGTCGAGAGCCACCGGCGTAGCCGGTAACGGAGGCACTTCGGCGTCATAGCTGATCTCCGGAGGAATGTAGGTCGCGCACCCACCGAGCGCCGAGGAACCAAGCAGGAGAGCAAACAAAACTGCTCGCTTCGCGGTCAAGAACGCGGGCCAAGTGGGACCGATCCCGCAGTCCGGGGCGGGGCGCTTCGAATAAACGTCAAACGGCGTCTTGGTCACTGACTCAACTCCTTTGACCAGTTGATGGCGCGGACGTAAACGCCAAGGGGATGCTTGCGCAGGCGTTCGGCATCGCGGGGCATCTCGATCACGATGGTGAGAATTGCGGTCCAGCGTTCGGTCGAGCTCAGCGAACCGTTGTCATAGGTGCGCTGGGTCCATGCGACCCGAAAGCTTTCCGACGACGCGCGAATGACGCTCGAGACGTCGACGGAGATTTGCGCCTTACCGAGCTTGGCAAAGGGGTCATTGTTCCGCGCGTAGTCGTTGAGCGCAGCGGCGCCGCGATCGGTCGTAAAATCATAGGCCCGGAGCCAGTTTTGGCGTAGAACGATGCCGTCGGCCGGCAGACCTCTGACATCCTCGATAAAGCGCGCCAGATGGTAGGCGATCTGCGCATCAGTCGGTTGATAGTCGAAGTTGGCCGGCGCAACCCTCTGGGCTTGGCCAAGATGGTCGACTTCGACCACCCAGGGCGTGATCGACCCATGGCTTGATTGCCAGACCAACCCACCAGCGAGACCGGCTGACAGTATGAGACAACCGAACGCCATCAGCCGCCAGTTTTTGGCTTGCACGCGGGCGGATCCAATGCGTTCGTCCCAAACTTGGGCTGCTTTTTGATAAGGCGTGATCGGTTCGGGCATGCGCCCGTAGTGAACTAATGGTCGTTTGATCATTGATGATTGCCCCTGAGATCAAGTGATCGGCTTTGAGCCGTGTAGTGTCTGGGTTTGAGGCGCTGCCGCGTGGCGGGTGGCGAAAGTGCGGTGATGCGTCTCAGCGCTCTCCTTCGGACAAATCGACGGAGGAGCCGCTGCCACCATGATCGCCCGAGCGGACGTGACCAGCAGCCGAGGCACCATGCCGAATAGTCTCGGCGCGCTTCATGCGGCGCGCCCAATCGGGCAGCCCTTCGGCCGAAGCGCTTGCGGCCTGCTCGCCAGCTTGCTCGCCCCCGAAGGCAGCCGCTGCACGACGCAATGGACTCATGGCAGCCGAGCTGCCCGCCTCAGCGACGCCAGCAAGGCCGCCGCTTCGATAGGCGGCTGACGCTCCCCTTATGACAGCGCCACCACCGCGCGCGGCGCCCGCAATCGCGCCGCCAGCGAGACCAACACCGCCGGCGGCAAGACCCGCGCCCGCCGCAACAATGCCACCGGCAGCAAGGCCTGTTCCAACCGCGGCACCGGCACCGAGCTGAGGCCCACCCGACACCAGGCCGTTGGCGATTCCAGGACCGAAGATGCCCAGGCCAAGCAAGGAGAGCGCCGCAAGGACCAGGGTCATCGCGTCTTCTATGGTCGGCTGATTGCCACCAAAGCCAGCGGTGAACTGCGAGAACAAAGTCGAGCCGATGCCGACGATGGCGGCCAGGACCAAGACCTTGATCCCTGAAGAGATGACGTTGCCCAAGACCCGCTCTGCCGCGAAGGCTGTCTTGCCAAACAACCCAAAGGGAATGAGCACGAAGCCGGCCAGCGTCGTGAGTTTGAACTCGATCAGGGTGACGAAGAGTTGGATCGCCAGAATGAAGAAGGCGAGCAGCACCACGATCCAGGCAAACAGGAGAACGACGATCTGGACGAAATTCTCGAAGAAACTGATGTAGCCCATCAGATTGGAGATCGAATCGAGCAGCGGTCGGCCAGCGTCAAGTCCGACTTGAGCGATCTTTCCCGGCCGAAGGAAGTCCGACGCGGAGAGACTTGCGCCTGATGCTTTTAGCCCAAGGCCGGCAAAGCTCTCGAAAACGATGCGTGCCAGACTGTTCCAATTACCGATTAGATAGGCAAAGACGCCTACAAAGAGCGTCTTCTTGACGAGGGGCGCGACGAGGTCTTCGTCCGGCCCCCAACTCCAGAACAACGCAGCAAGCGTGATGTCGAGGGCGGCAAGGGTCGTTGCGAGATAGCCGACGTCGCTACCGAGCAGGCCGAAGCCGTTGTCGATATATCGCGTGAACGTTTCCAGGAATTGGTCGATAATCCCCGTACCCGTCATGGCTTGCTCGCCTCAGGTGTCGCCGGTAGCAGATATCCCTGC